>Ga0190271_10002325_pt1 | contig 11440 bp, 10 predicted proteins | sample Popmic356T_FD_133747 | JGI IMG/M metagenome (GOLD analysis project Ga0190271, IMG submission 133747) | Populus adjacent soil microbial communities from riparian zone of Weber River, Utah, USA - 356 T | ecosystem: Environmental > Terrestrial > Soil > Riparian zone | place: USA: Utah | collected...
CACGCGGAGCGCGAGCCGGGCCACGGGGCCGACGCGCTCGACGCCTTGCAGGAGCTCGACGGCGGGGCGCGGGAGCCGCCTTGTCTGGGGAACGAAGAACGGTCGCAGCTCGACGCGCGCGAACCCGGCCCCCTCGAGCTCGGCGACGACGTCGGCCACGCGGTACTGCCGCGGGTTCAGGTCGAAGACGAGCTTCCGCTCTGTGAACGATGCAACCCGCCGGAAGAACGCGGCGCGGTCGTCGGCGTAGTAGATCGCGCGGAAGACCGTCGTCGCGGCGACCGGCTCGTCCGGCGCGAACGTGTTGAGGTTCCCCAGCGCGACCGTGGCCCTCTCGCCGAGGCGTCGCTTCGCCGCCTCGACCATCTCCGGCTCGGCGTCGACTCCCGTGTAGCCGAGACCGCGCGCGACGAGGTGCGCGCCGAGGCCGCCGTCGCCGCAGGCGAGATCGAGCACCTCGTCACCGGGCCCGAGCGCGACACCGAGCGAGACGACCAGCTCCGCACGATGGGCGAGGTACGCCTCGCCGTCGGCGTACTCGGCGTCCGACCAGCCCGCCGCCTTGCGCGCGTACTGCTCCGCCTTCGGATCGTGCTCCGTCACAGCCGCGTCAGCGTCTCGGGGTGCTCGCGCACGAACCGCGCCATGCTGCGTGCATGCCACAGCGTGTGGCGCGACGCGAAGCGTCGATCGGACACCTGCGCCCAGTCGTGACGGACACGGGCGGCCGGGACGTACCACCGCTCCCAGCCGGCGCGCATCGCGCGGTAGCCGAGGTCGATGTCCTCGACGTAGTGCCGGTACCCCTCGTCCCAGCCTCCGAGCTCGTCGAGCATCGCGCGCCGCATGAGGAGGAACGCGCCGAGCAGCCAGTCGGCCTCGACCGGGTCGGCGACGTCGTCGTCGAGGTGGTAGTGGGCGCGTTGGCGCTCGAGCGGCGGGAAGAGCAGGCGGAGCGGCGTCCGCCGCACGAGCGTGCCGCCGACCGTCGGGAAGCGGCGGCGGGTCGGCTGCCACGTGCCGTCGGGCCACTCCACGCGCGGGCCGGCAATCCCGCACCGCTCGCGTCGAGCCGCGAGCGCGGCGAGAGTCGCGACTGCACCGGGCTCCGGGAACGCGTCCGGGTTCACGTACAGCGCCCAATCGCCACTCGTCGCCCGCACGCCGAGGTTGACGTTCTCCGCCAGGCGCCGAGGACGCGCGTTCTCGAGCAGGCGCGTGCCCGGAGGCAGCGTGGCGGGTGACGAGCCGGGGAGGTTCGCGACGACGACGAGCTCGTCCACCTGCGGCGCGAGCACCGGCAGCAGCGCCTCGAGCTCTTCGGCGTGCCCGTGTGAGACGACGATCGCGGAGACGCTCATGCCCCGAGCGCCTCGACGTACACCTCGACGGTCGTCCTCGCGGCCGCCTCCCAGGTGAATGCGCGCGCACGCTCGAGACCGGCGGCGGCGAGTCTCTCGCGCTCCGCCAACGCACGGCGGATCCCGTCGGCGAGCGCCGTCTCGGCCACCACGATCGCGGCCTCCCCCGCAACCTCGACCAATGCCGGGTCGGGCACGACGACAACCGGTGCACCGGAGGCCATCGCCTCGACGACGGGCAGTCCGAAGCCCTCGTGACGCGAGGCCTGGACGACGCAGGCCGCACCGCGGTAGAGCGCCGCGAGTCGCTCGATCGTGACGTACCCCTCGAGACGCGCCCCACCGGCGACGAGCTCTGTCGCAACGCGCTCGTCCTTCGTCGGCCCGACGACGACGAGCTCGAGCCCCACCTCCCGCGCGGCGGCGAGCGCCGCGCGCTGGTTCTTCCGCTCCTGGATCGCCCCGACCGCGAGGACATACGGGGAGCCTCGAGCGCGCTCGCCCTCCGGCGCGAACGCGGGATCGACGCCGTTCGGCGTCACGACGACGCGCTCCGGCGCCAGGTCGTAGCGTGCGACGAGGTCGCGCTTCGTCCGCTCGGAGACGGTGAGCACGCGGGCCGCGCGCCGGGCCGCGCGCGGAACGACGCGCCGGAAGACGAGCCGGTCACGCCGACCCATCAGCGCATCGTCCTCGAACGAGAGGTCGTGGATCGTGACGACCGCGGAACACGGTGATCGCAACGGGATCGCGTACTGCGTGTGGACGAGACCGGCTCGCAGCCTGCCCAGCAGGTGAGGCAACGACCAGGCCATGCGCAGCTCCTGCGATCGCGCGGGAAGCTCGACGACCTCGATTCCGGATGGGACGAGGTCGGGGCGACGCGTCACCGCCGCGAGCCGCAGACCCGCTGCCGCCGCAGGCCCGGGGAGGGCGCGGAGGAGGTTGCGGACGTACGTCTCGTCACCCGTCCGCTGCCGGCCGAGCACGTCGGCGTCGATCACGACGAGCGTCATAAGAGCTCCCGCCAGAGCGCCTCGACGAGGTCGGCCGACCGGCGCCAGGTGAACGCGGCAGCGCGGGCACGTCCGCGCGCGACGAGCTCCTCGCGCCGGCGCTCGGCCTCGGCGATCCCGTCGGCGATCGAGGCCGGGTCGCGCGGATCGACGAGCACCGCCGCGCCGCCGGCGACCTCCTCGGTCGCACCGCCGCGACTCGTGACGACCGGGGTCCCGCAGGCCATCGCCTCGACGATCGGGACGCCGAAGCCCTCGTAGAGCGACGGGTAGACGAGGCAGCGCGCGCCTCGCATCAGGCGCGCGAGCTCGTCGTCCGACGGCTCGCCGACCCAGCCCTCCCGCGTGACGCCGCCCCAGCCCGCGGCGCCCGCGACGCGGAGCTCGACACCGGCGAGGCGCGCCGCCTCGACCGCCGCGCCGACGTTCTTCCTCGGCTCGAGCGTCCCGACGGTGAGGACGTAGTCGCCGTCCGCGGCCGGGCCGTCCGGTGTGAAGACCGGATCGACGCCGTTCGGGACGACGCGGATCCGCTCGCGCGGCACGGCGAGCAGCGTGACGAGCTCGTCGCGCGTGAACTCGGACACGGCCACGACCGCGTCCGCCGCCTGCACCCCCGCGCGGAGGGCGTGCTCGCCGGTCGCGCGGTGCCAGCGCGGGAACGCCTCGGGATGGCGCACGACGCCGAGATCGTGCACCGTGACGACGAGCGGCGCCCGGGGCCGGAGCGGCGCCCGGAACGTGGTGCAGTGGAGCAGATCGAGTCCCGCGGCGAGGCGGCCGAGGCGGAGCGGGTACCAGACCGCGTCCCGGCGAACCGTCGCGAGCTTGCCCGCGCCCCCGGCGGAGAGCCCGACGAGCGCGAGCCCCGGCCTGCCCGACAGCTCCCCGAGCAGGCCGCGCACGTGCCTTGCCGTCCCCGCCCGGGTCTGGACGAGCGGCGTCGTGTCGATCCCGACTCTCACGAGGCCGCCGCCAGCCGCACGGCCTCGCGGGGCTCCGGGTAGTGGAGCAGGTCGATCGCAGCGCCGGCATCGAGCCAGCGGTGGTCGACGTGCTCCTCGTCGAGCACCGGCTCCCAGCCGAGTGGCGCGTCGACGACGAACGTCCAGACGACGATCCGCTCCGTTCCCGGCGGAAAGCGCTCGCGGACGGACTCCGGATCGCCCGCGAGGTCGTAGTCGAGCGGGCCGGCCAGCGGTCGAGGGTCGGCCGCGAGGCCCGTCTCCTCGCGGAGCTCCCGGATCGCGGCGGCGGCCGGCTGCTCCCCCCACTCGACCCCGCCTGCGACGAGGTGCCAGTAGCCGAGCTTCTCGGGCGAGCGGAGCACGACGAGATACTCCGACCCTCCGTCGCCTGGACGGCGAATGACGACCGCAACCTCCTCGGGCCGGCGGTTCTCGCTCACGCGCGCTCCGCGAGCGCCGCGAGCATCGTCGCCCCCGTCCGCACCCACGAGAACCGCCCTGCATGCTCGAGACCGCGCGGGACGAGCTCGTCGCGCCGCGCGATCGCCTCGCGCAGGCCCGCGGCGATCGCCTCCGCGTCCAGGGGGTCGACGCGTACCGCAGCGTCGCCGCATGCCTCGTCGAGCGAGGCGTGGGACGACGCGACGACGGGTGTCCCGCAGGCCATCGCCTCGACGATCGGCATCCCGAAGCCCTCGAAGAGCGACGGGTAGCAGTACACCGCCGCGCCGCGGTAGAGGCGTGGGATCTCCTCGTCGGGGACGTATCCGAGCCGACGGATCCTCGGATCCGCGAGATCGGGGCGGTCACCCCAGCCCTCGCCACCGGCGAGGACGAGGTCGACCTCGCCGTCGAGCAGCTTCCAGGCCTCGACGAGGCGTGCGATGTTCTTGCGCGGCTCGATCGTCCCGAGTCCGAGCACGGCTGCCGTCCCGAGGTCGGCGCGCGGCCCCTCCGGTGCGAGGCCGTCCTCGAGCCCCGGCCGCGCGAGCACGATCCGCTCGGGCTCGATGCCGATCGAGGCCGCGAGATCGTCGGCGGTGAACTGCGAGTTCGCGAAGACGACGTGGCACGTGTGGGCGGCGTGACGTGCCTTCGCGGTGTGCATGGAGATCGTCCGGGCAGTGCACCACTCCGGGTGATGGAGCGGCACGAGGTCGTGGAAGACGGTCGCGCGCACGCCGCGGCGCTGGCCGGGGTACATCCACTCGCTGAAGAGGAACGCGTCGAGCCGCCCCGCGAGGCGCTCGACGGCCGGCCGCCCGAGGCGGCTCCACGCGGTGCGCAGCGCGTGGGAGGCGGGCAGCGGGAAGAAGCGCTGCTCGACGTCGATGCCGTCGAGCGCCGAGCGAATCGCGGCAGGCCCGCGCAGGCTCGTCGGCGCGAACGCGACGAGCTCGTGCTCGCTGCCCGCCGCGGCCGCCATGCCGGCGAGCGAGCCGCGGATGTAGTTGCCGATCCCGGTCCGCGGGTGCGAGAGCGGCGAGACGTCGACGACGATCCTCATGCCGGCTCGTCGTGGACGAACTCGTCGAAGTGCACCCCGAGCGCGCGGGTGTCGGTGCTGTCGGGCAGGACGTCCTCCGGCACGAGGGTCGGCTCGATCGAGAAGCGCACGGTGCACATGCCGTTCTCCGGAGTGAGCGGCACCGGCAACGTGACCGAGCCTTCGGGCGGCACCGCGATCCGGGCGACGGGTCTCCCACCGACGCTCGCGAGAACGCGCGTCAGGCGTCCGGCGAAGAGCGTCGGATCGGAGTGCATGCGCACCCGCAGGTCGCCACCGGTGCAGCGCAGCCGGCGCCACGAGGCCCACGAGCCCGACCACGTGTCGCCCAGGTAGAGACCCCGCACCCTGGTCAGCGAGGCAAGCGGCCCGTCGAGGCGCCAGAGCGTGATCCCGAGGTCGTCACGGGCGAGCGCCACGCCGTCCGGGGTGACCGAGCCGTCGAGCAAGGCGTAGGAGTCGTCGACGGTCTTCCCGTCGGCCGTGCGGACGAGACCCTTCGCGTCGACGGTGATGGGGAGCTCGCCGAAGCCGCCCGGGGTCGGCGCGGACGCGTAGTAGACCTGTCCGACTCGAGCGTTGAAGAACTCGTTCATGTTGACCGTGAACCGATCGGCGCGCCCGGTCCAGAGAACGGCGATCTCGCCGCTCGCACGCGTGTCGAGCCAGTCGCGCTCCACGCCGCGAATGCCCTGGAAGAGCGCCCCCTCACCCGAGCGGAGCACCCCGTGCGGGCCTGACCAGACAGGGCGTGAGAGGACGACGAAGAGCCCGAGCAGGACGAGCGGGACGGCCACGATCCGGGTGGCCGGGAGGAACGCGACCAGCGCGACCAGCGCCAGCGCCACGACGAGCACCGTGGCCCGGTAGGAGCCGCCGAGGAGGTGCTGGTTGGCCGTCCAGAGCGGGATCAGCCCGAAGGTGTCCGACTTCGCCGGCTCCCCGATGAACCGCGTGTAGGGAAACGCGGTGACGAGCGCGAGCCCGAGCACGCTCCCCACCGCGAGCGGGACGACGGGTCGCGGAGCGCCGATCGCGATCCAGCCGAGAACGACGACGAGCAGGAGCGGCGCGCAGAAGAAGAGGTAGCGATCCTGCACGCGGTCGGACGCGAAGCGGCTGGCGAACGCACCCACGACGGCGGTCGAGGTGAGGACGAGCGCGATGGTCGCGGCGAGGTGCTCCCGCAGGCGCTCCGGCAGGCGCGGACCGCGGGCGAGAAGCACGACGAGCACGACCACGGGGACGACGGCGACGTAGAGCGTCAGCTCCTCGACGTGCCAGAGCCAGAAGCGCAGGGCGGACCCGAGGTCGTAGCCTCCTTCGCCGACGACGCTGTAGGCGCCGAGAAGCGCAGCGAGCGACTGCCCACGCGCGAGCTGGGCGCCGACGACGAGCACGGCGAGACCTGCGACCACGCCGTAGAGCGGCGCGAACGGCCGCAGGAGCCGTCGCTCCCGGCCGATCGACGCGAGGCAGAGCGGCGCGAGCAGGAGGGCGACGACGAATCCGAGCGCCTGGGAGCGGGTGGCGTAGGCGGCCGCGAGGGCGAGCGCGAGGATGCCCAGCCGCCCCCACGACGGTCGCTCGAGCACCCGGACGAGCGTCCACGCGAAGACGAGCGCGAGCGGATAGAAGAGGTTCTCGGACACGAGCGTCGCCGTGTACGCAAGAGACGGAAGCGCCACCGCGAGCGCTGCGGCGAGAAGCGCGAGCGCGCGCCCCGCGACGCGCCGTGCGAGAAGCCAGGCGGGCACGGCTGCGAGCGACATCACGAGGGCGTTGAGCGCCTTCGCGAGGCCGTATGCGCTCGGGAGGGCATCCGTGACCCAGTGCGCCGGCGCGAGGAGCGCCGGGTAGAGCAGGCTGTAGCCGCTCGTCTGCACGTCGCGGATGCTGTACGTCCCGTTCTCCGCGAGGCTCCTCGCGAGCTCCCAGTAGATGAGCTCGTCGACGAAGATGAACGGCGCCGGCATTCCCCGCGCAAGCCACCCGCGGACGAGCGCCGAGGCGGTGACGATGGCCGCGAGCCAGGCCCAGTCCGGGACGCGCGCGGCGCGCCCGCGCAGGGTCTCAACCACCGAGCTCGACCTCGGAGAGACGCCTGGCGATCTCCGAGGCCTCGGGCGTCCCTGGCGCGATCCCGACGGCGGCCGCAGCCCCGCTCACGTCCTCCAGGACGTCGTCGGAGACCGCCGCGCCACCGGCTGCCTGCTCGAACGCTGCGGCCTGGAGCTCCGCGACGCGCCCGAGCTCGTGGGGACCGGCGGCGAGCCTCCGCGCGGAGGCCTCCATGGCGGCCCGCGCGTCGGGCCGCTCGGCGAGCAGGCGCAGGGCCGCGGTGAGGTCGTCCACCTCGCGGTCGCCCACCGAGACCTTGAGCGCGACGTCGTCCGCCAGCTCGGAGAACCAGCCGGCGTCGGTGACGACGAGCGGCTTCCCGAGCGTCAGCGCCCGGATCACGGTGCCGGAGGTCTCGCCCATGGTCGGCGAGCGCAGGCCGACGTGGATGTCGCACGCGGCCATCAAGGCCCAGAGCCGCGTCTCGTCCACATGGCCCTCGCGGAGGATGCCGTCCGCGGGGAGCCCGAGCCGCTGCAGCCGCCGGTCGAGGTCGAAGCCGGGGGAGGTCGCACCGACGAGGAGGAGTCGCGCTCCCGGATGCTCGGCCCGGACGCGCGCGAACGCCTCGAGCAGCTGCGGCACCCGCTTGCTCGCGTTGACGTTCCCGAACGCGCCGAGCAGCGGCTCGGCCGCAAGGTCAGCCGCGGCGATGCCCGGCTCGGGCCACGCGGGGTGCGGGATCTGCGAGATGCGCCCCTCGAAGCCGGCCGCCCTGGCACGCTCGGCGACGTAGCGCGAGTGGACGACGAGCCCGGTCGCGAGGCCGAGCACCTCACCCGCGAGCGGGAACTCCTCGGGCCGCGCCTCCCAGAGCGGCGGCAGGCGCTTGTCGAGCACGCCGTGGGCGAGGAGGCGCCCGACGACGCCGTGCTCGCGCTCCATGGCGTCGAGGTAGCCGTGCCCGTCGCGACGGCCGATCGTGACGCCTGCGACCAGGTGATGGAGGACGAAGTCGTGCAGCACGACGAGCCCCGGCGTGCGGCGAAGGGCATCGAGGATCCAGCCATGGGCATCCGGATTGTTCCCTAGGTGGTAAACGGCAAGATCGGCATCGCGTGGCGGCCGCTTCGCACCGCGCTTCACGACCTCGACGTCGACGTGGCGGCGCAACGCGGGAAGCAGGAGCGCCGAGTAGTCGGCGATCCCCGACGCCTCTGGTGGCATCGGCGAGAAGTACGCGATCTTCACGACAGCAGTCTCCCGATCGCGCGATCCCAGGTCACCTCGTCCGCGAGCGCCTTGCCCGCGGTGCCGTACGAGGCCGCGTCGGGCTCGTGCGCACGCAGCCACGCAGCGGCCCGCGCCACGGAGGCGGCGTCGGGGTCGACGACGAGACCGGTGCGCCCGTCGTGGACGACGTCCAGCGGCCCGCCCGCATCCGTCGTCGTGATCACGGGCTTGGCCGAGAGGAACGCCTCGTACGGCCCCATGCCGAAGTCCTCGTCGACCGGCGCGTAGTAGACGGCCGAGCAGGTCGCGTAGAGCTCGGCCAGCCGCTCCGTGCTCACCCGCCCTTCGAACCGGGCGCGGCCGTCGAGCCCGCGCGCGCGGGCGAGCTCCTCGAGCCGCATGCGGTCGGGCCCGTCGGAGACGATCACCGCCTCGAGCGTCTCGTCGAGCGCGAGCGCCTCGAGGAGCAGGTCGATCCGCTTGGCCCGGTCGAGCCGGCTCGCCGAGAGGACGAAGCCCTGCGACGAGGCACTCCGGTACGGCAGGCGCTGGGGCGGATGGGGCAGCACCTCGGCGGCGAGGCCCGTCGACCGCTCGAGCCGCCCCGCGACGTTCGCCGAGGTCGCGAAGAGGCGCGTCGCCTCGCCGAGGGCAGTGCGGTCGAGCTCCTGCACCTGGCGGCGCAGCGCCCGTTCCTCGGGCGACGGGCCGAACTGCCCGAGGTCGGTGCCGTCGAGCTCGTACGCCTGGCGAAACTGGTGCACGAGCCAGACCCGCTTCTCGCGGTGGCGCACGACGTACGAGGGGAACTTCGTCGCGACGACGACGTCGATCCGGCGCCCGTCGGCCTCCTCGAGGTCGAGCAGCCGCCAGAGGAACGCCTGGGTCAGCACCCGCGTGCCCGGGTACCACTTGAACGGCACCGAGACGAGGTCGGCGTCGTGCCCGCGCACCCGTAGCTCCTCGACGAGCTCGTCGGTGAAGATCTCGACGCCGCCGCGCGCGAACGGCACCTGGGGGCGCAGGACCGCGACGCGCATGGCGCGCCCTACCGCTTCTCCGCCGGGCGGAGAAGCGCGAGCTCGGCTTCGAGGCCCGCGACGCGCTGCTCGAGATCGTCCACGAGGCGGAGCGCAGCAGCGTTGAAGGAGCGCTGGTCGTAGGCGAGCGGCTCGACGTACCAGCGCATCAGCTTGCGGAGCACCGCTTTGACGGGTGTGCCGAGTCCCCCGCGGAAACCCGGGCGCAGCCGGAGCGAGCGGTCGGCGGAGACGGGCCAGAGACGCTCGGCCTCGGCGCGCGCGGCGTGGCGATCGTCCGGCCCTCCGCCGGCGCCGGGATCGGCCCCCGAGCGGCGGATCTCGTCCCGCAGCGAGGCGAAGAGCGCCTCGACGTCGACCTCCTCGACCGACGGGAAGCCGTTGTCCAGGGCCTCGTCCGGCACCGCGCCAGTGTAGCCCCGCCCTCGGCGCCTCTAGCATCGGCGCGTGCGCGTCGCCCTCCCGCTCCTGACGCTCGTCCCCGGTATCTCCGGCGGCAGCGAGACGTACGCGCGCGAGCTTTGTCGCGCGCTGGCGCGGGTCGGCGCCCACGAGTACGAGGCGCTCGTGCCGACGCTCGCGACGGACGCCGGCGGTGGGCTCGAGGCAGTGGTCGCGGCCGGCTACCGCGCCTCCACGACGACCGCCGGGCGCCTCGCGGCGATGGGGCGAGCCGCCGTCTGGCCCGGTTCGCTCCGCAAGCGGCTGGAGCGCGCCGACCTCGTCCACTACCCCCTCACGGTGCCGGTGCCCCGCGCCGACCGGCCGACCGTGCTGACCCTCCTCGACGTTCAGCATCTCGAGCTGCCGCAGCTCTTCCCCCGCGGCGAGCGCCTGTTCCGGCGGCTCGCGTACGACCGGGCTGCGGCTCGGGCCGGCCAGGTGATCGTGATCAGCGACTGGGTTCGCGCGCGCGTGATCGCGCGCCTGGGCCTCGATCCCGAGCGCGTCCACGCGATCCACCTCGGGGTCGACCACGCTGCGTTCAGCCCGTCCGGGGTGGTCGAGCGCGAGCCGTTCCTCTACTACCCCGCGCGGCCGTGGCCGCACAAGAACCACGACCGGCTCTTCGCAGCGTTCGCAATGCTGCGCGCGGAGCGTCCCGAGCTGCGCCTCGTGCTGACCGGGAGCGGCCATGACCCCGCGTCGCTGCCGGCGGGCGTGGAGACGCTCGGCGACGTGCCGCTCGCGACGCGCGTCGACCTCTACCGCCGTGCCGCCGCGGTCGTCTTCCCCAGCCTCTACGAGGGCTTCGGGCTGCCGCCACTCGAGGCGATGGCATGCGGGTGCCCCGTCGCCGTCTCGGACGCGGGGTCGCTGCCCGAAGTCGTAGGCGACGCGGCCGTCCGGTTCGACGCCGAGGATCCCGCCGCGATCGCGGCCGCTGTCGAGCAGGCGTTCGAGCGCTCGGCCGAGCTGGGTGCGCTCGGGATCGAGCGCGCGGCGCGGTTCACCTGGGAGGCGACCGCGCGCGCACACGATCGCGTCTACGCGCTCGCCGTCTCCTCCTGACCGCGGAGGCGCGCGAGGTCGGCCTCGACGAGCATCGCGACGAGCTGGTCGAAGCTCACCTCGGGCGTCCAGCCGAGCGTCTCGCGGGCCTTCGAGGCGTCGCCGACGAGATCGTGTAGCTCGGCGCGCCCACGGAAGAGCGCAGGGTCGGTGCGGACGTGCTCGCGCCAGTCGAGCCCGACCGCACCGAAGGCGCAGGCGACGAGCTCCTCGACGCTGTGCGTCACACCCGTCGCGACGACGTAGTCGCCCGGCTCGTCGTGCTGGAGCATGAGCCACATGGCGTGCACGTAGTCGCCGGCGTACCCCCAGTCGCGGCGGGCGGAGAGGTCGCCGAGCACGAGCTCCTGCTCGAGCCCGAGCGAGATCGCGGCGGCGGCGCGCGAGACCTTGCGCGGCAGGAAGTCGACCGGCCGCAGGGGCGACTCGTGGTTGTAGAGGATCCCGCAGCACGTGAACATCCCGTAGTGGCGGCGATAGCTGGACGTGATGAAGTGGGCGTACGCCTTCGCGACGCCGTACGGGGTCAGTGGGCTCGGCGCGGTCTCCTCGGTCTGCGGCGTCTCGCGCGGCTCCCCGAAGATCTCGCTCGACGAGGCCTGGTAGAAGCGGATCGCCGGATCGACCTCGCGGATCGCCTCGAGCAGCGAGGTCGCCCCGACGGCGGCGAACTCCGCCGTCAGGACGGGCTCGTCCCACGACCGCGGCACGAACGACGGGGCGGCGAGGTTGTAGACCTCGG
>Ga0190271_10002326_pt1 | contig 11435 bp, 5 predicted proteins | sample Popmic356T_FD_133747 | JGI IMG/M metagenome (GOLD analysis project Ga0190271, IMG submission 133747) | Populus adjacent soil microbial communities from riparian zone of Weber River, Utah, USA - 356 T | ecosystem: Environmental > Terrestrial > Soil > Riparian zone | place: USA: Utah | collected...
AAGGCCCATGCCGTCGGCGCGCCCGCGGGAACCGTCATCAACAACACTGCCCAGGTGAGCTACACCGTCGGGACGGTGACCGCGACCACGAGCTCGAACCTCGTCACCGTCACGGTCGTCGAAATTCTCGACGTCACCATTGCCGCGCAGACTCCGGATATCCCGGTGGTTCCTGGTGCCGCGGCGCAGGTAGCGCGCTACCGCGTCGAGAACACGGGCAACGGCACCGAGACCTTCCGCCTGTTGCTGAACAATGCGATCACCACCGAGGACTTCGACCCCGTCGCGGCCTCACCGGCTATCTACCTCGATTCCGGCGGCGGCGCCGCGACCAGCGGGATCTTCGACGGCAGCGACATTCCGTACGTCGCCGGTAACAACGATCCCGCGCTGCCGCATGACGGCTTCGTCATCGTGTTCGTGGTCAACGACATTCCCGCGAGCGTGCTCGACGGCCAGGTCGGAACCACAAGGCTCATCGCCGAATCGCGCACCGGCACGGGTGCCGCGGGCACGACCTTCGCCGGTCAGGGTAACGGCACCAATGGCGCCGTCGACGCCGTGGTCGGCACCACGGGTGCCGACAGCGAAGCGGACAGCAACTACGACGTCATGGGCGTCAGCGTGACGGCCACCAAGACCCAGACCGTCGTCGATCGCTGGAACGGTGCGCGCCCGGTACCGGGTGCCAGCGTCAACTATGCGATCGCGGTCAACATGACCGGCTCGGGCACCACGACCAATGTGGTGTTCACCGACGACATCCCGGCGAACACGACCTACGTACCGGGGACGCTCGCGCTCAACTCCGTCGCGCTCACGGATGCGGTCGACACCGATGACGGCGATTACGCCGCAGCTGCGGGTCCCAACTCCGCGCGCGTGCGCGTGGCGCTGGGTTCGCTCAGCGCAGCCAGCGGCACGAAGACGATCACGTTCACCGTAACCATCAATTGATTCAGGGGAAGTTCGCAGTGAAGGAGACACACATGATCAAGGGGTTGAAAATTTTCGGCTTCGCAGCCATCGCCGCCTGCGGCTTGAGCTCGCAGGCTTTCGCGCAGACACCGGGCTGCATCGTTCTCAAGTCGATCGCCGAGGTCGAGCAGGAAGTGGTCAACGCCAAAGGCGAGAAATCCACGAAGCTCGTGCCGCTCACCAAGGCGGTGCCAGGCACGCAAGTCGTCTGGACCATCACGGCTAACAACACCTGCAAGCAGCCGTCGGAAAACGTGTCGATCAACGACCCGGTGCCCGAGCACATGAGCTACGTGGCGAATTCCGCGGTCGGACCTGGCGCCGACATCACCTTTTCGGTGGACGGCAAGATCTTTGCCGCCGCAGCGGAGCTGACCGTCCAGGAGAACGGCGTGGCGCGCAAGGCGCGGGCGGACGAGATCCGCCACATCCGCTGGGCTTTCAAGAATTCATTGGCGCCGGGAGCGCAGGCCTTCGGCCGCTTCCGCGCGGTTTTGAACTGATTTTTTCTTAAGAGAGTAGGAGAGGAGTACCCATGAAATCGATAAACCAGCAATTGCGGCGAGCTCGCCTCGCTGTCGTTGCGCTGGGCCTTATCGGTGCCACGCCGGCCGCATTCGCGGTCGGCACTGACTTCGGCACCGACATCACCAATACGGCCAGCGTCAACTACAGCGTCAGCGGTGTACCGCAGACCGCCATCAATTCTTCACCCACCGGCAACTCGACTCCGGGAACTGCCGGCGTCCCGACGACGTTTGAAGTGGACAAGAAGATCATCTTCGTCGCGGAAGAAACCGATGGCGCCGCGACCGTGACCAGCCCGGGCCTTACCCAGGTGGTGACGGTGTTCCGTGTCACCAACACCAGCAACGGTGCGCAGGACTACGGTCTTTCGGCTGACAACCTGCAGCCGCCGGCCGCGATCTTCGGTCGTCCGGATGCCTTCGACATGGCGAACTTCACGCTGCACGTTTCGGTGGCAACTTGTGACACGGCGACGATGACGACGCCGGCATTCGCCAGTGAACCTGCCGTGACGCACATCGAGCAGCTCGGCGAAGACGCCTGCCGCTATGTGTTCGTGCGGTCCGACACGCCGGTGTCACCGACGGCCGCGAACGGTCTCGCCTCGACGATCCGACTGGCGGTCACCGCCACGACGAATGCGTCAAACGGCGCCACCGCCGAAGCGGAATCCGGTGCGGCCGACAACGCGGCTGTCGTGGATGTGGTGTTCGCCGAGGCGGGCACGCTCAACGGCAACACCGTGGAAGACGGCATCAGCATGGCGTTCGACCAGTACTTCGTGGGCACGCTCACCGTCACCAAGACGGCCGCGGTGATCAGCGACGGCTTCAGCCCCGCGGGTCAGGCCAAGGCAATTCCGGGTGCCACCGTGGAATACACGATCACCGTGCAGAACAACGGCCTCGTGACCAGCGGTGCGCAGCTGACGGAAGCCATTCCGGCCAATACCACCTACGTCGCCGGCTCGACCACGCTGAACGGCGCGGCGGTGTCGGACGTCTCAGGCGCGATGCCCTACGTCAGTGGCGGTGCGATCAGTTCGCCCGCGGCTGCCGCCGGTGTCATCAACCCGGGTGCGACGGCCGGTGAAATCGCGGTGGTGCGCTTCCGCGTGACGATCAACTGATAGCCCGGCCTCGAGGCCAACAATCGTCATGACGTTTACAGCAGCGGGCAAACGGACCTGGAGTCCGAAGGGACGACCCAGGTCCCAGGCCCGCAACAACGGGTACTCTCTCGCAGAGGGCGGGGTAGCGACTAGCTACCCCGCCTTCGGCGCATTTGTGGGCCGCGTAAATGCGGCCTGGAGAGTTTCGCTGTTATTTGCTGCGTGTCTCATTGTGCCGCAGGTTTCCGTGGCTCAGGTCACTGCGCCCGGCACGGTAGTTCGCAACGCCGGAACCGTCGCTTACGAGCTTGGTTCCGGCGCTGTGCGCACCACGGTCTCCAACGAAGTCCGGCTTGCCGTGGAACCGCTGCCGTCCCGCGCGGCGATCACGCTCGCGCGCTACGACGCGGCAAGCTCGAGCAGCAACACCGTCGGCCAGACGCAGTGTCGTTCGGCCAGCGGCTTCTTCCCCCTGCTGTTGCCATCGCCCCAGGGCCAGGACGCCCTCGATCCGGCACAGCCCATTCCCCTGCAGGACACCCGTGTCGCACACGCCGGTGACCCGCTCTTCGTCCGCGTGGTCGACTTCGACCGCAACCGCGACGGCAACGTGATCGAAACGGTCGATGTCAGAGTTGCCGTAGCGGCCACGGGCGATGCCGAGGTATTGCGCCTGTCCGAGACGGGCGCGAACACCGGCACGTTCGTCGGTTACATCGGCACCACGGCGAGCACCGCCAGCGCCGACTGCGCGCTGCAGGTCGAGCGCAATGCCGTGCTCGCCGCCACCTATGTCGATCCGGGCGACGACACCGACGCGGCCCAGGCCGATGCGCTCGTCGATCCGTTCGGCCTGGTGTTCGATTCGCAGACCGGCACGGCGATCAATGGCGCGCGCGTGCGCCTGATCGATGTGGCCACCGGACTGCCGGCCCCGGTTTTTGGTGACGATGGCGTGAGCCGCTATCCGAACGAAATGATCACCGGCCAGGTCGTCACCGATCAGGGTGGAACGCAGTACAGCCTGCCGGCGGGTGTGTTCCGATTCCCGCTGGTCGCACCCGGCAGCTATCGACTCGAAGTGTTTCCGCCGGCCAGCCACGCATTCCCTTCGCAGCGCACGATCGAAGACTTGCAGACGCTCCCTGGTGCGCCGTATCGCCTGCAGCCGGGTTCGTACGGCCAGTCATTCATCGTCACTGCCGCGCCCGCCGTCGCGGTCGACGTTCCTCTCGATTCGGCCGCCAATGCGCTGCAGCTGCGCAAGACGGCGGGCCAGCAGATCGCCACGACGGGCGACTTCGTGCAGTACACGCTGACGTTGCAGAACGCGAGCGAGGCGGGGACATTCACCACGGTGCAGGTGGTGGACCGGCTGCCTGCCGGCGCCCGCTTCCGCCCCGGCTCGCTGCGTCTGAACGGCGTACGTATCGCCGATCCCACGATCGCCGCCGATGGCGCGAGCTTCACCTACGTTCATCCTGCTCTCGCCGTCAGCGAGACCATCGAGCTGCGCTACGTCGTCGAGTTCACGGTGGCGATGCGTGGCATGAAGGACGCCATCAACACCGCGCAGGCTCACGCGCCCGGCAATGTGCGCTCGAACGAAGCGCGCTCACTCGTGCGCATGAACGAAGAGTTGTTCTCGCAGAACGGTTTCATCGTCGGCCGCGTGTTCGAAGGCACTTGTGACAGCGCCGCTGGCGAAGACACCGGGGTGGCGGGGGTTCGCATCTATCTCGAAGACGGCCGTTATGGCGTCACCGACGAAAACGGCCGGTTCCACTTCGAGGGCCTGGAACCGGGCACACACAGCGTGCAGCTCGACAAACTCACCTTGCCTGACTACCTGGAGCTTGCTCCGTGCGCGGACCGCATGGGTCACGCGGGCCGCGACTATTCGCAGTTCGCCGAGCTGCGCGGCGGCACCTTGTGGCGCAGCGATTTCGTGCTGCGGCAGAAAGCGGCGCCCGTCGGGGACGTGCAATTCGAATTCAACTCGTCGTTGCTGCCCGGCGACGAGGATGACGGGCTCGCCGCGCACCAGGCCGTGGTGCGAGTCGGCGGCGTGACCGTGGGCAACACGCGCACGATGGTGATGCTGCCCAAGGGCTTCGAATACATACCGGGCAGTGCCACCGTGGATGGCAACAAGGTCACCGACGCGAAGAACCAGCTCATCGGCGCCGGCGATCCGGTCGTGAGCCTGGTCGACGGCGTCGTGGTCGCGCGCCTTGGCGAGCTGCCGGCAGGCGCGGTGCGCACCTTGCGCTTCGAGACGCGTTCGACGCCGGCGGCGGCCGGCGCCCTGACGGTACGCGCGCTGGCGATGTTCGACTCACCGGCGAAGTCGGGTATGCGCACGCAGCCGATCGAGTCGCAGTTCAACCGCGGCGCCGCACGTTACGGCCGCTCGCAGCTCACGTTCACGCCGCGCTTCGATGTGCTCAAGACCGAACTGGTGGCGGCCGACGAAGCCGCGCTGCGCTCGCTCATCATGGCCTGGCACGGCGCACGCGACATCACCATCCGCGCCGTGGGGCACGCCGATTCGCTGCGCATTTCCGGGCGCAACCGCCAGGTGTTCGCCGACAACTACGCGTTGTCCAAGGCGCGCGCACAGACGGTCGCCAACTACCTCGCTGTCTCGCTGAACGTTCCGGACGACCACGTGCACGTCGAAGGGCGCGGTTCGGACGAACTGGTGAATGCGGGCAAGGATGCGGCGAGCCACGCCGCCAATCGCCGCGTCGAGATCGTGATCGAAGGCGCGCGGTTCGAAGCCAACGCGCCGCTCGAGATGGTCAAGGCGGGTGGTGAGCCGCAGAAACTCGAAACAGCCGGGGTGGTGTTGCGCGGTCCGGGCGGCGCCGTCGCACGAACCGTGCGCAATGTGATGACCCAGGTGGAGCGCACGGGTACGCAGTCCATCGACATCGATCAGCTTTCGCCCGGCATTCGCTGGCTGACTCCCGAAGCCGACGCCGTGCCGGCGATCGCTTCGATCAAGATCGCCATCCAGCACGAGCCCTCGCAGAGCGCCGAGCTTTCGCTGAACGGTGTCGCGGTGAACAAGTTGAACTTCGACGGCGTCGCCTTCAACGAGGCCAACACGGTGGGTTTGAGCCGCTGGCGCGGCGTCGACCTGATCGATGGAGACAACGAATTTCTGGCAAAGGTGCTGGATGCCGATGGAAAAACGGTGTGGAACGCGAAGCGCACGGTGCACTACGGCGGAAGCCCGGTGCGCGCCGAGATCGACAAGGAAGCGTCCAGGCTCATCGCCGACGGCCGTAGTCGCCCGGTGATCGCGCTGCGCATGTTCGACAAGTACGGCAAGCCGGCGCGGTCGGGCACGATCGCCAATTTCGGCATCGACTCGCCGTACCGCTCGTGGTGGGAAGTCGAGCAGCTCAACGACAACCAGATTCTCTCCACGGGCTCGCGCGAGCCGCAGGTTGAAGTTCGAGAGAACGGCCTCGCGCTCATCGAGCTGGAACCGACCACGGTCAGCGGCAACGCGGTCATCCGCCTGCGCTTCAGCGAGCGCCAGAGCGACGAATACAAGGTGTGGCTGGCGCCCGCCGCGCGTGACTGGATCCTGGTCGGCATCGCCGAAGGCACCGCCGCCTACAACAGCATCTCGGGCAACATGGAAACCGCGTCGGCGGCGGACCGCGAAGAGGGCTTCGAACAGGATGGACGCGTGGCGTTCTTCGCCAAGGGCCGCATCAAGGGCGATTTCCTGCTGACCATGGCCTATGACTCGGCCCGTGAGCAGGAGGACGCACGCGACCGCCTGCACGGCACCATCGAGCCCGACCGCTACTATCTACTCTACGGCGACGGCACCGAGCAACGCTTCGAGGCCGCCTCGCAGAACAAGCTGTACCTCAAGATCGAGCGCCGCCAGTTCGTCGCGATGTTCGGGGACTTCGATACCGGCTTCACGGTCACCGAGCTCACCAAGTACAACCGCAGCCTCTCCGGCCTGCGCGCGGATTTCGCCGGCGAGCGGGTTTCCGTCTCGGGATTCGCCGCGCGCACCGACACCGGCCTGGTGCAGGACGAATTGCAGGGCGACGGCACCTCGGGCCTCTACCACCTGTCGCGTTCGCCCATCGTCATCGGCAGCGACAAGGTCCGCATCGAGATTCGCGACCGCTTCGAGATCACCCGCGTGGTCGAGACGCGCGAGCTCTCGCGCTTCATCGACTATGACCTCGACTACGAGCGCGGCACGGTGTTCTTCAAGGAGCCGGTGCAGAGCCGCGACCATGAACTGAATCCGGTGTTCATCGTGGCCGACTACGAAGTGCGCAGCGGTGGCGAAGACGAAACCACGGGCGGCTTGCGCGTCGCGACGATGCTCGCCGCCGACAAGCTCGAGTTGGGCGCGAGTGCCGTGTTCCAGGGCGCCCAGGCTGGCGACACCACCATCGTCGGCAGCGATCTGACCTGGCGGCTGACGCCGGAAACGCGCGTACGCGCCGAAGTGGCGCAGTCGCAGTCCGACGATCCGCTGCGTCCCGAGTCCTCCGCCGCCTGGCTGGTGGAAGGCAAACACGCCTCCGAACATCTCGAGGCGCGCGCCTGGGCGCGCGAGACCGAAAGCGGATTCGGCGTCGACCAGCAGCTGACCGCAGACACGGGCACGCGCAGCGCCGGCGTCGATGCGCGCTACAAGTTCACCGAGTCGCTCATGGTGTCGGGCGAAGTGCAGCATCAGGACGTCCTGGTGAGCGGCGCCGAAAGAATGCTGGTCAGTGCCGACGCGCGCATGAACAAAGAGGGCTACGGTGTCGGTGTCGGCTTGCGTCACGTGGCCGACGAAGACGCGAGCGGCGATGAGCGCATCTCGGACCAGGCCTTCGTGACCGGCAGCGTGGATTTCTGGGACGGCCTCGTGACGCTGCGGGGTTCGCACGATGCGACGCTCGGCGGCAAGGACGCGAGCGTCGACTATCCGGCACGCAGCATTCTCGGTGTCGATTACAACCTGTCCGATGCGACCACGCTGTTCGCCGAATACGAACGCGCCGAGGGCAGCCAGATCGAAGCCGACACCACGCGCATCGGCATGCGCACGCGCCCGTGGGAGCGCACGCAGGTCAAGTCGAGCATCAACACGCAGGCGACCGAATATGGTCCGCGCACTTTCGCGAACTTCGGTCTCACGCAAGGGTTCCAGTGGAAGGACAACTGGGCGTTCGACATCGGCGTCGATCAGAGCAATACGCTTCGTGGGCCGGACCTCGAGCCGCTGAATCCGAACGCGCCGCTGGCGTCCGGTTCGATGACGGAAGACTTCTTCGCGGCCTTCGTGGGCGCGCAATACCGCAAGGAACTCTGGCAGCTCACCAGCCGCCTCGAGCATCGCAATTCCGACAACGACGATCGCTGGAGCTCGACCACGGGCTGGTACCGCGAGCCCGTGGAAGGGCATGCGATGTCGGTGTCGCTGCAGGCCTTCGATTCGAGCACGCTGCTGGGTGGTGGCAATACCGAAGCCGTCGGCCGCCTTGCCTGGGCATTCCGCCCCGATTCGAGCCGATGGATCGTGTTCGACCGCTTCGAGCTGAAGTACGACGAACACAGCGATGCGCTGAGCGCCTTCGAATCATCGCGCCTCGTCAACAACCTGCACGCCAACTGGCAGCTCAACCCGGCGCTGCAACTCGGGTTGCAGTACGGCGTGCGCTACGTGTCGAGCACTTTCGAAGGCGAGAAATACGCCGGCATTTCCGACATCGCGGGCGTGGACCTGCGTCGCCAGCTCACGCGCCGCTTCGACCTCGGCGTGCACGCCGCCGTGCTGCATTCCTGGGAGTCCGACGTGCTCGACTTCTCGACCGGCCTCGACGTGGGCACCACGGTCGCGAAGAACGTGTGGATCTCGCTGGGCTACAACTTCGCGGGATTCCGCGATGACGACTTCTCCGCCAGCCGCCACACGGCCGAGGGCCCGTATCTCAAGATCCGCATCAAGGCTGACCAGGATACTTTCAAAGATTTGAGTCTCGACAGCCTGCGCCCGTCGCGCTAGGTTGACCCGCCCACCGATTTGGTGGGCGGCTCAATTACCTGATGCAACCACTCGACGAGGTTTTCGGCCCGCGAGGCCCGCTGGCGCGAACGCTGCCGGGTTTCACGCCGCGACGATCCCAGCTGGCAATGGCCGGCCGGGTGGCGCTCGCCCTGGAAAACCGCGCGCCGCTCGTGGTCGAGGCAGGCACCGGCACCGGCAAGACATTCGCCTATCTCGTGCCGGCGCTGCTGTCCGGACGCCGGGTGCTCATCTCCACTGGTACGCGAACGTTGCAGGATCAGCTCTTCAACAAGGATCTGCCGCTGGTCGCGGGGGCCATTGGAGTACCGGCGCGTGTCGCGCTGCTGAAAGGGCGCTCTAACTATCTTTGCACCTACCGGCTGAAGCAGCTCGGCGGGCAGAAGAGCCTCGCGGGAACCCGCGATCGCACGCTGGTTCGCGTCGAACGCTGGGCCGGCACCACGCGCACCGGCGATCTCGCCGAAGTGCCGGACCTGGGTGACGCCCATCCGTTGTGGCCGCAAATCACCTCGACGCGCGACAACTGTCTCGGCGCGCGGTGCGCAGATATCGGCAAGTGCCACGTGGTCGAAGCGCGCCGCAATGCCATCGAGGCCGACATCGTCATCGTCAATCACCACTTGCTGCTCGCCGACCTCGCGCTCAAGGAAGACGGGTTCGGCGATCTGCTCGGTGCGGCGGACGCGGTGATCCTCGATGAAGCACACCAGATCCCCGACCTCGCCACGCAGTTCTTCGGCACGCGCTTCGGCAGCCGCCAGGCAGAGCTGCTGGTGCGCGACGCGCGCCAGGAACTGGGCGTGGCGCGCGCCCCGGCCACGACGCTTTCCAGTGAGGTCGGCGCCGTCGAAAAAGCGCTGGCGGCACTGGCGGAAGTTTTTCGTGTCACACCGCGGCCAGACTGGCTGGCCGCCGACACACCGCTGGCCGACGCCGCGCAGGAACTCTCGCGTGCGCTACGCGACCTCAACGCGGCGCTGAACGAATTCAGCCGCGAACCCGGCATCGCGCAGTGTTCGGCGCGTGCCATCGAGCTTGCCGTGCGCCTCGACGCGGTCATGCACGCCGAAGAACACGAAGGCGCGCGCAGCGTCGAACTCACGCAGCGCGGCTTCACGCTGAGCCTGTTGCCGTTCGACATCGCGACGCGTTTCGCGACGATGGCCGGCGACACCCGCGCGGCGTGGGTGTTCACTTCGGCCACGCTGTCGGTCGGTGAGGACTTCGCGCATTTCACCTCGCGCCTGGGGTTGGGCGACGCCGAGACGCTCGCCATCCCGAGCCCGTTCGACTTCGAGACGCAGGCGCTGCTCTATCTACCGGCGCAGTTGCCGGATCCCTCGTCGCAGAGCCACACCGGCGCCGTCGTCGAAGTCGCGGTGCCGCTCATCGAGGCATCCGCGGGCGGCGCGTTCGTGCTGTTCACCAGCCACCGCGCGTTGCAGCGCGCCGCGCAGCTGCTGCGTGATCGCTGGGCCGAGCTCGCCGACTATCCACTGCTGGTGCAGGGCGAGGCGCCACGCGAGCAACTGCTGCGGCAATTCCGCGAATCAGGCAACGCGGTATTGCTCGGCACCGCGAGTTTCTGGGAAGGCGTGGACGTCAAGGGCGACGCGTTGCGCCTCGTGATCATCGAAAAGCTGCCGTTCTCCTCGCCCGATGATGCCTTGACCAAGGCGCGCATCGAGCATCTCAAGGCAACGGGCGGCAACGCCTTCCGCGAGTATCAATTGCCGGAAGCAGCGCTCGCGCTCAAGCAGGGTGTCGGCCGGCTGATCCGCAGCGAGACGGATCGAGGCGTGGTCGTCATCTGCGATCCCAGGCTCGTCGACAAACCTTACGGCCGCGTGTTCCGCGCCAGCCTGCCGCCCATGCCGGTGACGCGCGTGGGCGCCGACGCTGAAAAATTCCTGCGGCGCATCGCGGGTACGGCGCCCGCGCCAGCAGGGCTCACGCGCGTGGCAATCGACGGCGAGATCGCGTGAAGATCCTCGCGCTCGATACCGCCACCGAGGCCTGCTCGGTGTCACTCTGCATCGGCGACCGGGCCATCGACCGCTATGTCGAGCTCGAACGCGGCCATGCAGAGCAACTGCTGCCGATGGTCGATTCGGTGCTGGCCGAGGGCGGCATCGTCCTGGGTGCGCTCGATGCCATTGCGTTCGGTCGAGGGCCCGGCGGATTCACCGGTGTGCGCCTGGCCGCCAGTGTCGCGCAGGGGCTCGCATTCGGTGCGCAAGTGGGCGTGGTACCCATCTCCGACCTGGCCGCGGTGGCACAGCGGGTCGTTCAGCTGAATCCTTCCGTTCGCCAGATACTCGTGGCCAACGACGCGCGCATGCGCGAAGTGTATTGGGCGCCATTCGCCGTCGATGGCGTCCTCACCTCGGGACCGGAGCGGGTCAGCGCCGCCGCGGAGGTGCAGGTGTGCTCAGGCAGCGTGGTCTGGGCTGCCGCAGGGCGGGGTCTGATCGCCTGGCCGGAGCTGGCGGAACGCTGCCGGGCGGCGGGTGCCGAGCTCCATGCCGAATTGCTGCCGCGCGCCCGCGAGGTGCTCCAGCTCGCGCGGACGGCGGTTTCGGCTGGCCAAATACTCGATCCGGCCGATGCTTTACCGGTATATGTCAGGGATCGTGTTGTGCAATCCTCAACGTAATCAAACTGCAATAGACTGCCGTTGTAATGCGCACGCCACAAAAACGTCACCTGTGATGCCGTGTCAGCAAACATGTCAGCCAAACAGATTCT
>Ga0190271_10002327_pt1 | contig 11434 bp, 10 predicted proteins | sample Popmic356T_FD_133747 | JGI IMG/M metagenome (GOLD analysis project Ga0190271, IMG submission 133747) | Populus adjacent soil microbial communities from riparian zone of Weber River, Utah, USA - 356 T | ecosystem: Environmental > Terrestrial > Soil > Riparian zone | place: USA: Utah | collected...
CACCCCGTCAACGCGGGCGTCGTCGCGGTCATGGCGGGTCTTGCTGGCCTCATCGCGATCGGCTTCGCGGTGTGGTTGCGGCGCATGGACCCCGGCAGTGACCTCATCGCGGCAGAGGCTCACCAGTGGCATGCGGGCGGTATTCGAGCTCTCGTCGCGGCGGTTGGCGCTGGGCTCGGCGCGATCGCGGTTGCCGCAGGAGTCACGAGCTACACCGAGTACCTCGACTCAGTGCTCGTGTTGCTCGCGTGCGCGCTCGTGGTGCCAACGCCCGTCAAGCTCATGCGCCACGGCGTCAATGAGTTGCTCGAGGGAGTGCCGGATCGCACCACGCTCGACGCGCTCGAGGTGGCCGTCGCCGGTGTCACGGAGTCTCTCGACCTACCAAAGCCCCAGGTACGCGCCACGAAGCTCGGACTCAAGGTCTATCTCGACGTGAGCTATGTGGTGAACTCGCCGGACGTGACCATTGGCTTCGAGGATCGCGTGCGTCGCGCCATGGCCGACGCCGTTGCGCACCTCCCGCTCGACGTGTGGGCGACGGTTCAACTCACGTCTGAACCTCAAGAAGACGAGTGACGTCGGAGCGCTCGCGCCTCGTCGTGTTGGCCCACTCCCGCCGACGTGACGTGCCACAAGGGACGGAACCCGTGAAGGTTCCGCCCCTTGAGGTCGTTGCGCGGGTGTGGTCAGCTCGCGAGAGCGAATCCGCCGGTCCACGCGAGCTTCTCGCCAACGGCGAGCGTGAGCTGAAGGAACCCGAGGGCCTCGAGCTCGTGTGCCCGCGCGAGCGAGCCCGTGTCGATTGCCGCAATACCGCCGGCTGTCACGGCGGCGATCAGCGATGCCTTGGCGGCGGACGAGTCTCCTGCCACCTGCACGGTCGTGACACTCTCGCCGGTGCGTCCGCTCGCGAGCGTCGCCGCGAAGTTGGTGTTGAACGCCTTCAGTACGTTCGAGTTCGGCAACTGGGCCTGGAGTTCCGCGGCGGCGGAGCTGCCGGCCGGAACCACAAGGGAGTCGAAGGTCTCGAAGTTCAGGGGGTTCGTGATGTCGACGATCGTCTTTCCAGCGAAGTCGTCGGAGTACGCGTCAACGATGGGCTGAAGGGCGGGGTAAGGCACCGCGAGTACGACGATCTCACCCTCGATGGGGGCGGTACCCACGGCGTCGCGAGCAATGAAGTCGACATTGCTGCCACCCGCGGCGAGTACGCCGCCAATCGCCTGAGCCATGTTTCCGGTGCCGATGATGGTTACGTTAGCCATGTTCTTGGCCTCTCTCTCGTGAGGGACGCGGGATCGCCGCGGCCATTAGTTGTATGTACAAGCAATCACGCTACACCACCATTGGTTGTATGTGCAAGTTTTTGCTACGATGGTGTCATGACGACGTTGAAGCAGGACGAGCGAGTAGCCATCGCGCGCCTCCACGCACTTCTCGAACTGCTGCCTTCCGCGCTCGATAAGGAGCTTGCGTCGTCGGGCCTCACGGCCTTTGAGTTCACGCTCCTTGAGGCACTTGCCGAGGCGCCGAACCACCGCCTTCGCCTCACGGCACTTGCGTCCAAGACGAATGCCACCCTGCCGAGGCTCTCGCGCGTGGTCACCGGCCTCGAAGGCAAGGGCTTAATCGCACGCATGCCCTGTGCCGAGGATGGGCGCGCCACGAATGCCGTCATGACGGGTCGGGGCCTTGGCGCCCATGACGTCGCCGCGCCGGTTTACGCCGACGCTGTCCGTCGCCTGGTTCTCGATGCGCTCAGCGCGCGCCCCGGCGGCGTGGCCCAATTGGCCGACGTCTCACTCGCGGTCCTGGACGCTCTCGATCCTGCCGGCAAATTGGCGGTGACCGCGGAAGGCCGCGAGTGCGCCGCGGATCCCGTCTCCGCCACCGCCTAGGCGCTCAGGTCTGAGCCTCAAGAAAGCGAGTGAGATCCGCGAGTTCGCGCTCGCTGACCGCGTGGCCAAGTCCCGGGTACTCGTGAACCTCGGCCGTGGCGTGGCGCGCAAGGAACGCATCGGATGCCTCGAGGGCTCGCGCCGGGATCACGGGATCCGCGCTTCCCCGACCCCAAAACACCGGGGGTCGCCGCTCGGCGAGCACAGCGTCGGCCGTCTCTCCGCCCGAGCGCACGTAGCCGCTGAGGATCGCCGCCGCGGGGACCCGCTCGGGACGCGTGCGCAACAATTGCGAGGCCATCAGCCCGCCCTGTGAGAAGCCAATGGGGACGATTCGCGACTCCGGACCCAGTGCCCCGTCGACCCAAGTCCACAGCGCCTCTGTGGCGTCCCCGATCGCGTCCGCGGCATCCCACGAGTCGTCGGATTCAAGCGGATACCAGGCGTAACCGAAGCTCGGGTGTCGTAGCGGCGCACGAACCGACGCCCACGGCAGCCCTTCCGGAAGGTACGGCGAGAGGCCCGCAAGGTCGCGCTCGTCGGCCCCCCAGCCGTGCAGGAACACGGCCGTCAGGGCGCTTCCCGACGCGTATGCACCGACAGAAATGAGCATCAGGCGTCCTTGGCGGCGTACACGCGCTCGCCCTCAACGAAGGTCTGCAGCACGCGGGTCGCGGCGATCTCCCCGGGTGGCCCGGCGAAGGGGTCGCGATCGAGCACCGCGAGGTCCGCGAACTTGCCAACCTCGATCGTGCCGGTGACGTCGTCGAGGTGATTGAGGTACGCGGAACCGGACGTGTAAGCAGCAACGGCTTGCGACAACGACAGCACCTGGTGAGGCACGAAGGGTCCGTCCGACGGATCAGCATCGGGAGCGTGGCGATTGACCGCGGTGTGGATCGCGGCGAGAGGGTCGGGGCTCGAGACCGGCCAGTCACTGCCAGCTCCCAGGCGCGCGCCAACTCGCGCGAGATCTCCGAACGGGTATTGCCACGCTCCCCGAACCGGCCCCAAGAAGGGCAGGGTGAGTTCGGTCATCTGCGCCTCATACGTGGCCCACAGCGCCTGCATGTTGGCCGTGACGCCTAGTTCGGCAAAGCGAGGCACGTCGTCGGGATGCACCACCTGGACGTGCGCGATGTGGTGGCGGTTGTCGCCGCGGCCGTTGCGCGCGAGCGCGTGCTCCACCGCGTCGAGGCACTCGCGCGCCGACCTATCGCCGATCGCGTGGAAGTGCACCTGGAAGCCACGCGCGTCGAGCTCCGCGACGGCCTCCTTGAGCAGCCCAGGATCAACGAACGAGATGCCGTCATTGGCGGTCGCGTGCCCGTGGCCGTCCGCGAAGGGCTCGAGCATCGCGGCGGTGAAGTTCTCCGCAACGCCGTCCTGCATGATCTTCACGCTCGTGGCCGCGAAGCGCCCCCCACGCAGGGCCTCGCGGCGCTCCACGAGCTCGGGGATCTGCTCTAGCCCGCGCTCCCTGTCCCACCACAGCGCGCCCACGACGCGCGCCGTTAGCGACCCCTGTGTACCGAGAGCGAGATAGGCGGCCGACGGGTCTCGCATGTCCGCGTAGTCGCCGAGGATGGCGTCCTGCCAGGCAGTGACGCCAAACGAGTGCAGATGCTCTTGCGCCACGAGGAGCGCGCGCTCGCGCTCTGCCTGGGTTGACTCCGGGAGTAACTCGCTGACGCGCGCCATGGCGCCCTCGTGCAGCGTGCCCGTGGGGTTGCCGTTGGCGTCGCGCTCGATGCGTCCGTCGTGAGGGTCCGGCGTGCTCGCTGTGATCCCTGCGAGCTCGAGCGCGCGCGAGTTGACCCAGGCTCCGTGCGCATCGCGATTGAGGAGGAACGCTGGGCGGTCAGGCAACACGGCATCGAGGAGGTCCGCCGTTGGAGCGCCGCCCGGGAAGCGCGACATGTACCAGCCACCACCCGCAACCCACTCGAGGCGCGGGTTCGCGGCGGCATACGCGGCGACGATTGCCACGTAGTCCTCCGCGTTGTCGCCCGCGCGCAGATTGCACTGCAACAGGCTCTGGCCACCCCCATACGGATGCACGTGCGCGTCCTGGAATCCGGGCACCAGCAACCGCCCCGCTAGGTCCACCACCTCGGTGCCAGGCCCGATGAGCTCGCGCGCCTCATCACGGCCAACCGCGACGATGCGGCCCCCTGCCACGGCGACGGCCGTCGCCAAGCCAACCGTGGCGTCGGGCGAAAGAACTGAACCCCCGGCGAAGACCACGTCTGCGTGCATGGGTCTAGCCTGCCACCCGGTGCCAGGTGGGATGCTTCGGGGAGACCTTGCGGCCCGTGGAGCGGGAGGCGAGGCGGCGGCCCACGTACGGCAGGATGAACACCCGCGTGTAGTGGAGTTCGGAGCGGAACGTGCGCGGCGGCGCGGGGTCACCGGGCGGCGGAGGGTCCGTGGGGTATCCGAGCGCGGTCAACACGACCGTTGCCACGCGCTCGTGTCCGCGCGGGCCGAGGTGCAGGCGATCCTCCGCCCAATAGCGGGGGTCGTGCGTCTCGTCGTCGCCCCAATTGCTGATGAGTTGATTGCCCGTAGTCGCCACGAGCACCTCGACGGCCTCCATGTAGGCGGTCCCCCGCTCAGCCATGAGCTTGGCGAGCGGCAACTCATCCGTGGGGTTCGCTCCCGTGACAAACACGAGCCGCACGCCCGCTGCCTCGCACTTCTCGATCGCGAGGCGCGTGAGGCGCACCACCTTGTTCACGGAGAACGTTGGCCGCAGCATGTCGTTGCCACCGCCGTTGAACAGGATGAGGTCGGGCTTGGGTTCGAGCGCGAGGGCGGCGTCGAGCTGGTCCGTCGCAATGGGCTTGAGGATGCGGCCGCGGATCGCGAAGTTCGCGTAGTAGACGGGTTCGTCGAGCCGCGCGGCGAGATTCTCAACCAGGCGATCGGCCCAACCGCGGGGCGATCCATCGGGCCACTCGTCGCCAATTCCCTCGATGAAGCTGTCCCCCACTGCCGCGATTCTCACCCGTCAATGGTAGGTCCGCGTCGAGGATGGTTAGACCTCCGTGGGAACGCCGAGGGGGAGAAAGCGCACGGAATCCCGCACCGCCGCCGGCGCGTCAGCCACCGCGCGAACGAATCCCTCTTCCCCATCGCGGAAGTGCGACCACCCCTCGTAATGCGCGGGGATTGCGACGCGGGCGGCGGTTGCCGCGATGAGCCGCACGGCGTCTGGCCCGCGCATCGTGTACCGGATAGGGCCGGTCTGTGGGAACTGCACCCCTCCCGCGTTCACAATCGCTACGTCGACCGTGAGTTTACGAGCGAAGCGCCGTAGCGAGCGGTACCACACCGTGTCGCCCGTCACCCAGACGTTGTCACCACCGACCCGAACGAGCGAGCCGATAACGTGCCCCACGAGCGAGCGACTCAGTGCGGGGCCGTGCCGAGCTGGTGTTGCGGTGACCTCAAGCGATGGCCTGCCTGGGAGCTCGAGCACCACCGATTGTCCCGAGCGCAGACCCTTCACACGGTCCTCGCCAAGCCGTCGCGCGCCGGGCACGGTGGTGACTACGTGCTCGACGCGCGACAGCAGCCCGCGACCGGCGTCGTCGAGGTTGTCCGCGTGGTGGTCATGGCTCACGAGAGCGAGATCGATGCGGCCGATCTCACTCACCGGTATCGCGGGACCCGCGGTCTTGATACTCGACGTGCCGAGGCCGAAGTCGTAGCGCCTGCCCGAGTCATCAAACGTGGGGTCGACGATGATCCGCCAGCCCTGCACCTCGATGAGCACCGTGGGACCCCCGATGCGCGTGACGACGACGGCCATGGGTTTTCAGACGCTCGACTGGCGGCTCGGTTCGACCTTCGCGTGAGCGAGCGCCCAATTCAACGCGTAGTCGGCCACCTCTTCCCAGCCGTCCTGGCTCACGATGCGGTGTGTCTTGCCTGGAAACTCAACCCTTTCGACGAGCGCCGTTCCCTGCGAGTACTTCTTGAGCGCCGCCTTCTGAATGGGAGCAGGCGCCACGTGGTCGATGCCGCCGCTGATGAGCAGCAAGGGTGCGCGATCCGGCTTGAGGAAGTCGACCCGCGTAATGCCCGTCTTCTCCTTCGGGAGGGAGAGAACCCCTTCGAAAAACACCCTGTTGACCGAGTTCACGGCACTAGCCTCCCACTCGGCATCGGAATCCGCGCGGGACAGGTCGTTGCCAAACGTGTAGTGGAAGTGCCGCTTGCTGAGGGGCTTTGCACCCTTGCGCTTGAAGGGGTTGGAGAGGATCGGGAAGCCGGTCTTGAGCGTCGAGAACGGCAGCGCGAGCACGCCGGCAGGCTGACCGGGCTCCACCCCGACGCCCGCGATTCCTAGCCCGCGGTCAAGCAGCATCTGCGTGAAGATGCCGCCAAACGAGTGACCCATGATGATGGGCTTTTGAGGCAAGGCCCGGATCACCTTTTCGTACGAGTCGACGATCTCGGTGATCCCGCGATTCTCGAGCGCCTTGGGGTTGGCGCGCACGTCCGCGGGGCTGCGGTTGTCGATGCCGGGCCATCCGGGCGTGATGACCTCGTGGCCCTTGGCGCGAAAGTGCCCGGCCCACGTGTCCCAGCTCGACGGCGTCATCCACAGTCCGTGCACGAGCACGATCGGCGGCAATCCTGAGGTGTTGCTTGTCTCTGTCATGGCAATTCCTTCCGGGTTAGGAGTCGATGAAGGCGAGCAGGTCCGCGTGGAGGCGTTCGCGGTCGGTGTCGGGCAGGCCGTGAGCCCCGCCCTCGTAGACCAGCAGGGTCGAGCCCGTCACCTGCTGGGCAGTGAGAGCTCCGCTGATTTCGAATGGCACGATCTGGTCGTCGTCGCCGTGAATGACGAGCGTTGGCACGTCGATCGCGGCTAGGTCTGGGCGGAAGTCCGTGGCAGAGAAGGCTGCGATGCATTCGTAGGCGTTGTGGGTGCCCGACGCTAGGCCTTGCAACCAGAACGCGTCGCGCGTGCCTTGGGGAACGTCTGCAGTGCGGTTGTGGCCGAAGAATGGACCATCGGCGAGGTCTCGGTAGAGCTGGGAACGATTGGCCGACTCTCCCGCGCGCAGGCCATCGAAGATCGCGATCGGAGCGTGGTCGAGCATGAACGGCGGCACCGCTGACACGAGCACGAGCTTCGATACTCGCGCGGAGCCGTGTCGTCCCACGTAGTGGGCCACCTCGCCGCCACCGGTCGAGTGTCCGACCAGCGTCAGGTCCGTAAGTTCGAGGTGGTTGATGACGCACGCGAGGTCATCGGCGTACGTGTCCATCTCGTTGCCCGCCCACGCCTGGGTGGACTTGCCGTGACCCCGGCGGTCGTGCGCGATCGCCCGATGCCCATTGGCGGCGAGGAAGCGCGCCGTGGCCTCCCATGCGTCGGAGCTGAGCGGCCAGCCGTGACTGAGCAGCACGGGCGAGCCCGCACCGCCCCAGTCCTTGTAGTAGATCTGAGAACCGTCTTCTGTGGTGACGAACGGCATGGTGTCCTCCTCGCATCGATGACGCCATCGTGGGCGACAAAGGCGGCAAAGCGCCCCACGCGAACCTCGTAGTCTTGCGCGGCTCTAGCGCCTACGAGGTGCGTTCGAGAGCGGCCACGAGCTGCCGCCGCGAGGTGATTGCGAGCTTTCGAAAGACCTTGCGCAGGTGGTAATCCACGGTATTGGGGCTGATGAAGAGTGCAGACCCGATCTCTGCGTTCGTCTTGCCACCCGCGGCGAGCCTCGCGACCGCCGCCTCTTGGGGAGTGAGCTCTCCCAACCTGTCCGTGCGCGCTGTAGGGACGATCGCCCCGCTCGCCAGCAACTCGCGTCGTGCGCGTTCCCCGAACGGCACGGCGCCCACCTCGTCAAAAATCGAATAGGCGACGGTCAGGTGCTTGGTCGCGTCCGAGCGTCGGCCCTGCCTGCGCAACCACTCGCCGAAGATGAGGTGGGTGCGGGCCAACTGACCCACTGCCGCGGTTCCTTCGAGCGCCTCGATCGCGCGCAGGTACCACGCTTCGGCCTCTGCGTCATCGGAGACGAGTGCCTCACTACGGGCCCACATCCCGATCGCCCAGCCAGACTCGCTGGCCGCCGCGTGCACGCGAAGGAGGTCCACCGCGACCGCCACGTCGCGTGCCCGACCCGCTCGCACGCCAGCCTCGACGAGGTCTGGGTAGCAATAGAACGAGGCCTGAACGAATGGGCGTTCGACGAGTCCGGCGAACACCGTGTACGCCGCCTCGTACTCGCCGTCGGCAATGTGGCGGCACCCAATGCCGGACCGCGCCATGCGCTCGATTCCTCCGAATCCGGCCGCGAGCATCGCCGCGCCAACCTGCTCGACAACCTGGATTGGCACGCCAGCCCACGCCATCTGAGCCGCATTGATGGCGAGCGAGTCCGCGTATCCGACGGCGTGGCGCATGTTCGCGGCCTGTTGGAGGTAGTCGTCCGCGAGCTTTGGGTTGCCGCACGTGACGGCGACGGCGCTCGCTACCCACGCGGCGTTGTCAAGCTCGCGCAGAGCACCCGTGCGGGTGGCCATCTCCGCGACCTTGGCCAGTATCTGCAGAGCAAGGTCCGCATCCCACAGGCCCAAGGTGGCCACCACGGCAACTGGCGCCGCGGCAAAGAGCGCTGCATCGTCGAGGTCGGCGAACATCGCGACGGCCGCGCGGAGGTGTGGCACGGCAACCTCGTAGGCGTCGAGCATGAGCGATGACAGGGCCGCAAGCGCCACCGCGAGTGGGCCAGTGGCGACCTCTGCGCCACGGCGGAGCCGCTCTCCCAGCGCCCTGAGGTCGTCAAGTTCCGCATCGGTAGCCGTGGACTGGACGATGTGGAACGCGATCAACAGGGCCCGTTGCTCGAGTTCAGGAGATCGGCCGTGGAGGTCGTCGGCCGCTTGGAGCAACCGGTCCTTGGCCAACGCGAGGCCCTGAGGATCCGCGAGGTACTGGGCGGACATCGCGCCAACGATCGCAAGCCTGCCCCGCGTGACGGGGTCCGCGGCCTCGGCGTCAACGCTTGCAGCGAGTTCCCGCGCCAGGTGCATCTGGCCCGCGAGGCTTGCAGACTCTGCGGCATCTGCGAGCAACGCGTCTCGCGCAGAGACGGCACCGACGACATCCGCCGCACGGGCAAGCAACCGCGCACGCGAGAGGAACCCTCCACGCGCACCCGCACGGTCAGCGAGCGCGACCAGCCGCCTCGCGACGTCTGGCGCGGGCCCCTCCGCGGCCGCCGCCGCATGCCATGCGGCGATCTCCTCATCCCCCGCGGCGAGGGCGTCGTCACCGAGGGCCTTGTGAACGGACCGCCGATCGAGGTCCGACGCCGCCCCGTAGATCGCGGAACGCACCAGCGGATGGCGGAAGCGCACGCCGTCCCGGGTGTCGACGAGGCCTGTCGACTCGACCTCTGCGGACGCCGTGTGGGGCAGGCCGAGCGCGGATGCAGCTCCGCGCACTCGCGCGCCGTTTCCCGTGGACTCCGCCGCGGCGACGAGCAGCCACAGTTGGGCCGACGCTGAGAGCCCGGCGGCGCGCGCCGCATAGTGACGCTCAAGACGCCGCCCGATAGGCGCTGGCGTCGGCTGAATGGCCGCACGGGTGAGCGCGTGCGCGTCCCACTCCGAAGCGAGCTCCCGCAGCGCGAGCGGGTTACCTCCGGTGGCCTCGACGAGCTCGTCCTCGACGCTCGGATCAAGGGGCTCGGCGAGCACGTGCCGCAGCAGCTCCGCCGACTCCGGCGAGCTCAGTCCTCCGAGGACGATCTCCTCAACGCCCGCGAGCCCACCACGCACGGCGTCGTCATCGCGGCTCGCAAACACCATCGCGACTGACTCCGCGGAGAGGCGTCGCGCGATGAACCCCATCACCTCGAGCGATTCCGGGTCGAGGTGCTGGGCCTCGTCGACGACGCACAGGATGGGCGTCGCCTCCGCGGACTTAGCGAGCAGGTTCAGAGCCGCAAGTGCAACGAGCATGCGCTCTGGGGGCGGCCCGTCTCTGAGCCCCGCCGCGACGAGCAGCGCGTCGCGCTGCAGCGGTGGCAGGTCCGCCGTGTGCTCGGCGAGTGGTTGGCCCAGCCTCTGGATGGCGCCGAACGGCACGGCGGACTCGACCTCAAACCCGCTCACCTTGAGCACGGTGACGCCCGATGCGTCGTTGACGAGCGAATCGAGAAGGGTGCTCTTTCCGATGCCGGGATCGCCGGTGACGAACGCGGCGCCACTGCCACCATTGCGGATCGCACCCAGCAGGGAGTGAAGGCGCTCTCGCTCCGCGACGCGACCTACCAATGGTGACTCTGCCAGGGGTGCTATGCCGGAAGTCTAGTAACGGAGGGTCCGCGCGCGGCGAAAAGTAACACGCTGTTTACGTAGAGGTGCGGTGCGGGACCGCAACTCCTGTTGCGAGCGACGCCCGCACGTCGATCACCCTCTGGTTCCGACTCCCCCGGAACCGCAAGGACAGGTCCCGCTCCGCCGCGAGGTACGGCCCGTCAACGAGAACATCGCACAGTCTCAACAACTCGAGCTTGTCCCCTCCCTCGGCAACGATCTGCTCGAACGTGTACCCAGACCACGCCCACAGGTCCTTCGAGGCGCCGAGCTCCTGGCGCAGGCGCCGCGCCACCGCAAGGCACACCTCCGTGTTGAGGAACGGTTCGCCACCAAGCAGCGAAAGGCCCTGCACCCCGGGATGCGCAACCGTGGCGAGGATGCGGTCCTCGAGCTCGGGCGAGTACGGCGTCCCGTACCGGAAGCTCCAGGCCGCCTCGTTAAAGCAGCCTTCGCACTTAAAAAGGCATCCGCTCACGTACAGCGCGCACCGCACGCCCTCGCCGTCCACACACGTGAAGGGCTTGAAGTCAGCAATGTGGCCTGCGCTGACGCGAGACGATCGCCACAGCGCGGGGTCCGGGGTGAGTGGCATGGTTACGTTCCCAACGTCACGGAACCCGCGTGCGCCCGGGCATGTGCTTGACCCGCGCCGCGATCTCTTGGTGGCGCCCATGCACCATGGGCCGTTGCTGGGGATTGCCGAGGTACCCGCACGTGCGCTTCACAACATCGCACGTGCGCGGATCCGCGTTGCCGCACTCTGGGCATGCGAAGCCCCGCTCGGTGGGGTCGAAGTCACCCATGAACCCGCACTCGTAGCACCGGTCGATCGGCGTGTTCGTGCCGAGGTAACCCACGCGGTCGTACGCGTAGTCCCACACCGCCTCGAGCGCGCGCGGGTTCTGCTCGAGCACCGGGTACTCGCAATAGTGGATGAAGCCGCCCGTTGTGAGCTCCGCGTACGGAGCCTCGAAGTCGAGCTTTTCGAACGGCGTGGGGCTCTTGCGCACGTCGTAGTGGAAGGAGTTCGTGTAGTAGTCCTTGTCGGTGATGTCCGCGACCTCGCCAAAGCGCAGCTTGTCGAGGCGGCAGAAGCGGTCGGTGAGGCTTTCGCTCGGCGTCGAGTAGACGCTCACTTGGTAGCCCGACGCTGTGGTCCAGTCCTGTGCGCGCGTCTTGAGGGC
>Ga0190271_10002328_pt1 | contig 11432 bp, 10 predicted proteins | sample Popmic356T_FD_133747 | JGI IMG/M metagenome (GOLD analysis project Ga0190271, IMG submission 133747) | Populus adjacent soil microbial communities from riparian zone of Weber River, Utah, USA - 356 T | ecosystem: Environmental > Terrestrial > Soil > Riparian zone | place: USA: Utah | collected...
CGTGGTGATGGCGTACACCATGGTCCCGGTGGGGCCAATCGCGTACACGTTGTCGCAGCTCCTGGTCGGCGCAATCAACGGGTGGTCGGCCCGGTTGGCGCGGTCGGGATTGACCTTGCAGATGAAATCGACAGCCTGGGTCCATTCCGTCCCCGCCGCCTTTCGCGCCAGGTCGATGTGCTGCGTCACCGCAGGCGTGTCGGGCTTCGGCGGCGCCGCAGGTGCCTGGGGCGCCTGCCCAGACAGCGTGGAGGCGCCCATCGCGAACGCCAGCGTGAGAAACGAACCAGTCGTCGAGCGGATGATAGCCATCGTCTGAATCCTCAAAGACTATTAGGCGACCTCGGGCCTCGGCGAGGCAACGGAGGATGTCCCGCGGGTCCTCCGTGCGTCAAGGCTCCACGCCCCGGCGCCCGCGACGGAGAAATACAGCAGTACGACACAGTACAGGAGCGCCTCGATGCCACCATTCCGGATGGGCCACAGCGTACGCGGTTGCGCGATGAGCGCATAGGCGAGCAGGGCCTCGATCGATACGACCAGCGCGGTCTGTCGCACGAACAGCCCGAGCATCAAAAGGGGGCCGGCAACGAGTTCGATGTAGCCGGTCACCGCCGGCAGCGAGTCGAGCGCCAGCGGCGGCGCGCCGCGACGGCCGGCCACCGACGGCAGCACGTCGAACACCTTCCGGATGCCGTGCAGCGTGATCAGGAAGCCGACAATCAGCCGAAGCACCGCCCGGAGGTGCGGCTCCCACGCGGTCACCCGCTGCGTCAGCGAACTCGGCGCGCGACCGCGCTCAACGATCAGCGAACCGGCGTCAAGCCGGTTTGCCAGATACTGCCCACGCGGCCCGCGTCTTGAGCGGGCCGCGTCGAGGCTCCAGGCGCCGGCGCCCGCGGCCACCAGCCAGAGGAAGATGAAGGCGTTCAGCGTCGCCTCTTCACCGCCGTTGGCGATCGGAAAGAATCCGCGTGGCGCCCACGACCTGAAATAGGCGACGGCCATCTCCCCGCTGAGGATGAACGCAACCGGCCGCGTGAACAGCCCGAGCGCCAGCATCGGCCCTCCGAACGCTTCGAGAATCCCACCCACGCCGCGGATTCCCCACAGCGTCGGTTCCGGACGGGCGCCCGCGAACCCGAACAGCTTTTCGAGGCCGTGCTGGAAGAACAGCAAGCCCGCGACAACCCGAACAAGGCAGAGGATGTAGGGAGCGTAGGCCGACACCGGCAAGGCCCCGCTACTTGCCCACGCCGCCGTCACGGATCAGGCGGTTGAAGCGCTGCTCCTCAGAAGGGACGCAGTAGATCTGCTCGTCCCACGCCTTCTCGTTCTCCCGATCCCGGCGGAACAGCTTCACGTCGCTCTGGAAGGGCTGCGCGTAGAACTCGGGATCCGTGAGCGTCATGCGCAGTTCGAGCGTCTCCGCGTCAAGAAGGCGGTACCGCTCCTGCAACCGCATCTCCTCGGTGTGCGGGTAGCCGTTGTGGTCCAGCCACGTGCGCGGGTCGAACCCCACCGAGTCCACGACCAGGGTATTGCCTTCCCAGCGCCCAACCGAATACCCATTCCACTTCGGCTCGACCTCGTCCATCGCCGGCAGCGGCCGCCCATCGGTCCACACCTCCCGGTAGTTGTGATGCCAACCGGAGAACTGCATGAACCGTTCGGGCGTCTGCTGGACGCTCCATCCCGCGTGCGGCCCCGCCACCTGCCCATTCAACATCCGCGGCACACCCCACGGATCGCAGTTGCCCTGCGGGTCGTTGCCGTCCTTCGGGGCCGTGATGCGGAGCCCGTAACTCGGGATATTGCGGTCGAACGCCGCCTTCCCTGCCGGCGTGAACACCGGCTCCGCGTACTTCAATCCGGTGTCCCGGCTGAGATCCGGTTTCCGTCCTTGAGTGATCTCGTTCTGAAACTCGTTGGCACCACCCTTGACGTTGCTGAAAGTCTGAAACGGCGTCGTACGGAGCCATTTCCCAGACAGGTCGCGTGGGTTGGCCGGCGGCTTGGCGGCAGGCCTGGCCGGCGCGGCCGGTGGTGGGTTCTGCGCCAGGACGGGCGCGACCGCGGCGCCGGCCAGCAGGAGGAGAAACGCGAGTCTCATGGGCTACTTCCCCCCGGCTGCCAGCACCGTTTTGACCTGCTCCGGGGTCAATCCCACCAGCTTGCCGTTGATATGGATCTCGCGCGCCAGACACGCCGTGGCGCCGGGCGTCTTGTGGGGCGCGCACGTGATGCGGATCTGGTCGCCCGCCTTGATCGAGTCGCGCCCCCAGCCCACCTTGAAGTTCTTCATCATCAGGGGTGTCGGGGCGAACTCGCTGCCCCACTTCTCCACCTTGCCGTCCTCTTTCTTCACGTCGAAGTACACCTGCGGATGCGGGTAGCCGTAAACGAACTCGGTCACGACACCGCTCAAGGTGATGGACTTGTCCACGAAGTAGGTGATCGACGTGCCGTGGTGCGCGGACAGTCCCACGCCAGCCAGTGCCAGGGCGACGATGGTTGCGGCGATTGCTGGTCTCATATTTGTTCCGTTGCCATTCTAGAACCCTTGACAGCCCGAAACTTGACGCATCGAGTCACGTTTCAGGGCCGGCAAGTGAACTATAGCGGGCCAAGGCCCTCGCAGGGCCGCAGGCCCGCTAAAACAGGTACCTGACGGCGAATTGCCAGATGCGGGGGCTGCTCTGGGCCGTCGTGATGCGGCCGAACGTGGCGGCGTTGTTCAAGGTGGCAGCCGGGTTTCCCCAATTGAACTGGTTGGTCAGGTTGATCGCTTCGGCTCGCAGTTCGATCCGCTGGTCTCCGCCGATGCGAAAGGCGCGCGTGAAGGCCTGGTCCCACTGCCAGAAGCCGGGACCTCGCAACAGGTTGTAGGGCGCATCACCCAGCGTGCCAGCCGCCGGCTGGGCAAATGCCGCGATGTTGTAGTAGTTGGTCAACGAGTCCGTGTCGCCATAGAAGTCCTGGCCCGGAACGACGTTAACCCGCTGCGTCGGGACGTTGTCGGTGAAGCCGTTGAGCGCCGTGTCGGCGCCGGTGATCACATTGACCGGCCCGCCGCTGCGCACCTGGAGCACCGTCGAGGCGGTCCAATCCGAGGCGATCGCATTCACGACGCGGTTGGAGAACGTCGGAGTCCGCAGCACCGCGGTCAGGTTGAAGAGATGGCGGCGATCCCCGCCGCAGGGTCCGCCGTCGAGTTCCAGGTCGACCGGGCCGTTGTTCTGGTACGGCTGGTGTAAGGCATTGGCGCCGGGGTTCAACACCGCGGGCATCGCCAGCCCCTCGCACTTCGACAGCGTGTAGTTGGCGTTGAGGTTCACGTTCGTGCCGAGGTCGAGCCGCGAGTTCAGGAGCAGTCCGTTGTAGTCCTGCCAGCCGACGTCGGCGTAGGACGTGATGTAGCCGAGGCTCACCGCCGGATTGGCCAGGTTGAGGAGCCGCCGCTGGTTCAGGTTGCCCGCGTTCGTGCAGACGGGATAGGAGACAGGGCCGGTCGGTGTCTGCAGCGTGCACGGACCGAACCCCAGGTTCTGCGGCGGGTTGAGCTCGATGGCGTTCATCAGGTTGGTGATGCGGCTGCCGATGTAGGTGGCCGAGGCGAACAGCCTGTCCGAGAACTGCCGTTGCAAACCGAGGTTCCACGAGTACTGGGTGGTAGGCTTGGCATCGGGCGGCACCGGCAGGTAGGAGCCGTAAGGCGCGAACACCGGGTTCTGCGAATCGAAGGTATACGGGAACGGATCGAAGCCGTAGCCTGTCCACGGGTTGTCGAGGCTGACGTTGGCCTGCTGCACCGTGAGCCGGAACGGCGACACCGACGACGTGTTCTGGTGCAGGTCCCACTTGACGTAGTCGCGGGCGATGCCGCCGCTGCCCCGCACCGACGTACGACCGTCACCGGTCAGGTCCCAGGCAAAGCCCACGCGGGGATCGAAGACGTTCAGGCGCGAGTTCATGCCCGAATTCCCGGCAAATCCGGCGTCGCCCGGATACGTGAAGCCGGGAGGCGCGTTCGGAATGACCGTGCTCCTGGCACCGGCGTAGAACCGATCGAGGTCGAAGTTGTAGATGTCTCCGGCCGGGAACGACATCGCCAGGAACGGGTTCCACTTCACGCCGAAGTTCAGCGTCACGTCGCTGAGCCGCCAGGCATCCTGCACGTAGGCGCCGGCGAAGTTCTGCTCGACGTTCAGCGGGTTGGGATTGGCCTGGCGATAGGTGCCCGTGCGTCCGGCGAGGAAGTCGCCCATCGCGGTGCCGGTGAACTGCCCCGTGAAGACCTGCGAGCCGACCGCCCAGGAGTTCGACACCGTCGACGCCGCGCCGCGCAGGTAGTAGCCGCCGAAACCGAACTGGTGGTTGCCACGAACCATCGTCAGGTCGTCGTTGAACCCGTAGGTGTGATTGCCGCCGGTGACGTTGGTGCCGAACTGGCCGCCGCCGACGTTGAAGGCGTTCAGCACGCGGATGGTCGTGTAGCCGGGGACGTAGGTGTAGGCATTGATCCCGACGTCCTTCGGGCTGAAATACTCCGGTCCCGGTTTGTCGATCGTGATCTTGTTGCCGACGACGCGCAGCGAGTTCACGACCGACGAGCTGATCACGTAGGTGTGCCCTGCCGTGAACGCGTGCGCCACGTCGTCGGTGCCGGAGGGGAGACCGGGCGGGCCCTGCGAGCCCGTCGTCAGGATGTCGTCCGGCGCCAGCTCGGTTGGAATCTTCCGGGCGTCGGTGGTCAGCATGTAGCGCGCGAGGAACGAGTGCGCCTGGCTGCCCTGGATGTCGAGCCGCACCGGGATCTGCGCCTCGTTCTGGTGATTGGGGATCCCCGTGAACACCTTGCCGCACTCGTCGAGCGGCGTCGGCAGCCTCCCCGAGATCGCCTGCGCCGCCGGGCTGACGAGGGCAGCCGGAAGGCGATTGTTCACGTATGGCGGCCTCAACGGCGCGACAACGCGCCCGCCGTTGCACTCGGGCGACATATAGGCGCTGAGGTCGCCCGCCATCATCGCCGCCGTGGGAACGAACGCCGTGGCGTTGAGGGGAAACTGACGCGTGGTCGTTCCCTGGTAGCCGGCGAAGAAGAATATCCGGTCCCTCTTGATTGGGCCTCCCACCGTGCCGCCGAACTGATTGCGCTTCAGGCCGTCCTTCTGGTTCGAGAAGAAGTCCGGGGAGCTGAAGGTGCTGTCCCGGTTGAACTCGAAGAGCGACCCGTGGAGCACGTTGGTGCCCGAGCGCGTGACCGCGCTCACCGTCGCGCCGGAGCGCAGCCCGCTCGAGGCCTCCTGGGAGCCGGTTGTGAGACGGAACTCCTGGAGCGCGTCGGGAAAGGGCAGGTGCAGACCGGTCCCGTCGTGCACGTTGCTGTTGGGCGCGCCGTCCAGCGTGTAGGTGACGCCGAAGTCGTTGCTGCCGGCTACCGAGATTCTGAGCCCGGTGTTCATGCCGTAGCCGGGCGACGCCGCGGTCACGACGGCAACACCTGACAGGGTAATGAGCTGGGTGACCTGCCGGGCGGCGAGCGGCAGCTCGAGAATTCGTTGTGATTCGACGACGGTCGCCACGCCCATGGTGCGCGTGTCGACAAGCGCTGAGGTCCCCGTGACCTGCACCTGCTCCGACAGGGCGCCCACGCCGAGCACGGGGTTGACCACCGGGTTGCTGTTCACCTGCAGGACGATGCCGGTCTGGGTGAACGTGTTGAAGCCCTGCAACGTCGCCTCGAAGCGGTAGGGGCCCAGCGGTAGGTTCGGCAACGAATAGGCACCCGATTCGTTGGAGACGACGGTGCGGGTCGCACCGGTGTCGGCGTGCGTCACCGTAATGGTGACGCCAGGCAGCACGGCGCCGCTCTGGTCACGGGCCGTGCCGCTGATGCCCCCGGTGGCCTGGGCCCAGGCGAGCGTGCTCGTCAACGTCAGTGCAAGGACAGCCATTGAGAATACAGGCATCAACCGCGTCATCGAACGTCCTCCGTTTCGTCTCGACTGGGGTGCGCCGCTGACACGGCAGCCTTCACAAGGCGATCCGCTGTACACAGAAACCGACGCCCTACAGGTTGTAGGCCATGACTCGGCCCACGGCGATGATGGCGAACCACAACACCAGCGACACGCCGCCGGCGAGCCGTGCTCGCGCGGGAGGTCGGCCATCGGCATCCCACTCGTCGCGGCGCCGGTCGATTGTCGTGTGGAACAGCACGATGTTGACGCCACCGAGAACCAGAAGCGCAACCTTCAAGCGGAAGTAGGGGCTCTCGTAGGCGTCGGTTGCACGTGCGGCGAAGAGCAGCACTCCGGTGACGAACATCACGCCGAAGCCTACGAACATCCACGGCCGCACCTGGCGGAACACTTCGGATACGCGGTCATCGCGCATGGTCCACCCGAGGAGCCGCAGGTCGAACCAGAGGACGGCGCCCACCGAGAGCGCCAGTGCCATGACGTGGCTGCCCTCGACGAACGGATAGACGTAGCCGGACTCACGGACCGCCGTTGCCCACCACGTATTTTCGAGCCACCGGGAGTAATCGAGCAGGTCCATCGGCACGGCGTGGCGGACTATCCCGCGCGCGAGGGGAACGGACCAAATCGTTTGTGGCGATGGCGCCCATCGCCCCACACGATGACATGGGGCGCCACGACCGGCGGCCGACGACCGCGCCCAGACACTTGCCTCACGGAAGTCTCGACCGCATGAGAGGCGGAGCCTGCCCGTTCGTTGGTCCGAGGCAGGGCCTCGCTAGGACTTGGGCAGGACTTCTTCGTCGCCGGCCCAGCCCAGGGGATGGGCCATCGCGTCGGCGCCGCGCGCCGTCGCAGTCGAGGGGAGCGCGGCCACGGCATCCTTCAGGATTCGCCGGAACCAGAGGTGGGCGGCGTCCTGATTGTGCGCGCGATGCCAGTGCAGCAGTTCCACCAGAGGCGGAAGCTCGATCGGCAAGGGCACGAGCTTCAGCGGCAGAATCGCCTGGTATTTGAGCGCGAGTCGCGAGGTGATGGTGGTAATACGGTCGGTGCCCACCACCAGTTGCGGGGCCAGGAGGAAGCTGGGGGTCGAGATCTCGATGCGGCGCCGGCGCTTGGCCTTCCTGAGGTGCACCTCGTCGACGTTCCCCACCGGATCCTGGCCGACGTTGACGACCACGTGGCCCAGGTTCAGGTATTCGTCCGGGGAAATCGTGGCGCCCACGGCGCTGTTGCCCGACCAGGCCACGCACGTGAAGGTGTCCTCGAAGAGAACCTCGCTGGCATGGACTTCGTAATCACCCGCGGGCGCAATCAGGAAGTCGAGCTCGGCGTTGTCCAGCGCCTCGCTCGCACGCGGCCCCAGCGGGCGAAGATCGAAGGTCATCAGCGGAGCCTCGCACCGCACCCTCCGCAGCGCGTCGGCCAGCAGAATCGCGACGACGTAGTCGCTGGCCGCAATCGTCAGATGGCGCGTCGAGGTCGCGGGATCGAAGCCGGATCTCGCCTCGAGGGTCCCTCTCACCTGGAGCAGGATTTCGCGCACCGGCTGCACGAGTTCGTCGCCCAGCGGCGTACGCACCATGCGCCGCCCGACGGAGACCAGCAGTTCGTCCTGGAAATGGCTGCGCAGGCGCGCCAGCGCGCCGCTCATTGCCGGCTGGCTGAGATTGAGCCGGTTGCCGGCCTGCGTGACGTTGCACTCGTGCAGCAGGGCGTCGAGGGCGACCAGCAGGTTCAAATCAAAGAGATGCAGGTTCATTCGTGTGGCCCTGACGAGGCGGCGCCTGGACGGTCTGAGGGCGGAGCCTCGCTGGAGATGGGCGAATTGTAGCCGGGATCAGGGCAGGCAATCGTTCCGGCGGATGGCGGTAATCGACACAACCGATGATCAGCCAGGGCGCACCAGCAGTAACCTGCTGAACGGCCTATGCTGGAAGCGGATCTTGGGGGAGCCTGTATGAACACACGAAGAACGGCGCGGTCGGCCGCGCTGGTGGCGGCGGTGCTGCTGAGCGCGGCCCCCTTGGCGACCGCGCACCACGGCACCAACATCTCGTACGACCGCTCCAAGCAGTTCACCGCCCAGGCGGTGGTCACGGAGTTCCAGTATCGAAACCCGCACCCGGAACTGCACGTCGAGGTGAAGGACGACAAGGGCGCGGTGGTCAAGTGGTCGCTCGAACTCCTGCCCAACCCTGCGCAGCTCATTCGCACCGGCTGGAGCCGCGCCAAGGCGAACGAGGCTCTCAAGCCGGGCACCCAGGTGATGGTCACCGTCGCCCCCTCGAAGGCCGGAGGCGTGGTGGGCCTGCTCCTCCGTGTCACCACCCTCAACGGGGAGGAACTGGTCACGGGTGGCGGCGGTCCTGGCGGCCGTCAGGCGGACCCCGAAGCCGGCCGCCAAGGCGGCACTGGACGAGGTAACTAGATATGAAGCGGCTATTGATTGGGTTGGTGACGGCGACCGGCCTGGCCGTCGCGTTCTCCGCGGGCGCAAGTGGCCAGCAGCCCGCGGCAACCGGTGGCTTCAACCCGCGAGAACTGGCCGGCACCTGGAGCCGGAATGCCACCGGCTACGGCGGGGGCGGCACCTGCCGCGATTGCGGGGACCGCGGCTTCAGCATGGAGTTCCCGGTCTTCACCGCGGCGGGCCAGGTGGCCTTCGACAAGAACATCCCGTCGTACGGACGCGAGAAGGACAGCGCCGACGCCAAGGCGCACCCCGAAGAACACATCGGCCGGCGCCGCGCGCAGCCGCCGGCCCTCGGTAACGACACGTACGGCACCTGCAACCCCATGGGGGTGTCGCGCGCGCTGCTCTATCCAGACCCAGTGGAGTTCCACGTGCTGCCCGATCGCATCCTGCAGCACTACGAGTGGCATTACGGCATCCGGACGATCTGGATGGATGGGCGCAAGCTGCCCCCCAATCCGCCTGATCTCCCGCGGTGGTGGGGCTACTCGGTTGGCCGCTGGGAAGGCGACACGCTGGTCGTGGAATCGGTAGGCCACGACGAGCGGACGTGGGTCGACTATTTCGGGTATCCGCACAGCGACGTGATGCACCTCGAGGAGCGGTACCGGCGCGTATCGGCGGACACGCTCGAACTGATCATGACGGTGACCGACGCCAAGTACTACGCGAAGCCGTGGAAGAGCCAGACCAAGCAGTTCAAGCTGCTGCCGAAGAACCTCATCAAGACGCCCGAAGGCTGGGGGGGCCTGCTGGAGGACATCTGCGCCCCGATCGACGAGTTTGATTTCATCCGGACCATCCGCGACCCGGCCGGCACCGGGAAACCGGCAGCGCCCGCGCGGTGAGTCGCGCGAGAGCCTGATGTCGTGGGAGGTGCTGCTGCCCTACGCGGCGTGGCTGGGTAGCACGTCGTTTGCGGTGTGGCTGGGTTCGTCGACGTGGCGCATCGCTGGGCTGCTCTCTGTCCACCTGTTCGGGCTGACGCTAACGCTCGGGTCGGTGTTCATCACCAGCCTGAACCTGCTCGGCCTGTTCCAGCCGCAGAAACCCGCGGCGCGGTTGCGGCGCGACGTTCGGCCGGTACTGATCACCGGCCTGACGCTGTCGCTCGTGACTGGCGCACTGATCTTCACCGGTGGCGCACAGCCGTACTACGAAGGCTACTGGTTCCGCCTCAAGATGGTCCTGTTGGCGACCACGCTGATCTTCCACTTCACGGTCTATCGTGCGGTCAGCACCGCTCCGGAGGGGCGGCTCTCGCGCCTGACGTACGGGGCGACAGGCGCCTGCATGCTGGTGTTGTGGTTCAGCGTCGCGTGGGCGGGCCGGGCGATCGCTTTCTTCTGAGGGATGAGAATGCCGTCTCCAGTCTCCAGTCTCCGGTCTACAGTCCTTCAGTTGCCGCAGTCGAACCGGCGTCTTACGCTGGCCATCCTCCTGTTGACGCTTTCGGCCTTCGGCTCGTTGCTAAGAGCGCAACAAGCTTCCAGTCAGCAGGCAGCGCCGCCGCCGCGCCTCGTGAAGGTCGCCGACGATCTGTACGTGATCCAGAACGCCAATCACACCGTGGCCGAGATCGGCCAGAACGGCGGGAACGTCACGGTCATCGTCACCAGCGACGGCGTGATCCTGGTGGACTCGAAGTTCGAGCGCATGCACGACGACATCATGGCCAAGGTGAAGTCGGTCACCGACAAGCCCGTCCGCTACATGGTGCTGAGCCACAACCACGGCGACCACTCGGGCGGCTCGGCACGGCTGCAGGCGCTGGGCGTCACGGTGGTTTCCTCCGTGGCGTCTCGCGAGAACATGGCCCGAGGCAACGCGCCGGGCCTTGCGCAAGTGGCGTACAGCGGGTACTCGGAGCTGGCACTGGGAGGCACGCGACTCGAGCTGCGCGAGTTCCGCGGCCACACCCGTGGCGACACCGTCGTGTCGCTGCCGGCGCGGCGCGTCGTCGTGGCCGGTGACCTCGTCACCACACCCGATTCCATTCCCGCCATCGTCAACTACGGCGACGGCGGCAACTGGACCGAGCTGGGCGAATCGCTCGACGCCGTGGCGCGCATGGACTTCGACGTGCTGATCGGCGGGCACGGTCCCAACCTCACCAAGGCCGAGTTCCTCACGTTCCGGGACAAGGCCGCCCGGATCCGCGAGCGGTTTCGCGCGCTGAACCGCGAGCGGAAGACACAGGACGAGATCGCGCAGACGCTGACGAAGGAATTCAACTGGGGCACCGGTCCTGCGGCGGGCAATCTCGCCGGCATGATGCAGGAGCTCCGGTAATGACGGCCACCACCGGAGGGTCCGTGACGACGCACCGAACTGTCTTGCGCGGGAGCGCGCCCCTTCTCATCCTCGTGCTCACCGGGGTCGTTGCCTCCGCCCAGGCCCGCGGCGGTGCGCCGCAGGGGCGTGGCGGCGGGCCGCCCGCCGCCCCACCGTCACCGCGTGCGGCGGCGTTGGCCGACCTCACGGGCCAATGGGTGTCGCTCGTCACCGAAGACTGGCGCTACCGGATGTTCACCGCGCCCAAGGGCGACACGGTCTCTGTTCCCCTCAACCCGAACGGCCAGAAGGCGGCGAGCGCGTGGGACCCGGCCAGGGACGAGGCCGCCAGCGAGCAGTGCAAGGCGTACGGCGCGGCGGGAATCATGCGGATGCCTGGGCGATTGCGCGTCACGTGGCAGGACGACACCACCCTCAAGATCGAGACCGACGCCGGCACGCAGACGCGCCTCCTGCGGTTCGGCACTGCCCAGGGCGAGCCCGGCAGCTGGCAGGGCGTGTCCGTGGCGTCGTGGGAGTACCCCCGCGCGCCGGTCGCGGCCCGCGGGTTCGGGCCAGGTCCGGCCGGCGGCCCGCCGCCAGGCGGCACGATGAAGGTCGTCACGACGCAAATGCGCCCAGGCTACCTGCGGAAGAACGGCGTGCCCTACAGCGCGAACGCCGTGATGACGGAG
>Ga0190271_10002330_pt1 | contig 11428 bp, 17 predicted proteins | sample Popmic356T_FD_133747 | JGI IMG/M metagenome (GOLD analysis project Ga0190271, IMG submission 133747) | Populus adjacent soil microbial communities from riparian zone of Weber River, Utah, USA - 356 T | ecosystem: Environmental > Terrestrial > Soil > Riparian zone | place: USA: Utah | collected...
CCACGACATAGGCCATCGCCCAGTCGGATGGCTCGTAGAACTCGCTCTGCCCGGAATCGGCGAGCGAGTTGAACCAACGTTTGGCAATGGGATGCCAGTCCTTCGAGGCCGGCGGCTTCTTCACTACCGCCGCCGCCTTGCCTTCGGTCGGTTTCGAATCTTTGTTGCGTCGCCGACGCTCGCTCGAGCGCTTGGGCGGAGGTCCGCGTTCGCCCATTCGGGCTCCCTTCAATCACGGCGAGCCCCGTTCGGGCGCTCGCGGAGGTTGGGAGGCCGCCCTTCGGGCGCGCCCCCAGAACTTCAAAACCCGTACAGGACCTCAGGTGCTAAAGACGCCGGTCAGGTCCGACCCCCAGGGGGAGGGGGTCTCCCACCCTCCTCAGTCCAGGTGCTTGAACCGAGCCGGGAAGGCGAGCAGGATGCCGAGGACTTCGACTCCCGCCACTCGCAGGCAGCGCATCGTGTAGATCAGCGCGTTCACGGGCCTCAGAGGTCTAGAACAGCGCCGATGAAGTCGTTGCGCTGCACATCGCTCATGTGGCTGATGACCTTCGCTGGCTGAGCCAGCACCCGTGGCAAGTCGCGAAGTGTCGAAGTCGTCGATGCTCATGCCCAAGTTGAAGGCGAGTCGTGGAGCCAAGCGCGGCATGGGCCGGGGACCCGCTCGCTCGGTTCCCATCGCGGGTCGCGGGTTACATGCCATACGGCCGCCAATCCATCGAGGATGCCGGCGACCTTCGACTGTTCGCCGGGCTCGTACCTGTCGTGGCCCAGAGCAGCGGCTTCCTCCTTGAAGACGGGGATCCGCGAGAGGCCGGGCAGCCGTGCGTGAAGCTTCGCCTCGAACTCATCAGCGGTCGTCACGGCTGGATACCGTTCCTCATCTCGGCGGCCATCGAGTACCTCGAGGAGGTCCATGCCCTCCCGGAGAAGATCATCGATGATCTCTCCCCGCAGGTCGGCTTGGGGCTTCCGTCGCAATAGCGAACGCAACCAGCGCATGTCCCCCATTCTACGCTCGCCTTCAGTCGATGAGGCCGGGGTGCTGCCGCTCTGGTCGCTTGCGTGAGATGAAGGTGCGCCGACTGGAAGTTCGTCGGTTGCAGGCTGCGTGCTCTGGCCCTCGGTAGCGCGAGCGATCCTTGTCGTCGTGGCCTAGGTCCCAATCGCTATCCGGTGGGATCCAGGCTTCCTCTTTGCTCTTTCCTTCTGAGAGGCAGCGCCAGCAGTAAGCGAGTCCTGCTTTGACCTTGCGCTCTTCTCGCTTGCGGAGTTGTTGGTGCTTGTGGCCGTAGCCTCGCTGGGTGGTGGATGGGCGAGCCGGGCCCATGGACTACAGCCTGCTGAGTGCCCCGCGAACGGCCTTGTCCACCGCGCTCTTGAACTCCTCGCCCTCGAAGGCGCTGAAGTCTGGGCGGACCTCGACGTATGCGGTGCCGATCTTGTGGCCTGCGCTCTCGGGCTCCTGGTCGACGGTGAGCTGCTCAGTCGAAGTGGGAGAGGCCAGCGCCTCCGCTACAGCGATGCTGGCCTGGGCGTTGGCGAGTAGCAGCTCGTCTCGCATCGCCTCGAATGAAGTGCGAGGCGTGGTCCTGCATTCCTCTGCTTGCCTCTGCCCCTGTGCCTCGAGCCGTTCCGCTTCCTTCAGGGAGAGCTTGGCTGCGTCGAGCATCGAGTCCTTGCGTGGCGCCTTCGGCTTCCCGTGGGAGTCGGTGTCATCCTCCAACTTGCGGGCACGGTGCTGTGCCTCGGAGAGATCCTCGGCAAGGCCGCAGACCGTTGACTGGCTTGCCTTGAGCGCCCGTTCGGTCTGGGCGAGGTCGGACCGCAGCCGCTCCATCGTCGTGTAGTTGTCCTCCAGCGCCTCGTGTGCGTTGGAGAGCTGCTCTTCGGCTTGGTCGCGAGCTGCCTCTGCGCGAGCGAGAGGGCCGACCGGGTCACTCTTAAGCTTGGCAAGGCGACGCCCGATCTGATCGATGGTGTCTTCAAGGGACGGGCCAGGCGTCGAAGCGTCGGGGGACTCGGTGCACGTCTTCCTTCCTGGTTCATCGCCCGGCGCTGCGGCGCCCACACGGCCCGTGAGCAACGTAAGCGTCAGGGTTTCCGGACCCTCCTCGCTGCTGAGGGATACGCCACCCTCTGCGATGTACCAGGGGAAGTCCTGGCCGTTGATTTTGATGCCGGAGTCGGTGATCTCGATGTCCTTTGCGAAGTCGGTCATCAGCTTCCTTTCTTCTCCTTCGGCCAGTCGATGACTGGAAGCGATGGGGAGATGGCACCGGCCAGTCCGTCGATCGCGTACTCCAGCTGTCGGTCGAAGCCGTTCGTGAAGACGGCGTCTGCAGGTCGGCCGAGAATCTTCTCCAGGTCGCGGTAGACCATGTCGGCCGCGGGCTCAAGGTGAAGGTGGATCAGCTCGTGGACGATGGTGTCCCGCTGGTCCTCTGGCGATTCGTTTCGGAAGTTCTTGCCGACCAGGATGCGGGCGAACTTCCGGCCGAAGGCGGCCTGAACGCTTGCCGCTTTGCCCTCGGTGGCCGGCTCTCCCGAGAGTCTGATCTCCCAGTCTCGGAGCCCAATGTTGTCGGCGGTCTCGCGGACGTAGGCGATGAGTGCCTTGCGGTCGCGCTTCTTCACGCCAGCCACCACCCGAGCAGCACCCCGACAACCGCAGGGATAGCGCTGAGGCAGAGGGTTTCCTTGGTGCCCTTGCTCACCGGCACCACTCGCATCCGGTAGCGACGAAGAGGCTTTCGCGGGACGGGGCGGGCACGATGCCGCCTCGGTGGAATAGCGGGCACTCCAAGAACAGCCCGAAGGGACGAAGAGGGAGCAGCCACCTGTAGCGGCGGGAGTGTTTGCGGCGGTGGGTCATGCCGCGGCGGGCGAGGAGAGGATGGCCGCAACGATCTCTTCCTTGCGCAGGAATCGGTATGGCCCCGGTACGCCTCGCTGGGTAGCTTCTGCCTCAAGGTCCCAGCGGCGCATGCTCCCCAGGCGCTGGGTCTCTCGCAGCCCGCAGTAACCATCCAAGCGCTCTGCCTCGTCCGGATAGTCGTGGGCAACGCAGTACTCGCGTAGGGAGTCCAGGGTCTGGCCACTCACGCCGCCATCTCCCTCTCTTCAGCAGCGGAGCGGTCGTGGATCTCGGCGAGGGCCTCGAAGGCGCGACGACGGTGGCGCACGTCCTGCATCTCGGAGATGTGCTCGATCAGGTCCGGCTCCACGATCTCCCAGGGCGGGGTGCCGCAGGGAGAGCAGGTAGTGGACTCGTTCCCGGTCCGCAGGTAGCAGCCGCACTTCATGCAGGTGCGTACTGGCTGCTCCTCGCGATGCAAGCACTTAGGCCTGGTCGCCACTTCAGACGCTTCCGTTCCGGGGCGCGGGCGAGAAGGCCAAGAGCGCTGTGTCCTCGACCGAACCCGGGAAGCTCTGATGACGCCACTGAGCTGCTACCGCTGCGGCGTCGAGCTCGGTCGAGTAGTAGCCGAGGTTGTGAGTCCGGACCCTGCCGTTCTCATCGGTCTTGTTGGCCTTTGCGACCCATGAGGGGCCGACCTTGCAGACTCCGCGGTACTTCGATGCTCCACCCTTAGAGGAGACATTCTGGGAATTCTCGCGCGGCGTTACCGGCCGAAGATTTGCGCGGCGGTTATCGAGCTTGTCGCGGTTGATGTGGTCGACCTGATGCCCATCGGGAAGTTCGGGGCCGAAGATTGCTTTGTGCAGATAGACGGTCGCTAGCTTCCCCCCCAATCGCACCTTGCGGGTTGCGTACCCCTTGGGGGACAACGCCCATCTCCAGCCCCCGACGACGGCTCTGTCTTGCTCGTCCACCAGCGCGAATGCGGCGATCTCGCCCCCTTTCCAAAGGGGGATTTGATGAGTGCAGGGTGGCTTGTCGAGGGTGGCGGTAGTCATCCAGCGGTCTCCTCAAATCTCAGGGCGGCTTGCTCTCGCGTCGGGCGGAAGTCGCGGCGTCCGTGGCGCCCGGGAAGGGAGCGTTCGCAGAGCTCGCAGCAGGGCTTCCTCGCAGCGCGACGGCGCTTGACTTCCCGCTTGGAGCCGATGCGTTCGGTCCAGTGTCTGCGAGAGGTCATCTGCCTTCCTTCCTTGAAGCGGCCAGCGGCCGGCATCGCCCTGCCCGGCGCCAAGACGGCCGGAGGCTCAGGGCGAAGCACGGTCTCGCTGGTCCAGGGCCCAGCCTCGGAGTCGAACCGAGAACCCCCGCTTTACAAGAGCGGTGCTCTGCCAGATTGAGCTAGCCGGGCGTGAAGATCAGGGCCGGTCGAAGTCGGGGATGATCGACTCCGGCTTGAAGATGACGCGGTAGTGAGTCGTGCTCACGTCGGCCGACTCGGTCTGCTCCACGAAGTAGGAGACGTTGTCGCTCAGGCCAAGGAAGTGCTTCTTGAACTCACCGTCGCCCAGCTTGCAGGTGACCTCGAGCTGCCTGCCTTCGTCCTCGATCGAGCAAGCGCCTTCGATGAGCAAGAGGTACTTGTCCGTGATCCCGTTGAAGAACACGACGCGCCGCTCGATCTCGAACTGCTCCGCCGCCTTCGACAGGTTCTCGGAGGCGACATCGGCATCCGAGTCGCCACATGCAGCCAGGCCGAGGGAGGCAATGACGACCGCCAACAGCACTCCCGCCATCTTCTTGCGCATATACCGCTCCTTGGTCTGTAGGTAATAGAAGAACGGGCAGATAGAGGGCGCGCGCTTCACCCCGCCGCATCGGCGAGGCTCTACCTGCCCTCGGCCCGGGCAATCACAATCCCGTGCCGGAATAGCAGGGGCCGGATTTGAACCGACGACCTCCGCGTTATGAGCGCGGCGAGCGACCTGGCTGCTCTTCCCTGCGGCGAAGGGGAAACTGATGAGGAAGCTCAATCCCCGGCTACTGGAACGGGTGGTGTTTTTGCCCCGGTAGCCGGTTGTCGAAGGCGAGGCGGCTGCTTGGTCCGCGAGCTAGTTCGACGGGAGAGCTAGCGCCATTTTAGACAGGCGCAGCGGCGTCAACTTGTGCAGCGCGCTTTTTTGCCCGCTCGAGCGCCTGCTCCGCGAGCTTGGAGCGCTTGCCGCGGCGGCGTTCGTTGACCAGCTTCTGCTCTGCCCTCCCGAGCTCCTTGGTGTGGACGCTCACTTCGTGCTCGATCTTGTGGGCATCCTCCCGGTCTTCGCGTTCAGAGCGCGACTCAGGAGCGACGATCTTCTCCGGCTCCATCTCGGTCGGCTCCGGGGCGCTGTCGATCGGGTTGGGACCTGCCGCGATCCGCGTCTTGAGGCCGGTGTGGCGAACGGGATCGGGATCCTCGAAGATGGCGACCGTCACGTCCCAGCCTCGGTGTCCGACCGGCTCGACATCCAGCACGAGCAGCACGTCGTCGGGCCGCCTGCGAGCAGTCTTCGCCTTCTTCGGCTTGTAGCCCTCCGGCCATTTCTTGTAGCGGCGGAAGTGCATCCAGGCGAGCACGTCGGTGTGGGTCTCCGGGCTGTACTCGCTGCGGCGCTTGGCCTTCTCTTCGGCCTCTTTCAACTCCTCGTCTACCTGTAGCCAGTAGACCCGGTTCTTCTGGGGTTCGGCTGCGCCGGCGGGCCAGCGGATCACCGTGGAATGCGGGGCGGCCTCGTGGATGGCGGCGACGGTGTCTTTGGGGAACCTCATGCGGCGATTGGCTCCTTTGCGAGGTTGCGGTGACGGGGCTTGCGGCGGGGGCCGAGGAGACAGACGGGGCACGTGCAGCAGTTGGCCAAGCCGTGGCATCGGGGCGGGTCGGTCCGCTCGAGGTCTCCGCGCGCTTCCGCGGCGGCGAGCCTGGCTTCAATGCGATCGCGTCCATCTGGCGAGGGCGGATCGAATTCCTCTGGCCTCACGCTGCGTCGCAGTGGAGCGTCCGCTGGCAACGACGCAGGAAAAGGAGGTCGTCAAACTCGGCCAATTCCTGCTCGCGAAGTCGGGCCTCGAAGGCTTCAAGGTCGGCCGCAGTGCCCTCTCGCTTGATCCGTTCCCGAAGTGCTTGCCGCTCTCGCGCTTTCTTGCAAGCAGTTTCCCGACAGAATTGCTGGGAGCGGTAGGCCCAAAAGGTTCGGGAGCAATGGGGCGCGGCGCACTCTCGGATCTCGCCATCCGACCCTCGTGGTCCCTGCTGGCGCTGCCAAGCGTGGTAATGAGCGCGACAGCAGAACCGCGCCTTCTCCCAAGCAGCGTCGGTCATCCGGCCCCGCTTGCGTTCGAAGGTCTGGCCGCAGAGCTCGCACTCCTTGGTCTGCTGAAACCTGGCCTTCAGCATGCCATCCCCCTCTCGAACTCAGCGACCATCTCCGCCAACATCTGTACTCGCTCCTCGGTCGTCTCTTTCTCTCGATAGACCCGGCGCAGCACGGCCTTGTAGGTGTGCTCGGGGTAGAGGTCTTGGGCCTTTGCTTTGAGGTGGAAGAGGGTGAGGTCGGGGGTGTCGATGGCCATCAGGACTCCACCGCTTCGACCAGCACCTGAAGGCCAACGACGTCGAAGCCCTGCAGCCTCTGAAGGACAAGCGCGCCCTTCCCGAGGGCCTCGGCGGCGTTACGGCCGGACGCGATGGCGGGCAGAGAGACGGCGGTGTGGTTCTCTCCCGAGCGCGCCCTTGGACTCCAGGGCGTCCCAGCCGCCGCCGCGACGCGACCACCCCACTCGTCAAGGTTCTCGTCGGCGGGGGGCTGCAGCCGAAGCAGCACTCGCCAATGGCGGAATCCCCGTCGCCGCTCAAGCCACGAGAGCGGGGACGGCTCGTCCGGCCACATCGACTCGATATGCGGCGGGGTCGGCACGAACTCCGACTGGCCCCAGAAGAGGACGATCGGGCCGTTCTCCATCTGATCGTGGAAGTCCAGCGCCTCGCCGACCTGGAAGTTCATAGCCGGCTTCACGCCTCTCCCCCGTCCTGTCGCTGCCCCGCGACGTCAGCGGTGGCGGCGCCGATGAACTGCTGAAGCGCCTCTTCGCGCTCGCGCCCCGCCAAGGGAACGCCGTCCTGGATGACCTTGAGCGGGCTGGCCTGCCGGCGCTCCGCTCGCCACTGCAGGACGCAGCCGACGACGATCAAAGCGAGGGCGTACGCGATCCCGGCCCACGGGTAGAGCATCGCGAGGAACGCGCCGCCAAAGGCACCGAACCCGCCGAGTTCCAACCGCCGGCCCCGACTCACTCCGCGTCCCCCCCATCCGGGACAACGAAGCTCCGCTTCTTCCCCACCGTGATCCGCTTCCCCCGTAGGTGGCGGGGATCGCAGTCCTCAACGATCAGGGGGCGCTTGCCGTCTACCGTGACCCCGCCCGTGTAGACCAGGCGACGGACCTCTGAGCAGGAGATACCTAGCTCAGAGGAGATAAGAGATGGGAGGTGGGTGAGGCCGGTCACGCCGACTCCCGCCGGAGGTGCTGCAGGTTGACGGGTGCCCATTCGATCCAGTCGACATGCCGCTGGGCGGCCGAGTTGAAGCACGAGATGCACCAGACCCCGCCAGCGGCTTCCTTCCCGCTTGGCTTCTCCCGGCCCGTGACGACCTCCCAGAGCCGGTCGTCGTGGCACCACCAGACCTCCAGAACAGGGCGACCGCAGTGCTGACAGACCTCGTACTCGTAGCCCCGCACGTGCCGGTGCCAGAAGGCGCGGAGCCGGGCCATCCCCGAGAACGCCCGCCACGTGTAGGCCAGTGCTGCCGGATGGACTCGCCTCACGCGAAGACCCCCTCAGCACGGCGCCGATCCCGATCAAGCTCTCGCATCCCCGGCTGTAGCGGGAGAGCTTTGGGTAGCGGCAGTCGTGCTGCAGCGACCAGAAGGTCAGGGGCGCGACGAAGAGAGTGCCGAGGTGCTCGTAGACCCTGCCCTCGGGGACGCGGTTGGTGCGACACAGCCCCATGACCCCCCGTAGCAGGCCGATATCTAGCCCTTGCCTTGCTACGGGATTGCTACGGGACGTGGCCCCCGCCACCGCGGAATCGGCTCCAGCGCTACGGGTGCACAGGCACGAGGAACCGGCCCGGAATACGGCGCAAACCGCATCGTGTCGCGGTTTGTCGCGACCTGACGCAGCTTTTGGTGATATCGGGGCGCCCGGATTCGAACCGGGGACCTCCGCCACCCAAAGGCGGCGCGCTACCAGGCTGCGCCACGCCCCGAGCGGCTCAGTCTAGAGTGAGCCGGGATGGCCGACGTGCAACCGATCCAGGCGCTGCACTACGACCTCGACGAGGTCGGCTCGCTGGACGCCGTGGCGGCGCCGCCGTATGACGTGATCGACGCCGAGCAGCGGGCCGCCCTGCTGGCGCGCTCGCCGTACAACGCGGTGGCGATCGACCTGCCGAAGCCGTTCGACCCGGCCGATCCCGACAGCGACCCGAGCGGCGATCCCTACGCCGAGGCGGCCGAGCGGATCGAGGCCTGGAAGGCGGACGGCGCCCTGGTCCAGGACTCCGCGCCCTCGCTCTGGGCGCTGACCCAGGATTACGTCGCCCCCGACGGCTCCTCGCACAGCCGCCACGGGATCCTCGCCCGGGTCCGGGTCGAGGACTACGAGACCGGCACCGTCCGCCCCCACGAGCGCACCCACCCCGGCCCGCTCGAGGACCGGCTGCTGCTGACCCGCGCCAGCGGCTACAACCTCTCGCCGATCTTCTCGCTCAGCACCGAGGACCCCTGGCCGCTGGTCGAGCCCTCCCTCTCCGCCGAGCCCTGGGGCGAAGCGACCGACGAAGCCGGCACCGTCAACCGCCTCTGGCGCGTCGACGACCCGGCCGTCCACGCCGCCGTCACCGAGCTGCTGGCCGGCGCCCAGCTGCTGATCGCCGACGGCCATCACCGCTACGAGACCGCCCGCGCCTTCCGCGACGAGGTCGGCGGCGAGGGCCCGCACAACTACACGCTGATGTCGCTGACCGGGCTCGACGACCCCGGCCTCACCGTCTTCCCCACCCACCGCCTGCTCTCCGGCTTCACCGTCGACGAGGGCCTGCGCGAGCTCTTCGAGGTCGAGGAGATCGCCCTCGAGAACCTCGACCCCGCCGCCGAGGAGGGCGTCGGCGTCTTCGGCCTCTACGACAGCGTCGAGAAGCGCGCCTACCGGCTGCGCCTCCGCGACCTCGACGAGGTCGACCGCCGCCTCGCCGGCCAGCCCGAGCCCTACCGCCGCCTCGACTCGGCGATCCTTGAGACCCTGGTCCTCAAGGGCCTGGCCGGGATGAGCGACCACGACATCGACGAGCGCCGCGGCCTCGAGTACGCGAAGAGCGTCGACGACGCCATGCGCCTCCTCGAAGACGGCCCCTACGACGCCGGCTTCTTCCTGCGCCACGTCCCCGTCGAGCAGGTCAAGGCGGTCGCCGAGACCGACGCCAACATGCCGCCCAAGTCCACCTACTTCTTCCCGAAGGTGATGACCGGGATGGTCTTCAGCCCGGTCCGCGAACCCGCGTAGGATCCGACCGTGGTCAAGATCTACACCAAGAAGGGCGACGACGGGACCACCTCGCTCTGGTACGGCGGCCGCGTCCCCAAGCACCACGGCCGCACCGAGGCCTACGGGTCGCTCGACGAGGCCTGCTCGGCGCTGGGAGTCGCCCGCGCCCTCTGCGGCCCCGACCAGGCCGAGCTGGCCGCCGACATCCTCCGCCTCCAGGACGACATCTTTGTCGCCGGCGCCGAGCTGGCGACCTCGCCGGAAGCCACCCACCGCCTCGAAGACGGGATCAGCCGCACCACCGAGGCGATGGTCGCCGAGCTCGAGGAGGGGATCGACCGCTACATGGCCCAGGTCGAGCTGCCGCCCAAGTTCGTGATTCCGGGTGGCAACCAGCTCTCCGCGCAGCTCGACGTGGCCCGCACCGTGATCCGCCGCGCCGAGCGCCACATCACCGCGCTCGTCGCCGCGGGCGAGCTGGAGGGCGAGCTCGTCGTCCGCTTCGTCAACCGGGCCTCCGACTACGCCTACGCGCTGGCCCGTTTCGCCGACGTCGACGACCCGGCCCTGTTCGCGGGCCGCGGCAAGGGCTGAGCGTGCGCGCCGTCGCCCGCCGCACCGAGGGACTCACCCACGAGGTCGAGCTCGACGGCGGCCACAAGCTGAACGTCGACGAGCCGGCCGACCGCGGCGGCGCCGACACCGGCCCCCGCCCCACCCAGCTGCTCGCCGCCAGCCTCGCCGGCTGCGTCGCGATCACGGTCGAGATGTACGCCGAGCGCAAAGGCTGGGACGTCGGCAAGGTCGAAACCGAGGTCAACGTCTCCTACGCCGGCCACGTGCCCTCGCGCTTCTCGGTCGCCCTGCGACTGCCGGCCGAGCTCGACGCCGATCAGCGCCAGCGGCTGCTGAAGATCGCCTCCCACTGCCCGGTCCACAAGGTCCTGGCCGGCGAGGCGACGGTGATCGTCTCCGAGTACCTCGCGGAGCTCTAGTGGACCTCGGCCTGGCCGGTCGCGCCTGCGCCGTCACCGGCGCCAGCCGCGGCATCGGCCGCGAGACCGCCCGCCTGCTCTGCGCCGAGGGCGCCCGCGTCCTCCTCGTCGGCCGCCACGAGGGCCGGCTCGCCGAGGCGGTCGCCGAGGCCGAGGCCGCCGGCGCCGAGCACGGCGGCGCGGCCGCGCCGCTGATCCTCGACGTCACCGACGCCGACGCCGGCGAGCGCCTCCTGGCCGCGGCGACCGAGCGCTTCGGCGCCCTCGACGTGCTCGTCAACAACGCCGGCTCGGCCCAGTGGCGCGACCTCGACGACGTCCCGGACGAGGACTGGCGCGCCCAGTACGAGCTCAACGTGATGGCGCCGCTGCGGGCGATGCGCGCGGCCACCCCGCCGATGGCCGAGCGCGGCTGGGGACGCGTCGTCAACGTCTGCTCGACGGCCGGCAAGCGCCCCTCCTCGGCGATGCCGGAGTACTCGGTCGCCAAGGCCGCCGAGCTCTCGCTCTCGCGCCTCTTCGCCGACCGCTACGCGAAGCGCGGCGTCCTCGTCAACGCGATCTGCCCGGGCCCGGTCGAATCGGAGATGTGGATGGAGCCGGGCGGCCTGCTCGACCAGTCCCAGGCGCTCTCCGGCGCCGAGACCCGCGAGGCCGCCCTCGCCGAAGCCGGCGCCAAGCGCCCGATCGGCCGCCTCGCCGAGGCCGAGGAGATCGCCGCCGCGATCGTCTTCCTCTGCTCGGCGCGCGCCTCCTACGTCGCCGGCGCCGCCTGGTCGGTCGACGGCGGCACCGTGCAAGTGATCGTCTGACCGCGTGGACGAGCTCGCGCAGCGGCTGCTGACTGCGGAGGAGGCCGGGACGATGATCGCCCACGGGGCCACCGCGCCGGCGGTGCTGCTGCCGCCCTACGGCTCGCCCGACGAACCCGCCCTGATCTTCCCCGAGCCCCGCGCCGACCTCCCCCGCCACGCCCGCGAGCTCTCCTTCC
>Ga0190271_10002331_pt1 | contig 11428 bp, 10 predicted proteins | sample Popmic356T_FD_133747 | JGI IMG/M metagenome (GOLD analysis project Ga0190271, IMG submission 133747) | Populus adjacent soil microbial communities from riparian zone of Weber River, Utah, USA - 356 T | ecosystem: Environmental > Terrestrial > Soil > Riparian zone | place: USA: Utah | collected...
CGTGCGCGCGAGCGCATGAAGGCGGCCGGACTCGGCGCCATGCTGTGCATGTACGACGAGAACGTCCGCTACATTACCGGCACGCTGACCCCTGGCTGGAATCGGCTGAAGCCCGGCCTCCGCTACGCGATCATCTGCGGCGACGATCCGCCGGTGCTCTTCGAGCAGGGCGACCTTGGATTCCAGATCGAGCGCCACTCGCCGTGGATTCCGAAGGAGAACGTACGGTGGTCGTACGCATGGATCAAGGGCGCCGCAGGACCGGCCTCGCAACAGCAGGTCAAGAAGTTCACGCAGGCGATCATCCAGGAGATGAAGAAGAGCGGCGTCGGGGGCCAGAAGCTCGGCGTCGACTTCATCGACATCAACATGATCCAGGCCTTCAAGGACGCCAACATCGAGTGGACCGACGGCATGTCCGCCATGATGGAGGCGCGCGCCGTCAAGAACGTGGACGAGCAGGAATGTCTCCGTATGGTCGGCGCCATCGGTGACGCCGCGCACTGGGAGACGATGAAGTTCCTGCGCCCGGGCGTGACCGAGAACCAGGTCACCGCACACATCATGAAATTCCTCTATTCCATTCCCGGTATGGAGGACGTCGAGGACGTGATCGTCTCGAGCGGCCCGAACACGTGGCCGAACTGGCGCAACTTCTCCGACCGCATCATTCAGCCGGGCGACATCGTGTTCATGGACCTCGCCGCGCTGACGTGGAACGGCTACAAGTCGTGCTACTACCGCACGTACTGCGTCGGCAAAGAGCCGAGCCAGGAGCAGAAGGACATCTACGCCACCGCGCTCGGATGGCTGTACGACTCGATCGACGCCGTGAAGGCCGGAACGACGACGAAAGAGATCGCGTCCAAGTGGCCGTCAGCCAAAGAGGCGTGGGGCTACGCCGAAGAAGATCAGGCAGCGGCCAACCTGTGGGGCCACGGCCTCGGCCTCGCGCAGTACGATCCCCCGGTCATCTCCCGCATCTGGTCGCTCGATCACCCGATCGAGATCAAGGCCGGGATGGTGTTCGCTCTCGAGACCCAGCACGGCAAGCTGTTCCGCTGGGGGGTCCGCATCGAAGAGATGCTCATCGTCCACGAGGACAAGATCGAGATCATCTCCAACTTCCCGGTCAAGCAGATCACCGTAGTCGATCCGATGCCGGGATATGGGGATCACGTTAAGTAATGATTGGCTCTGGGCTTTCGGCTCTTGACTCTCGGCAACGTCGATCCAAGAACGATGGCCCAGAGTCGAGAGCCTAGAGCCATGAGCCGTTACTGCATCCCTCTATCGTCAAACGAAGCAACTGACGCGACTCGGTTTGGCCCCAAGGCGGCAAACCTCGCCGCGCTCGGGCGCGCCGGACTCAGAATCCCCGACGGCTTCTGTCTCGACGCCGACGCCTATCGGCATCAAGTCGCTTCTATCGGCCTCGACGCCGACGCCCGCGGTGTATTCGGCGCCGAGGATGCTCATCAGGCACGGCAGCACGCGCTGGCCATGAAACTCGGCCTGCTCGAGCGGCCAATCGATCCAGTGGTGTTGGAACCACTGCTCGCGTCGTGGCGCGATCTCGTCGATCGCACGGGCGGCGCCCTCACGGTCGTTCGATCATCGGCCCTCGTCGAAGATCGATTCGGTTCGAGCTTCGCCGGACAGTTCGAAAGCTATCTTGGCCTCGAGGAAGAATCCGAGTTCGTCACGGCCGTCAGATCGTGCTGGACGGCGCTATGGTCAACGCGCGCCCTCCGCTACATGGCCACCCACGACCTGGATCCCGCGGACACGGCGATGGCGGTGCTCATCCAGCCGCTCGTGCAGGCACGCGCCGCTGGCGGTGGGTTGAGTCAGACCGCGGACGGCACGATGCTCGTGAATGCGACGTTGGGACTCGGCGCGTCGATCGCGCAAGGAGAGGTCACTCCCGATCGGTTCGAGCTCGATCGCAGTGGCGCCGTTCGGCACGTTGTAGCCGGACGGAAAGACCACGCGATCAGTTGCGGTCATCGTCGTGCGCCGACAACTCAGGCCGTCTCAGCCGCGCAAGCGATCGAACCGTGCCTGACTGCGGCGGAGGTCTCGCAACTCGCCGGCATGATGCGAAAGGCCGAAGACGTGCTCGGCCTACCGGTCGAGATCGAATGGGCTGTGGACGATGACGGGTTCACGATGCTGCAGGCGCGGCCGCTGCATCTGCAGGCGCCGCACGTGCCCGACGACATCTGGCTACAACATCCGCGGCTCAACGGCCATCCCGCGGGTATCGGCTGGGGCGCGGGACGTGCCGTGGTGATCAACTGCGAGTGCGAGATTGGACGCATTGCGCCAGGCGACGTGCTCGTCACGCGCGTTGCCGGCCCTGCGCTCGGCCACATCCTCTCCCGCGTCTCAGGCGTCGTCACCGAGCGCGGAGGGAGCACCTCGCACATGGCTTCGCTGGCTCGTGAGCGCGGGATCCCGATGGTGCTCGGCGTTGCCGACGCCACGCGCCGCATTCCCGACGGCGCCCAGGTCGCGGTCGATGGCGTGGCCGGGATCGTTCGCTGGATGGCGTAGCAGGTCGTCGGTCCACGGTCCTCAGTCCACGGTCCTCGGTCCTCGGTCTTGCCGCCCAAAAAGGGCTTCAGGCCACGGGGCAGCCCGTGAACTGTGAACCGTGAACTGGCTACTGCCTACTACTCGCCGCCAATTGCGCAGCCGCCTCACTGTCGGCAGGATCGGGCGGGAACTTCGACGCCACATAGGCGGCGATTGCAGCCATGTCGTCCGGATCGAGCTTGGACACGATGATCTTCATCAGATCCGTGCCGGCGCCTCTGCGCGTGCCCTGCTGGATGTCGAAGAGCTGCCGGACCAGGTAGCTGGGCGATCGTCCCGCAATCGGCGGCACGTCACCAACTCCCAACAAGTCCGGGCCATGGCACGCGGTGCACGGCGTAGTCTTGCCCTGAACGATCTCGCCGTTCACGATCTGCGCGCCGCCAAGCGTCACGAGATGCTTGCCTTTCGCGAGGCTCCCCTCCGGGACGTATGCGACGAATCCCGCACGCGGGTCGCGATGTGTTTCGGATCGCTCTTCGTCCTCGGGCACTTCGATGATGCGGCCGTTGATCGGCTCGGTCTTCGCTTCCTCCGTCGCGAGGAAGAGGTTGCCGACGATGCGCGTCTTCGGGACGAGACTCGTTTCGATCACCTGGACTCGCGGGGACCATGAGATCGCCGCGAAGTACTTCGCGGCCGCCGCAATCTCCTCCTCGGTCATCGCACGAGCGAGATCGATCATCGTGTTCGTGTTCGGCTTGCGCGGGTCCGCGCTGCGCCGTAATCCGTCACGGAAGTCGCGGAGCTGCTGGGCGAAATACGCGGGCGGCAGCGCCGAGACAGGGGCATTCTCCGGGCGTCCGAGGCCATTCGGCAGGTGGCAGAAGCCGCATCCCCGTCGTCCCTCTTTCATCTTTGCCGGGCCGCTCTTGATGATGTCGGGCATCGACGGGTGATCGCCCGGGTACCAATCGATCACATTCCCACCGTCGCGAATATCGACGAGAGAAAACGACCCCGAGCTCCCCGGCAACTGGCGGGGCTTCGTCTGCTCGTTGGCATCTTCGTTGGGCCGCAGGTTGCGCGAGGGCACAGCCTGAGGTGACGCCTTCTCACCCGCCTTGGGTGGTTCGACGAAGCCGTAGGCCCAGAGCGGCTGGCGAGTGAAATCCACCACCGCGCCGGAAGTGGCCGCTGACGTCGACGCCGACGACGCGATCGACACTCCTCGCTGTAGTCCGATGTCGTATAGCCGCATCACGATCGCACCCGCCATAAAAGACAGGATGCACAGGGCCACCACGGTCAACGCTTGTCGCATGCGCACTCCCTCGCTCGGCGCAAAAGCTTAGCAGAACGCGCCGGGCACCATCAGGGATAGACTGTCGCTCGCCGAAGGAGACGACCATGCGCTCTGCCCGCCTCGCCCTCGTCGTGACGACCGCTGCCGCGCTGACGCTCGCCGGCGTGCTATCGGCACAACAGCCGAAACCGGCCAAGCCGATGCAGATCGAAAAGGTCAAAGACGGCCTCTACGTCATCCGCGGCCCATTCAATCCCTGTGCGCCGAACGGCTGCGGCGGGGCCTACGGCGACGATGGCCTGCTGCACGAGGCGGGAGACGTGGCAGTCCGCGTCACGTCGGAAGGACTCGTCCTCGTGGACGACAAGTTTCAGAACAACGTCAGCGAGATCCTCGAGCACGTCAAGAGCGTGAGCACGCTACCCGTCAAGTACCTGCTGAACACCCATCACCATACCGATCACGCCGGCGGCGATGCGATCTTCATCAACACGACGGAGATCATCGCGCACCGGAACGTCCGCGAGAATTTTCTCCGGAACAAGCAGCCGGGCGCACCGCGCGTCACGTTCAACGACCAGGCGTCGGTGTTCCTGGGCGGCACCGAGGTGCGCGCGTACTACTTCGGCCGGGGGCACACCAACGGTGATGCGGTGATCTACTTCCCCGATCTGAAAGTCATCCACTCGGGCGATCTGATCACCGAGGGCATGCCGGTGCTCGACTACAACAACGGCGCCAGCGCCGTCGAATGGGTCAAGGTGCTCGATGAAATCCTCAAACTCGATTTCGATATCGTCATTCCGGGTCACGGCGCGCTCCTGAACAAGGACCGCATCCGCTCGGACCGGCAGAAGCTCGTCACGATGAACCAGCGGATGGCCGAACTCGCACGAAAAGGCGTACCGTTGGACCAGGTGTTCGCTCAATTGAAGCTGGCCGACCTCGGCTGGGACCACACAGTGAGCACCGAGGCATTCAAAGGCGGGCTGAAGGGCTACTACGAGGAGATGAAGGCGCAGCCTACAAAGTAGGGTCTCCCCAGATATACTTCGCCCCTAGCTATGGCCTCATTTCACGTCACAGTTTCTGATTCCGTTTTCCCGAATCTGGACCCGGCACGCCAGGTGCTCGCCACGATTGGCGCCGAGCTTCGCATGGCGGACACGCCGACGCCCGAAGGGATCGTTGCCGCCGCTGCGTCGTCCGACGCGCTGCTGGTCACCTACGCCAAGATCACGGCCGACATGATCCGGAAGATGCCGAACTGTCGCGTCATCTCACGCTTCGGCATCGGCGTGGACAACGTGGACATCGAGGCGGCCACCGCCGCCGGCATCGTTGTCACCAAGGTGCCGGATTACTGCATCGATGAAGTGTCCGATCATGCGATGGCGCTGCTCCTTGCCGTCGTTCGCAAGATTCCGTCGTCCAGTGCGCGCACGCACAGCGGACGGTGGGAGATGAAAGCGGTCGTACCGATTCACCGGCTGCGCGGAAGCGTGCTTGGCCTGGCCGGCTTCGGCAGAATTCCGCAGCTCGTGGCTCCCAAGGCGCAGGCGTTCGGGATGAAAGTCGTCGCCTACGATCCATTCATTCCCGCCGACGTGTTCTCACGAGCGGGAGTTGAAAAGGTGGAGCTCCCGGCGCTGCTGGAGACGTCCGACTACATCTCCGTCCACACGCCGCTCACGCCTGAGACCAAAGGTCTCTTCAATCGCGACACGTTCGCTCAGATGAAACGTGGCGCATACATCGTGAACACGGCACGAGGGCCGATCATCGATGAGGCCGCGCTGGCCGAAGCGCTCGACTCCGGACAGATCGCCGGCGTCGGTCTCGACGTGATGACGCAGGAGCCGCCACCGACGTCGCCGCTCTTCGGACGCGACAATGTCATCATCACGCCGCACACGAGCTTCTACTCCGAGGAGTCGCTCGTGGAGCTGCAGGTGAAAGCGGCCCAGGAAGTGGTCGCCGTGCTCAGTGGCAAGTCGCCGCGCAATCCGGTCAACCCCGAGGCTCTCGCACAGCGATGAAAGCGATGCTGTTAACGGCTCCCGGAGAACTGGTCCGGGACGATGTGACGCGACCAGGGCCGGAGCACGGCCAGTTGCTCGTGCGTGTGACGCACAGCGGGATTTGCGGCACCGACTACAAGATCTTCAACGGCGCGATTCCGGTGAAGTACCCGCGCATCATGGGCCACGAGATGGCCGGTGAGGTGGTCGATGCGGGCGCGAGTGCCTTGCGCGCCGGCGACCGCGTCATCGTCGATCCGCAGCTCTATTGCCGGACGTGCTTTCATTGCCGCATCGGCCAGACACATCTCTGCAAGAACGGTGTGCTCGTCGGACGCGACCGGGATGGTGGGTTTGCCGAGTACGTCACCGTTCCGCCAAGCCACGCCTTCCCATTGCCAGCGTCGGTTGAGACTCGAGTCGCACCGCTGATTCAGGTCCTGACGACGTGTCTTCACGCGCAACGCCAGATCGATATCTTCCCTGGAGAGTTCGTGGTTGTCCTCGGCCTCGGCGTCACCGGCCAGCTGCACGTGCAGCTCGCGAAAGCCCGGGGCGCAACGGTCATCGGTGTCACGCGCAGCGCCGACAAACGCGCGCTGGCCGAAACGCTCGGAGCGGACATCACGATACCGGGGGACGACAATGCCGTGGCGCGAGTGCGAGAAGTGACGGAAGGGCGTGGCGCCGACGCGATCATCGAGACGACAGGGGTTGTCCAGTCGCTCTCATCGGCCATTCACATGGCCCGGTCGGGAGGACGGCTGCTGCTCTTCGGTATCATCACGGCGAAGGAGGGCGCACTTCCCTTCTACGACCTGTATTTCAAGGAGCTCGCCCTCATCAATGCACGCGTCGCCAAGAGCGAAGACTACCCGGCATCGATCGGCCTCGTCGAGCGAGGCCAGGTGAGGCTCGAGCCGCTCGTCAGCGACGTCAAACCGCTCGAGGATCTGAAGGCCGCGATCGGCATGCTCGGGTCAGACAGCGGCGCGCGGATGAAAATCATCCTCGAGCACGGAAACAATTGACCCGGAGGAGAACGCTATGAAGCGAGTCGCCACTGCGTTGTTCGTCATAGCCATGTCGGCACCACCGATCGCCTGGGCTCAGGGCACGACCGCCCTCCCAATCGACAAGGCGACCGTCTCCAAAGAGGTGGCGCAGCGGACGCTGATGAAGAACCAGATCAGTTCAACCGTCGCGCGGCAGATCGTGGACGCGTGCCTCGACTTCGCGCGCAATCAGCAGGGTGGTCCAGGCAACTACGCGATCTTCGTCCTCGCGCCCAACGGCGACATCGTCGATGCCCATGTCATGGACGGTGTTCTTCCGATCGGGGTTGAGACCGGCCTGATGAAGGCCAAGACCGCGCTCTACGCGCGCACGCCGTCGAGCGCCGTTGCGCAGCGCTTCAGCGATGTTGACGGGCGCCTGATTCGCCTCGACCTCGGGAAAGAGTCCGGGCTCGCGTATTACTTCGTCGGCGGTGGACTGCCGATCGTCGTCGAGAGCAACCTGATCGGCTCCATCGGCGTCGGCGGCGGAAACATGGACGAGCAGTGCGCCTATCAGGCGCTGACGAAGGTGCTTGGTCCGCAGCCGCCGCTGCCCACGCCCGCTGGCCGTGGCGCACCGGGCGGAGCGCCTCCCGCAGCAGGTGCAGGGCGCCAGGGCGGCCGCGGGAATTAGGTTTGACCTATCTCGTTGTCCAGTCGCTCAACGGACTGTTCTCGGCTGCGCTTCTGTTCCTGATCGCCAGCGGTCTCACGCTGGCGTTCGGCGTGATGCGAATCGTCAACATCGCACACGGATCGTTCTACATGCTCGGCGTCTACGTCGCCTACACCGTCGCGGCGCGGACGTCGAGCCTGCTCGCCGGAACACTCCTCGCCGTCCTCGTCGTCGCTGCGGTTGGCTTCCTCATGCAGCGTCTCTTCCTCCGTCGCTTCGCGGCGCAGCCGCTCGCACAGATGATGATGACGATGGGCTTCGCGCTGTTTTTCCGCGACGCGGCTCTGATGATCTGGGGCGGTGACCCGTTCACGCTGACGACGCCGCGGTGGCTTGCGGGCTCGATGGAAGCCGGAGCGGTGGTGTTTCCCTGGTATCGCCTGTTCGTGATTCTCGTCGCAGGGCTGGTTGGTGCGGGGCTGTGGATCATCAACGACCGGACGCTGATCGGAGCACGCGTCCGCGCGACGGTTGACGATCCAGAGATTGCCGCAGCGATGGGCATCAACGTTGAGCGGTTGTCCGGTGGTGTCTTTGCGGTCGGCGCGGCGCTCGCGGCTTTCGGCGGCGTGATGGGTGGCCCGATCGTGGGTGGCTATGCGGGAATGGACTTCGATCTGCTGCCGCTCGCCTTCGTCGTCGTGATCATCGGCGGCATGGGCAGCCTCAAGGGCGCGCTCATCGGCGCAATTGTCGTCGGGATGATTGACAACTTCGGCAAAGCGCTCGTGCCCGAGTTGTCCTACTTCACGCTTTTTGCGCCAATGGTCCTGATGCTCGCGCTCAAGCCGACGGGACTCTATGGCCGAGCGTAGCGCAGCGCGCGCGTGGCGGAAGCCGGTCATCGCGCTGCTCGCCGCATTCCTGGTTCTCAGTCCGCCATTCCTCTCCGCCTATTGGGTGGGGCTTCTCACACAGGTCGTCATCCTCGGCATCCTTGCGATGAGCCTGGACCTGCTGATCGGATACACGGGTCTTCCCTCGCTCGGTCACGCGGGTTTCTTTGGTGTCGCCGCGTACGGTGTCGGCGTGCTGTCGACGACGTATCACGCCGGCGTGTGGACGTCGATCGCTGGCGGCTTTCTGGTCGGGACGCTGCTGGCGGCGCTGTTCGGGCTCATCGTGTCGCACGTCCGCGACGTGTACTTCCTGATGATCACCATGGCGCTCGGCATGGTGCTGTGGGGTCTCAGCTTTCGATGGATTCCAGTGACCGGCGGCGACAACGGCATCTCCGGCATCCCACGGCTCGAAGGGCTCATCGGGCTGCCCGCATCGGGCCCGGTGCCCTTCTACTACGTCACGCTCTTCGTCTTCGCGGTCAGCGCGCTCCTGATGACGCTACTCGTGCGCTCTCCGTTCGGGCTCACGCTTCGGGGCATCCGCGAGCACGAGCCTCGCATGCGAAGCCTTGGCTTCAACACATGGCTGCACGGCTATCTGAGTTACGTCTGCTCCGGCGCGTTCGCCAGCGTCGCGGGAATCATGTGGGCCTACTACAACGGCTTCGTGAGCCCGACCTATCTGGATCTGACGGCGTCGTCTGAGCTCTTTCTGATGGTCACGCTTGGCGGACCGGCTACGCTCGTGGGCCCGGTGATAGGCGCGGGCGCGATCGTCATCCTGAAAAACGTCATGAGCGCTTATACAGCGCGATGGCTGCTCATTCTCGGCATCGTCTACATCGTGACGATTCTCTGGGCGCCGCAAGGGCTATGGAACCTCGGACAACGAAAGCGCGCGTAGTCCCCGGACTCATCGCCGCGCTGGTCGCGCTAATCGCCGCGGCGACGATCATCAGCGCGCAGACGGCCACGCCGCAGACACCAATCAAGATCGGGTTCATGGTGCCGCTCTCGGGCGGCAACGCGCAGAACGGGCGCGACATCCTGAACGGCTTCCTGATGTATCTCGACGAGATCGGCTACCGCGCGGGCGGCCGGAAGATTGAGCTCATCGTGGAAGACGATGAAGCGATCCCGGCAGTGGGCCTGACAAAGGCGCGGAAACTGATTGAGCGCGACGAAGTTCACGTGATGGCCGGAGCACTGCTCTCCTCCACCGGCTACGCGCTGGCGCCCTACATCACGTCGATGAAGATCCCGATGGTCTACCCGGTGGTGTCGGCCGACGACCTGACGCAGCGGCGGCGAAGCGAGTGGATCGTGCGCACGGGATGGAGCGGCAGCCAGCCCAATCACGCATTCGGCGAGTACGCGTACCGCACGCTTGGCATTCACTCGGTGGTCACGATCGCGCTCGACTACGCCTTTGGCTGGGAATCGGTCGGTGGCTTCGAGCGGACGTTCCTCGCGCAGGGCGGCCAGATCCGCAAGAAGATCTGGGTGCCGATCTCCGTCCACGACTTCGCACCCTACCTCGCGCAGATCCCGCGCGACGTGGACGCGGTCTACGCATTGCTGCTCGGCCGGTCCGCTCTTCAGTTCATGCGTCAGTATCAGGAGTTCGGGCTGAAAAGCCGCGTGAGGCTGATCGGCGGCGGAACGACGACCGACGAACATGTGTTGCCCTTCATGGGTGACGAAGCGCTCGGCACGGTCACGGCGTTGCACTACAGCGCCGCACTCGACACGCCGGCGAACAAGACCTTCGCCGAGACCTATCGCACGCGCTACAAGAAAATCCCGAGCTACTACTCGGAAAGCATGTACACAGGTGGCAAATGGCTCATCGCAGCCATCAACGCCATCGACGGACGCGTCGAGGATCGCCAGGCGCTCGCCGACGCACTACGTCGTGTGAAACCCGAGGGGCTTCCTCGCGGCCCCGTGGAAATGGACCAGTACGGCAACCCGATCGAGAACGTCTATATCCGCCGCGTCGAGCGCGTGAACGGCCAGTTGCAGAACACGGTGATCGACACGTTTCCTCGCGTCTCCCAGTTCTGGACGTTCGACCCGGCGCGCTACCTGAGTGAACCGCTCTATGCCAGGTAGCTCAGTGGGCGCACCCTGCCTTCGGCTCGAGCGCGTTTCGCGGCATTTCGGCGGACTCAAGGCGGTGGACGAGGTGACGCTCGCCGTGCAACCCGGCGCGCGTCATGCGGTGATCGGACCGAATGGTGCCGGCAAGACGACGCTGTTCAACGTGATCAGCGGAGAGCTCGCGCCGAGCGCTGGCGCGATTGCACTCGATGGAAAAGACGTTTCGAAACTCAAGCCGCATCAGCGAGCGGCGCTGGGCATCTCGCGAACGTTTCAGATCACGAGGCTGTTTCCCGAGCTCACGGCTACTGAGAACGTGCTTCTGGCGTGCACCGCGCTCGACCCCAAGCGCTTCGCGATGTTCCGGCCGTTGTCGTCGCACACCGAGTTCACCGAGCGTGCCGCGCGACTGCTCGATCAATTCGGGCTCTCGAGCCTGGCGCACGAGCAGGCACGGCACATCTCGTACGGCGCACGTCGTCGGCTCGACGTCGCTCTGGCACTTGCGGGACGGCCGCGGCTGCTGCTCCTCGATGAGCCGATGGCCGGGCTCTCGTCACCCGAGCGTGTCGCCATGCGCGAGCTGATCGAAGGGCTCGATCGGTCGATCGCGATACTGTTGATCGAGCACGACATGGACGTGGCGTTCTCGTTCGCTGAGCGCATCACCGTGCTGCATCAGGGGCGGGTGCTCGCCGACGGGTCGCGCGACGAGGTCAGCGCGAACGATCTCGTCCAGCAGGCGTATCTCGGGTCAGTCGACGGTAGGCAGTAGGCGGTAGGCAGTTCACGGTTCACAGTTCACGATGCTCGAACTCGTCGACGTTCACACGTACTACGGTGACAGCCACGTGCTGCAAGGCACGACACTGCGCGCCGAG
>Ga0190271_10002332_pt1 | contig 11423 bp, 7 predicted proteins | sample Popmic356T_FD_133747 | JGI IMG/M metagenome (GOLD analysis project Ga0190271, IMG submission 133747) | Populus adjacent soil microbial communities from riparian zone of Weber River, Utah, USA - 356 T | ecosystem: Environmental > Terrestrial > Soil > Riparian zone | place: USA: Utah | collected...
CGCGCTGATGGCGATCTTCTTCTTCACCGTCGGTCTGGAGGTGCGGCGGGAATTCGCGATCGGCGAGCTCACCAGCTGGTCGCGGGCGGTCGTGCCGGTCGTCGCGGCGGTCGCCGGGCTCGCGATCCCGGCACTGCTGTTCGTGTGGATCGCCGCGGGGTCCGGCCACGAATACGCGTGGGGAATCGTGATCTCCACCGACACGGCGTTCCTGGTCGGCGCGCTCGCCCTGATCGGGCCGCGCGTGCCCGGCCGCCTCCGGGTCTTCCTCCTCGCGCTCGCCGTGGTCGACGACATCGGCGCGCTGAGCATCATCGCGCTCGTCTACACCGAGAACTTCAACCCGCTGCCCCTGCTGGTCGCGGCAGTGGGACTCGCGGGCGTCTACTTCACCCGCTACCTGCGCGGCGGCCGAGGCCCGGTCTACGCGACGCTCGCGATCATCGTATGGCTCGCCTTCCTCGCCTCCGGAGTGCACCCCACCCTCGCCGGCGTCGCCATCGCGCTGCTCGTGCCGGTCTACCGGCCCGACCGGCGCGACGTCGAGCACGCCCTGGATCTCGCGCGGACCTTCCGCCAGTCGCCCAACACGGAGTACGCCCGCGCCGCCGCCAACAGCCTGCGTGAATCGATCTCGATCAACGAGCGGCTGCAGTCCGCCTATGCCCCCTATGTCGCGTACGTCATCCTGCCGCTGTTCGCCCTGGCCAACGCCGGCGTCGTGATCAGCCCCGAGATCCTCGCCGGCGCGATCCGGTCGCCCCTCACCTGGGGAATCGTGATCGGCCTGGTCGTCGGCAAGTTCGTCGGCGTCTTCGGCTCCGCCGCTGTGCTGCGCGCCCTGCGCCTGGGCGAGTTCGGGCCCGGGCTCACGCTCGACCGCATCGCGGGCGGTGCCGCCCTCTGCGGCATCGGGTTCACGATCTCGCTGTTCATCGTCGATCTCGCCATCGACGATGAAGCCGCCCAGAACGAGGCGCGCGTCGGCGTGCTGGCGGCATCCGTGATCGCCTTCCTCATCGCCACGGTGATCTTCCGCATCGCGGATGCCATGCGCCCCGACCTGGACTCGGGTCAGACGCTCGCGCGCCCCGTCAATCAGCGGCGCGACCATGTGTACGGCGCCGAGGACGCGCCCTACACGATCGTCGAATACGGCGATTTCCAGTGCGGCTTCTGCCTCAAGGCCTCCGGCTCCATCCAGGAGGTGAAGAGCGAACTCGGCGACAGTCTCCGCTACGTCTGGCGCCACGCGCCGCTCACGCAGTTCCACCCGAATGCCCTCGCCGGCGCGGAAGCCGCCGAGGCGGCATCCCTGCAAGGCAAGTTCTGGGAGTTCGAACGCGGCCTGTTCACCGATCAGGAGAATCAGCGGCCGTCCGACATCATCCGCCTGGCGCGGGAACTCGGGCTGGACGTGGAGAAGTTCGAACGCGACCTGACCTCCCCTGAGGTCACGGGGCGGGTGCGTGACGACATGCTGGATGCCGAGGCGATGGGCATCAACTCGGTGCCGACTCTCTTCATCAACGGGCGGCGGCACACCGGACCCTACGATGCGCAGTCCCTCATCCGCGCGCTCGCGCGGTCCGATGAGGGATCCGCGTCCACCGGCCCCGCGGCCACGCCCGCTGGTTAGCCTGGTGGGCATGGAATCTCCCGAGCCCGACCCGGTCCAGAGGCCTGCGCTGACGGATGCGCAGTGGGAGCGACTGGTCGCATTCGGCACACCGCAGGATGCCGCCGCCGGCGAGTACCTCTTCCGCTCGGGCGATCGCGATTACGACCTGATCCTGGTGGACTCGGGCGAGATCGAGGTCGTCCGCGACTCGCTGTGGTGGATCGAGGAGGCGGTGCTGGCGCGCATGGGGCGCCGCTCGTTCGTGGGCGAGCTCGGCCTGCTCAACGGCCAGGGCGCATTCCTCTCTGCCCGGATGACCGAGCCGGGCCGCGTGCTGCGGGTGACGCGCGCCGACCTGAGAAAGCTCATGACCGAGGATGACGAGCTGTGCGACCTCATCCTGCACGCGCTTTGGGCTCGCCGCGAGGCGCTGCGCGGCGGTCCCGCGGCTCTCACGCTCAAGTTCGTCGGATCCAGTTCGTCGCGCGACTTCCTCTCGCTGCGCCGCTTCGCCGAGCGACTCGACCTGGTGCACGCCGCTGTCGAACTGCCACCCGGCCAGCTCGGCACGCTGACGGGACACGGCATCAGCGTCGAGGATCTGCCCGTCGCGTTCATCCAGGGCGAGCCGATCGTGCGCGCGACACCGGGCATGGTCGCCGAGCGACTGGGGCTGAGCTATCAGGCGACCGCCGACGAGGTGGTCGACCTCGTGGTCATCGGCGGGGGGCCCGCCGGGCTCGCCGCCGCCATCTACGGCGCGTCTGAGGGCCTCAGCACAGTTCTGCTCGACGCCGTCGCGCCAGGCGGACAGGCGGCCGCGACATCCCGCATCGAGAACTTCCTCGGATTCCCGTTCGGCGTGAGCGGCGGCGACCTCATCGGGCAGGCATCGCTGCAGGCGCTGAAATTCGGCGTGCGCGTCTACGCACCCTGCGAGGCCGTGAAGCTGGAGCCGGTGTCCGACCTGCTGGATGTGACCCTCACCGACGGGCGCATCATCCGCACCCGTACGGCCATCGTCACCTCGGGGGCAGCGTACCGCCGGCTCGACCTCGATCGCTGGTCGGATTTCGAGCGCGCCGGCATCTACTACGCCGCGACGCAGCTCGAACTGCGCCAGGTGCTCGAATCGCCCGTCGTGGTGGTGGGGGGTGCCAACTCCGCCGGACAGGCCGCGCTCTACCTCGCCGCCAACGGATGCCCCGTTCGGCTGGTCGTGCGCGGCGCCGACCTCGGCACCCGGATGTCGTCCTACCTGGTCGATCGACTCGCCGAGGAGCCGCGGGTGGAGATCCACACCGCATCGCGCGTCGTCGGACTCGATGGCGAGCACGCGCTCGAACGCGTGAGCATCGACACCGTCGGCGAGGTGGACGCGCGCGGGCTGTTCTGCTTCATCGGAGCGGAGCCGGCGACCTCGTGGCTGCCGAGCCTCGATCGCGATGCGGACGGCTTCCTCCGCACCGGAACCGACATCTCCACCCAGTCCCTCGACCGGTGGCAGCGGCTCGGGCGTGAACCTCTGCCGTTCGAGACGTCGACCCCGCGCATCTTCGCCGCCGGTGACGTGCGGCGCGGCTCGATGAAACGGGTCGCCGCAGCGGTCGGCGAGGGCTCCAGCGCGGTGGCGTCGGTGCACCGGGCACTCGCCGGCTGACGGCATCCGTCGCACCGCCGGCATCCCTTGCCAACCCATGCCTTCGTCGCGAACCCATGCGCCGCATGCCGCCCCTGTGTATGGGCTCGCGCCGAGCGGATGGGTTCGCGTGCTCGAATGGGTGTGCGGAGCCGCATGTTTCCGTGCGTGACAGTCCGACGTGAGACGGATGCCGCACCCCCCGTAGTCTCCCTGCATGCCCGCCCGTGCCGCACAGCCGTCGCCTCGATCCCTCGCGAGGTCCGCGCGATGATCACGCCGCTCGCGATCTGGAATGCACGAGACCGGTGCCGCTACCTCTATCTCGACGAGCAGGCCGGCACCTCGGCCCCCGAGGCGGAACAAAACTCCGCGGTCGCGACACTCAGGCTCGAAACGGCGGTCTCCATTGACGCAACCTGACACCGCACGCGCCGACGCCCACGGCTTCGCGACGCGGCAGATCCACGCCGGCGCGGAGCTGGACGACCGGCACCGGCCGCGGGCGACCCCGATCTACCTGACCGCCGGCTTCGTCTTCGACGACTTCGAGCAGGCGAACGAGCGGTTCGTCCAGTCCGACGACGGCTACAGCTATACGCGCGTCGGCAACCCCACGAACACCGCGGTCGAGCGCCGGATCGCAGACCTCGAGGGTGGCACCGGGGCGCTGCTCGTCGGCAGCGGCCAGGCGGCGGTCTCGACGGCGATCCTGGCCCTCGTCGGGGCCGGCGACCACCTGGTGTCGGCCGGGAGCATCTACGAGGGATCGCGCGAGCTGTTCCGCGACAACTTCGCCCGCCTGGGCATCACCACCACGTTCGTGGCCGACGCCAACGATCCTGCGTCGTGGGACGCCGCGATCCGCCCCGAGACCCGCGCCCTGTTCGCGGAGTCGATCCCGAACCCGAAGAACGACATCCTCGACATCCGAGCGGTCGCCGAGGTCGCTCGTCGCCACGGCATCCCGCTCATCATCGACAACACCCTCGCGACGCCCTACCTGCTGCGGCCGATCGAGCACGGGGCCGACATCGTCGTGCATTCGGCAAGCAAGTTCCTCGCCGGGCACGGCACCGTCCTGGGCGGAGTCCTCGTCGATGCCGGCCGGATCGACTGGACCACGGCACCGGATCGGTACCCCCACCTCGCGAAGAACGTCGGCTCCGACGGCCGCACCGTCGCGGAGCGCTCCGGTCGCGCCGCTCTCCTCGACTACGCGAGGTCGGTGATCGCCCTTCGACAGGGCCCGTCACCCTCCCCGTTCAACGCGTTCTTCATCCTGCAGGGCATCGAGACGCTCTCGCTGCGCGTGCAGCGCCATTCCGATTCGGCGCAGCGGATCGCCGAGTGGCTCGAAGGGCACCCCGCGGTCGAGTCGGTCGACTACAGCGGCCTCGCCTCGAGCCCCTACCACGCGATGGCACAGCACTACCTCCCCCGCGGACGGGGTTCGGTGTTCTCGTTCACGCTCTTCGGTGGCCGGGATGCCGCGAAGACGTTCACTGATTCGCTCGAGCTGTTCACCCGCATGACGCACCTCGGCGACGTCCGGTCGCTGGTCCTGCACCCGGCCTCGACGACGCACGTGAGCCGCTCGGAGGAGGACCGCGCGGCGGCCGGCATCGGCCAAGGGCTGCTGCGCGTCTCCATCGGGCTGGAGGACGCCGCGGACCTCATCGCGGACCTCGATCGCGCGCTGGCGGCCGTGCAGGCCGCCGAGCTGCTCGAGCGGGCCGGCATCGTATGAGCAAGCTCCAGCACTTCGGATGGTTCCTCTCGCGCGGTTTCGGACCGCACGGCTGGGCGCGGCCCTACTACGAGTGGAACTACCCGTGGCAGAAGCCCGGCATCTACCAGGAGGGCGCGCGCACCCTCGAGCAGGCCGGCTTCGACTTCGTGCTCATCGAGGACGCGCTGTCGGTGGGCATCAGCCCGGAGACGCTCGACCTGCGCGTACGCAAGGCGTACGGCGGACCCAAGCACGACCCGTGGACGCTCGCGCCGTACCTGTTCGCGGCCACCGAGCACCTGGGCGTCATCCCGACCGCGAACCCCGCCGGATGGCATCCGTACACGGCCGCTCGCCAGTTCGCCTCGCTGCAGCACCTGTCCAGCGGCCGCGTGGGCTTGAACGTGGTGACGGATGTCGGCTCCGCCCACCACTTCGGCCAGGAACGACTGGCACACGATGCGGCCTACGACCGCGCGCAGGAGTGGCTCGATGCGCTGCGGCTGCTGTGGCGCAGCTGGGACGAGGGCGCGCTCATCGCCGATCCCGAGAACCAGATCTACGCAGACGGCACCAAGATCCGCGCGGTCGAGCACCGCGGGAAGTACTGGTCGTTCGACGGACCGCTCAACGCCGAACCGCTTCCGTTCGAGCCGGTCGTCGCCTCGCCCGGCGGGTCGCCGCGCGGCATCCGGTTCGCCGGCGAGAACTCCGAGATCCAGCTCGCGCTGTCGAATCTCGACGTCGACGCGGTGCGCGCCTACCGCGAGCGCGTCCGGGCCGACGCGGTGCAGCACGGGCGCGACCCCGACACGATCAAGACGCTGTTCGTGTTCAAGCCCATCGTCGCAGCATCCCGCGAAGAGGCCGACCGGATCGTCGCGGCGTCCGCCGACCCGGATGACGCGGCGCTGCTCGCGGTGGCGGAGGCGTGGTCGAGCGACCTCGAGACCGACCTCACGGCGCTGGACCTCGATCGACCGCTCGACCCGGCGATCTTCGGCGAGCACGTGTCGCAGGGGACGATCAACGGACTGCGGGGTCGTTTCGATTCCTTCGCCGACGTGCCGTTCCGCGACATCCTGGCCGGCAAGGCGAGACTCGGGCGCATCGGCGACGGCATCAGCGGAACCGTCGGGACGGCCGAAGAGCTCGCCGATCTCGTCCAGGCGCTCGGCGACGACGCCGACAACGACGGCCTCATCTTCTCGGGCGACCTGCACCCCGTGACGCTGCACCGAGCGCTCGACGAGATCGTCCCGATCCTGCGGCGCCGCGGCATCCTCCGGTCGGAGTTCTCCGGCGGCGGGCTGCGCGGCAACCTCGACGCCTTCTGACGCTCGAGGCATCTCACGGGTCCCTGGCCAGCCGGGTCCACGTCGGGTGCGCGAGTCGCGGCGTGTGGCCGCAGCGGCTACTGTGGAGGCGTGCTGACCTGTCGTTGTCGTCGCTGAGTGCTTCGCACCGTCCTTCGACGACCCCGACAGCTCCCGCCGCCTCAGTTGTGCGGCCCTTCCTTCAGGACACCATCGTGCGATACGCCCAGAGCGTGACCGACCTCGTCGGCAACACCCCCCTCGTCCGCCTCAACCGCGTGACCGCGGGCCTTGCCGCCACGGTGCTCGCCAAGGTCGAGTACTTCAATCCCGGCGGCTCGGCGAAGGACCGCATCGCGGCCAACATCATCGACGCCGCCGAACGCGAAGGCCTGCTGCGCCCTGGCGGCACGATCGTCGAGCCCACGAGCGGCAACACGGGCGTCGGTCTCGCCCTGGTCGCGCAGCAGCGCGGATACCGCTGCATCTTCGTCGTCCCCGACAAGGTCGCCGAAGACAAGCAGGCCGTGCTCCGCGCATACGGAGCCGAGGTCGTCGTCGCGCCGACCTCGGTCGAGCCGGACGATCCGCGCTCGTACTACAGCGTCTCGGCGCGCCTCGTCGCCGAGACGCCGGGCGCGTACATGCCCAACCAGTACGCCAACCCCCACGGTCCCCGCAGCCACTACGAGACGACCGGCCCCGAGATCTGGCGCGACACCGACGGCCGGGTGACCCACTTCGTCGCCGGTATCGGCACCGGCGGCACGATCACCGGAGCGGGGCGCTACCTGGCCGAAGCCTCCGCCGGGGCGGTCCGCATCGTCGGCGCCGACCCGGTGGGGTCCATCTACTCGGGCGGCCCGGTGCACACCTACGACGTCGAGGGCGTCGGCGAGGACTTCTGGCCCGCCGCGTTCGATCCCACGGTGGTCCACGAGATCCACCGCATCAGCGACGCCGAGTCGTTCGCGATGACACGGCGGCTCGCCCGCGAGGAGGGGCTCCTCGTCGGAGGCTCCAGCGGAATGGCGGTCGTGGCGGCCCTCCGCACCGCGGAGGATCTGCCCGAAGACGCTGTGGTGGTCGTCCTGCTGCCCGACCACGGGCGCGGATACATGAGCAAGCTGTTCGACGACGCCTGGATGACCGCCCACGGCTACTCGACCGACGAAGACACCACCCCACCCGCGAGGAGCGACGCATGACCGCCCAGCCCGCACTCCCCGCCCGCGGCTTCGACAGCCTCGCCGTGCACGCCGGTCAGGCCTTCGACCCGACCACCGGCGCCGTCATCCCGCCTGTGCACTTCTCCACGACCTTCGCGCAGGACGGCATCGGAGGGCTGCGGGAGGGCTACGAGTACGGTCGCAGCGGCAACCCGACGCGCACCGCGCTGCAGACTCAGCTGGCCGCGATCGAGGGCGGCCGTCACGGTCTCTCGTTCTCGTCGGGCCTCGCCGCCGAAGACGCGCTGCTTCGAGCCGTCCTCAAGCCCGGTGACGAGGTCCTGCTCGGCAACGACGTCTACGGCGGAACGTACCGTCTGATCGCCCGGATCCTCGGGCCTTGGGGCGTCGGACTGCGCATCGTCGACATGAGCGATCTGGATGCCGTCGCGGCGGCGTTGGAGGAACGACCGGCGCGGATCCTGTGGGTCGAGACACCGAGCAACCCGCTGCTGCGGATCACCGACATCGCGGGTCTCGCCCGGCTGGGCCACGACGCGGGAGCGCTCGTCGTGGTCGACAACACGTTCGCCTCCCCCGCGCTCCAGCAGCCTTTGCGCCTGGGCGCGGACGTCGTCGTGCACTCGGCGACCAAGTACCTCGGCGGCCACTCGGACGTGGTCGGCGGCGCGCTCGTGATCAACGACGACGCGCTCGCCGAGGAGGCCCGCTTCCTGCAGTTCGCGGTCGGCGCGGTCTCGGGGCCGCTGGACGCCTGGTTGACCACGCGCGGCATCAAGACCCTCGGGATCCGCATGCAGAAGCACAGCGAGAACGCCACGGCCGTCGCCCGCTTCCTCGAGACCCACGACCGGGTCGCTCGGGTGTACTACCCGGGACTCGCGTCGCATCCCGGCCACGAGCTTGCGGCGAGCCAGATGTCGGGCTTCGGAGGGATCGTCTCGCTCGCACTCGCCGACGGCCCGACGGCGCGGCGCTTCGCGGAGTCCACTCGCCTGTTCCAGCTCGCCGAATCACTCGGCGGCGTGGAGTCGCTCGTCAACTACCCGGACGAGATGACCCACGCGTCGGTCCGCGGCACCGAGCTCGCCGTTCCCGAGGATGTGGTGCGGCTGTCGGTCGGCATCGAGAGCGCCGACGATCTGCTCGACGACCTCGCGAAGGCGCTCGCGAAGCTCTGACGCCCTCAGTCGGGAAGGGAGTTCTCCCGGCCAGCGGCGCGCGCTTCCGCCAGCAGGACTTCTCGCGCTCGGTCGTAGAGCTGCATGGCCTGCTCCGGCGTGTCGCCGACGGCGGTCATGCCGACGCGACCGTGCTCCGTGATCGAGCTGATCATGTGGAACACGATGCCGGCCTGGCGGGACTGGTCGAAGTGCATCCCGTGCCGGGCCACGGCGTCGAACAGGTCGCCGATCGACAGGGCCCGAAGCTCGTCGGCCTCGAGGTGATCGGTGGCGACCAGATGCTTCTCGGCACCCTCGCGGGTGAAGTACCGTCCGGATTCCGCGTCGTAGCTGCCGTCGGTGAGGAACTGCAGGGTCAGGAACGGATGCGTGGTGCCGCCTTTGCGCAGGTTCAACTCGATCGCGTACGCCGACCAGTCGCCCGCGGCATCCCGGACCACCACGAAGTCGACCGCGAAGCGCCCGATCACGCCGTCCTTTGCGAGCCGCTCGCCGATCGCCGCCGCGGGCTCGCTGATCAGGCGTGAGTAGGCCGCGTCAGCGGGGAAGGTGCAGCCCAGGTAGCTCTGCCCGCTCGCGCCGCCGAGCAGCTGATCGTGGGTGGACAGCAGCTCGAGGCTGCCGTCGGGACGGGCGCGGAGCTGAACGCTGGGGCTGAGCAGGTCTTCGCCGACGATGCGCTCCTCCACGATTCCGCCGTCGGCCTCGAGCATCTCGACATACCAGTCGAACTGAATCCGAGGCAGCTCGAACTGCATCCGGCGAAGACGCTCCAGAATCGTCGCTCGTCGATCGGAACCCGCCAGCTGTGCGACACCGGCAAGATCGACGAGGGCGTTCCCGGTGCCGGACACGCCCTCGTTGAGCTTCACGATCACCTGGGTCATCGTCGGCCGCGTGACGAGCATCTCGTCGATCGCGTCGGCGACTTCGTCGAGGCTGTGCAGATCTTCAGCGCCGAGCGGGTAGGGGACTCCGACCTCGCCGAAGAGCCGTCGACAACCGGTCTTCGTGCCGAGCGGAGCGAGCCGCGGGTCGGCGCCGTACATCGGGATGCCGAGGGTGACGGCGATGTCGCGCTCGAGCCCCGTGGTGTTGTACGGGATGAGGTGACTGCGCGCACGATTCGGGATCAGCTCTGCGATGCGCGCGAGCAGCTGTGGACGCTCGAGCAGTTTTCTGCTCAGTGGCCGCACCGAGGCGTCGCCCACCGACATCAGCGACAGGCGGGCCCGCGCATGACTGGGGATCACACCCGGCAGCAGCGCGAGGTAATACTCGACGATCCTCGGATCGATCGGCATGGACGTGACGTAGATCATGCGCAGGCGAGGCTGTCGCAGCAGCAGAAGCAGGAAGAGGAAGCGCTCCTCGTAGGCCTGGGTCGTGCTGCCGCTTCCCGCGGTCCCGCTCGGCGTCACCGACGGGATGACCACGACGGACTCGTCGTCGAAGTCGAGCTTCATCGCGCCCCACACCGATTCCATCCGCTCTTGCAGCCGCTGGAACCTCGCATACCTGGCGTCGTCGTCGAGACTCGAAAGCGTCTCGACCCCGCTCGGCGCTTCCCCGGTCTCGACTGTCGTCATGGCGTGAGCCTCGCTTTCGATTCATCGATGCCGGTGACATCGAACGCCCGGATCGGCCGGCTGAATCCGCGCAGGTCCAGCGCGCCCACCGACTCCCCCACCGCGAGTCCCTCGGTCGCCGAGTACACACGCTGCGCGACGAGGATCTGCCAGGCCTCGGCAGCGCCGCACAGGCGCGCGGCCAGATTCGTGACACTGCCGATCGCCGCATAGTCGAAGCGGCCCTCGAACCCGATCCGGCCCAGCGTCGCGAATCCCTGGGCGATGCCGATGCCCAGGCCGAGGTCATGACCGCGCCGGTGCCACCCGTCGGCGAGCGAGCGCACGCGGTCGCGCATGGCCACGGCCATCGTCACCGCGCGCTCGGCGGCGTCGTCGCACGTCAGCGGATCATTGAAGAACACCATCAGACCGTCGCCGGTGAATCGCTCCAGCGTCCCCTCGAACCGGTGGATGAGCTCGCCGAGGGCGGTGTGGTATTCGGAGAGCACCCCCATCACCTCTTCGGGCTCGCTCGATTCGGCGAACGGCGTGAACCCGCGGAGGTCGCAGAACACCACAACGATCTCCCGGCGATGACTGCCGAGGAATGTCTCGTCGCCCGAGTCGATGATCAGATCCACCAGCTGCGGCGAGAGGAACCTGCGCAGGCGGTTCACCCGCTGGAGCTCGTCGACCTGGGCGCGAACCCGGGACTCCAGCTGCGCATTCCACTCCGCGAGCTCCGCGGCCTGCCGCTCGATGGTGTCCTGGTATCGCTTGATACGTGCCAGCGAGGCGACGCGGGCCAGCAGCTCGCCCTGATTGAACGGCTTGCTCACGAAGTCGTCCGCGCCGGCTTCGATCGCCCGGATCTTCTCCTGCTCACCGCTCGCGGTGATCATCACGACGGGCAAGAACTCGAAGCCGGGGGTCGTGCGGATGCGACGGCAGACCTCGTAGCCGTCGATTCCCGGCATGAGGATGTCGAGCAGCACGAGGTCGGCCGCGGCGGTCGGCAGCTTCGCGAGCGCCTCCTCTCCCGAGGCGGCCGTCACGAGCCGGTATCCGCGAGGACTGAACACCGCATCGAGCAGCCGCAGGTTCTGCGGCAGGTCGTCGACCGCGAGGATCGTGATCTCGTCAGCGGACATCAGAACGCCCGTTGCTGAG
>Ga0190271_10002333_pt1 | contig 11422 bp, 15 predicted proteins | sample Popmic356T_FD_133747 | JGI IMG/M metagenome (GOLD analysis project Ga0190271, IMG submission 133747) | Populus adjacent soil microbial communities from riparian zone of Weber River, Utah, USA - 356 T | ecosystem: Environmental > Terrestrial > Soil > Riparian zone | place: USA: Utah | collected...
CGATGCCGCACAAGCGCAACCCGGTGCTGACGGAAAACCTGACAGGGTTGGCGCGGATGGTACGTTCCTATGCCCTGCCTGCCATGGAGAATGTCGCTCTCTGGCACGAACGCGACATCTCGCACTCATCCGTCGAACGCATGATCGGGCCTGATGCGACCATCACGCTCGACTTTGCTCTCGTCCGCTTGACCGGCGTCATCGAAAAACTGGTCGTGTATCCCGGCAATATGGACAAGAACCTCAACAAATTCAGGGGCCTCGTCCATTCGCAACGCGTGCTGCTCGCCTTGACCCAGGCCGGCGTGTCGCGCGAGGACGCCTACCGGCTGGTGCAAAGAAACGCTATGAAAGTGTGGGAGCAAGGTGCTGACTTCCTTGAGGAATTGCTCGGCGACAGCGAAGTGCGGGAAGCTCTTTCAGAAGCCGATATCCGCGAGAAGTTCGATCTCGGCTATCACACCAAACATGTCGACACCATCTTCAAGCGGGTGTTTGGAGAGTGACCTTTGTGCTTTCGGCCAGTCCGCCTGCGGCCTTCGATTTCCTGGCGCTGCCAGGCCGCGGCAACTCGAACGCCGATCACTGGATATCGCACTGGTGCTGCGCCTTGCCGAATTCCAGCCGCGTGCTGCAGAAGGATTGGCATAAGCCCGACCCGGCCGACTGGATCGGCCGCCTCCACACCGCGATCGACGCCGCGCCGCGCAGCATCGTCATCCTTGCGCATTCGCTGGCTGTTGCGACCACGGTGAAGTGGGCGGCGGGCGCTTCGGCGGCTCAGCACCGGAAAGTCGCGGCGGCTTTCCTGGTCTCGGCGACCAATGTCGAAGACCCCGATCCATCGTTTGACTCGGTGCGTCCCTTCGCGCCGATGCCAATGACCAAATTGCCGTTCCCTGCCCAGCTGGTCGCCAGCCGCAACGATCCACGTGTGAGTTGGGAGCGCGCCATGGAGTGTGCGCAAGCCTGGGGCGCCGATTTTGCCGATGCCGGCGAACTAGGCCACATGGGCAATGAAGCGCGGCTAGGCATGTGGCCGCAAGGTCTGCTGCTGCTTGGCCGCTTGCTTGAGAAAGCTGGAATCTGACCGAGTGCGCGATGGGTTTGGCTGCCCAGCCGGGCATCTTCGCAAGCTGGCGGCGTGGAAAGTCCTCCGCGCCGCGTAAGCCCGTGTGAGGGCTATGTTCCCCTGGCCACCAGCCCGAACGACCCACCTACGGTTTCAGCATTCGGGAACGATCCCGCCCGACGTGCGTTTGAGCCTCGGACCCGGCGGGCCAATCGAACACCGAAGAGGGAAAATATGACGAATCGTGAACGCGAAACAGTAGTGGTCAATGGTGGCCGTGGCGGCGGAAGCAGCGGCTGGATTGCCGCAGTCATCATAGTCATCGTGATCGCAGTCGCCGGCTATTTCTACATGAACCGCGGCGGTGGGTCTGGTGGCGACACCAATGTCAACGTCGAGACGCCGGCTGCTCCGGCCGCACCTGCTCCGGCTGCACCCGCAACACCTGCGCCCGCCCCGGCGGAATCGGCACCGGCTGCACCTGCTGCTCCCGCACCAGCGGCTCCGGCGGCGCCTGCACCGGCGGCCCCCGCGCAATAATAGAAACTTTGTATAGCAATTCGGCCCGCCCTCGTGGCGGGCCGATCGTTTTTCTAGAAAGGGAATGCCGCCGCGCCACGCGCCTTCATTGTGCTTGAAATGCGGCTGGCCACCGGCCTTGCCGGCTGCTCCCATCGCCCAATCGCAACCCTATCCAGCGATGGTTCTGATCGTACTGCCCCAGGGGTCGGTCTTTTCCGAGGCAGCCGTAGCGCATTTGTCTACCATTTCCACCCAGCTCAAACCCGTGCGGTCGGCCTCACGCGGCCCGGCCCCGCGGCTGTGCCACGTATTGGCGCCAATGTGATGGTGGTAGCCGCCGGTCGACAGGAATACCGCGTCGCGGCCGTATCTGGTCACGGTGTCAAACCCCATCTCTGAGTTCCACCATGCCTCGGCGACATCCCGATCGCCCACCCTGAGATGCACATGCCCGACGATGCTGTTGTCCGGTATGCCCTTCCAGCCGGCATCACCCGCCGGCACCGAACCTCGGACGCCTGGAATATCCATGCGCTGAGTCGCCATCTCGACGGATTTCCCATCCCATTTCCAGGACTCCGGGGATCGGTCCGCATAGATCTCGATGCCGTTACCCTCGGGGTCGGTGAGATAGAGGGCTTCGGAGACCAAATGGTCGGAGGCACCCTCAATCTGGATCTGCTTCTCCACAGCGTGGTTTATCCAGCGGCCCAAATCCGCACGCTGGGGCAACAGGAATGCCGTGTGAAACAGCCCCGCGCTGCGCGAGTCATCCGCCCGCAGCGTCGGATCGCTTTCTATCACGAGCAAAGCACGGTTGCCGGCGCCGAGCGTGATCGTACCGCCATCGCGGGCAAGTTCGCGCAGTCCGACAACCCGGGCATAGTAGGCGGCGAGCGCATCCGCGTCCTTGGCGCGCAGGCCGACGCGCGACACGCTGACGGGGGCGCTTGCGGCGAAGGGCAAATTGCTCATCGATATCTCCGTTGTTCCGGAAGGCGGAAAGGCAGCCATCACACTAGCACCCGCGAGAAGACCGCGCCGCGTCATCTAACGGGCCGATTCGCCCACCATACCCTGACCTATGCCAAGATCGGATATCGCGATCGTTCACACAAGTGAGCGATGCGGGAACAGCCTGTTCACAATTTATGCACGAACCTTCGCACAAGCCAAACGCCGACGCTGACATGGCGGTGCGACCACCTGCCCTAGCGACTTGAAGCGTCGCGCCATGGAGGCTACATCCGCCGCCATGAAGGTCAAGGACGTCGAAATTCTCATCATCCCCGGATATACCAACTCCGGCCCCGAACACTGGCAAACGCGCTGGCAGGAGAAGCTGTCGACCGCGCGCCGGGTTGAGCAGGCGGAGTGGTCGAAGCCTGTGCGGGAGGACTGGGTGGAACGTATCGCCGAAGCCGTCAACGCCGCGGAGAGGCCGGCCATTCTCGTTGCGCATTCGCTGGGGGTGGCAGCCGCTATTCAGGCAATCCCAGCGTTCCGCAAACCGGTGGCGGGAGCGTTTCTCGTCGCCCTGCCCGACGTCGCCAATCCCGACATCAGGCCAAAGCATCTGATGACCTTCGGCCCCTACCCCCGCGACCCACTGCCTTTTCCGTCGGTCGCCATCGCCAGCCGCAACGATCCCTTCTGTGCCTACGAGGTCGCGGAAGATATCGCCGCCGCCTGGGGATCGCTCTTCATCGATGCAGGCGAAGCCGGCCATATCAATGCCGATTCAGGCTTCGGGCCGTGGCCTGAAGGGTCGATGGTATTCGCGCAGTTTCTTTCGAAACTTAAGCTGCCGGACGATGCCAGCTAGGCCGGCTAGGTCTTCAATCCGGCATTGATTGCACGCAGCAAGGGTTGCGAGCCTTCGGTCATGAGTTGGCCCTCATTGCCGGTGGCAAGGAGTTGGAAGCCCATTTTCACAAACCGTCCGGCAAAGGCAGGATCGACGAGGTAGATGCCGGCGCGCTTGCCTGCCGCCCGCGTCCGCCTGGCGACATCCGCAACCGTTTCCATCATGTCTTCCAGCGTGGCGTTGACCGTCTTGCCGTGGGTCCAGGCGATCGAGAAATCGGCCGGGCCGAGGAAGATCGCATCGATGCCCGGCACAGCAAGAATGTCATCGAGGGCGGCGAGCGCCGCGCGCGTTTCGATCATCGCAAACGAGACGGTCCGCGCATTGGTCTGCTCAAGGTATTGCTGCGTGGTGCCCTGGCCGTGGCGCGGAAACCCGAATGTCGGTCCCCAGGACCGCTCGCCCAGTGGCGGATATTTGACGGCCGCGGCGAAGGCGCGCGCATCTTCCACCGAATTGATCATCGGCGCGATCACCGCGTCCGCGCCGAAATCCAGCACGCGGCTGGCTGCGTCCCACCGCCCCACCGGAATGCGGACGATGGAGGGCTTTCCAGCGGCCTGGATCGGCGCAAGACACCGCAGCACGCTGTCCTCATGGTGACCGCCATGCTGCATGTCGAGCGTCACGACATGAAAGCCCTGCCGAGCCATGATCTCCGCGGTCAAGGCATCCGGCACACCCGACCAGCAGGTGATGAGGGTCTCATCGGCGGCAAGTCGGGCGGCAAGGGACATCAGGCTTCCTCAAGGGTGAGTTTGGCGGGATTTTCGTCACTTCTAGTGAAAAGGCAAAGAAAAACCGCCGCAGGCCGAACGGAAGATCAATCCAGTCCGCGGATCAGCTGTTTTTCACGTCTTCGATGGCCTTGATCATGAGCTCTTCCATCGTGCGCCGAATCTGGTGTTCCGACTGGTCAACGCCCGCGGCGTCAAAGTCTCTCTTGACCTTCCGCAAAACATCGTGGTCGCCAGCCTCCTCAATGTCGGCCATAACGACTTCCTTTGCATAGGCGTCGGCATCGGGGCCGGACTTGCCCAGCTTCTCGGCTGCCCACAATCCAAGCGCCTTGTTGCGGCGGGCATTGGCCTTGAAACGAAGCTCCTCGTCAAAAACGAATTTGCGCTCAAAGCCTTCTTCGCGATCTTTCATGCTGTTCATGGTGTTTCCTCTGGGCGGTTCCGTGAGACGGTTGCTCTGGTGTCGAGCGGAATCTAAGCGTGTGATGCACAAATCAAAAGGCCGCGCCGCGGTCAAGTTCGCGTCAACCATTCCGCAATGCAACATTTACCTCACCCGAAACCGGTTGATGTGCGGATTTGCCGATTGAGCGCCGAGGCGTATTGCGATAGAGACCGCCTTGAGCGGCCTTTTCGGGCCGCCGGCCCAGAGGGACCGCTCTTACGATGCCTTCCCTTCCAACCAGAGACAAAGCGAAATGAAGACCCGCCGCCGCATTTATGAGGGCAAGGCCAAAATCCTGTATGAAGGGCCTGAGCCTGGCACCCTGATCCAGTTCTTCAAGGACGACGCCACCGCGTTCAACAAGAAGAAACACGAGGTCGTCGACGGCAAGGGCGTGCTCAACAACCGCATCTCGGAGCATATCTTCAATCATCTGAACCGGATGGGCATTCCCACCCACTTCATCCGCCGTCTCAACATGCGCGAGCAGCTGATCAAGGAAGTCGAGATCATTCCGCTTGAGGTCGTGGTGCGCAACATTGCCGCCGGTTCCCTGGCTAAGCGTCTCGGCATCGAGGAAGGCACTGTTCTGCCGCGCTCAATCATCGAGTTCTATTACAAGGCCGATGCGCTGGACGATCCGATGGTCTCTGAAGAGCACATCACCGCCTTCGGCTGGGCCAGCCCGCAAGAGATCGACGACGTGATGGCACTGGCCATCCGCGTTAACGACTTCCTCTCCGGACTGTTTATGGGCGTCGGCATTCAGCTTGTCGACTTCAAGATAGAATGCGGCCGTCTGTTCGAAGGCGAGATGATGCGCATCGTCGTCGCCGACGAGATTTCTCCGGACAGCTGCCGCCTGTGGGACGTGAATACCCAGGACAAGCTGGACAAGGACCGCTTCCGCCGTGACATGGGCGGCCTCGTCGAGGCTTATCAGGAGGTCGCGCGCCGGCTGGGAATCATGAACGAGAACGAGCCGCCGCGTCCAACCGGGCCGGTGCTTGTCGCCTCCAACGAGGAGCCGAAAGGCACCAAACACTGACATCAAACCCAATCGTTGCGGGCGGCGCTGCCGCCCGTTTTCGTTAGACCAGCATCTCAGGATCTTCGCAGCGTGATCAAAGCCCGCATTACCGTGACCCTCAAGAACGGTGTCCTCGACCCGCAAGGCAAGGCGATCGAGCATGCGCTCGGCGCTCTCGGCTTCGGCGGCGTCGGCTCGGTCCGGCAGGGCAAGGTGTTCGATGTCGAGTTGGACGGCACGGACAACGCGAACGCCGAAGATCAACTGAAGGCCATGTGCGACAAGCTTCTCGCGAACACTGTGATCGAGAACTACGCGGTGGAACTGCACTAGATGAAATCAGCCGTCGTCCTGCTCCCCGGCCTCAATCGCGACCGCGACATGATCGCGGCATTGACGAAAATCTCCGGCAAACCGCCGGTCACCGTCTGGGAAACCGACGCGACAATCCCCGACGTCGACCTTATCGTCATTCCCGGTGGCTTTTCATACGGAGACTACCTGCGTTGCGGTGCGATTGCGGCGCGCATGCCGGTGATGCGCGCAGTGGCCGACGCCGCCGACAAGGGCGTCATGGTGATGGGCGTCTGCAACGGCTTTCAAATTCTGCTTGAGGCGGGCCTTCTCCCCGGCGCCCTGATGAGGAACCAATCGCTGCGGTTTGTCTGCCGCGAGGTGAAGCTGTCGGTTGCCAACGCCAACACCGCATTTACCCGCAACTACACCCCCAGCCAGATCATTCGCTGCCCTGTTGCGCATCATGATGGCAACTACTTCGCCGACGCGCAAACGCTGCAGCGTCTGGAGGGCGAGGGACAGGTGGTTTTCCGCTACGCCGAAGGGACCAACCCGAACGGCTCGGTCAACGACATAGCCGGCATCGTCTCTGCGGGCGGCAACGTCCTTGGCCTGATGCCTCACCCTGAGAACCTCATCGAGGCCGCCCATGGCGGCAGCGACGGCCGGGCGCTGTTCCAAAGCGCCCTGGGACAGATGGCGTGAGCGCAATGTCGACGAAAGTGACGCTGTGCGCGATGTCGCGCCTCACGATGCTGGCCCTGGCTACCGCCGCGCTTCTGTCCGGGTGCCAGCAGCCGACGCCTAATTCTCCGGGCGCGGGGTCTGGCGCCGGCAAGAGCGCCTCGCTGCGCGCCATGGAGCAGGTGGCAATCGCCGCGCATAAATGCTGGTTCGCCTCCAAGGACCCCGATTTCCGCACCTATCGGATGGCAAACGAGTTGAATTCGTTCAGCGGCCAACCCCGCTTCCTACTCGTTCCCGCGAAGAACTATGGCGGCCTGCCCTTGCTGGTGGTTCAGGCGCGCGGCAGTTCGAGCCGCGTTGAAGCTTTCGGACCGCTGCTCAATGAGAAAATCGGCGACCGGATCAACGCGGACCTGGCGCGCTGGGGCAGCGGCGACAGTTCCTGCAGCGCCAAGGCCTGATCTCGGCGCCGTCCTTCACTGTTGCACCATCTCAGCCGATTGATCTTCCAATCGCCACGGTGATGGATCGATCAGCCTCCCGATAGGCATCGGCGCGTGAAAGACCGATGTCCTTCAACTGCTCATCGGTGAGGTCGAGAAGCGCCAAGCGAGTTCTGCGGCGCTCGAGTATCCCTCCGATCCATCCAGCCCGGCTCGCAACGCGCCAGGTGAAGCGTGGGAAAAACCCGCGCTCGTCCTTCGCGAGCGCTTCACCCGAGGGGGATACGATTGTACCGATTGTACCCATGATTGCACCCACCCTCGTAACGTTTATTGGTGCAATTCATCTGCATTGACTCTCGTACTGTTGCAGTATACCAACTTGTCACCATGACAAATTGGATACCTGATCTATCTTCGAGCGATAGCGGGCCGCTCTATCAGCGCCTTGCCGACCGGATCGAATCTGACATTGACGTCGGCGCATTGCCGGCCGGTTCGAAACTGCCGCCGCAGCGCGACCTCGCATTCGACATAGGCACGACAGTCGGAACGGTGGGCCGTGCCTATTCGCTCCTGAGGGAGCGAGGCCTGGTGAGCGGCGAGGTTGGTCGTGGCACCTATATTTTGGCGCGGCAGGCCGGCGCAGCGATCGCGGAGGTTTATCAGCCTTCACCCGTGGAAGGTACGCGCGCCCTGGGCGCCTCTCCCGGCAAGCTTCGTTTCGACAGCACAGCTGCCCCTTTCGTCGGCCAGAGTGAGGTCTTGTCGGGCATGCTGGCGGCGGTTGGACGCGAGTTGGGAACCGAGGTCGCCAGCTACGCCAGCGATTTTCCCGATCGCTGGTTCGAGGCCGGGGCGAGATGGCTCGGGCGCAACGGCTTCCGCCCTGCCCCCGACAGCATCGTGCCGACACTCGGGGTCCATGCCGGCGTGATGGCGGCGATCACAGCCGTGACGGCGCCAGGCGACCTGATTGCTTTCGAGCATTTGAGCTATGCACAGATTCCGCGTGGAACAGTTCTGGCCGGCCGGCGGCCTATCCTTGTGCACGCTGACGATCAGGGACTCGACCCCGACGACTTCGAGCATGTCTGCGCCCAGCGCCATCCCAAGGCGATCTTCCTGATGCCGGCGGCCCACAACCCAACTGCTGTCAGCATGCCGCTGGAGCGCCGGGAAGCGGTGGCGCGGATTGCCCGCGAATACAACGTCCTGCTGATCGAGGACGATCTCTACGGTCACATGTCCGACTACCCCGCACCCTTGCTGGCGGAACTTGCGCCGGAGCGCACGATCACCGTCGGCGGGCTGTCGAAATCCGTCGCTGCAGGCATGCGGGGCGGTTGGCTGACTTGTCCACCATCGCTCAGGCACCGCATCCGCGTCGCGCACAAGCTGCTCGCCGGCGGGATGCCGTTCCTGCTCCCGGAAGTCTCGGCCCGTCTCGTGCTTTCCGGCGAGGCCGAACGTATCCGCCAACGCTCCATCGCCGAGGTGAATGCGCGCCTGGACCTCGCACGCGCAGCGCTGGATGGTTACGATTTCAACGCCTGTCCCAACATTCCCTTTGTCTGGCTGCGCCTGCCCGACCCCTGGCTGTCCGGCACGTTCAAGAACGCCGCCGCGAAAGCGGGCATCCTCATCGACGATGAGGATGAGTTCAAAGTCGCGCGGTCGGAAAAGGTCTTCCATCGCGTAAGGCTGGGCCTGTCGAAACCGCGGCGTCAGGAGGTTGCCGACGGGTTGGCCATCATTCGCCGCCTGCTTGAGGAAGGCGACGCAGGTTACGCGAGCTTCGACTAAATCTGGCCGTTGGCTGAAATGCCTCTTACTTCTGCCGCACGCCGAAACTTTGAAAGCCCTGCCGCATGATGGGCTTCTTCGACGACAAAACCCCCGAATTGACGCCTGTCCAGCCGATCTCGCCCGACAAGCGGCCATATTCGATCTTCGGGCACCGGTTCATCACCACATCGATGCCGGCAGCTTCGGCCCTCGCTGCAGCTGCGTCGTGGCGGACACCAAGTTGCATCCAGATCACTTTCGGCAGAGGCTGCAGGGTCAACGCCTCTTCCACAACACCCGCAGCAGCTTCGGAAGCCCGGAAGATGTCGACCATGTCGACCGGAACGGGAACTTCCGCAAGCCGCGCATATGTCATCCGGCCGAGAATGAGTTTGCCGGCCTGGCCGGGATTGATGGGGTAGACCTCGAAGCCCTTGGCGATCAGATATTTGGTTACGAAGAAGCTTGGCCGCACGTCATTCGCCGACGCCCCAACGATCGCGATTGTCCGCACCGTATTCAGGATGCGGGAGATATAGGCGTTGTCGTAGGCGTCGTGGTTCATTTGGCAGCAACCATTCGCGGGACAAGGGGCATCACCCGCCCTGTCGGAGCTTCGGCTTAGCGCGAGGAGAACGACAGCGCAAATGTTGAGTCCAGAAGCGTTTCCGCGCCTCCCTGCCCCAATAGCTCGAGCAGGAACGGAGCGCGAATGCCCCTGGGAGAGCCACCCGTCGGCGCGCTATTGCGAAACCTCCACTGCTGGCGGCTTCCACGTCCCGTTAAGCGCTGCCTCCTTGGGCCAGTAGACGCGCATCACAATGTAAGCTGGTCCGTTGGGAGCCGGCAGCCAATTGGCCGCTTGACCCTCGCCGGGCGCGTCCTTCTGAATTCGAATGGTCAGCGAACCGTCCGCGTTTGTCTTTAGGCTTGGCAGCATCGGCGAGTTGATCAAATAGCGATCGATCGGGTTCTTTATCAGGAGTTGCGTCTTACCGTCGTACATGGTGACCGACCAGAACGCATTGGCGGGCGGCAGTTGACCGGCGGGAAAGGTGAGCGTGTAGTTCTTCATCCCGGTATCGGGTCTCTCGCCGTCGCTGGCGGTGGCCAAAATAGGATACAGCGCTTCCACCGCGTCGTTGCCGTAGATGCCTGCAAGTGCCGCCGCCGCGCGGAGCGCGTAGTTCCCGTTATACGCCTGCCTGTCACCAAAACCATTTGTCGCGACACGCCAGCCATTCTCTTCCTTGCCCAGAGTCGCGACGGTTTCCTTGATCTTGCCGAGCGCGCTCTTCATGCCAGTATCGAGGGCCGCCTTTTGTTCGGCCGGCAGGTCCTCGGGCTTGAACGGCTTTCCCGCTTCGATACCAATCTTGGCAAAGCGACCTCGCATCGGCACTTCGACAGCCGAAGGTCCCACGGGAGGACAAAGCGTAAACACGAAGTTCAGGTAGGCGAACGGATTGGCGTCAGCCATTTCCTTGTCGATTTCGGCCAGGCGACCGGGGGAGCAGGCGGCGGCGCTGGCTTGTTCTCAAAAGCCGACAGCGTCAGAGCCCGGTAGCCCGCCTGAATTTTCTTCACATTGTCGATGTCGGCGGGGTCGAAGAGCTGCGTACGGATAATCGCGAACGAAAAGTCCGTCTCGCTCTGAAAGACGTTGTCGATGCCGTCGGGCTTCTCGCCTTTCCAGTTCGGCCCGGTGATCATCGCACATTTAGCGTCATTGCCGCTGGCACGGGTTCCCATATAGCCGAAGTTGAAGGTGTAGAGGTCGACGAGTTGCACCGAGAAATAGCGCGATTTCTCGATCTGCGGGTTGCAGACCACGAAAGGCTCTGCACGCAGATCCATCGCCACGAATGAATAGGGCGTGTCGCTGTTGGGCGTGACGATCGTTGTATCTGCCGGGGTGTATACGCGCGCCGTGTTGTAGAGTTGATTGGGCGGCGCCTTGAAGTCCGGGCCCGCCTTGTCGACGAAGTACTTATAAAACACCGTGTAATTCATCACCAACGGCAAACCGTAGATAGTCGCTTCCTCCGCGATCTGCGTTGCCTCTGTTGCCGACACCGTTTCAGCTGCAAGACATGGTTCTGCTAAGACCGCCGTTGCTATGGAGAGCATCAGCAAAGTTCGCGCGCGCGTTTGATTGCCATGGAAATTCTCTCCATCTTGTCATCCACCGTTTCCGTGACGGTGTATAAACTTGAAGGAACTGAGCGCCTAACGCAAGGTCGCCCATCCAAGAGGTCGGGTGCGAGTCGCCGCTTCGCCGATCGCAATTGACGACCGGAAAGGGGGACCGAGCGATCAAAGTGCGTGCCGGGCACCGCTAGCGGCGATCGACATGTGGCACATCGCGTGACGGCTTAGTCGAAGAACCGATTCCCGGGCCGGGCCAGGCCAAGATTTTCACGCAATGTCGACCCCTCATATTCCTTGCGGAATATCCCGCGCCGCTGAAGTTCGGGCACCACCTTGTCGACGAAATCGTCGAGGCCGGCCGGCAGGAATGGGAACATCAC
>Ga0190271_10002334_pt1 | contig 11419 bp, 14 predicted proteins | sample Popmic356T_FD_133747 | JGI IMG/M metagenome (GOLD analysis project Ga0190271, IMG submission 133747) | Populus adjacent soil microbial communities from riparian zone of Weber River, Utah, USA - 356 T | ecosystem: Environmental > Terrestrial > Soil > Riparian zone | place: USA: Utah | collected...
CCATCCGCACAGAGCCCACTCAAACAAATGATCACCTGACGACGCAGGCTGGTTCCGCCGCAAGCCGTGGTCGTATAAGGTTGGCTCAGGACGAAACTGGCACTTGCTCGTGGAATCCGGGGGGACGGCATGAGACGACGGAGTTACCTGGCTGCGATGGCCGTTGTGGCCATCTTTTCACCGCTCGCCGCAGACGCACAGACATATCCATCACGGCCGATCACGCTGGTCGTCCCGTTCGCGGCTGGCGGCGCGTTCGACACGGTGGGCCGCATCATCGGCGCTCGGATGAGCGAGTTGCTCGGTCAGCCGGTGATCATCGAGAACGCAACTGGAGCCGGGGGCATCGTCGGCGTCAGGCGGGTGATCGCGAGCGAGCCGGACGGACACACGTTGTTGCTCGGTACCACCGGCACGCATGCCTACAACCAGCACATCTACAAGACCAAGCGCTACGATGCGCTGACCGATTTCACACCGGTCACGCTGTTTTCCGAACAGCCGATGGTGCTGATGGTCAAGAAGGCAATTGCATCCAACAGCCTGCAGGAATTCGCCGAACTGCTGAAACAGCAGGGCGGCAAGATGACGTATGGCTCCGCCGGCGCTGGATCGACCACCCATCTGGCCTGCACGCTGCTGAATGCCCGCATTGGCGTGAGCAACGTCCAGCATGTGCCGTACCGGGGCGCGGGCCCCGCTGCGAACGACCTGATCGGCGGCCAGATCGATTACCTGTGCTCCAACCTTGGCGGCGCAGCTCCAATCATCGTCGGCAAGCAGGTGAAGGCGCTGGCGCTACTGTCAGCGGAGCGTTCGCCGATCATGCCCGACCTCGCCACCGCGCAGGAACAGGGAATCAAGGACTACGACGTCACGACATGGACCGCGATTTTCCTGCCGAAGGGTGCGCCGAAGGCGATCGTCGACAAGCTCCATGACGTGACCCACGCCGCGATGGATACACCCGCGATCAAGCAGCGCATGCTGGACGTCGGTGTCACCGGCGTCGCTCCCGAGCGGCGGAGCCCGGAATACCTGCAGAAATTCGTGGCCGAGGAAATCGCCCGCTGGGAGGAGCCGATCAAGTCGGCCGGATTGCAGGTGGATTGAGCAGGCGCTCCGCGCCTCAGTCGATCACCCGCTCGACCTCGACGTGGCGGCAGTCCATCTCGAAGTCGAGACCGACGACGGGCGGGCGGCAGAAGTGCCAGCTGATGCCGTGTTCGGCCGCGCCGCGCCGGACGACTTCATCGGCGAGGAACGAGTGAACGGGAAACACCGTGTAGACCTGTGACGCGGTCGCCTCGCGCCAGGAGAAGCCGAGCAGGCCCATCCGCCGCTCCATCTCGCCGAGCACGGCTTGCGCCTTTTCGCGCATGCCGTCGGCCGACGTGTCGCCCGGGCGCACCACGAACTTGCCGTAGCTGCCCCTGCCCTCCGGTGCTTCGCCACTGCCGGACACAACGAAGCTCGGCGCAGCGTTGGCTGCGGGGACCGTGAACGCGAACGCGTGGAATGACGGTTCAGCCGGCTTGTTGATTTCCGGACAGACGTTGGAGCGGGCCACCGGATTGATCTTCGTTGCCGGATCGTAGACCCGCCAGTCGGTGAGCGTGCCGACGTAATGCTGATTGAAGGCGATAAAGCCCGCTTCGCTGAACGGCTCCGGCGAACGCAGCTCGCAGGCGCAGAACGACGTCATCGGCCTTCCGGCTTCCGTGACGATCGCTTCGATCCGGCGAAATCCCTGCATCAACGGCACGGGATTGCGAAACCGCACGCGCTCGATGCGAAAGCCCGGCTCGGCGGCAACCCCGCCGGAGTACTGGAACATGCCGGGGATAAAGCGGTAGCCCCCGGGCGCGAAGGTGTTGGTGCTCATTCCCGTCCTTGGCCGATGTCAGTTCACCTTGATGCCGGCGGCCTTGACGACGGCAGCGTTCGACTTGATCTCGTTCTGGATCATCATATCGAATTGCGCCGGAGTCATCTTCATCGGATCGGCACCCAGCTCCTTCAGCTTGCCGGCGACGGACGGCTCCGCGATGGCCTTGGTGATCGCGTCGTGAAACGCATCGACGATCGGTTTCGCGGTGTCCTTCGGCAACAGGGCACCGATCCAGAACTCATAGCCGGAATCGGGAAAGCCTGCCTCGACAGTCGTCGGAACATCCGGCAACGCCGCTGCACGTTGCTGGCTGCTGACGGCCAGAGCGCGCAGTTTGCCATCCTTGATGAACGGCGAGGCCGCGTTGATCGGCGATGCGTAGAAGTCGATGCGATCGGCCAGCATCTCGGTGATGGCCTCCCCCGAGCCCTTGAACGGCACGTGCTGCCCGGTGAATCCACCGGCGAGCTTGAAGCGTTCCGCCGCCAGATGCGTCGCGCTGCCGGTGCCTGCCGAGGCGTAGTTCAGCGCGTTCGGACGCTTCGCGCCGTCGTCGGCAAGATCCCTCGCCGACCTGTAGCTGCGCGCCGCATTGACGACGATGACGTTCGGAATGCTGACCAGCGGCATGACCGGCGTGAAGTCGCGCACCGTATCGAACGGCAGCTGCGCGAACGTCGACGGCGATACGGTGTGCGAGGAAGACGCGATCAGGATCGTATAACCGTCCGGAGCGGACGTCGCGACCGCCTGGGCGCCGAGTGTGCCGGAGGCGCCTGCCTTGTTTTCAATGACGATGGCCTGGCCGAGCCGCTTGCCGGCCTCGTCGAGCACGATCCGGGCAATACCGTCGGTCGAACTGCCGGCGGCGAACGGCACGACGGCCTTGATCACCTTGTCGGGCTTCCAGGCAGCGCCCTGTGCGAGGGCTGTGCCGCCGAACGCGAGTGCGGCCGTTACAGCAAGCGAAATCGTGCGTAACATCTGTCTGCTCCCTGTCGATGTTTTTCTCTGCTCTTGCAGATGTTGTTCTCTTGTCTGCAGCTCGCGCTCGTTCCCTCGCAGAGGTGATTGCATTCCGGCAATTGAGTTTGACGGCTTTGCAGGATTTATATAACTAACTAGTTACTTAGTTGCTTGTCAATCGAGAGCCTGGAAGCGCGCCCCTCTGATGCCAGTTCTGCGCCTGCCGACCCATGACGGCCGCCTCGAGCGCCACGCAACGCGGCCTCCACGCGTCTGGCACCGGCAGATCGACACGTTTGATCGTGTGGCCCTGTCAGCGGTTCACTTGGTGTCCGATCCGCTCGCGAACGGCGACCCGTGGACCACACCGGCGATCGACTGGGACGCGACCATCCGTTACCGGCAATACATCTGGTCGCTGGGCCTCGGTGTCGCCGAAGCGATGGACACCGCGCAGCGCGGCATGGGACTCGGCTGGACCGATGCGCGGCAACTGATCGCGCGCTCGATCGATGCCGCGCGCGATGTCATGGGTGCCGTGCTGTTTTCCGGCGCTGGCACTGATCATATCGCGCCCCTCCCGTCGGTCACGCTGGACGATGTGATCAGGGGCTATGAGGAGCAGATTGCGGCGATCGAGGCCGAGGGTGGCCGTATCATCCTGATGGCGAGCCGCGCCCTGAAGATCGCGGCCCGCTCACCCGACGATTACGCCAGGGTCTACGGCCGGATTCTTCGCCAGGTCCGTGAGCCGCTGATCGTTCACTGGCTCGGCGAAATGTTCGATCCGCAGCTGGACGGCTATTGGGGCTTCGCCGATCACGCCGCGGCGATGGATATATGCCTCGCCATCATTGCCGATCACGCCGGCAAGGTTGACGGCATCAAGGTCTCGCTGCTCGACAAGGACAAGGAGATCGCCATGCGCCGGCGCCTGCCACCAGGCGTCAGGATGTATACCGGCGATGATTTCAACTATCCGGAACTGATTGCCGGCGACGCGCATGGTTACTCGGACGCACTGCTCGGCATTTTCGATGCCATCGCACCCGCGGCAGCATCGGCGCTGGCCGCACATCGGTGCGGCGACGTCGCCGCCTACAACGATATTCTTGCTCCGACCGTGCCGCTGGCGCGGCACATCTTCAAGGCACCGACGCAGTTCTACAAGACCGGCATCGTCTTCATGGCTTACCTGAACGCGCACCAGAGCCATTTCACGATGGTCGGCGGCCAGCAGAGCGCGCGATCGATCCTGCACCTCGTCGACATCTTTCGTCTGGCGGACGCAGCGGGTCTGTTGAGCAATCCCGATCTCGCCGCTGCGCGGATGACATCGGTGATGAAGGTTCACGGCATCGATGGCTGAGAGAGCGGTCAAGCGGATGACGAAGGCGCTGCTAAAATCCGGCCGCAAGCCGCACACGGCGACGCCGCGGGTCATCGATCTGCGATCGCGCCGCTCGGAACAGTCACAGCAACAGCTCCTCGCCGCGGCGGAAGCCGAATTCGCCGATAAGGGGCTTGCCGGCGCCCGCGTCGACGAGATCGCCGAGGCGTCCGGCGTCAACAAGCAGATGATTTATTACTATTACGGTTCGAAAGAGGACCTGTATCTCGCCGTGCTGGAGCGCGCCTATGCGGCGATGCGCAAGGAGGAGCGCGAGCTGAACCTCGCCAATCTCGATCCCGTCGACGCTATCCGCAAGCTGGTCGAGTTCAAGTTCGACTACTACACCAGAAACCCGGCGATGATCCGCCTGCTCGCCGGCGAGAACATGCAGAACGCAAAGTACCTGAAGCGGTCGTCACGGCTCCGCGAAATGCACATCTCGCTGATCGACGTGCTGCAATCGGTTCTGACGGCGGGCGAGAAGCAAAAGCGGATCCGATCCGGAATCGATCCGGTGCAGCTCTATTTCTCGATCGCCTCGCTCAGCTATTTTTACTTTTCCAACGCGGCGACGCTGTCCACCGTGTTCGGGCGAAACCTTGCCCGGCCCGAGGAACGCAAGACCCGCACCGCACACGCGGTCGATCTGGTCCTCAACTACATCCGCAAGACCTGACGGCCTCGATGCCGCACTGGGGAAGGAAACATGAAGTTCGGTGACTATCCCAAGGCCGGGTCGCTCGACGGAGTTGGCGGCTTTCGCAACTACTTGAAGACGCTCGGTCTCGACATGCCGTGCGACGACGTCGTTGCAGCAGGGCCTGATTCGCCTTTGGGCGCACCAATGGAATTCGAAGGGCTGTCGATCGGCAACCGACTCGCCATTCAGCCGATGGAAGGCTGGGATTGTCAGACCGACGGACGCCCCAGCGACAATACAAGGCGGCGCTGGCAGCGGTTCGGACAGAGCGGCGCGAAGATGATCTGGGGCGGCGAGGCCTGCGCGGTGCGGCCCGACGGCCGCGCCAACCCTAAACAGCTCACCATGACGCAGCAGTCGCAAGCCGACATTGCGGCATTGCGCGAGATCGTCGTCAAGGAACACCGGGCGGCCGTTGGCGATGACCGCGGTTTGATGATCGGCTTGCAGCTCACCCATTCCGGACGGTTCTGCAAGCCTAACGACAATACCAGGTTTGAGTCGGTGATTGCTTACAATCATCCGATCCTCGATCGCAAATTCGGCTACCCGGCCGATCGGCCGGTGATGAGCGACAGCGAGATCAGGCGCCTGATCGACGACTTTGTCGTCGCGGCGAAGCGGGCGCAGCAGTGCGGCTACGACTTTGTCGATATCAAGCATTGTCATGGCTATCTCGCCCATGAATTCCTGAGTGCGGTAACACGACCCGGCCCGTTCGGTGGTTCACTGGAGAACCGCACCCGCTTCCTGCGCGAGGTCGTCGGGGGCGTTCGCGCGGAGGCGCCGGGTTTGCGTATTGGCGTCCGGCTGAGCGTGGTCGACACACTGCCGTTCAAACCCGACCCCGCACAGTCGCTGCCCGGCGCGCTTGGACCCGGAATTCCGGAAAGCTACACCGCGCCTTACCCCTATGCTTTCGGCGCCAGAGCGGACAATCCAACGGAATACGATCTGACCGAGCCGAAGGCCCTGTTCGAAATCTTCCGTTTGCTCGACATTCGATTGGTCAACCTGACGCTTGCGAGCCCTTACTATAATCCGCACTACACCCGGCCCGCGATCTATCCGCCGTCCGACGGCTATCATCCGCCCGAGGATCCGTTCGTCGGCGTGATGCGGCACCTCGAAATTGTCCGCGACCTGAAGCGGGAGTTTCCGGAGTTCTGTCTGATGGGCAGCGGCTACACCTATCTGCAGGAATTCCTGCCGAATGTTGCGCAGGCGGTCGTGCGGCAAGGCTGGGTGGACCTCGTCGGCCTCGGCCGCATGACGCTCGCCTATCCCGACCTGCCGCTGGACATCCTGAGCGGCCGCGGCGTGCAGAAGAAGCGGCTGTGCCGCACCTTCAGCGACTGCACGACGGCGCCGCGCAACGGTCTCGTTTCAGGATGCTATCCACTCGACGCCCACTACAAGAAGTCACCGGAGTTCAAGATGCTCGCAGCCGTCAAGAAGCCGGCGAAAGCGGGCTAGCTGCCGCGCACGCAATTGCGCACTCGCCGCTCCCGAGCCTGACGGATTCAGCCGGGTACCATCCGTTCGAATTTCTGCAACGAGGGATCAATCGGATCCCATGCATGTCCGCGGATGCTGTAGGTGAGCGCTTGCGGTTTGAACTGACCTGGGTCGTCAAGGCTTGTCGCGTGGACCGAGATCAGGTCCGGCATAGCCGCAAATATCAGGTAGACCGGCGTCCCACAGGTCGGACAGAAGGCATGGGTCTTGTCGTTGCCGCTGTCCGCAGCCACGCTCCACTGTGATGCCCTGCCGCTCACCCTTACCTCTGCGCGCCGCGCGAAAGTCAGGTAGGACCCGTGCCCGGTGCCGCTTCGCTTCTGGCAATCCCTGCATTGGCAGTGGTTCTCGAAGATGGGTTCATTGCTCGTTTCATAACGGACTGCGCCACATGCGCATCCGCCCGTGTAAAACCTGGCCATGGTCATGCCTCCTCGGAAGTTGCGGATTTCACGCCGCCTTCGGCTTGGCGAAGACGTCGAGCCCGTGACCGGTTTCCAGCAAGGATTTCAGGCTGGAAAGAACCACCGGCCAACCCTTCCTGATGCCGTTCGCCATGGCGCTGTCGGCTTCGAGTTCGTCATGGATGACGGTCAGCCGGACCATCTTCTCGTACTCTTCGATCTCGAACGTCACCCGGCTGTAGCTTGCAGCGTCAGCGGCCTTTGATGCGCCGGCCCAGGTGATGACGAGGCGCGTCGGCGGCGTGAGTTCGACGACCTTACCCACGACCTGGACCGTCCGTTTGTCGTCGGCGCGGACATGCTCCCACTTCGATCCCGCTTTCCACTCGGAGACGTTCTCATGACCCCAGTAGCGCCGTGCGACGTCCGGTTTCGTGATCGCCTCGAACACCTTCTCCGGCGTCGCGGCAATATAGGTCACGTAAACAAAGCTGGTCGTGTCTGTGGCCATTGTTACTCTCCTTCCAGTTCCTTCTTGAGATCGTGCAGCAGGCTGAGCCGCTGACGTTCGAATTTCCGCACCCACCGTTCGTAGACCTCGTGCAACGGCACGGGGTTGATGAAATGCAGCTTTTCCCGGCCGCGCCGGACCGTGCTGACCAGACTGGCCGCCTCCAGGATCCCGAGGTGCTGTGTGGCGGATTGCCGGGCCATGTCCAGTTTTTCGCAAAGCTGGCCGAGCGTCTGCCCGTTCTTCTCGCAAAGAAGGTCAAGCAGCTTTCGGCGTGTCGGGTCGCCCAGTGCCCTGAAAACCTCGTCAGCGTCGATCGCCCTTGCCCGCATGCAAAGACAATATGCAGGTAATTACCTGCCTGTCAAGCGGAGGTAATTACCTGCCTATCGGCAGCTGTTCGAAGAAAGGGGTCCGCACTCCACTGGCGCAATGACCAGCCTCAAGCTTGCGCCAGCGTCAGCTTCGGCCAGCGCGCCCGCCAGCGCTTCGCCGCGACGCGCCGTGCGATCTCGTTCCGTCGTTCACGAAAGGCCGGTGTCGGACGTAGATCGCCGACGCCGTGTGGCGCGAGCAGCTCAACTCGCCCGTTGAAAAGCCTCGCCGCGACAGCCGTCGCGGTCTCGGGCCAGCGCGCAATCGCGTCAGCCATGTCGAGATAAGGCGCCACGCCGTTTCGCTCGTGCATGCGGGCCTGGTTCTTCACCGACCACGGCACGAGGGAGATACGCGCTGCAAGTTCAGCTTCGATCGCGCGGTCGCGCACGGGCCTCGCGTCTGCGCGATCGAAATACACGACGTCGATATCGCTCAGCGCGCCACAGTCGATTCGGCGGTCATGCAACACGTCCCAGGCCGCATTGCGGACAAATCCCGCGCCGATCCAGCAATCCCGCAGGTTCAGCGCCTCCACGGCATGCAGAAGGCGCATCATGTCCGGGTGCCGCTCTATCAACGCTACGATGTCGTCGGCGCTCTGCATCTCTGGAAGCAATGCCTCCTGGCCCATTGGCCGGCGACAAGTCCGGCCAAAAATGTTCAAAAAGCGATGTCTGCCTTTCGCCGACGGAGACCAGCGATGCCAAACTACTCCCTGCACTATTTTCCCGAGTCCGGGAACAGCTACAAGCTCGCGCTGATGCTGACGCTGTGTGGCCAGAAATTTGACGGCGTGTGGACCGATTTCGGCGGCGGCGTGACGCGCACGGCGAAATGGCGCGCGACCGTCAACGAGATGGGCGAAATTTCGGTGCTGGAGGTGGACGGCGAACGGCTGACCCAGACGGCGCCGATCCTGTTAAAACTGGCGGCGCAATACGGACGCTTCGCTCCCGAAAACGACGCCGAACGGTTTGAGGTGCTACGCTGGCTGTTCTGGGACAACCACAAGCTTACTGGTTGCATGGCGACCTATCGCTTCATGCGCAGCTTTACGCCTTCGCCCGATCAGCAGGTGCTGACCTTCCTGCGTCGGCGATTGGACGACTTCTTGCGAATCCTTGAGCAGCATTTCACCGATCGCCCATTCGCAGCCGGCGAGCGGCCAACCGTCGCCGACCTGTCGATGATCGGCTACCTGTATTTCCCGAAGGACGAAAGCGGCTACAACCTCGCTGCCAGTCATCCGGCCGTCCGGCGCTGGCTCGATCGCGTCGCCGCGCTGCCGGGATGGGTCGCGCCCTACGACCTGCTTCCCGGCAAGCGATTGCAGCGTTATGCATGAGCCGCATGGACGCAACGGGGACGACCGATGAAGCCGCACGTGATCTGCCACATGCTCTCCAGCGTGGACGGGCGCATTCGCGGCCGGCGTTGGCGGCCGAAGGGCATCAACAATTCCGGCCTGTTCGAGAAGCTGCATGACGAGATCGGCTGCGACGCCTGGATTGTCGGGCGGGTGACGGGCCAGGAATTCGCCAAGGGCAGTAGCTATCCCGCCGATGCGGCTTCGCTGCCACCGCGCGAGAACCATTTCGCTACGCGCGATGCGAAGGCTTACGGTGTCGTGCTGGACGCGCATGGCAAGATAGTCTGGGGCCGCACCGACATTGGCGGCGACCCGATCGTCACCGTGCTGACGCGTAAGGTTGCGCAAGCCCACCTTGCGGGGCTGCGCAGCGAAGGCGTCTCGTATCTGTTTGCCGGCGACAACGAACTCGATCTGGCCGGCCTCCTGGAGACGCTGAACCGCGAGTTGGGCGTCGAGCGTGTGCTGCTCGAGGGCGGCGGCGTCGCCAACGGCGCATTCCTGCGTGCGGGTCTCGTGGACGAATTGAGCCTCGTCATCTGCCCGGCGATCGACGGGGCGCGGGGCGCACCGATCAGCTTCGACTCGAGCGAGGCGGACGCTAGTGCGGAGGCGCCGCTGACTGCAATGCGGCTCACCAGTTCGCAGGTGCTCGACGGCGGCTTCGTCTGGCTGCGGTACAGCCTCGAGTCGTCTGCGGGATAACAGTCGGCGCGACACCATGAGCGACCTCGAATTGTCGATACCGACGATATCAGGTCTGTCGAAATCGAGCACAAATGTGAGGAGCATTTCGAGGTGACGGGATGGTCGAGAAATACAACTACCTCGTCTATCACTTCGTTTGCGATGGCTGTTACTTCCGGGCGCGAACGCATACCGAGAAATCGGCGCCGTGTCCGTTTGGACCTTTTGAGGGCCGGGCTCAGTGAAGCAACTGCCGGTTCCCGAACGAAGCGCAGGTTCGCACCGCGCGATTGCCGCATACGCGACCACCGCGACGGCTACGCCACCTCGGCCGTCTTGACCGAAGTGCGAGTCGACCAGAAACGCATGGTTCGCTGTGCTGCGGCAAGCGACAGCGCCTCGAAGACCTCCTTGCCTTGTTCAAGCTCGAACTTTGTCGGGATCGCAAAATTCGGCCGGTTCCGGATAATCATGTTGGTCGTCGGCCAGCTCAGTCCCGCGGCCCTGCACGCCACAATGAGACCGTCAGGTCGGCTGTTGGCAAGCAGCGGGTCGATTGAGTCGATGCTCGCCGAGGACAGCACGGACAATGCGACCGTAACGTTCTTGAAGTTGCGATCGATCGCAAACCCGTTGACGGCCGTATCGTTGAGATTGCCGGCGCGACTGAGCGCCTGAACCGCCTTCTCGGCTGCCGCATAGTCGGTCGGCTTCTGCGGCTTGCCGCCGATGTCCTCGACGATGCTGTCGATGGTCGCCCGAATCCGGCCGAGCATCTCCGGCGGGGCGGTCTTGAGCAGGCGCGCCTTGACGGCTTCTGAAGCCTTCAAGAGCAGTTCGTGCAGGAGATTGACCGGAATGTCGGTACGCACCCCAAGTTTCTCCGCAAGCCCTTCGTCGCGAGCAGCTTTCTCGATCAGCACCGCGTAGCCACTTTTGGAGAAGCACGCCCCGGCATTGTTCGCGAGCGATTGCACCACGTCGCTGTTGCCGCGCTCGATCAACACATCAGTGATGCCCTCGTGCAACGAACTGCGGGCTGCGATCGCCAGAAGATGTTGCTGCCCGCGGTTGCTCGCGACATAGAACAGGTCGTCATCCGACAGGCAATCGGACCGTGCCAGCACGGGCACGGCCACCGCCGCGTCCCGATGAAATGCCAGCTTCCTTATCGATTGTGCGGGACCAGCCGGCGCATCCGCAAGCCGCGCACTAAGCTGCGCCAAGGCCCATGCTTCGACGCGGTCGATAAGCTGCACCAGCACGTCATCAAAGATAGTGATCTGATTGGCATCAAGTCGATCCACATCGGACAGAAACAGGTCCGTGACCTGACGCAGCATGTCGATGCGACGCTCGGACGAGCCGCCGCTGACCGCCGCTTCAAGTTCAAGGAAAAGTGCCGCCGAACCGCCGATCACCATGCGTCATTCCAGGAAGAGGGACTGCGACGCGGAGTAGCGGCGCGGTCTTTTCAATCCCGCAAACCGTAACTTGTTGAGTTAAGAGAGCATTTACTCGCGAAGAGCGAATTTTCTCGATCCGCGCTCATTTTCCATCATGGTCAACGCTTTCTGTCGCCTCCTGATGGCAGGCATAGTA
>Ga0190271_10002335_pt1 | contig 11417 bp, 11 predicted proteins | sample Popmic356T_FD_133747 | JGI IMG/M metagenome (GOLD analysis project Ga0190271, IMG submission 133747) | Populus adjacent soil microbial communities from riparian zone of Weber River, Utah, USA - 356 T | ecosystem: Environmental > Terrestrial > Soil > Riparian zone | place: USA: Utah | collected...
CGCGAGGGCGACATCTTCATCACGGTCACGGGCGACATGCACGTGCTCGAGGGCCGTCACTTCGGCGTCATGAAGAACGGGGCGATCATCGCGAACTCCGGGCACTTCAACGTCGAGATCGACATCCCGGCGCTCCGCTCGCTGGCCACCGACACGCGCGAGGCCCGCCAGTTCGTCGAGGAGTTCACCCTTGGCGACGGCCGCAAGGTCTACCTCCTGGCCGAGGGACGCCTCGTCAATCTGGCCGCGGCGGGGGGGGGCGGGGGGGGGGGGGGGGGGGGGGGGGGGGTGGGGCTCTCTTTTTCCCCCAGAACCTCGAGAGAGCAGGTGTCCCGACTGAAGTCGGACACCGGGTTATCTCAAGTGCCTTCGTCCCAGCTCGCGAGGTACGTGGCCTGCTCCTCGGTGAGCTCGTCGATCGTGACGCCCATCGTCGCGAGCTTGAGCCGCGCGATCTCGTCGTCGATCTCGGTCGGCACGTCGTAGACCTTCCGCTCGAGCGTGGCGGCGTTCTCGATCACGAACTCGGCGGCGAGCGCCTGGTTCGCGAACGACATGTCCATCACCTGGGCGGGATGCCCTTCCGCGGCGGCGAGGTTGACGAGCCGTCCCTCCGCGAGGAGGTACACCTTGCGGCCGTCCGGGAGCGTGAACTCCTCGACGAAGTGACGTGCCTCGCGCGTGTCGGTCGCGAGCGAGCGGAGCGCCGGGATGTCGATCTCGACGTTGAAGTGTCCCGTGTTGGCGAGGATCGCCCCGTCCTTCAGCCGCTCCATGTGCTGGCTCGCGATCACGTGCTTGTCGCCGGTCGCGGTGACGAAGATGTCGCCCACCTCGGCTGCCTTCGCCATGGACATCACCTGGAAGCCGTCCATGACGGCCTCGAGCGCCTTCATGGCGTCGACCTCGGTCACGATCACGTGCGCTCCGAGGCCCTTGGCCCGCATGGCAACCCCGCGGCCGCACCAGCCGTAGCCGGCGACGACGAACGTGCGACCGGCGAGCAGGACGTTCGTCGCGCGGACGATCCCGTCGATCGTCGACTGGCCCGTGCCGTAGCGGTTGTCGAAGAGGTGCTTCGTTCGCGCCTCGTTCACGGCGACGACGGGGAAGCCGAGCTTGCCGTCGCGCTCGAGCGCGCGGAGCCGGATGACGCCGGTGGTCGTCTCCTCGGTGCCTGCGATCACGTCGCCGAGCTGCTCGCGCCGCGCCGAGTGGAGGATGCCGATCACGTCGGCGCCGTCGTCCATCGTCACGTGCGGCCGGTGGTCGATCGCGGCCTCGAGGTGCTGGTAGTAGGTGTCGTGATCCTCGCCCTTGATCGCGAAGGTCGCGATCCCGTAGGCGTCGACGAGTGCGGCGGCAACGTCGTCCTGCGTCGAGAGGGGGTTCGAGGCGCAGAGGACGACCTCGGCGCCGCCCGCCTTCAGCGTCCGCATCAGGTTCGCCGTCTCGCTCGTCACGTGGAGACAGGCGGAGACGCGGTAGCCGGCGAGCGGCTGCTCCCGCTCGAAGCGCTCGCGGATCGCGATGAGCACCGGCATCTGCCGGTCGGCCCACTCGATCCGCCGCACGCCCTCGGTGGCGAGGGCGAGATCCTTCACGTCGTGCTTGATGGTCGTGGCCATGGTTCCTTTCGGTCGGTCTCGGTCAGGCGGCGAGCAGCCGCTCGTGCTTGCGCTGCTCCCATTCGATCCAGTCGGCCTCGCTCGCGCCCTCGGCGGGCACGGTCGTGCCGCTGAGCCAGCTTTCGACGGCGGCCCGCAACTCCGGCTCGCGTCGGAGCCGGACGACGAACGCGACATCGTCGAGCTCGACGTCGAAGCGGTGACGGAGGTCGGCAAGGCGTCGCAGGAGCTCGAGCTCGTGGGCGGCGTAGCAGCGGTACCCGGACGCGTTGCGCTCCGGGACGACGAGCCCCGTCGACTCGAGATAGCGAAGCATCCGCGGCGACCAGCCGGTCTGCGCGGCGGCCTGACTGACGGTGGAGGTCTGCACGGCGCTGACCTTACCACAGGTGTGTCAAGGTGCTCGGCAGTCTACGCTCCGCGCGTGCGCGTCCACGTGATCAGCGACATGGAGGGTGTCTCCGGGATCGTCAGAGGTCGTCAGACGCTCGGCGGCGCTCCGATGTACGACGAGGGCCGGGAGCTCTACACCGAGGAGATCAACGCCGCGATCCGCGGCGCAAAGGCCGCCGGAGCGACGGAGATCGTCGTCATGGACTGTCACGGCGCCGGCGAGGAGTGGTCGTTCAACTCGCTCGTTCCCGATCTCCTCCACCCGGAGTGCGAGTACGTCGTCCAGGAGGACTGGACGGAGTACACCGAGTTCCTCGAAGAGGGCTGCGACGCGGCGCTCCTCGTCGGGATGCACGCCATGGCCGGTGCAGGCCGCGGGGGGATGAACCACACCGTGTCCGGACGTGACTACTTCAATCTCCGGTTCAACGGGACGCCGGTCGGCGAGACCGGCATCCACGCGGCCCTCTGTGGGACGTGGGGCTGCCCGATCCTGCTCGTGACCGGCGACGACGTGGCGTGCGCCGAGGGGAAGGCGCTCGTCGGTGACGGGCTCACGACGGTCGCGGTGAAGAAGGGCCTCGGGGCGACCTCGGCCCGCCAGATCCCGCCCGTCCGCGCCCGGGAGCTGATCGAGGCCGGCGCGAAGCAGGCACTCTCCGACCTGAAGGCCGTCGAGCCCTGGAGCCCGGGCAGCCCGTGCGAGATCGTCGTCGAGTTCAAGCACACGCTCGCCGTCGACAAGCTCCGCTTTCGCGCCGGCGTCGAGCGCGTCGACGACCGCACCATCTCCGTCACGGCGGACACGTGGTGGGAGGCCTGGAAGACGTTCTACTTCTGAGCGGCCTCCCGCACTTGGACGGGGTTCAGCCGCGTCCCAACGGGAGTGCGGCTCGGTCGGGACGCGGCTGAAGCCACGTCTTGCCGACTCCGAACGGGCCGGTGATCCAGACGACAGTCACCGTCAGGACCCTAGGCGACGCACGCACGAGCCGGCCCGAGGTCTCTCCGCGTGCGCCGAGGAGCGCTTACGGAGCGCTCGTCCCCTCCCGCCCGTAGCGGTCATCGAGCCGCACGACATCGTCGAGCTGCGGGGTCGAGACCTCCACGATCACGATGTCCTCGATCGCAGTCACGCGGTGCACGGTGCCGGGCCGGAAGCGGAATGCGTCGCCCTCGCCGATCTCGACCGTCTCGAGCTCGCCGCCCACCCCGCCGAGCTCGAGCGACGCGCGACCCGACTGCACGAGCCATGCCTCGTCCTTCACCTCGTGGTACTGGAGGCTGAGCGCCTGGCCCGCGCGCACGAAGAGGAGCTTGCCGACGTAGGTTTTCGCCTCGGCCCAGACGAGCTCCCAGCCCCACGGCTTCTCCACGCGACGGGGCGTCGTCGAGTAGTCGCTCACGCGAGCCACTCCGGATGCGCGGTGACGTACTCGTCGGCGCGGCGCAGCTCCTTCGGCGTGTTGACGGTGAGCCAGGTGCCGGTATGGCGGAACGCCCGCAGCCGACCTTCCACGGCGAGCTCCGGGAACGCCGTCGACTCGTGGTCGCCCTTCTCCGGGAAACGTGCGAGCGCTTCCTCGGAGAGCGCGTAGATCCCGCAGTTGACCCAGTAGGGCACCGTGCCGGCCTCGACGAACCCCGTCACGACGTCGTCGTCGGTGAGCTCGACGCGGCCGAACTGCGAGGCGGGCTGGGCAACCGTCACCGTCGCCGCGGCACCGGTGGAACGGTGCCGGTCCAGCAACCCCTCGAAGTCGACGGCCACGAGCTCGTCGCCGTTCATCGCGAGCACGTCCCCGGATTCGCGCCGGAATCCCGCCGCGAAGCGGATCCCGCCGCCGCGTCCCAGCCGCTCGGGCTCGCCGGCACAGACGATGTCGAGCCCCACGCCGTGGAGGCCTTCGAGGAAGGTCTCCTCCTGCCCGCCGAGGCAGCTGACGATCGCGCGGCCGACACCGGCGCGCGCGAGGCGGCCCAGCTGCCAGGCGAGGAGCGGACGGCCGCCGACGGGGACGAGCGACTTTGGGAGGCCGCCTGCGGCATCGCCGAGACGCTCCGCCTTGCCGCCCGCGAGGACAATCGCCTCCATCACCCTAGGTGAGGCCGTTCGAGGCGGCGCGACCGATCGCGTCGTAGCGGAACCCCGCGTCGTGCATCGCCCGCGGATCGAGCATGTTGCGGCCGTCGACGAAGACCGCCGTCCGCATCGAGGTCGCCGCGGCCGCCCAGTCAACCTCTGCGAGCTCGGGCCATTCCGTCACGAGCACGACGGCGTCGGCAGCGAGAACCGCGTCCTCGACGGTCGCGACCTGCTCGACGCCGACGAGCCCGTCTGCGTGAGCGACGGGATCCCAAGCCACCACATCGGCGCCCTCGGCGAGCAGCCGGCCGGCAAGCACGAAAGCCGGTGCCTCGCGTGTGTCGTCGGTGTGCGGCTTGAACGCAAGCCCGAGCAGCGCGATCCTCTTGCCGCGAAGCGAGCCGAGCCGCGCGACCAGCTTCCCGATCACACGCCGCTTCTGCAGCTCGTTCACCTCGATGACGGCATTCAGCACCTGGAAGTGGTAGCCGGAGTTCGCGGCGAGCTGCTTGAGCGCGAGGCTGTCCTTCGGGAAGCAGGAGCCACCGAAGCCGATCCCGGCACGCAGGAAGCTCTTGCCGATCCGCCGGTCGAGGCCGATTCCCTCCGCGACCTTGACGACGTCGGCCCCGGTCGCCTCGCAGACGTTCGCGATCTCGTTGATGAACGAGATGCGGGTCATCAGTGCGGCATTCGCGGCAAGCTTGATCATCTCGGCCGAGGCGACGTCCGAGCGGACGATCGGCGCGTCGATCCCGGCGTGCAGGGCGGCGATCACGTCACCCGCAGCCTCGTCGAAGGCCCCGATCACGATCCGGTCCGGCTCCATGAAGTCCCTCACGGCGGTGCCCTCCGCTGTGAACTCCGGGTTTGAGACGTAGCCGACGTGAGCGAGCCCGCGGGCGGCGAGCCGGTGCCGAACCTTCTCCCCCGTCCCGACCGGGACGGTGCTCTTCATCGCGACGACGATGCGCCGCTCGACCGCCGGCAGCTCGTCGATCACGGTCCACACCGCCGACAGGTCGGCGTCGCCCGAATAGGTCGGGGGTGTCCCGACCGCCACGTAGACGATGTCTGCCTCCTCCATCGCCTCGGCCACCTCGGTGGCAAAGCTCAGGCGCTCGGCGTTCCGGGCGAGGATCTCGGCGAGCCCGGGCTCGTAGATCGGCACCTCACCCCGCCGGAGCGCCTCGATCCGATCGGGCAGGATGTCTCGCACCGTCACTCGATGGCCGAGCTCGGCGAAGCAGGCGCCGGTCACGAGCCCGACGTAGCCCGCACCGAAGACAGCGATCCGCTGGGCGCTCTCGCTCATCGCGGCGGGAGGATAGTCGGGTTAGGTCGACTTGAGGGTGGCGAGCGGACGGAGGCTCTTGGCGATCGCGATCATGGTCTCGTTCGAGAGCCGGTCGAGCAGCGTGTTGACGACCCAGTAGGAGGCTCCGTCGGTCTTGAGGACGACCATGTGCAGGCGGGGACCGTTGTAGTACAGCTCGTAGGTGCGACCCCCGAGCTTGCGGGTGAAGTTCCGTCCGGCGAGCACGGGTGCATCCTCCCAGTCGGTCATCTGGACGCCCCAGTACTCGTTGAGCCCGTGCCGGTAGGTCAGGCGCACCGCCTTGTGCGTCTTGGCGGGATCGATCCCGTAGACCCGAATGGGGAGCTCGCGGTCGATCCACGACGAGCGGTCGATCTTCGTCGGCACCATCAACGGGAACGGGATCTCCGCGCGGTGCTCGCGGAGCAGGTCGACGACCGCAGAGGCCCCCGAGACGACGCTCGCCGGCTGCCGCTTCGGCGTCTGGTCGACCGGTGCCGCAGCCAGCCGGCCGTGGAACGTCTGTCCGGTGACGGCGACGATCATCGCGTTGTTGCCGAGCGCGCGAATCGTGGGCGTGAGCCTCTTGACGTCGGCCGAGCCGAAGAGGTTCGCGAGCTTTCGCGCAGCCGGCTTGGCTCCCAGCTTCCTCGGGTCGAAGTAGACCTCCGTCCGGAAGAAGTCGTACGTGGGCGCGTTCGCCGTCAGCCCACCGGCGGGCGCCAGCATCCGGTAGCCGCGCTGCCCGAGGAGGTAGCTGGCGGTCGAGGCGGAGCCCTCGACCCCGTTGCCGTTGAGGACGAGCACGCTCGTCGCGCGTGGCGGGAGCACCTTCTGCTTGAGCTTCTCGCCGAGCGCGACCGCCGTTGCCTTGCGCGGCGACTCGACGTCGGGGTTCCGGAACTCGCGGACGGCGCTCTCGATGTTCTCCGGCGCGGTGACGAGCTCGTTGAAGCCCTCGAGGCCGTCGATGCGGGACTGGAAGATGTGGCCGGGCGGCAGCGAGTAGGCGAGGGCTGCGTAACGCAGCACCGTCTTCGGGCTGACGTCCTCGCCGCCGCCCTGGCCGACCTCGATGTTGGAGGTCACGACCTTGATCACCTGCGGCAGCTTGAGGACGGAGAAGCTCGCCTCGATCTTATCCTTGAACGCCCGCACGAAGAGCTGCTGACGCGCGTTCCGGTAGAGGTCGGAGTCGGTGTGACGGAAGCGGACGAAGTCGAGCGCCTGCGTGCCGTTCAGCCGCTGGTAGCCCGGCCTCAGGTTGATCTTCGCGTAGCAGCCCTCGCACGAGCCGCCACGGTCGTTGAAGTAGCGCCGGTCGATGTCCATCCAGACGCCGTCGACCTTGTCGACGAGCTGCCGGAACCCCCGGAAGTTGACCGTGATGATGTAGTTGATCGGAACGCCGGTCAGTTTGCGAACGGTCTCGACCGTTCCCCGGGGGCCGCACGTCGCGTACGCGGCGTTGATCCTGTCGACGAACGACGACCTGCCGGGGCAGCGAACCTCCACCTGCAGGTCGCGCGGGAACGACAGCATCGAGATCGACTTGCCGTCGGGGTCGGCCCGCACGAGCATCAGCGTGTCGGAGCGGGATGGTGCGTCTTCGCCGTCCTCCTTCCGCCGGTCGTAGCCGATCACGAGCGCATTCGCCGGCTCGCCGGGAAGCGCGACCTTGAGCGACTTGAGCGCTCGCTTCACCTCGACGGACCGCGGCGCGACGGCCGCCACCGTCTCGTGGAGGTAGAGGTACGCCCCGCCTGCGGTGCCGCCCGCGAGCACGGCGAGCACGAGCGCCGACCAGCCGAGGATCCGCACGACGAGGGAGCGTCCGACACCGGTCGCAGCCGGCTGACGGTAGATCGCGACCGGCGCGAGCGGCTCGCCCACGTCGCCCTGGAGCGCCGCACCGCGGCCGAGTCCTCGCTTCAGTGTCGTCCGCATGGAGAGTGACGGCGCGAGGCCGCGCCGGATCGGCTAACGGTAGCCCACCGACCGGCGGGAGACGTTAGGAATCCGAGGCGATTGCGGCGAGCTGGGCCCCGAGAAACTCGATCTCGTCCGGCGTCCCGGCGGTGATGCGGAGGGCCGACGGCGCCCCGAACGAGCCCATCGGCCGCACGATCACCCCGCGCCGGAGGAGCGCGTCGTTGAGCGCGGAGGCGTCCTCACCCACGTCGACGAACTGGAAGTTCCCGACGGCCGGCCCGAACGGCTCGAAGCCACGCTCGTGGAGCAACCGCGCGAGCAACGCCATCGCCTCGCGGTTGACGTCCCGACGGCGGGCGAGCTCGGCCCCACCGTCGAGGCTCGCGAGAGCGGCCTCCTGCGCCGGCGTCGTCACGTCGAACGCGCGCTGCACCTTGCGAATCCCCGCGATCACGGGCGCCGGTCCGATGCCGTAGCCGATCCGCAGGCCCGCGAGGCCGTAGATCTTCGAGAACGTCCGCAGCGCCAGCACGCGGGCGCCTTCCCGGACGGCCTCCTCGATCGCGTCCGGGAACGACGGGTCGTCGACGTACTCGAAGTACGCCTCGTCGACCACTGTCAGGACGTGCTCGGGGACGCCCGTCACGAAGCGCCGCAGCTCCTCCGAGGTGATCGCGGTTCCCGTCGGGTTGTTCACCGTTGGCAGGAAGGCGAGCTTCGTCCGCTCGGTGACGGCCGCGAGCAGCGCGTCGACGTCGATCCGGCCGTCGCTCAGCTCGATCCGAACCGTCGCGGCGGCGAGCTTCAGCGGGTCGAGCACATAGCTCGGAAACGACGGCCACGGCGTCACGACCTCGTCGCCCGGATCGAGTGTCGCCTGGCAGACGTAGCCGATCACCGCGTCCGCGCCGGCGGCCACGACGACCTCGTCGAACCCGACGCCGTGCCGCTCTGCGAGCGCTTCTCGAAGCACGTAGCAGCCGCCGTCCGGATAGCGGTTCGCATCCGGCAGCACCCGGTCGATCGCCTCGAGGGCCTCCGGGAAAGGCCCGAACGGGCCTTCGTTCGAGGCGAGCTTGACGACGCGAGAGAGGCCGAGCTCGCGCTGCACGGTCTCGACCGGCTTGCCCGGCTCGTAGGGGACGAGGCCGTCGAGAGCCGATCGGACGAGGCCGGTCAGCGCGCCGGCGAGCGGGGTCACGCCGCGGTGGGTGCGGGAGGCGTCTCCGCTGCGGTCTCGACCGGCGCCGGTGCCGGCCGTAGCGGCTCCGGCGGCGAAGGCGGAGGGGTCTCGACGCCCTTCGGCTTCCCGAGGAGCTTGCGCCAGAGCACGAATCCGACCGCGAGGACGCCGACGAGGGTGAGCGCCCCACCGATCGCCCTGACCCGGCTGCGGCCCTTTCCTCTGGCGTCGCCGACGCCGGGAACCACCGCGACAGTCCGGGCTGCTTGGTTACGCACCCAGCGGCTCGCAAACCACCACGCAGCCGCCCCGATGATCGCGTTCCTGCGGCTTCGCATTACCCGAGCCTACCCCGACCGACGCTTCGGTGGAAGGTGGATTGCGCGCCCGAGCGCGACGAGCGCGGCTTCCTTGAGCGCCTCGGCGAGGGTCGGATGCGGCGCGACGCCGTCGGCGATCGTCTCGATGGTCGACTCCGCGTCGAGGGCGACGACGGCCTCCCCGATCAGGTCGGTCGCGTGCGGGCCGACGATGACGACCCCGAGAAGCTCGCCGTAGGTGCTCTCGTGGATCGTCTTCACCCAGCCTGTCGTGTCGCCCGACATCACGGCGCGCGCGATCGCGACCCACGGGCAGCGGCCGACGACGACTGCTTCGCCGTACTGCTCCCGAGCCTGCGCCTCGGTCAGCCCGACGCCCGCGATCTCGGGATCGGTGTAGATCGGGCGTGGGACAGCGGGATCGCCGACGGTCGCGTCGTGACCCATCGCGTTCTCGGCCGCGACCTCGCCCTCGCGGAAGCCGGTGTGGGCGAGCTGCCAGTAGCCGGCCACGTCGCCGGCCGCGTAGATGTGCGGCACGTTCGTGCGCCGGTGGTCGTCGGTGCCGATTCCCTTCCGGTCGAACGTGACCCCCGCCGCCTCGAGGCCGATCCCGTCGACGTGCGCCGCACGGCCCACCGAGACGAGCATCAGGTCGCAGTCGACGCTCTCACCCTCGCCGAAGTGCACGGTCAGATGCCCATCGTGATCGTCGACCTGCGTGCACTGCTTCGAGAGGTGGAGCGCGATCTCGCGCTTCTTGAACGCCTTCGCAAGCTCCTTCGCCGCGTCCTCGTCCTCCAGCGGGATGAGGTTCGGCAGCATCTCGACGATCGTCACCTCGGAGCCGAACCGGTTGAAGATCGAGGCGAACTCGCAGCCGATGATCCCGCCGCCGAGGATCACGAGCCTGCGCGGCACCTCGGTCTGCGCGAGCAGCCCGGTCGAGTCGACGCAACGCGGCGAGTCGATGCCTGGGATCGGCGGGCGCACGGGATACGAGCCGGTCGCGATGATTGCGCTCTCGAAGGTGACCTCCTCCGCGCCCTCGACGGCGATCGTCTTCGGGCCCGTGAAGCTCCCGTTCCCGTTCACCCACTCCACGCCGTTCGCCTTGAAGAGCGTGGCCACGCCGCCGGTCATCTGGTCGACGACGCCGTCCTTCCAGGAGGCGACCGTGGCGAAGTCGAGCGACGGCTCGCCGGTCTGGACGCCGAGCTTCGCGAACGTCTGGTGCGCGTCGTGAAATGCGTGAGCGCTCTGCACCCACGCCTTCGTGGGGATGCACCCCACGCGCAGGCAGGTTCCGCCCAGCTTGGGCTCTCGTTCGATGCACGCGACCTTGCCGCCGAGCTGAGCAGCGCGGATCGCGGCGGTGTACCCGGCCGGGCCGCCTCCGAGGACGGCGACGTCGACGTTCATGCGGTTTCGGTCCCTTCTGTCGGTTGCGTCTCCAGGTGCGCAAGCATGGTGACGGAATCGTCGCTCTCGCCGACCTGCTCGAAGCCGTGGCGCCCGTACAGCTCGATCGCGCCCGCGTTCGTGCGGTCGACGCTCAGCGAGATGGTGGCGTACCCCGCCTCCCGGGCACGCGCGAGCAGCGCGTCGATGAGCTTCGAGCCGACCCCGCGGCCGCGCGCGCTCGGGACGACGGCGATCGCGAGCTCGGGCGTCTGCTCGTCGACGAACCCATAGCCGGGCCGTTCCTTGCCGAAGAGGCGGTACCACGCCGCGCCGACCGGGAACCCGTCCGCGATCGCGACCACCGCGGTGTCCCCCGGGCGCCCCCAGGCCTTGACGTAGAGCGCGACCGGGCCCGGGCCCGTATCCGGTGCGCGCTCCTTCCAGTAGTACGCGTGGTGGAGCATGTCGCGCAGGAAGCGCACGTCCTGCTCGCCGCCCCGTCGGACGACGATCGGCGACGTCTCGGACGTCACAGCGCGAGTGCCGGCTGTTCGACGAGCGCGACGAGCGTCTGGAGGAACGCCGCCCCGTCGGCGCCGTCGATCGCCCGATGGTCGCACGTGAGCGTCAGGTGCACGAGCGGCGCGATGTCGAGCTCGCCGTCCCGGACGACCGCCTCGTCCCTCACCGCACCGACCGCGAGGATCGCGACCTGCGGCGGATTGAGCACGGCCGTGAACTGCTCGACGCCGAACATGCCGAGGTTCGAGACCGTGAACGTCCCGTCCTCCAGATCGGGAAGCTTGAGCTTGCCGTCGCGGGCGCGGCCGACGAGATCTGCTCGCGCGCGGGCGATCTCCTGCACGGTGAGGCGCCCGGCGTCGCGGATCACCGGCACGATGAGCCCCTGCGGCGCCGCCACGGCAATTCCGACGTTCGCGGTCGGGTGACGGTGGATCTCGTCGCCGGTGAAGGTCGCGTTCACGGCCGTGTGTCGCGCGAGCGCCGCGGCGACGAGCTTGACGAGAACGTCGTTCACGGTCGGCTTCACGTCGCCTTCGGCCAGCCTCTCGACGAGGCTCTCGCGCAGCGCGAGGGTCTCGGCCATGTCCGCCGAGACGCCGAGCTGGAAGACGGGCGCCGTCCACGCCTC
>Ga0190271_10002336_pt1 | contig 11412 bp, 10 predicted proteins | sample Popmic356T_FD_133747 | JGI IMG/M metagenome (GOLD analysis project Ga0190271, IMG submission 133747) | Populus adjacent soil microbial communities from riparian zone of Weber River, Utah, USA - 356 T | ecosystem: Environmental > Terrestrial > Soil > Riparian zone | place: USA: Utah | collected...
AGGCGAGCGCGAACCGCTCCAGCTCCTCGCGGTCGAGGTCCCACTTCGCGGCGATCAAGTCGGCCGACCGGAACTGGCTGACCTCCTGGTCGCCGTAACGAGCCAGCCATCCGGGCGACTCGGCGAATGGTGTGGTGAACCCGAACGCCTGGCCCGCCACCATCGCCGACGAGATCGGGATGGACGACATGTTCTGCACACCACCGGCCACCACGAGGTCCTGGGTGCCGGACATGACGCCCTGGGCCGCGAAGTGCACGGCCTGCTGGCTCGAGCCGCACTGCCGGTCGATCGTGACGCCCGGGACGTGCTCGGGAAGACCGGCGACGAGCCAGGCCGTCCGGGCGATATCCCCGGCCTGCGAACCGATCGTGTCGCAGCACCCCAGGATGACGTCCTCCACGGCGGCGGGGTCCACCCGGGACCGCTCCATCAGGGCCCCGAGGGCGTGCGCCGCCAGGTCGGCGGAGTGCATGGTCGACAACGCACCCCCACGGCGACCCACGGGGGTCCGGACTGCGTCGATGATGTAGGCCTCGGGCACGGTGGCTCCTTCTGCTCAGGTGGTCTTCTTGGCGGGACGACGTCGCGCGGCGATGCCGTCCAGGAGGATGGAGAGGTACTGCTCGGCCACGTCGGCTGCCGACAGCTCGCCGCCCGGGCGGTACCACCGGACGGCGACCCAGACGGTGTCCCGGATGAACCGGTAGACGACCTCGCTGTCCGTGTCGGGGCGGAATGTGCCGGCCCGGACGCCCTCCTCGAGCAGCCCCAACCACAGGCGCTGCATCTGTGCGTTGCGCTCCTCGAGGTAGCGGAAGCGCTCGAACCCGGCGAGGTAGCCGGCGTCGTTCTGGTAGATGGCGACCTCCGAGTGGTGGTCGTGGATGGCGTCGAAGGAGATCCGGATGACGGTCTCGAACTTAAGACGGGGGTCCATGTCGGAGGACACCACGTCGTTGTATCGCCGGAACAGCTCACTCTGGAAGGTGTCGAGGATCTCGTCCACCATCGACTCCTTGGAGTCGAAGTGGTGGTAGAGGCTGCCGGACAGGATGCCCGCAGCGTCGGCGATGTCGCGCACGGTCGTGTTCTTGAACCCGCGCTGCGCGAAGAGCTTGGCCGCGATGGCGAGCAGCTCTTCACGACGCGATGACCTGGCCAGCTGTGTCGTCATGTGCATTCCTCCGCGTGGGCTGTCGATGGTGTGGGGAGTGGTCTCAGGCGTGCTGGCTGCTCACGGAGATGACCTCGCCGGTGACGTACGACGAGTAGTCACTGGCCAGGAACACCATCACGTTCGCAACCTCCCACGGCTCCGCCGCGCGGCCGAAGGCCTCGCGCTGCTTGAGCTCGACGAGGAGGTCGTCGGAGGTGACCTTGGCCAGGAAGGGGTGCATCGCCAGGCTTGGGGAGACCGCGTTGACCCGGATGCCGTACGGCGCGACGTCCAGGGCGGCGCATCGGGTGAGTGCCATCACCCCTGCCTTGGCGGCGGCATAGTGCGCCTGGCCCTCCTGGGCGCGCCACCCGATCACCGACGCATTGTTGATGATGACGCCCTTCGTGCCGGCCGCGACCATGCGCCGGGTGGCGGCGCGCACGCAGCGGAAGGTGCCGGTGAGGGTGATGTCGAGGACGCGTGACCACTGCTCGTCGGTCATCTCCAGCACCGAGGCCGTGCCACCCAGTCCGGCGTTGTTCACCATCACGTCCACCCCACCGAACGGCTCGGCGGCACCCAGCATTGAGGCCACCTGCGCCTCGTCAGTGACGTCGCACGTCACGGTGACGACCCGGTCGGCGCCGAATTCGCCGGCGAGCAGCTCCTGCGCCTCGGCCAGGCGGCGCTCGTGGGTGTCGCTGACGACGATCGCGCGCGCACCCTCCTCGAGGCACCGACGGGCCATGGCGGCGCCGATGCCGGCTCCCGCCCCGGCCGTGAGGACCACGGTCTTGTCGTGGAGCAGCCCGTGCCCCGGGACGTAGTCGGGGGTGGGCTGCTCGGTGCGGGTCGTGGTCACGACTTTGGCTCCCGGGGTAGGCCGAGCACTCGCTCGGCGATGATGTTGCGCTGGATCTCGTTCGAGCCGCCGTAGATCGTGTCGGCCCGGGTGAAGAGGAAGAGGCGCTGCCACTCGTCGAGCTCGTAGGGCGCGGCGGCAGCGACCATGGACGAGGCGCCGGCCACCTCCATGGCGAGTTCGCCCAGGCCGCGGTGCCAGGTGGCCCAGACGAGCTTGGCGATGGAGGCCTCGGGGCCTTGCGACCCGGCCACCGCACCGCTGAGCGTGCGCAGCGCGTTGAGCCGCATCACCTCCAGGCCCATGCGGGCCCGGACGAGCTTGTCGCGGATGACGCTGTCGTCGATGGCGCCGTTGACGCGCGCCATGGCGACCACGCCCTCGAGCTCGCGTCGGAACCCGACCTGCTGGCCGATGGTCGACACGCCGCGCTCGAAACCGAGCGTGCCCATCGCGACGGTCCAGCCGTCACCGGGTCGACCCACGACCAGGGACGCGTCGGTCCGCGCCCCGTCGAAGAAGACCTCGTTGAACTCGGAACCGCCCGTGAGCTGCTCGATCGGACGCACCTCGACGCCGGACTGGTCCATGGGCACCAGGAGGTAGGAGAGACCGGCATGCCGACGCGACCCCGGCTCGGTCCGGACGACTACGAAGCACCAGTCCGCGACGTGCGCCATCGAGGTCCACACCTTCTGCCCGTCGATGACCCAGTTGTCGCCCTCGAGACGTGCGCGCGTCGAGACCGACGCGAGGTCCGAGCCGGCGCCGGGCTCGGAGTAGCCCTGGCACCAGAGCTCGGTGACGTTGCGGATGCCGGGCAGGAACCGACGCTGCTGGTCCCCGGTGCCGAAGGCGATCAGGGTGGGGCCGAGCAGCTCCTCGCCGATGTGACTGACCCGCGCGGGGGCGTCCGCCCTGGCGTACTCCTCGTGAAAGATGACCTGCTGCAGAAGGCTCGCGGCGCGTCCGCCGTGCTCGACCGGCCATCCCAGGCAGGTCCACCCCGCGGCGGCGAGATGACGGTCCCAGGCCACGCGGTCGTCATACGCCTCGTGCTCGCGGCCGGGTCCGCCCATGCCGCGCAGTCCGGCGAACTCCTTGGACAGGGCGTCCTCGAGCCAGGCGCGGACCTCGCCGCGGAAGGCCTCATCCGCTGCGGAGTGGGTCAGGTCCATCGTCGGTCTCCGCTCTCGTCTGTGCCCGGGGTACTGGTCAACTCGTCTGTCGTAGACTACCCTACCAAGCACTTGCTTGGGATTGCTAGAGGAGGCTCGACATGACGCTGGAGCAGCAGACGCTGCCGGCCGTTCTGCGTGCCGCTGCGGCAGGACACCCCGACCGCGAGGCGATCGTGGACGGGAGGACCCGGCTGACCCATCGCGACCTGCTCGAGCGCGTCCGTACCACCGCCGCCGCGCTGGTGGCACTCGGGGTGGAGAAGGGCGACCGGGTGTGCGTCTGGGCGCCCAACTCCTGGCAGTGGGAGGTCATGGCCCTCGCCGTGACCTACAGCGGCGGCGTGCTCGTCCCACTCAACACGCGCTACACCGGTCACGAGGCCCTCGACGTCGTGGTGCGGAGCCGTGCGCGGGTGGCCATGGTGGCCGACGGGTTCCTCGGGCGGCAGCAGCACACCCAGCTCGTCGAGGCAGCCGAGCAGGCCGGCTTCACGCTGCCCACCGTCGTCCTCCTGCCCTACGACGGCAGCAGCGTGCCAACCGGCGGAGGGGCCGTGAGCTGGGACGAGCTCGACCGCCTCGCCGCGGACGTGCCCACCGCGGTCGTGGAGCAGCGGGCCGACGACGTCCGACCCGACGACGTGGCCGACATCCTGTTCACGTCGGGCACGAGCGGCCGCAGCAAAGGCGCCCGCTCCGCGCACCGCCAGGTGGTCGCCGCGGCCCGCGCGTGGAGTGCCTGCGGGGAGGTCACAGCGAGCGATCGCTACCTCATCGTCAACCCCTACTTCCACAGCTTCGGCTACAAGGCCGGCATCGTGGTGTCCCTTCTCGCGGGCGCAACCGTAGTGCCTCAAGCCGTGTTCGAGGTGGGCGAGATGTTCCGGCTCGTGGAGCAGGAGCGGATCAGCATCCTGCCCGGGGCACCGACCATCTACCAGGTGATGCTCGAGGCGACCGATCGCGATCGCCACGATCTCTCCTCGCTGCGGTTGGCAGTGACCGGTGCGGCGACCGTGCCGGTCGCGCTCGTGCGGCGCATGCAGTCCGAGATGGGCTTCGACTCCGTGCTCACCGCCTACGGGCTCACCGAGGCCGTCGTGGCGACCATGTGCCGCCCCGGTGACGACGACACCCGGGTCGCGACCACATGCGGCCGTGCCGCCGAGGGTGTCGAGGTGCGCGTCGCGGCGCCGGGCTCCAACACTCCGCTGCCGGCCGGCACCGAGGGCGAGGTGCTGCTGCGTGGACCTAACGTGATGCTCGGCTACCTCGACGACCCCGAGGCCACCGCTGAGGCGATCGACGCCCACGGCTGGCTGCACACCGGGGACGTCGGGCGGCTCGACGCGGACGGCTACCTCCGGATCACCGACCGGATCAAGGACCTCTTCATCGTCGGCGGCTTCAACGTCTACCCCGCGGAGGTCGAGCAGGTGCTCGCCAGCCTCGACGGGGTCGTCGAGTCCGCCGTCGTGGGTGTGCCCGACGAACGGCTCGGCGAGGTCGGCCACGCCTTCGTCGTACGCCGTGCCGGATCTGCCCTCGACGAGCAACACGTGCTCGCGCACGCCCGCGAGCGCCTGGCCAACTTCAAGGTGCCGCGAGGCGTCACCTTCACCGACGACCTGCCCCGCAACGCCGCGGGCAAGGTCCTCAAACGCGAGCTGAGGAGCAACCGATGACACAGAGCCCGTCCACCGAGGAGGTCGTCACCTTCGAGCGCCGCGGGTCGGTGGCCGTTGTGACGCTGAACCGGCCGGAGTTCCGCAACGCCCAGAACTCGGCGATGACGTACGCCCTCGACGCGGCCTTCACACGTGCGGTCGACGACGACGAGGTCAAGGTCATCGTCCTGGCCGGTAACGGCAAGCACTTCTGCGCCGGACACGACATCGGCACACCCGGACGCGACGTCGACCAAACGTTCGCGCGCAGGGCCGGGATCATGTGGGACCACACCGACAAGGAGGGCGGCGACCAACGCTACGCACGGGAGGCCGAGGTCTACCTCGGCATGTGCCGCCGCTGGCGCGAGATCCCCAAGCCGACGATCGCGATGGTGCACGGGGCCTGCATCGCCGGTGGGCTGATGCTCGCCTGGTCGTGCGACTTCATCGTCGCCTCCGACGACGCGTTCTTCTCCGACCCGGTGGTCCGGATGGGCATCCCGGGGGTGGAGTACTTCGCGCACCCCTGGGTGATGAACCCTCGCGCCGCCAAGGAGTTCCTCTTCACCGGTGACCGGTTCACGGCCGAGCGGGCCCGTGAGCTGGGCATGGTCAACCACGTGGTGCCCCGCGACCAGCTGGAGGCGACGACGTTCGCCATGGCCGAGCGGATCAGCGCCATGCCGCGGTTCGGGCTGGCCCTGACGAAAAAGGCGGTGAACCAGGCCGAGGACCTGCAGGGACTGCGCTCCGGGATGGACTCCGTGTTCGGCCTGCACCACTTCGCCCACGCCCACAACGCCGAGGTCGGGCAGGACTCGCTCGGCGGGATGGACGCCCGGTCCATGCGCGACTCGGCCGGCAAGGGAGGTGCCCGGTGAACCTGGACTTCGACGAGGTCGACATCGCGTTCCGCGACGAGGCACGGGAGTGGCTCCGCGCCCACGTGCCGTCCACTCCCCTGCCCTCGATGGACACCGCCTCGGGCTTTGCCGCGCACAAGGAGTGGGAGGCCGTGCTGGCGGCGCACCGCTGGTCGGTCGTGTCGTGGCCGGAGGCCTTCCACGGCCGCAATGCCTCCCTCCTGCAGTGGGTCATCTTCGAGGAGGAGTACTACCGCAGCGGCGCCCCCGGCCGGGTCAGCCAGAACGGCATCTTCCTGCTCGCCCCGATCCTGTTCGACCACGGCACCCAGGAGCAGCAGGACCGCTTCCTGCCGTCGATGGCAACCGGGCAGACGGTGTGGGCGCAGGCGTGGTCCGAGCCCGAGGCCGGCAGCGACCTGGCGTCGATCCGCAGCACGGCGCGACATGACGAGGAGCGCGGCGGCTGGATCCTCAACGGACAGAAGACCTGGTCGTCCCGAGCAGCGTATGCCGACTGGGGATTCGGCCTGTTCCGCTCAGACCCGAGTGCCGAGCGGCACCGCGGCCTGACGTACTTCCTGTTCCCCCTCGACGCCCACGGTGTGACGGTGCGACCGATCGCGCAGCTGGACGGGGAGCCGGGCTTCGCCGAGATCTTCTTCGACGAGGTCTTCGTGCCGGACTCCGACGTCCTCGGTGCGCCCGGCGACGGGTGGCGGGTGGCGATGAGCACGGCCGGCAACGAGCGCGGCCTCTCGCTGCGTTCGCCCGGTCGCTTCTGCGCCTCCGCCGAACGCCTCGTCGAGCTTTGGCGCCGCCAACACGACGATCCGGCCACCCGAGCGGCCGCGGCCGGCGCGGCAGACCGGGTCGCGGACGCCTGGATCTCCGCGGCGGCCTACCGCGCCTACACCTGGGGCACGGTCACCCGACTCTCGGCAGGCCAGGACATGGGTGCGGACGGCAGCGTGAACAAGGTCTTCTGGTCGGAGCTCGACATCGCCCTCCACGAGACCGCCCTCGACCTGCTCGGACCCGATGGCGAGCTCCGTGGCGACGACGCCCCCGACGCCGGCCGGTGGACCGACGGCTACCTCTTCTCCCTGGCCGGGCCCATCTACGCCGGCACCAACGAGATCCAGCGCAACATCATCGCCGAGCGCGTCCTCGGCCTACCGAAGGAGCCGCGCCGATGAGGTTCGCGCTGACGGAGGAGCAGCAGGGGTTCGCCGAGGTCCTCGACGACCTGCTCAGCCACGCCGACACACCGGCCGTCGTCCGCCGCTGGGCGGACGGTGACCACGCCGCCGGCCTCGCGCTGTGGCGTCGCCTCGCCGACCTGGGCGTCACCGGGCTGCTCGTCCCGGAGGAGCACGGCGGGCTGGACGCCGACCCGGTCGACATGATGGTCGCCTTCGAGGCCCTGGGACGGCACGCCGTCCCCGGCCCGTGGATCGAGTCCGTCGCACTCCTGCCCCGCCTCCTCGCCCACGTGGACGGGCAGGCTGAGGCGCTGGGCTCCATTGCGTCTGGCAAGCGCCTGTCCACCGCGTCAGTGACGGCGCTGGGCCGGCACGGGCTGGACGCCGACGTCGCGCACGAGCCCTTCGTCCTCGACGAGACCGTCCTGTACTCCGCGAAGGTCGGGCCGCTGCAGCGGTCCATCGACCCGGCCCGACGACTGTTCGTGCTGGACGCGGACAGCGCCGTGGCGGATGTCGCCGATGCCGACGTGTCCGCCGCCCTGGACCATGCGGTGCTGGCCTGCTCCGCCCAGCTGCTCGGCGCCGGCGAGCACCTGCTGCGAGACTCCGTGGCCTACGCGAAGACCCGCACACAGTTCGGGCGGGCCATCGGTGAGTACCAGGCACTCAAGCACGCGCTGGCCGACGTCCGCGTGGCGCTCGACTTCGCCCGTCCGCTCGTCCACGTGGCGGCACTCTCGCTCCGCGACCTGTCGCCGCACGCGAGCCGGGACGTCTCGGCAGCCAAGGTGACCGCAGGCGACGCCGCCTACGCGGCGGCGCGCACGGCGCTGCAGGTGCACGGCGCCATCGGCTACACCGCGGAGCACGACCTCGGCCTGTGGATCACCAAGGTGCGCGCCCTGCTGAACGCCTGGGGCACCCCGGCCGTGCACCGCGCCCGGGTGCTGGCCGTCATCAGCCACGAGACGGGAGTCGCGTGATGCACTTCGCACTGACCGACGAGCAGGCGGAGCTCGCCAGCATGCTGCGAGACCTTCTCGACAAGCGATCCGACTCGGCCGCCGTGCGCCGCGCGGCCGGCGAGCCGAAGGGATACGACGAGTCCCTCTGGTCCGTGCTCTGCGAGCAGGTGGGCGTGGCCGCGCTCGCAGTCCCCGAGGAGTACGGCGGCGCCGGCTACTCGCTCGTCGAGACCTGTGTGGTGCTCGAGCAGCTCGGTGCCTCCCTCACCCCCTCGCCGTTGCTCGGGTCGGCCGTGCTCGCGGCCCAGGCGCTGCTGCTGTCGGGCGACGAGGCGGCCTGCGCCGACCTGCTCCCCGCGATCGCCGCCGGCGAATCGATCGGGGCTCTGGTGTGGTCTGGCCCCGAGGGCGAGTGGTCCACGGACGTCGTCCCGATCACAGCATCGGCCTCCGATGCGGGCTGGGTGCTGCGCGGGCAGGGCACCTTCGTGCTCGACGGCGACCACGCCAACGTGCTGCTCGTCGTCGCCCAGTCGCCCGACGGTCCGGCAGTGTTCCGGGTCGACCCGTCCGACCCTCTCGTCCGGCGAGCAGCCGTACCGACCATGGACCAGACCCTGAGGCTTGCCACGGTGGACCTCGAGGGCACACAGGCCACCCGGATCGGGATCGACGGCAGCTTCCTGCCGGCGCTGCGCGACGTCGCCGTCACTGCGATCGCAGCCATGCAGGTCGGCGCCGCCGAGCGGTGCCTGGAGATGACCGTCGACTACGCCAAGGAGCGGGTCCAGTTCGGCCGGCCGATCGGGTCCTTCCAGGCCCTCAAGCACCGGATGGCCGACATGCTCGTCGAGGTCGAGACGGCGCGTTCGGCAGCCTGGGCAGCAGCCGCGTCGGCCGCGTCACGGGATGGCGAGCTCCCGGAGCGTGCGGCCCTGGCGAAGGCCTGGTGCTCGGAGGCACTGACCACGGTGGCGGCGGAGACCGTGCAGCTGCACGGCGGGATCGCGATCACCTGGGAACACGACGCGCACCTCTACTTCAAGCGCGCGCACGCCCTCTCGCAGCTTTTCGGGCAGCCGCACCGTTGGCGAGACCGCCTAGGCCAGATGTGGCTGCCGGAGCAGGCCGGCTGATCGTCAGACGTCGGTGACCCGCACACCGGCGTGGGCGCGGTAGCGACGGTTGACGCTGATGAGGTTGGCGGTCAAAGCCTCCACCTGATGACAGTTGCGTAGGCGACCGCCGTACACCCCGCGTACGCCAGGGATAGCCGAGGCCAGCGACATCACGAGGTCGGTTGCTGCGCGGTCGTCCCCCAGGACCAGGACGTCCGTGTCGACCGACGCGACATCGGGGTCCTCCAGCAGCACGGCGCTGACGTGGTGGAACGCGCCCACGACCGTGGAGTCGGGCAGGACGGCTGCGGCCTGCTGAGCGGCGGACCCCTCCTCCACAGGCAGCGCGAACGCCCCCTGCTTGTCGAAGCCGAGCGGGTTGACGCAGTCGACGACGACCTTCCCTGACAGCACGCCGGCCAACTCGTGGAGCAGTTCTCTGTGACCCTGCCACGGCACCGCGACCACGACGACGTCCCCCCTTACGGCCGCCGCTGCGTTCTCGGCTCCGGAGACCTCGCCACCGGTGGCGCGCTCGAGTTCGGCGGCGGTCTCCGCAGCGCGGCCTGCGGAACGTGAGCCGATGACGACGGGGATACCGGCGGTGGCCCATCGGCGGGCGAGGCCGCGGCCCTGGGGACCAGTGCCACCCAAGACGGCGACGGTGAGATCAGTGGGAAAGTCGGTCATGGCTCGAACGGTAGGCGGCGTGGAGCACGGATGTGCTGCCTGGCCCGCCCAGCAGGACACGTCGAACCGTGGTGGTCCTTGGACCCTCCGCGGTCCACAGGTCAGGCGCTCATCCGCTGGCCGCCTCGTCCGGCTCACCTACTGGTGAATGGCCTCACACGTGGCGGCGGTCGTCCCACCGTGTCAGCTCTTGTCATCCCCACGAGCGACGGATCTCACGGTGGCAGCGCACTCGCCACACACTGGCGTCAGCGCAGTCGAGAACTGTAGGTCCCAGACTCTTGTCCAGGCACCCGCCACTCGCCCACAAGCTGTCAGCAGAGTCCCCATCTCCTTCGCGTGAAAGGGGCCGCCCTCGACTCTGAGCGAACCGTCCACCGGGGTGATCACGCGAACCGTGGGCGCAGTTACGAAGAACCGGGCACGCGAAGACGCTGATGCAGGCTTGTCCGTCGAACCGAGGTACGGGAAGTCACGTCCAGGCCTGCGGGGCGTCACGGTCCGAGCCTGACGTTCGCTCTCTTGGTTCACAGTCACCTTCTTCTCATCACGAGCGATCCTAGATCTTCTCGGTCGATGCCGACTGAGTCCGAGCCACTGGTCGGGACTGGACCTCGGACGGTTGTCGTGACCTTGTGGGGTCGCTATCGCCGCCCGGTGCCCGTGTACGAGGTCGCGAGCAACTGGCGCTCCGCGCTGCTCACCGTGAGACGCACGAGGACAACCCTTCTCGTTTGTGTAGCGCGCGACCTATTCGCAAACGCTCAGATCACGTTGCGGTATCGGAGGAGCCCACGAGGCGGCGGACGGCTGCTTCGACCTGTCTCATCGAGGTTCCCGACGGTACAACGACTACTGCTGGAACCTCGGCATCACTCACAGCATGGATCCGGTGCACCTCGGCCAAGGCAGCTTCGATCTCGGTGTGCGGATCTTCGGTCTCGCCCCTCAACCAACGACGCAGGACGTGGTTGTGGGCGGCGACCACGGCCGCCGCCATGAGCTCTGCCCTGAGCTCAGATGCAGGTGACCCGTCGCCCCAGGAGCTCAAGTAGCGGCGAAACAGCGACTGGTATCGCGCGCCGCTGACAAGCTCACGCTCCTTCAGAGCCGTAACCGTGGACGTCAGTCCATAACGTGCGCGGGCACGTGCCCCCTCGCCGATGAACCGCATGAGGACCAGCTTCACCGCATCCGTAACAGTCGCCAGCGTGCCCTCAGCTCCGGAGTTGTGGAGACGTTCTTCGACCCTCGCAAGTAGCGCGTCGTGGTCGAAGAACACCACCGCCTCCTTCGAACCGTAGAGCCGGAAGAACGTACTGCGGCTCAGGCCCGCTGCCGCCGCGATGTCGTCCACGCTCGTCGCGTCGTAGCCGCGCTCCGCGAAGAGATGCAGAGCGACTGCCTGCACGCGCTCTCTGTCCATCAATCCACCTCCTACGTGAGACTCAGTCTCGCATGTTGGTACCGGCTCCCGGATTGAAACTAGAACTCATAATGTAGGACTCAGTCCCACGGGAGGCGAAATGACTCAAGCGCAAACGGCAAACCCAGACGGCATGGTCCCCGCCGACATCCACACCACCGCCGGCAAGCTCGCCGACCTGGAGCAGCGCCTCGACGAGGCCGTCCACGCGGGGTCCGCGAAGGCGATCGAGAAGCAGCACGCCAAGGGACGCAAGACCGCCCGCGA
>Ga0190271_10002337_pt1 | contig 11412 bp, 11 predicted proteins | sample Popmic356T_FD_133747 | JGI IMG/M metagenome (GOLD analysis project Ga0190271, IMG submission 133747) | Populus adjacent soil microbial communities from riparian zone of Weber River, Utah, USA - 356 T | ecosystem: Environmental > Terrestrial > Soil > Riparian zone | place: USA: Utah | collected...
GCCGTTCAGGGCGGTGACCAGCATCAGCGAGTTGTCGAGGCCGCGCTTGATGTTGTCTTCGCGCGGCTCGATGCCGACGACGCAGTTGTCGGTGAAGCTGATCGCTGCGTCGGCCAGCAGGCGCACGGACTGCAGGAAGTTGTAGGCCATCACCGGATTGAAGACGTTCAGCTCGAAATGCCCCTGCGAGCCGGCGAAGGTGACGGCGGCGTGGTTGCCGAACACCTGCACGCAGACCTGCGTCAACGCCTCGCACTGGGTCGGGTTGACCTTGCCCGGCATGATCGATGAGCCCGGCTCGTTTTCCGGCAAGGCGAGTTCGCCAAGGCCGGAGCGGGGACCGGACCCGAGAAAGCGGATGTCGTTGGCGATCTTGAACAGGGCAGCGGCGGCGGCATTGATGGCGCCATGCGAAAACACCATGGCGTCATGCGCGGCCAGCGCTTCGAACTTGTTCGGGGCGGTGACGAAAGGCAGCCTGGTGATCTTGGCGATGCGCTTGGCGACCTTCTCGGCAAAGCCGACCGGTGCATTCAGCCCCGTGCCGACCGCCGTGCCGCCCTGCGCCAGTTCGAAAAGGCCGGGCAGGGTGAGTTCGATGCGGGCGATCGAAGAGGCGACCTGCGCGGCATATCCGCCAAACTCCTGGCCGAGGGTCAGCGGCGTCGCGTCCTGGGTGTGAGTGCGGCCGATCTTGATGATCTTGTCGAATTTCTTGGCCTTCTTCGCCAGCGCCTTGTGCAGATGCTTCAGCGCCGGGACGAGATCGTGGACGATGCGCTCGGCGCAGGCGATATGCATGGCGGTCGGGTAGGTGTCGTTCGACGACTGGCTCATATTGACGTGGTCGTTGGGATGAACCGGCTTCTTCGAGCCCATAATGCCGCCGAGAATCTCGATAGACCGGTTCGAGATCACCTCATTGGCGTTCATGTTGGACTGGGTGCCGGAGCCGGTCTGCCAGACGACCAGTGGGAAATGATCGTTCAACTTGCCGTCGATCACTTCTTGCGCGGCCTCGACGATTGTCGCGCCGATTTTCGGATCGAGCCGCTTCAATTCCATGTTTGCTTCGGCGGCGGCGCGTTTCACGATGCCGAGCGCCCGCACCACAGCAAGAGGCTGCTTTTCCCAGCCGATCTTGAAATTTCCGAGGGAGCGTTGCGCCTGCGCGCCCCAATAGCGATTTTCCTCGACCTCGATCGGGCCAAAAGTGTCGGTCTCGGTACGGGTCTTCGCCACGATCAACTCCGCATTGCTTGCTGTTCTTCGCAGCGACGTAGCCGTTCCCTCCATAGGCTTCAAGCGCGGCCGGGCGGGAGCGCCAGACAAAAATCGGTTCATATGCCGGTGGATGCGACGGCCGCGCAAAAATCCACCGGTCCGACCCGCCCGCACGGACCTTGAGGGGGGACCTCGAAAACCTGTCGTTTCCTGTCCGGGGTTGACCCTTTCCGCGCAATCCGTGATTGAGTTCGGCTGGCGGCGGCAGGCTTTGCATGGGGGATTGTTCGCAATTCGAGCACGCAAAGTTCACCAACGTTCAGTTTTTGATATCGGCGCGGCGTGCTAGGGCGTGGCGCAGACTCGAACTGACAGCAGTCTCAGTGTGACAAAGGATCAATGATGCAGATGACTTTTCTCCAGCCGTGGGCGCCGCATATCCGCAGCATCCTGCGCATTCTCGCCGCGGCAACATTTCTCACCCACGGCACCATGAAGCTCTTCGGCTGGCCTGTGCCGATGGGTGACGGTCCGCTCGATACCATGATGCTGGTTGCCGGCATATTGGAACTGGTGGGCGGATTGCTTCTCCTGATCGGTCTGTTCTCCCGGCCGGTCGCTTTCCTCCTGGCCGGCATGATGGCCGTGGCCTACTTCCTGGCGCACGCGCCGCAGGGCTTCTTCCCGGCTCTCAACGGCGGCGAGGCTGCGTTGCTCTTCTGCTGGGTGTTTCTCTACATCGCCGCTGCCGGCCCGGGCCCGATCAGCGTCGATGCGCAGTTGGGAAACGACTGACGCCAAAGTACTCTCCCGCCTGAGGGACGCCGCGAAAGCGGTTACCGTCACGCCGCTCCTTCTCAAGGGAGCGTAAGCGGCGCCTAACATTGGCGCTGTTCGGGAATGACCCTGACGCCGCCCCCTGCGGCGTCAGGACGCTACTTGGCGTAATGCCAGGCTTCGTTCGTCACATGCAAGGCCTCTAGGCGCACCCGGCGGATCGCTGGTATCGTGCCTGCATGGACAGCCCGCTCGATAGTTTTGGTCAGCCTTGCCTGTCGCGGCGCGGATTTCTTGCAGCAGCCTCTGCCGCGGGACTTCACGGGCTGTTCACGCCGCTTGCCGCCGGGGCTGCGGAAGAAGAGATTACCTTCGCCTTTATCAGCGACGTGCATGCCTGCCGCATGAACAGTGGGCTGAGCCCGAATTGCCAGCAGGAAGGCAAGACGGACCAGGCGCTGCTGCGCCATATCAAGGCGCTCAACCGGCTGCCGGAGGAGATCTGGCCCTCATCCATCAAAGGTGTCGCGACGGGTCTGCCCAGCGCGGGCAAACGGATCGGCGAGTTGCGCGGCATCGTCGTTGGCGGCGACATGACCGACGATGGCGGCGGCCAGACCGTCGAGCCGCGCGAGGGCACGCAGCTTCTGCAATTCAGCCACCGTTACCAGCAAGGCGCGGGACCCGACCGTGTGCATGTCCCGGTCTATGCCGGGCTGGGCAATCATGATTTGGATCAGGATGGCAAGCCGCCCAATGTCGACTGGTATCGGCGGGAATTGCGCGACTATGTCGAGGTCAATCACGAGCCAGGCGACATCTTCAAGCCTCCGGTGCCGGCGGCCAATTTCGATCCCGAGACCGATTGTTATTCCTGGAATTGGGGGCCGCTCCATTTGGTGCAATTGCACCGCTTCGGCGGCGACACGCGAAAGGGCGCGGTCAGTTCTATACCCTGGCTGAAGGACGATCTGCGCACGGCCGGCGCCGGAAGGCCCGTCGTGCTGTTCCAACATTATGGCTGGGATCCGTTTTCACTGGAGAACTGGGATCCGGCGAAGACGACATTCGACGATAAAGGAGAGGGGGCTGCGCATTGGTGGAGCGATGCTGAGCGGCAAACGCTGCTGGAGGCACTTTCCGGATCCAAGGTGATTGGTATTTTCCACGGCCACGAACATCCGACGCCTATGATCTACCGCGTCGGTGGGCTCGATCTTTTCAAGCCCATCGCGTCATTTCTGGGCGGTTTCGCGCTTGTGCGTCTGTCCGGCGCTGGTTTGGAGATCACGCTTGGCCAAGCGATCGACGACAGTGGAGGCGTGGCCTTCACGACGGCGTTTTCCAAGCGGATTTGAACGCCCCGGAACCAGCCGCAGCCACGACGCAAAAAAAACGCCTCTTACACCGAATTAACGTGCAAGAGGCGCTTTTTGTCGTTCCGCAATTTGCCCGGATTTCTCCGTTCATTTTGCTTCTGACAGGACAATAACGGGGTAGCCGGCAAACGGTTCCAACGGATTCGCGAAAAAAATTCAGCTGCTGACCCAGCCCATCAGTTGCGCGGTCTGCCAGCCGGCAAGCAGCACGATCAGGCATCCCACGAGGCGCAAGAGGGTCCTTTCCTTCAGCGTCCGAACCATCAGGCCCGCCAGCGGAGCAGCAAGCAGGCCACCAAGCACGAGACCGCCCACGGCAGCGAGATTCTGCGTGATTTCTCCCGCTTCCTCCCAATGGCCGGTCAGAATTGCGAACAGGAAAGTCAGCGAGACCGACAGCGTGATCAGGAACTCGCTGGCATTTACGGTGCCGATCACATAGCGCGGAGTGCCGCCAAATCCGAGCAGGCCCGTGGTCACCACCGGCCCCCAGCCTCCGCCTCCGGCTGCGTCCAGGAAACCGCCGGCGAGGCCGAGCGGCGCCACGACCGCGGCCGGCATCGGGTTTGACGGAACCCTGCGGAAGGAGCGAATGAGCAGATAGGCGCCGACCAGGGCGAGATAGGCCGTCACATAGGGCTTCATGACCGAGCCGGCAAATGAGGTCAGCACGAAAGCGCCGAGGATCCCACCGAGCACGCCAAACGGCATCAGCCGCCAGAACAGCCTCCAGTCAATATTGCGATGATAGAGGTGCGACGTGCCCGACGCCGCGGTGGTGAACAGTTCGGCGGCGTGCACCGCCGCCGAGGCGTGCGCCGGCGAGACGCCGAAAGCGAGCAGGGTGGTTGACGAAATAACCCCGTAGGCCATGCCCAATGCGCCGTCGACCGCCTGTGCGAGAAAGCCGACCGCCGCAAAGAGGAGAAATTCCTGCATTCCGCGCCTTCCGTACGCTTTCGCACCCGGAAGGCGGGGCGGGCTCATGGTGGACGTGGGAAAGGCTAACCACACCAACAGCGGCGATGCCAGAGCTTTCGCCCCGACAAAGACCCTCAGGCGAAAGCATAGACTTGGCGATCAGCCGCGATGATCTTCGGTGATCGGCTTCTGGTAGGTAAATCCCATGTCCCATGGGAAATATATCCAGGTATCCTGGCTGACCTCGGTCACATAGGTGTCGACCAGCGGACGGCCCTTCGGCTTGGCGTAGACGGTGGCGAAATGCGCCTTGGGCAACATGGCGCGAACGATGGCGGCCGTCTTGCCCGTATCGGTCAGGTCGTCGACGATCAGTGTGCCCTCGCCATCCTGCTCCATCAGCGCCGGCGATATTTCCTTCAGCACCTGCAGTTCTCCCTGCGCGGTGTAGTCATGGTAGGAGGCGACGCAAACCGTCTCGATCAGCCGGATGCCGAGTTCGCGCGAGATGATTGCCGCCGGAACGAGGCCGCCGCGTGTGATGCAGACGATGCCCTTCCACGTCCCGTTGACGCCGGCGAGCCGCCAGGCGAGCGCGCGGGCATCGCGGTGGAACTGGTCCCAGGATACGGGGAAGGCTTTCTCGGGCAAGGACATGCGCATCCCCTCGGACATTTTCCGTGTGTGGAATGCAGCCGCCAATAGCTGCAAACCCCCGGCTTTGACAAGCCGGGGGTGCAGTTTTGGTGCCCGTGGAGGTCAATGCGACATGAAAGTGGCGATTGGCGCGCGGTCGAGAACGCCGCGCGTGACGCCGCCGAACAGGAATTCGCGCAGCCAGGAATGGCCATAGGCGCCCAGGACGAGCAGGTCGGCCTTGGCGCTGCTGCAATGCTGGACGATTGCCTCCTCGACGGAACTCCGGCCCTTTTCGGCGGCGACAAGCTGCACATGAATGCCATGGCGGGCGAGCGTTGCGGCAATGCCCTCGCCCTGCTTGACGGCGCCTGGGCGCCGCTCTTCCGGATCGACGACGAGCACCTCAACGAATTCGGCCTCCTTGAGGAGCGGCAGCGCATCGAAAACAGCGCGCGCGGCTTCCTTGCTGCCGTTCCAGCCGATGACGATGCGCCTCAGCATGGGGTCGAAAGGGGCGTGGCCGCGAGGGATGACGAGCACCGGCCTGCCGGAATCGGAAAGCAGCGCGTCAGTCTCAGGCGCCTCGGATGACGGGTCCGGCTGGGCCGCCACCACCAGGTCGGTGGAACGCGCCAGCCGCAACGCGCCGGCGGAGGTGTCTCCCGGCAATGTCTCCATGGTGGCCCATGCATTGCTCAATTTGGTGGATTCCAGCCGGTGGCCGAACTTCCCGGCGAGCGCCCTGGTCGTGCTGGCCGATCTTTCGGTGGCGTCGCGGAGAAACTCGGCATCGGGAAATCCCGCCGCCATGGCGTAGGAAACCTGGACGAGTTCGGGGTGAAATCCGATGAGATGTGCGCCGAAACGCTCGGCGAGGGCGACCGCGCTGTCGATCAGGTGATCGGCCTCCCTCTCACTCTGCACGACGGCAAGCATCGATTTGTAGGTCATGGCGAACCTCCCTCATATGGCTTCGCCCCAATTTAACACCGATTTGGCGCGGGGGGTTCCCAAAGACACGGGATCGGCGTCTTTTTGCAGTCGGAGGGGGGATCGCACCCGAATAGAACTGTATGACCATCGTCAGCCAGGCGACGCGGCATTCCAGTGCCGCCAAGGGCTTCCCCTGGATACAGCGCATTCTAGGCGGGCTTGGAGAGATCTCGCAGCATTTCCTCGACAGCTGCCTTGGCGCGGTCAACGACGTCCTGGCTGCGGCCGCGCACCACGAGTTCGGTCCAGAACTTGCCGTCGAGGAACTTTGGATAGGAGCCGATGATGGCTTGCGGGTTGGCTTTCTGGATTTCGCCAAGTGGCCCGCCGATGACACCCTCGCCGAAGGGACAGTGCACCATTGCCGAGATCATCTTGGACCCGGCCCTGAGCGTCGGCACGACGTTGTCGAGCATGGCCTGGAAGATCGCCGGGACACCCGCCATCACATGGACATTGCCGATCCTGAAGCCCGGCGCCATCGACACGGGATTGTCGATATGCTCCGCTCCGCGCGGCATGCGGGCCATGCGTTTGCGTGCCTCGGTCAACTCCATGTCGCGCTTGGCGTAGTGCGCTTCAAGCATGGCGTAGGCCTTGGCGTCATATTCGCAGGGAACGCCGAAGGCTTTCGCCATCGAGTCGGCCGTAATGTCGTCATGGGTCGGCCCGATGCCGCCTGTCGTGAAAACATAGTCGTAACGGGCGCGCAATGCGTTCACCGCGCCGGCGATGTCGTCCTCGTCGTCGGCGACGACACGCACTTCCTTGAGGTCGATTCCAATCGCGGTCATGATGTCGGCGAGGTGGCCGATATTGCGGTCCTTGGTGCGGCCGGACAGGATCTCGTCGCCGATCACCAGCATCGCCGCGGTAACGATTTCAGCCATCTGGATCCGCCCTTTTGCCACTGCGAAGCCGCGACTTAGCGCCAAGGCGGCGGCGGCGCAATGCGCAGGCCATCGTTTCGATGCCGGGGTTGCGGTCGCGGCAAAGCCAACTAACCTTGCCGCGAACGGGGTAGAGTGGCGAATGTCGCTGACTGCGATTCTGGGCTGGATGGTTTTGGCGGCGCTGTTCTGCGCAGCGCTTTTTGTCGGCAGCTTCGTTTTCAGGACCAGGCGCATCGCCGCCTGGGCTGAAAAAGAGGTGCCGCCGGCAGGCAAATTCATCGTCATCGGCGGGCAGCGACTGCATTATGTCGAGGCGGGCGAGGGGCCGCCCATCCTGTTTATTCACGGCCTTGGCGCGCAGCTGCACCATTTCAAGGGAACGATCTTCGACAGCCTGGAGGATCGCTATCGCCTGATAGCGCTCGACCGGCCGGGCTCCGGCTATTCGACGCGCCCCATGTTTGCCAATGCCGGGCTCTACGCGCAGGCCGCGACAATCGCCGGCTTTATCGACGCGCTGGGGTTGGAAAGACCGCTGGTGGTCGGCCATTCGCTCGGCGGAGCCGTCGCGCTGGCCCTCGCGGTCGAACATCCCGAAAAGATAGGCGGCCTGGCGCTGATCGCGCCGCTGTCGCACTATCTCGGCCACATCCCGCCCGCTTTTGCCTCGCTCAACATCAAGTCGCCCTGGATGCGGCGCTTCCTGTCCGAGACCTTCGCGGTGCCCACATCGCTGAAATTCGCGGAGCAGACGTTGGATTTCGTCTTCCGCCCGCAGCGCCCTCCGGAAGATTACGGCGTGCGCGGCGGCGGCCTCAGTGGATTGCGGCCCAGCCACATCTACGCCGCGGGCACCGATTTCGTCGACATGCAGGCTGATCTGGCGCAGGTGGAGGATCGCTACGGCGAAATAGACATGCCTGTCGGCGTGTTCTTCGGGATGGACGATCGCGTGCTTGACCCCAAGCTGCACGGTGAGGCGCTGCGCGACAGGATCAAGGCCGCTGACGTAGAGATCGTGGAGGGCATCGGCCACATGCCGCAATTCATCGTGCCGGAGCGCGTTGTCGCCTTCGTCGACCGTATTGCGTCTAGGGTGAACGCCACGAGCGTGGTGGGGGCCCGCTAGCTACGCCGCGCCTGCCGCGCGAGCGGGTGCCGGGTCCTGCAAGGCGCGCACCTTGTTGGCCGAGAGCGTCGAGAGATCGGACCAGATGCGGGACACTGCGTTCGCTGCCCGCGTATAGGCGATATCGAGCTCGCCGCGCCGCATTTCCGCGACGATTGCCTTAAAACTCTGGGCGCAATTGCCGACAGTCTCGTGAAGCTGCTCTGCATCCGCGATCGTCAGATCCGGCTCGGCGAGCGCCAACGGCACCTCGCGCGCCATACGCTTTGCGAAGCGGCCCTGTTCCTGCAATCTGGCGACCCAGTCGACCGGCATCATTGATTCCTTTTTTAGCGAAATTGCTGGACGCGCCGTGCGGACGCAAGGGTCCAAATCGCTGTTCCCACGGGGATTTGCACCGCGAATTCAAAGTTATGTGGTGGGCTGGCTGGCATCCGGCGGGGTTCGACCGGCGACAGCGCTGGAGTGTTTCGGGGAAAAGTGCGTAGCAACTTCCCGGTTCGGTAACGCGAGAGCACACTACCTAATGCGGCTGACGGATTCCGTGATCTCGTGAACCGCGCTAGCGGCCGTCGTTGGGCGAAAACCGGGCGACAAGCGAATGGCTCTCCGCCGCATAGGTGAAGCGCGCATGCGTCACGGGTTTATAGGCGCTCCAGGTGCGCCGCTCGATCGTCAGGCAGGGCGCCCCCCGCGGGATATCCAGGGCTTGCGCCGTCTCGCCATTCGCCGCGGTGGCGCTGATCCGATGCTCGGCGGAACTCCAGGGTACTCGGCCGATCAGCCAGGGACCCGGCGCCATGTCCGAGAAGCTTTCCTCGGCGGCTTCCGGCTCCGAATCGAGGCTGATGAGGCGATGCTCGCAACAGAAAGGGCGCTCGCCGGAGAAGTGGCGGCAGGTAAGCTCGAGGACCGTCTTCGGGCGTTCCGGCCCCAGAAATTCGCCATCGGACGGACTGCCTCGACGTTCCCGGCGCAGCAGCAATTGATAGCGGTAAGGCAATCCGAGCGCTTCGACCTCGGTGCGGATATCGTGGATTTCCAGCACCGCTGCCTGGCTGCGCGGCTGGCGCACGAAGCTGCCCGAACGCCGCCGGCGTTCGATGAGGCCGGCCTTGGCGAGCTGCGACATCGCCTTGTTGACGGTCATCCGCGAGCAGCCATACTCGACCGTCAGCTCATGCTCGAACGGGATGCGGTATCCCGGCGCCCATTGCCCCGAGACGATCTTGCCGCGAATGTCGTTGAGGATGCGCTGATAGAGAGAGGTGTGTTCCTCGCCCGCAGTCGTCGCTTCCATGCTACCCAAATCAGCCATCGCAGTTTCCGCTTGGCCCCTCTCTAGCACGATCCCGCTCCGATGCAGCCCCTTCGGGTCGCGGTCGGGCGGCTTTCAAGCGCCGGCAAGGTCGGACATGACGCGCGCAAAGCGCGCAGCGATCCTGTCGCGGTTCGCGTGCCGTCCAACGGTGACCAGCTTTCGGCCTCCGACCCAGACGCAATCCACGGCGGTCGCACGCGCGAAAATCCAGCCGTCGAAGATCTCATCATCCCGTTTGCCCGACAGCGAGGCGTGGCCTGCGTCCAGCGAGACGAGATCGGCGGATTGACCCGTGGCAAGGCCGCCTGCCTGCGCCCCGAGCGCCTGATTGCCGCCGGCAAGCGCACGGGTAAAGAGGGCGTATCCGTTGGATTGGCCCGGGGCGGCGAGCACGTTGCGGGCGCGGTGGAGGATACGCTGCGAATATTCGAGCTGGCGCAGTTCGTCGGCGACGCCAATCAGCACATTCGAATCGGACCCAATGCCGAAGCGCCCGCCATGCTGCGTGAAGGGTGCACCCGGAAACGCGCCGTCGCCGAGGTTAGCCTCGGTAATGGGGCATAGTCCGGCGACGGCGCCGGTGGCCGCCATCCCGCTCGTTTCCGCCGGAGTCATGTGCGTGGCGTGGATCAGGCACCAGCGCTCATCGACCGCCTGGTTGGCCAGCAGCCACTCGACGGGCCGCGCGCCGGACCAGGCCAGGCAGTCGTCCACCTCTCGGGTCTGCTCCGCGACGTGGATATGGATCGGCCCGTTGCCGGCAAGAGGCACCACCGACGCCAGTTCGTCTGCCGTTGCCGCGCGCAGGCTATGCGGCGCCACGCCGATGACCGCCTGGCGCAGATCTTGAACCACCTCGCGCGACTTCTCCATAAGCTTGGTGAAGCGGTTCACATCGTTGATGAATCGCCTCTGGCCATCGGTCGGCAGGGCGCCCCCGAAACCTGAATGCGCATAGAAGACCGGCAGCAATGTCAGCGCTATCCCGGCTTCATCTGAGGCTGCGGCGATGCGATCAGCCATCTCGGCCGGATTGGCATAGGGTTGGCCGCTCCGATCATGGTGCAGATAGTGGAACTCGCCGACCCGGGTGAAACCGGCCTCCAGCATCTCGACATAGAGTTGGGCGGCAACGGCCTGAACCTGCTCCGGCGTCATGGCAAGCGCAAAGCGGTACATGACGTCGCGCCAGGACCAGAAGCTGTCCGCATCCGGGCCGCGCGTTTCGGCCAGCCCGGCCATTGCGCGTTGGAAGGCGTGACTGTGCAGGTTCGGCATTCCGGGGATAAGGATGCCGTGCCGCTCGTCGGCGGGCATGGGCGATGCGTCTCGCTCGACCGCGCCGATCAAGCCGTCGGCGATGGTGAGGCGCACATTCGCAGCCCACCCGCCCGGAAGAAGGGCGTTCTTCGCAAATATCTCAGCCATGCCTGACCTCCTATCTCGCTATTCTATGTATATACATAATAGCAAGTCTGAGGAAGCGTGAAAATCGATCAGCCTGCGGCGCGAATCATATCCGCCGCCTTCTCCGCGATCATGATCGTCGGCGCGTTGGTGTTTCCGCCGATCAATGTCGGCATGATCGAGGCATCCACCACCCGAAGACCTTCCACGCCGCGTACCTTGAGTTCGGGATCGACAACGGACATTTCGTCGGCGTCCATCTTGCAGGTGCCGACCGGGTGGTAAATCGTGTCGGCGCGCGAGCGGATTTGTTCCATCAGTTCGGCGTCGGTCTCGCTGCCGTTCAGGTACATTTCCTTATGCCGGTACTTTGCCAGCGCAGGCGCATCAAGGACTTGCCGCATCTTCTTTGTGCCCTTGAGGAGAAGCTGCGCGTCCCGCTCGTCCGAAAGGAAGCGCGGGCGCGGCGGGGAAAGGGGGGTTCGCGTCGTTGAGTCCAACCTCGCCACGCGAATGCGGCCTGAGTACGCAGATGTGGCAGGAATAGCCATAGCCGAGATGCAGCTTCTTGCCGTGGTCGTCGACAATCGCCACGATGAAATGCGCTTGCAGGTCGGGACGCTCTATCGACGGATCGGATTTCAGGAACGCGCCGCCCTCTGCAAAGGGCGTAGCAATCAGGCCGGTCCCGTCCCTGCGCCAGGCAAGGATATGCTTGACCAGGTTAAA
>Ga0190271_10002338_pt1 | contig 11410 bp, 8 predicted proteins | sample Popmic356T_FD_133747 | JGI IMG/M metagenome (GOLD analysis project Ga0190271, IMG submission 133747) | Populus adjacent soil microbial communities from riparian zone of Weber River, Utah, USA - 356 T | ecosystem: Environmental > Terrestrial > Soil > Riparian zone | place: USA: Utah | collected...
GTGATGCCGCGCTCGCGCTCGAGGTCGGTGTTGTCCATCACCCGATCGGCCACCTGCTGATTGGCACGAAAGGCGCCGCTTTGCCGCAGCAGCGCGTCGACGAGGGTCGTCTTGCCATGGTCGACGTGCGCGATGATGGCGACGTTCCGCCGCAGCGGGTTGGCGATCTGTGTGGACTTTCTCGAACTAGACATCTTCCCAGTATACCGTTGCCGGTCGATTGCCCGTGTAACGCCGGTTCCTTAGTTGGTGCGAGCCCGTTAGAATACGTACATGCCTTTGTTTGAATACGCCTGCAAGGAGTGCGAACACGAGTTCGAGGCGCTGGTGCGCGGTAGCGAGGCACCGGAGTGCCCGTCCTGCCACAGCACCGAGCTGCAGCGACGTCTGTCCGTGTTTGCCGCACACACCAACGGCCACGCGAGCAGCGCGGCATCGTCTGCGATGGGCGCCTGCGGATCGTGCGGCGATCCGCGCGGGCCTGGATCCTGCTCGATCAACTGAGCAACCTGCAGTTCCGGGTTCCAGGTTCCGGAAACGGCAGTCCGTTTCTAGCTAACTGCAGTTCCCACCTGTCGGCTTGAGCGACGTGAGATTGATCCGCTCATCGCCCGGCTCGATGTAGATCAGACCGCGTGCTTCCATCTTCTGGCCCGTGTGCGACTCGGGCTTGAAGGGCGCGACGCTGATCAGTCGAAACGTCTTGCTCCCCAGCGGTCGCGATGCCGCCGTCACCAGCCCGCGATCGGACGGTGCCTCATCGCGAGTCGTCAGCGGCTCCGCAGTGCGCGTCAGCATCCACGTGTTGTTCGGGCCAGTCGCCAGACATCCCACCGTCTGAACCAGCGAGAAGTTCTGCACGGTCGCCTGCTCGCCCTTCTTGAGGATCTGCGTCGTGGCCAGGTCGGCGCTGCCCACCAGCAAGTCGGAATTCCCTGACGGGAAGCCGTTGGTCTGAAGGATGTAGGTGACGATGTCGAGCTTCACCTGATCGTCGAGGATGGTGCCGAAGTTCGGCGGCATCGTGTCGCGAACTTTGGTGAAGAGGCTCTCGACCACGTCACCGCCCCAACTGGTCTGAAAGCGATCGCCCTTGAGTGCAGGCGCCGTGTTGCCGGCGAGATCCTCGCCGTGACACCGCAGGCATGTCGTGTTGAAGATCGCCTTGCCCCGCTCGGCCTGTGCGGTCGTGTAGACACCTTGCCAGATGCGGGCCGTGTCCTGGGCCCGCAACCCAACACCGCACGCGAGCAACGCGACGAGAACAACGACGGCACGTCGAAACATTCAAAGCTCCTCAGCCTGAGTATAGACTCGTCGCACGCCTTCACGATGTATCCTCGTGCCAGGAGCCTTCATGATTCGCAGCCGAATATTCGCCGCATTTCTGCCGTTGTTCTTCCTCATCGCCGCCTGCAACCGAACTGAGCCCAAGCCCGCAGTCGATCAGCCACTCGGATTGGGGGCTGAGTTCGCTCCTCTCGAGGTGCCGGCCGCGGCGGGAAGCGCTCACCCGCAGCTCACGACGTCGTCGAAGGGCGCCATTCTGAGCTGGCTGGATCAGGACGAGTCCACGACCACGCTGCGATTCTCCGAGCGCGCAGGGGGAAACTGGTCTGCGCCGCTCACTGTCTCGACCGGCAAGGACTGGTTCATTACCGCGGCCGACGTGCCATCGGTTCTTCGCCTGAAGGACGGCACGCTCGTCGCCAACTGGTATCCGACGACCGATGAAGCCATCGAGGCCTACGACACGCAGCTGTCCTACTCAAAAGACGACGGGAAGACGTGGGCAAAGGCGTTCTCGCCTCACCATGACAAGACGAAGACCCAGCACGGGTTCGTCTCGCTGCTCGAACTGGCCGACGGCGGTCTCGGCATGGTGTGGCTCGACGGGCGCGACCAGGAGCTGAACACGACCGACCCGCTCGGCGGGTCGATGGCGCTCTACTTCGCCAGCTTCGACTCCTCGTGGAAGCAGACGGCCGAGAACGTTGTCAATGCACGCGTGTGTGAATGCTGTCAGACGGCGGCGGTCGTGACGACGGACGGTGTGCTCACGGCATTCAGAGACCGCTCGGCCGACGAGATCCGCGACATCAAGGTGTCTCGCCTCGATGCCGGCAAGTGGACGCCGGAACTGGCGCTGCATGACGACAACTGGAAGATCGATGCGTGTCCCATCAATGGGCCGGCGTTGAGCTCGCGTGGGCGCCAGGTGGCGGCCGCATGGTTTGCGGCGCCGAACGACAACGGCCGCGCCTTCGTCGCCTTCTCACAGGATGCCGGCAAGACATGGAGCCCGGCGATTCGACTGGATGACGAGGCGTCGCTCGGACGCGTGGATATCGAGATGCTGGACGATGGCTCTGCGATCGCGAGCTGGGTCGAGTTCGCCAATGGAAAGAGCCAATTCAAGGTGCGTCACGTCACACCGTCAGGCCAGCGCTCCCCCGCGACGGACGTGCCGGGCGCAGGGCGCGTAAGCGGCTATCCGCGAATGACGCGCGCGGGCAATGAGCTGATTCTGGCGTGGACTGAGGGAGACGGCAGCCCGCAGGTAAAGGCCGCGGTAGCTCGACTCAAGTAGGCGGACGCGTCGATTTCGTGATGGCGGGTCTCGAGAACAAGACCCGCCCTACGCAACAAACCCGTACAAGACGAAACCCGCACTACGCCGATGGCGTGAGCGGGTCCGTGTGTTGCCGTAGGCCGGGTCTTGTTCTCCAAGACCCGGCGCTGCGAACTTAGTCGACGATTTCGCCGGGACGCTTGCCCCAGCCAAATCCGTCCTTCGGCCGGTGCAGCGTGACCATGCGAACGCGATGGTCCTTCGGGTTGCGGCCCGGGCTACCGGTGATGATGACGTGGTCGCCCGCCTTGAGCGTCTCTCTGGTAACGCCCTGCCCACCGAGCTGACCAGCGCCGCCCCACTCGACGGCATACCGCACCATCGACCCATCCTTCTCCTTCACCATCACATGCACGAAGGAGTGCGGATTCCTGAACAGGAACTGCACCAGCTCGCCCTCAATCTGCACGGTCTGATCTTCGAGATACGTGGCCGCGAAGGAGTGATGGGCGTATGCCTGTGCACCGATGAACGTCATCGCTGCCACAGCCAAAACAACCAGGTAACGCTTCATATCGTGGTTCCTCCCCTGACAGAACCGAGCTCTGAAAGGAATCCTAGCTGACATACGAGGAAAACGGTCCTGAAGAGTCCCTGAATTCTTCGTCAGGAACTTCCGGGATCCACCAATCCCGCGGCCCCTCGCTGCCGGTATCGCACGAGAGAATACAACAAATCGCACTATTTCTCATTCTTTTGTCCGATTCCGAAATAATCCGACACGTCCTTTTGAGCGGATCGTGTCACTCGGCGGCTTTCGCGGACGCGATGTACGCGTCCACCTGCGGCTCGAGCAGGTCGAGCGGAAGCGCACCGTTGCGAAGCACGACGTCGTGAAACTCGCGGACGTCGAATCGCGAGCCAAGCGCCTGCTCGGCCTTTCGCCTCAGACGCACAATCTCGAGCTGACCGAGCTTGTACGCGAGCGCCTGACCTGGGCGCGCGATGTAGCGATCGACTTCGGCCAGCGACTGCGCCGGCACGTGCTCGGTGAAGTAGCCACGCGCGCGGTCGCGCGACCATCCCATCGAGTGGATTCCGGTATCGACAACGAGGCGGACAGCGCGAAACAGCTCGCTTGCGAGTTGTCCGAAGCGCGTGGCGGGATCGCGATAGAGGCCGAGGTCCGTGCCCAGCGACTCGGCGTAGAGCGCCCAGCCTTCGCTGAACGACGCCGCTCGAAACATCTTCCTGAACTCGGGAATCCCTTCGAGCTCGCGCGCGAGACCCACCTGCAGGTGATGTCCGGGAACGGTTTCGTGCAGGACGAGTGAGTCGATGGTGTACTTCGTCTGCTCCGCCGGCCGGTACGTGTTCATGTTGAACCAGGCTGGGCGCGTTCCGTCGGCGGTGCCCGCGGTGTAATTCGATGCGGTCGCGGCCTCGCGGTCAGGCGCGATCGGGCGCACACCGACGGTCATGCGCGGAGTCTTCTTGAACAGGCGCGACAGTTGAGGCTCGACGCGCGCCAGGACGCTTCGCGCGTACTGCAGCATCTCTTCCTGCGAGGTGAAGTGCATCGCGGGATCGGCGCCAAGCCGCCGCTCGAATTCGGCAACGGTTCCCGTGAAGCCGGCCTCGCGCGCCACGCGAGCCATCTCGCCCTCGATTCGCGTGACCTCCTTCAGCCCGAGCTGATGAATCTCCGCCGCCGGCATGCGAGTGGTCGTGTACGCGCGAATGAGGCTCGCATAGGCGCGTGCACCGTCGGGGATCGTGCTGAGACCAATCTCTGGTCGCGCCTGCTTCAGATACGTGTCACGCAGGAACGACTCGAGTCGCTTCCAGCTCGGGACGAACTGCTGTGAGTACGCCGTCCTCGCGTCGGTGCGCAGCCGGCTCTGATCGGCAGATGAGATCTCGTTAGGGAATGCCTTGAACGCGGCGAGCAACGGGGTCTGCTCGGGCGACGCACCCGCCTGCGCGCCTACCTGCTCAATCATCAGGTTGACGACGACCGCCGGTTGCGCACGGTGCGCGGCAAACTGCTCGCGCATGAAATCGATCGACTGATCGATGTACGCCGGAAGCGCGCGCAGTCGCACGATGATGTTCTCGTAGTCGCGAACCGTCCGCGCCGGCATCTGGTCAACGATCTCGAACACCTCGTTGTGCAGACCGTCGGACTGCGAGACCTGCTGCACGAGATCGAGCGACGCTTCCGCCTCGAGCGCTGTCTTCAACTCGTACTCGAGCAGATCGGCGCTCAGATGCTCATTGAGGGTCAGGTTGCCGGGGCTGACGTACTGAACCTGCCTGAGGAACTCTTCTCGTGCGGCGCGCGCACGGTCGCGCGCGGCTTTCGACCAGTCCTGCCATCGGTCGTTGTGCTCGGGGAGCCCGACACGCGTCGCCAGCTCCGGCTCCTCGGCGAGCCGCCATTGCCAGTAGTTGATGAACGTTTGTCGGAGGCCTGCCGACGACACACCGACGGCGGGAGCCGGAAATGTTTTTTCTCGCTCTTGCTGCGCGGTTAGCTCAAACGGTACGGAAACCACGAAGGACACGAAGAGCACAAAGACCACGAAGAGCACAAACCGAAGAGCCTTCAATCCTGACGCTCCATACACAGGATCTTATCGATCTTCGTGCTCTTCGTGATCTTCGTGGTTACGACTTCGGCAGCTTGAACGCGATCAGCTCACCAGGAAACCCGGGGCCAGCTATCGCGACAACGATGTACTGCTGACCGCCGAGCGAGTAGGTCATCGGCGATCCGGTCTGCGGCGCGGGCAGGTAGACCGATCCGGCTTCCTGCCCCGTCGCCTTGTTGTACGCGCGCAGCATGGCACCACGCCGTCCATCGGGAAGCGTGAACGTGCCGCCCTCACCCGCGATGACCAGCGTCTTCGTCACGAGCGTACCAATGCGCCCCTGCCGGCCAGTCCTCGGGATGTTGAGACCTTTGAGCAACGGATGGTTCTTGATGTTGTCTGGCGTCTCGCCGTGCGCGACCTGCCAGAGCATCGTGCCCTGCTTCAGATCGAGTGCCGTAATACGTCCGTATGGTGGCTTGATCAGCGGAAGGCCCTGCACGGTCACCGGAATGTCCGGCGCCTTCGGGTTCGCCGGATTCCTTGCCTGCCCTCTGACGTACGCCATGTCTGACGGCTCGCTCGGGCGCTCTGCGCCTGGCACCAGACCGAGCGGCGTCACCTCGGTGTTCGTGAAGATGTAGAAGACACCGTTCTCAGGATCGAAAGAGCCGCCCTGCCAGTTCGCGCCGCCGGTCGCGGCCGGCAGCATCAACGTTCCCAGCGGGCCATCGAACTTGCTGACGACTGGCGGCGTGAAGATGGGGCCGATCTTGAATCTCGAAGCCAGCTTCACGGCCTCGGCACGAAGCTCCGGCGTGAAGTCGATCAGATCGTCGATCGCGACACCCTGACGTTCGTACGCCGGCGGCTTCACGACGAACTTCTGTGTCGCGTTCGCCTTCTCCATCGGCACGTCCGACGCCTCGACCTTGCGTTCGTCGAACGGCCAGATCGGCTGGCCCGTGACGCGATCGAAGACGTAGAGCCAACCCTGCTTCGTCGGCTGCGCGATGATCTTGCGCAGGCGCCCATCGATCGTGACGTCGGCGATGATCGGCGCGCACGGCAGATCCCAGTCCCAGATGTCGTGCTCGATGAACTGGTAGTGCCACTTGCGCTTCCCGGTCTTCAGATCGAGCGCAACCAGGCTGTCGCTGAACAGGTTCTTCCCGGGGCGATGACCACCGTAGTAGTCGCCGGTCGGCATCTCGGTCGGCAGAAACACCAGACCAAGTTCCTCGTCCGCGCTCATCTGACCCCAGACGCCATTGTTCCCCGTGTATTCCTCGGAGCCCTGCTCCCACGTGTCGTAGCCCATCTCGCCCGGGCGCGGAATCGTGTGGAAGATCCAGAGTCGCTTGCCTGTCTTGACGTCGTAGCCACGCACGTAACCCTTGTCGTTACGTTTGCTGACGGGGCGGCTTCCCTCCGTATGCGCAGCGCCGATGATGACGACATCCTTCGCGATGATCGGCGCCGCGTGCAGCCCGATGTCGCCGGTGATCGGATCCATCTCCTGGTCGTCTTCGAGCTTCAGATCGACGATCCCGCCCTTGCCGAATGACGTGATGCGCTGGCCGGTCTGCGCGTCGAGCGCGATCATCTGATAGCCCGGCGTGACGTAGACGATGCGTGATGAACGGCCATCGGACCAGTACGCGAGCCCGCGGCCCGACAGCTGACGCGGCGCTTCCTGACCGCGCTTGCCCTCGTCGAGGCTGTGCATCCACTTCATCTCACCGGTCGCGGCATCGAGTGCCACAACGGCGCGGCGCGAGCCTGCTGTTGTGTACAGCGTTCCGCCGATCATGAGCGGCGTCGACTGGAAGTTGAACTCCGGCCGCGGACCGAGGTTGTCGGTCTTCAGCCGCCAGGCGACTTCGAGTGTGCTGAAGTTGGCGGCGCTGATCTGATCGAGCGGCGAATATCGATGGCTCGAGAGACTGCCGCCGTAGGTTCGCCATTCGGAATTTGCGACCGCCTGGGCCGAGAGCGGCTCTGTCAACTCCCAACGCCCAACTCCCAACTCCCAATGCAGTGGACCCGCGAGAGCTGCGGCGCCCAGGAGCACTCCCAGTGCTGTCTTCGTTCGGATGTTCATCGCGGCCACACCGTCCCCTGTTCCTTCTTCGAGACCGTCTTCAGACCCTTGTAGCTGAACTTCTGCACGCGCTTCCCTTCGTAGGTTTCCGTCGTGTAGAGATTGCCTTTCGAATCGGCGGCGATGCTGTGCACGGCGTAGAACTGACCGGGCTGACGGCCACCGTCACCGAAGCTCGTGAGCTCCTCGAGCGTGTCGCGCCGCAGGACGCGGATCTTCATGTTGCGACCGTCGGCGAGGAAGATGTACGTCTGCTGCGGATCCTTCGAGAAGGCGACGTCCCACACTGCGCCTTCGCTCAGGCTGTTCTTCGCGTAGAACATCTCCTTCACGAACTTGCCGTCCTTCGTGAACACCTGCAGTCGATTGTTCTGCCGGTCGCACACGTAGACCAGGCCGTCGCGCGAGAGGTCCGCGCAGTGCACGGGATTCCGGAACTGCTGCGCAGGAGGCGCTTCAGGTTTGTACGGACCCAGGTTCGTGTCGTCAGGCTTGTTGCCGTACGCGCCCCAGTAGCGTTTCAGCTTGCCGGTGTCGGCGTCGATAATGGCGACACGCTTGTTCAAGTAGCCGTCGGCGAGGTACGCCTCGTTTGCAGCGGGGTCCACGAAGATCTTCGCGACGCGGCCGAAGGAGACCTGATCGTTGCTGCCACCGACGTAGGTCGGATTGCCCTGCGCGTTGTTCGGACCCTTGCGCGCAGCGGACTTCCCGACCTGCAGCAGGAATTTGCCCTGCCTCGTGAACTTGAGCACCTGCGAGTCCTGATCGCCGTTGCCGCCGATCCAGACGTTGCCCTTGTAGTCGATCGTGATGCCGTGATTCGAGGCCGGCCACTCGTAGCCCTCACCAGGTCCGCCCCAGTGGCCGACGAGATTGCCTTCCGGATCGAACTCGAGCACGGGAGGCGCGCCGGCGCAGCACTCGCCGGTCGGCGGATTAAGCTCGAGGCCCTTCTCGTTGTTGCCGAGCGTCGCGGATCCGCGATGGATGATCCAGACGTGATCGCGTTCATCGACGGACACGCCGATCGTCGATCCGAGAATCCAGTGATTGGGCAGCGGCTTCGGCCAGAGCGGATCGACTTCGAAGTACGGCGCCTGAACCGAGCTGCGGCTCTGCCCCGCCAACTCCCGCGCGACGAGTACGCCTGCCGCGGTGAGCACGACCAGGACGAGGACAAACCTGCCATTCGCCAGTATCTTGCGCACGGGAGCCTCCTTTAGGCGGAGGAATTATATCCGGGGCCCGGGATCCGGGACTCGGGATTCGGGCTTCGGGGTTCGGGATTCCGGAGCCCGCAGATGATTGGGTTGGGACCTGATGCCGTAGGGCGGGTCTTGCTTTTGAGACCCGCCTACTTCGAGAGCAGCTGCTCCGCCGTCACAAACCGCGGCTCGATGTCCACCGGGACGCCTTTGAGCCTGTCGAGGACGGTCTGCGTCTGCGGCCGCACGACGCCCAGCTTCTCCATCATCTGCTTCGCCGCCGCGTAATCCCCCACCGCCTGCATCGTCATCAGGTCGCGCGTGAGGTCGAGGATGTTCTGCTTGATGCGCTCGGGGTTGACGGCGAACGTGCCGTCCGTGGCGACGGTGACCCCACCGTTGTCGAGGAAGTAGTTGAGCTGAATGGCGACGCCGCGGCCGTGGGCCTCGGTGATACCGAAGCGGATCGACCGGAACATCGACGCCAGATACGTCACGTACATCGTCTGGTCGAGCGACTTGTCCAGTTTCTGATGATCGACCAGGTACTGCAGTGCGAAGAGCCCCGAGATGTCGGCCTTCGCCTCCTCGATCGTGCTGTAGGTGTCCTTGAACTCCTGTCGCACGGTGGTCGCTCGTCCGCTGACGTTGATGTTGTGCGGACCGAGACCGTGCATCAGCTCGTGCATCAGGATATGCGTGAAGAACGCATCGAAGGAGACGTGCTGCCGGTCATCAGCCGCGAGCGCCACCTGCGCGATCGGCTGAAGCACCATCTTGAACTTCGCCTCCTGGTTGTTCTTCAGCATCACCCGCTTCGAGCCCTTCTCCGAGATCACGCGCTCGTCGTTGGGCAGGTTGAAGGCGGCCGTCTGCACGCCGCGATTGCCATCGCCGGACGAGAAGACGGTGTTCACGACTCGAATGGGCGCGAGAGCACCAAGCTTGGGGTTGCGATACTTCGGATCGATCGGCAGGTTGTTCTCGATCTCCTGCAGTTCCGATCCGAATCGCATCAGCTTCTCGGTCTCCACGTCGTCGCGAAGCGTGATGAACGATTCGAACGCAGCCTTGTAGTTGAACCACTCGTCCTCGTACACCTCGTACGGGCCGATGGTCGGCTCGATACTCGCGTCGAGCTCCATCCACGCGACGTCGCTGTCAAAGTAGTCGTTACTCAGAAGGCTGGCCGCGCGCTTCTCGAGATAGTTCTTGAGCGTCGGCTGGGTCGTGAGCGCTGCCGCTTCTCGCAGCAACTCCGCGACGTGCGCGATCTCGCCCTGATACTCGAGGCTGTAAGGGACGGCGATGAACTTCCCGTCGGGTCCGCGGCGAATCGTTGTGAAGAACCCGATTGCGCGCGTGCGCTCCGCACCGCTCAGCGTCTTGAACCACGCCTCGACGTCCGCCTTGGTCGCGCCACCCGGATAGAAGTTGCCCTCTTCCGGCTTCTTCGGCGCGCCCGGGATGAAGACTTCGTTCGCATCGAGGCGAGACCAGGGCCCCTTGTTGAGCAGGAAGTAGTGACGCCGCGCACGTCCGAGCGGCGAGTCGTCGCGCGCCAGGTCGAGGAGCATCGCTTCGTTGCCTTCCCATACCTGACGAAGGAAGAGCGCGTCGAAGATTTTCGATGCCGCGACGAGCTTTGCCAAAGCCTGGCGCTCGTTGTCCGACAGCTTGCTGACATCCGCAGTCAGGTCGACCGGCGCAAAACGCGCGGTCATCGTCTGCAGCTTCTGAGTTTCTGGGTCGGTCGTAGTCTGGGTGGTCTGCACGGCTGGTTGTGGCGTCTCTCTACTGCAGCCAATCGTTCCGCACGCCACAGCTGCTATGGCTGCGAGCAGGAGGGTCGTCGATCTCACCTAATGCACTCCGGAACTTGTCTGTAGATTCGCGGGGTCGGCTCCCAGGCGGCGAATCGCCTCTTCCCACATCTGTTCGGCTGGGACGCCGAAGATGAGCCCCGGATCGACCTCGGTCGTCAGCCAGGACGATGAGGCGATTTCGTTCTCGAGCTGCCCCGGGCTCCAGCCCGCATAGCCAACGACGACCTTCGTGCGACTCGTGGGTGGTTCTTGGAGCAACTGCAAGGTCAAGGCGCGCGAAACGGAGAGCAGCAGTCCGGGAACGATCTCCCGTTGCTCTTCATCCGGGCCTTGCGATTCGGCCATCAGCACCCACGTGCTCTGCGGATCGACAGGTCCACCAATCCACAGCTTCAGGTCGGGGTCGACGCGAACCGGCGGCTCGGTCCGCACGATCTCGCAGGCCGGTTCGCTCATCTGGCGGTTGACGACCAGACCGAACGCCCCGTCCTCGGCCGTGTAGTCGCACAGGAGCACAACCGTCCTGGCAAAGTTCGGATCCGCCATCTGGGGCATCGAGAGGAGGAGGATCGGGGCCGTGCCGGACATGACCCCATTGTATCCTCGGCGCCCCACTGTGGACTGAGGACCGTGGACGGTGGACCTATTCCGTCAGCGTGCCGGGTCCACTCGAATCTTCTGACGTCCCTGATCGTCGGCGAACTCGCGATTGTCTTCGCAGATGTATTCGAGGAGCGTGTAGTCCTTCATCCGTTGATAGGCGAAGGTGAACGTCCACGGCTTGTCGAACACCGTGGGATCGGTGATCGTGATCTCGTTCCACAGCACATCAGGCGCGACGAATCGCATGCGCTCTGCGATTCGCATCTCCTTCGAGTGCGGCACGTTCTGGTAGCGGACGTTTTCTTTGATTCCGATCGTGTCAACGGCGAGCGTGTCGCCTTCCCAGCGGCCGACCGAGTGTCCGTAGAAGCCCGGCTCGATGTCGTCGAGCGACTGCTGCGGACGGTCCATCAGGATTCGACGAACCTGCGTGTAGGCCTCCTCGATGATCGTGATCTGACCGCGGCTCTGGAGGATCTCCATCGGGAAAGTTGCCGTCATCA
>Ga0190271_10002339_pt1 | contig 11410 bp, 11 predicted proteins | sample Popmic356T_FD_133747 | JGI IMG/M metagenome (GOLD analysis project Ga0190271, IMG submission 133747) | Populus adjacent soil microbial communities from riparian zone of Weber River, Utah, USA - 356 T | ecosystem: Environmental > Terrestrial > Soil > Riparian zone | place: USA: Utah | collected...
AAAGACAATCGAATACCGACGCTTGCAGCACCGAACGCTCGCCGCTTAACATCAACACAAGATCGAGGCCGACACTCCACTAATCCAACTCGCCCGTTGCGCCAAATGTTCTGACGACGGACAGTCGCGATGGGAATTTACATCTGGCGCGAGGAGTCGAAGCCCGACGGCGTCGAGCTTCGCATCGATGACAGCGGTATTTCCGTTCAGGAAAAGTAGCGCTAGCGCTTGGCGAAGAGCGCCGCCAGCAGGCCCACAACCACCAGACCCACCGCAGCAGCCGCCGCCGGATTGTCGCGCGCTGTCTGCTCTACGCGGCGCGCCTGCTTTTGCATGTGCGGCAATGCTTCAGTCCAACGCTGCGCGAGATCCTCGTAGAGATTTTCAGCGGTCTCACTCGCCTCCGCATAGGCTGCGCCACCCCGCTTCGACAGTGTCTTGCGCAAGCTGGAGACTTCCTTGCGCAGCGATTCGAGTTGGGATTCGAGGTTTTCGACGAGGTCGTCGCGCATTTTCGAGGCGTTTGCCATCGTGGTACTCCAGGTATGAACGAGAGTAGTCAACGGTGGCCTCGCCGAAATGTTCCGCCCGGCCGGTCGATCTCTTCCTGACCTCAGCGAGCCGAGTTCCGGCGGGCCAGCGCCGCTTCCCAGGCAAGTGCGTCGGCGACGATGCGGTCCAGATCGTCATGCTTGGGCTGCCAGCCCAATTCGGCGCGGGCGCGATCGGAGTTTGCCACGATGGCGGCCGGATCGCCTGGGCGGCGGTCGGTCATGCGCACGGGGAAGTCGGCGCCATGCACGCGACGCACGGCCTCGATCACCTCGAGCACCGAGTAGCCGTGGCCATAGCCGCAATTGGCGAGCAGGCTGGCGCCTCCCGCCCTCAGCCGCTCCAGCGCCAGGCGGTGCGCGGCGGCCAGGTCGCTCACATGGATATAGTCGCGAACGCAGGTGCCATCCGGCGTATCGTAATCGTTGCCGAATACCTGCATGAACGGGCGCTTGCCCAAGGCGGTCTCGCTGGCGACTTTGATGAGATGCGTGGCTCCGGGCGTCGACTGGCCGGTGCGCCCCTGGGGATCGGCCCCTGCGACATTGAAATAGCGCAGGATCGTGTAGGTGAGCGGATAGGCGCGAGCAGCGTCCTGAAGCATCCATTCGGTCATCAGCTTCGAACGGCCATAGGGCGATTCCGGGTGCAGCGGCGCCTCCTCCACGACCGGTTCGCTGCCGGCGCCGCCGTAGACCGCAGCCGTGGACGAGAAAATGAAATGCGGCACGCCCGACGTGACCGCCGCTTCGATGAGGTTCCGGGTCTTGGCGGTGTTGTTCTCGTAATAGCCAAGGGGATCGGCGACCGATTCCGGCACGACGATAGAGCCCGCGAAATGGATAATGGCGTCGACCTGATGCTCGGCGACAATCGATCTGACGAGATCCAGGTCGCCGATATCCCCGACGACGAGTTTGGCCTCCGGCGCGACAGCCCATTCAAAGCCGGTGGACAGCCGGTCGAGCACGACCACATCGTCGCCCCCGTCGAGCAATTCCCAGACCATGTGGCTGCCGATAAAGCCCGCGCCACCTGTCACCAGCACCGCCATTCCATCCTCCAGACCAATGCTCCCGCTGGTTGCAACAGGAAGCGTATCTACCATTTCTTGCACTTGGTAATTGGCGGGATAGGACATGCGCGTCAATGGCGCGTGCGCCAAACCATTGATTTTGGATCATTCCAGGAAGAGCCATCCCGGCTTCGTCGTTATCGTCGCGGCGTGGCATTTTGCCCGTCTTTGGATCAATGGACTGGAGGCGGAGCTAGTCGTATGATCGGGAGTGCAAGGTGGAGCCCCAGCATGAACTATCAGCGGTTTTTCGAAGAGGCGATCGACCAGCTGCATTCCGAGCGGCGATATCGCGTCTTTGCCAACCTCGAACGAATCGCAGGCGCTTTCCCGAAGGCAATCTGGCGTCCCAGTTCGGATGCCGCGCAAGGCATGTCCAATGGCGAGGCCAAGGAGATCACCGTCTGGTGCTCCAATGATTATCTGGGCATGGGTCAGCATCCCGACGTTGTCGCCGCCTTCCAGAATACGGCCGGACGGATGGGCTCCGGCGCGGGCGGGACGCGCAATATTTCCGGCACCAACCATCCGCTGGTCGAGCTCGAGCTGGAACTCGCCGACCTGCACCGGAAGGAGTCCGCCCTCGTCTTCACCTCGGGCTTCGTTTCCAACGAAGCCTCGATTTCGACCATCGCGCGTCTGCTGCCGAACTGCCTGATCCTGTCGGACGAATTGAACCACGCCTCGATGATCGAGGGTGTGCGCCGCTCCGGCGCCGAGAAGAAAGTCTTCCGCCACAATGACGTCGCTCATCTGGAAAGCCTGCTGCAGGCCGCCGGTAAAGAGCGTGCGAAGCTGATCGTCTTCGAAAGCGTCTACTCGATGGACGGCGACGTTTCGCCCATCGCGGCGATCGCAGACCTCGCCGAGAAATACAACGCCTTGACCTATATCGATGAAGTCCACGCGGTCGGCATGTATGGCCATCGTGGCGGCGGCATCACCGAGCGGGAGGGGCTCGCCGACCGCATCGACATTATCGAAGGAACATTGGCCAAGGCCTTCGGAACGCTCGGCGGCTATATCGCCGGCACGCGCAGCGTGGTCGACGCAGTGCGCTCCTACGCGCCGGGCTTTATCTTCACGACCGCGCTGCCGCCGGCCATCGCAGCGGCCGCAACCACCTCGATCCGCCATTTGAAGACATCCCAGGCCGAGCGCGAGGGCCAGCAAAGGCAGGCGGCGCGCACGAAGCAGATTCTGTCTGCGGCGGGGCTGCCGGTCCTGCCGTCCGACACACACATCGTGCCGGTTCTCGTCGGCGATCCCGAATTGTGCAAGATGGCGAGCGACCGGCTGCTCGGGCTGCACAATATCTACATCCAGCCGATCAACTATCCGACAGTGCCGCGCGGCACGGAGCGCCTGCGCATCACGCCAACGCCGCTGCACGGGGACGCGTTGATCGATGGGCTGAAGGCCGCGCTTGTCGAAACATGGGATGCGCTGGGCATTCCTTACGCGACCGCTGGCCGGCCAGCCGTCAAGAAGACCGAACGGATCATCCCGCTGGTGGTGCCGACAAGCGGCGGGTGACCCGCGCTTTAAGCGGAAGCTTTGAGCTCAGGCTGCTTGCCGGGACGTACGTAGACCGACAAGCAAATCCGCCGGGATGCGCCACGCTTTGCTGATGCGGTAGACAGCATCAGTGGTAAGACTTCGCTTACCGCTGAGAATCTCGGACGTGCGGGATCGCGACCCCAATATCGCTGAAAGCTCCGCCTGCGAACGGCCCATTTCGGTAATAGCCAACTGAAGCACTTGGATTGGCGACAGATCGCCGTCGATCCTGAAACGCCGGGCTTCATAGTCTTCCACCAGAATAGCCAGCACCTCCAACTTGTCGGCCTCTGGCGTGCCTGCATCAGCGTTCCAAAGTGCCTCGATCTCCTTCAGGGCAAGATAGTGATCTTCATCGGTTCGAATTGGACGAATATCCATGATCCTGCTTCCTTCCTGGAATATTGGAACAGTCAGTGCATCGATGCGGTCGTATTCGGCATGCGTTCCAAGAAACTTTATGAATGCAATTCTGCCCTGAAATTGAACGCGACGATCAGGCGATAATTGCCACCGGCAACTTCGAAGCGGGCACGCTCGCCATTCAGAGCCTTCGCCTTCGGAAAAGCAGCCTGAACACCGGCCATACTGGTCCAATGCGATGCTCTCGCAACTCTCAACCAAAAAACCAAGGGCGACCGGGTTTCTGGATGCCTAGCAACAAAGGCGGCGATGGTGCTCGACTCTGGGGAACAAATGCATCACACCATCTGCCGGCGGCAATCAACCTTCGATTGCGTGCATCCAGCCGTGCTTGTCGTCCACGGCGCGGCGTTGAATGCCGACCAGTTTCGACCGGAGCTGTGAGGTGATCTCTCCGTCACCGCTGTTTCCGATCGCAAAGGATCCATCCCTGAACTTCACAGTGCCGATGCCGGCGATCACCGCCGCCGTGCCGCAGGCGAAGGCTTCGCGCAGTCTGCCGCTCTGCGCATCTTCCTGCCATTCATCGAACGAATAGAGGCGTTCCACGACCTTGAAGCCGGACTCGCCCGCGAGCTTCATCACGGAGGCGCGGGTGATGCCTGGCAGAATGGTGCCGAGCGGCGGCGTCACGATGGTCTTGTCATCCATGATGAAGAAGATGTTCATGCCGCCGAGTTCTTCGACCCATTTGCGTTCGGCGGCGTCGAGAAAGACGACCTGGTCGCAACCGTTGCGGGACGCCTCGGCCTGCGCGACAAGGCTGCCGGCATAGTTGCCGCCGCATTTGGCGGCACCGGTGCCGCCGGGAGCAGCGCGCGTATAGTCGTCCGACACCCAAACGGTGACCGCCTTGTAGCCGCCCTTGAAATAGGCGCCGACCGGGCTGCCGATGACACAGAAGATGTATTCGGCCGCAGGGCGCACGCCGAGGAACGCTTCGCTGGCGAACATGAAGGGACGCAGATAGAAACTGCCATCGCCCTCAGGCACCCAGTCGGCATCGACCTTGACCAGCGTCTCTATCGCGTCGAGGAAGAGCTCTTCCGGAATTTCGGGCATTGCCATGCGCTGCGCCGACAGATTGAAGCGGCGCGCATTCTCCTCAGGGCGAAACAGCGCCAAGCCGCCATCGTCAGTACGGTAGGCCTTCATACCTTCGAAGATTTCCTGGGCGTAGTGGAGGACGGCGCTCGCCGGATCGATCTGGAAGGGCTCGCGGGCACGAACCCGCGCATCGTGCCAGCCCTTGTCGGCGGACCAGGTGATGGTCACCATGTGGTTGCTGAACACCTTGCCGAAGCCAGGGCTTTCCATCAGCCGGGCGCGCGCGTCCGGCGCGGTGGGCGCCACATGCGGCACTCGGGCAATCGCAGATTTGGTCATGGCAACCCATCCCTGACCGGCTGACACCGGCACATCGTCACAACGGCGGCCACTTAAGGCCAATCCGGCTCTTTCGGCAAGGTGGAATACGTCAGTAATGGTGACCTTTCTTCTGTCCGGCGATCCAGCCGGCAAGTCGTCCGGCCGCTTCCTCGATCTGGTCCACACCGCGGTGGAAGCACAGGCGGAAAAACGCTTCGCCGCCGGCGCCGAAGGCCGTACCCGGCGCGAGACCGACATTGGCCTCGTCTATGATGCGCATCGCCGCCTGTCGCGAATCCGTTACACCATCCACCGCGAAGAACAGGTAGAACGCCCCGGCCGGCACGGCGAAGCGCGTGCGGCCCGTGGCGTGCAGCGTCTTGCAAATCAGGTCGCGCATCTGGCGCGCATGCTCGATGTTATCGTCCAGATATTGATCGCCCGCATCGAGCGCCGCCACCGCGCCGCGCTGCATGAATGACGCGACGCCGGACGTGGAATATTGGATAAGGTTCTCGAAGGTCTGCTGGAGAGACGGATGCGTCGCGATCCAGCCGATGCGCCATCCAGTCATCGCCCAGTTTTTCGAGAAGGTGTTGACGAACAGAATGCGGTCTTCCGGCTCCATGATGTCCATGAACGACGGCGCGCGCTTTCCGTCATAGTGGAAGCGGGCATAGATCTCGTCGGCGACGATCCACAGCCCGTGTTTTCTCGCCAACGCCAGAACCGCTTTCAGATCGTCATGGTCGGCGGTCCAGCCCGTCGGATTCGAGGGGCTGTTGAAGAAGATCGCGCGGGTCTTGGGCGTGATCGCGTCAGCGAGCCGCTGGCGGTCGAGAACCCAGCCATTGTCGGTGAATTCCAGAGGCACCGGAACTGGAACGGCGCCCGCGACGCCGGCTGCGCCGGAAAAATTGGGCCAGGCGGGCGTCAGGTAGATCGCTTCGTCGCCCTGCCCCGTGGTTGCTTGAAGCGCAAGCAGGATGGCGTGCATGCCGCCGCCGGTGACCAGGAATTCGGAAGCGTCGAAGCTGCGGCCGAAATGCCGCGAATGGTAGCGCGCCAGCGCCTCTCGCAAATCCGGAATCCCGCGCTGCCAGGTATAGAAGGTCTCGCCGCGCTGCAGGGCGTCCGTGGCGGCTTGGCGAATGAACTCGGGCGTCGGCTGGTCGCCTTCGCCGACCCAAAGCGGGATGATGCCCGGCTTGCCGCGTCCGTGATTGGCCACCTCGACGATGCCGCTTTCGGGCGAAAGCCGTGCGCCATGGCGCAGTGCCGCTATCAATTTGCCGTCCGTCTCTGTGTCCATGGACGGTTGTTACCCAGACATGCCGCAAATGAAAATCCCCGGCGGTGCGGCGCCGGGGATTTGTTACTTGTGCCAGGAACAGCTGGCTTCAGCGCTTCGCGAGGAGGTCGCGAATTTCGGTCAGCAGTTTCACATCGGCCGGAGGCGGCGCGGCTTCCGGAGCCGGCTTCTCGCGCTCGAGGCGACGGCGCATATTGTTGACCGCTTTGACCATCAGGAAGATGATCCACGCCAGGATGAGGAAGTTCAGCAGCACGGTGAAGAAGCTGCCATAGGCTAAAACCGCGCCCTGTTCCTTGGCGGCTGCCAAGGAGGTCGCCGTCACATTCGACGACAGCGGCAGGTAGTAATTGTTGAAGTCGAGGCCGCCGAAAATTGCCCCAACGATCGGCATGATGATGTCATCGACAAGCGAAGCGACGATCTTGCCGAAAGCCGCGCCGATGATCACGCCGACGGCGAGATCCATCACATTTCCCTTGGAGATGAACTCCTGGAATTCCTTTAGCATCTAGCCTCTCCAGTTCCCATACTTGCGCCGAGATCCCCGTCGCGCGACTCAACTTTAAGCATTTTGTCCCGCAATGCAAAACCCGGCTGCCTGCAATGGTTGCGCTGCACCAACCGGCAATGCCGGCAAATTCCGCCGCGACAGGGCGGCAAGCGCTGGCTATGTTGGCGTCGCGCGCCAAGCCGATGCGTGAACAAGGGAGTTGCAAGAGCCGGTGCTGGGACTGTTCGTTGTCCTTACCGCAATCGCATATGTGACGCTTCTGTTCGCGATTGCGAGCCTGGGCGACCGCCGCGCCGCGCGACAGGGCGTCGGCCAGCCCCGCCCCTATATCTACGCGCTCAGCCTCGCAATCTACTGCACGTCATGGACGTTCTTCGGTTCGGTCGGATTGGCGGCGGAGCGCAACCTCGAATTTCTCGCCATCTATGTCGGCCCGGTGCTGGTCTTCCTGTTCGGCTACCCCCTGCTCGCCCGCATCGTGCGGCTGGCGAAGGGCGAGCGCATTACCTCCATCGCGGACTTTCTCGGCGCCCGTTACGGCAAGAGCTTTGCCGTCGCCTCCATCGCAACGTTGATCGCCGTGATCGGGGCGGTGCCCTACATTGCCCTGCAGCTGAAGGCGATTTCCAGTTCGGTCAGCCTGATGGTGGAGCACTACACGGGCGCGCCGCTCTCCTTCGACCCGTTCGTCAGCGACATCTCCCTTGTCGTGGCGCTCCTGCTGGCCTTGTTCGCGGTGCTGTTCGGAACGCGTCATGCAGATGCCACGGAGCATCAGGACGGGCTGGTGCTGGCCGTCGCGGTTGAGTCCATCGTCAAGCTGGCGGCCTTCCTCACCGTCGGCCTGGCCGTAACCTTCATCCTCTTCGACGGACCGGCCGGCATGGTGGCGCGAATGGCGGCGACGCCCGCGGTCGACCAGGCGATGATCTACAAGACATCGCTCGGCACCTGGCTGGTGCTTACCGGGCTCAGCGCCTTCGCCATCATCATGCTGCCACGCCAGTTTTACGTGATGATTGTCGAAAATCGCAACGAGAGCGAACTGAGGACGGCGAGCTGGCTGTTCCCCCTCTATCTGGTGGCGATCAACATCTTCGTCCTGCCGATCGCCTTCGCCGGCCTGGCGCTGGTCGGCCCCTCCACCAGCAGCGACCTCTACGTCCTGTCCGTTCCGTTGCTCGGCGGCCACGACGTGCTGGCCATGATCGCTTTCATCGGCGGCCTCTCAGCGGCGACCGCCATGGTCATCGTGGCAAGCGTCGCGCTGTCGATCATGATCTCGAACGATCTGGTGATTCCGCTGTTCGTCAGGCGCCTGCTGACGAGCAGGCCGGCGGAGGGCGAAGACTGGTCGGCGCTGATCCTGAATGTCCGCCGCATCTCCATCTTCGTCATTCTGTTCGCCGCCTTCCTCTATTACCGCCAGAGCACCGGCAATGCGCGGCTGGCCTCGATCGGATTGCTGTCCTTCGCGGCGATTGCCCAGTTTGCGCCTTCGTTCTTCGGCGGCCTGATGTGGCGCGGCGCAAACGCGCGCGGTGCGGCGCTTGGCATGACAGCCGGCCTGATAACCTGGTTCTACACGCTGCTTTTTCCGTCGCTGGCCTCGCCTGACAACGCCGTTGTCCTGCATGGGCTGTTCGGCTTCGCGGCGCTGAAGCCGCAGGGGCTGTTCGGAACGGTTGCCGAACCCCTGAACCATGGCGTGCTGTGGAGCCTTTCGATCAACAGCCTGTTCTTCGTCTTCGGCTCCCTCTCGCGCGCCGCCTTGCCGCTGGAGCGGATCCAGGCCTCCATATTCGCGCCGCGCGACGCAGCGCCGGTTCCGAGCCTGCGCCGCTTTCGCACCACCGTGACAGTCGACGACCTGAAGGATGCAATCGGCCGCTATCTCGGTGTCGAGCGCACCGAACGCTCCTTCCAATCCTTCCAGAAATCGACGGGAGCCAAACTCGGCGGCAGCGAAACGGCCAGCATGGATGTGGTGCGCTTTTCAGAACAATTGCTGGCCAGCGCTATCGGGTCCTCGTCAGCACGGCTGATCCTGTCCCTGCTGTTGAAACGCAACGACAGCAGCGCCCGCAATGCCTACCGGCTGCTCGACGATGCCACCGAAGCGCTGCAGCACAATCGCGACCTCCTGCAAATCGCCCTCGACCAGATGGAGCAAGGCATCACCGTCTTCGACAGCGATCTTCGGCTGACGTGCTGGAACCGGCAGTTTCGCGCCCTCTTTTCCCTGCCCGACGAACTCGGCCAGGTCGGCGTCTCCGTCGATCAAATCCTCCGGCTTCTGGTAGAGCGCGGCGAGATCGCGCCGGTCACGCAGACGGCGGCCCTCAATCGCCTGACGCGTTTCGGCGAGGCCTGGCCTATGGAGTTGAAGAGGAGCGGCCGCATCATCGAAATGCGTTCAAACCCGATGCCCGATGGCGGCATTGTTGCCACCTATGCAGATATCTCGGCCCGTGTAGCTTCTGACGTCGCCTTGAAGCGTGCAAATGAATCCCTGGAACAGCGCGTTCGCGACCGGACTGTCGAACTCACGCGTGTCAATGAAGAGCTTGCCCAGGCACAGGCATTCGCCGAGGAGGCCAATCTCGGCAAGACGCGTTTCCTCGCCGCGGTCGGGCACGACATTCTCCAGCCGCTCAACGCCGCCCGCCTCTACAGCGCGTCGCTGCTCGAGAAGGCCAGCGACACGAAATTCGCTGGCGAGGCCGACAATATCGAATCCTCCCTGGAATCCGTCGAGACGATCCTCAGTGCCGTGCTCGACATTTCGCGTCTCGATGCGGGAGCGATGAAGCCCTCCGACTCGGTGTTCGAGATTGGCGCCCTGCTGAAGCAGATCGAAACCGACTTCCTCCCCATGGCAAAGGAAAAGCGGCTGCAACTAACCATCGTGCCATCCTCGCTGCGGCTCCGCACCGATCGAAACCTGCTGCGCCGCCTGGTGCAGAACCTCGTCTCAAACGCGGTGAAATACACAAGGAAGGGCCGCGTCCTCGTCGGCGTCCGGCGGCGCGGCGAATTGGCCGAGATACAGATCCTTGATACCGGCATCGGTATGCCGGAGGAGAAACTCGGCAGCGTCTTCGGCGAGTTCACACGGCTGGAAGGCGGCAAGCGCGAAGCGCAAGGCTTGGGGCTCGGCCTTTCCATCGTGGATCGGCTCGCCCGCGTTCTTCGCGCCGAATTGCGCGTCTCTTCGCGGCCGGACGCCGGTACCCTGTTTTCCGTGCTGCTGCCGGTCACCAGCGCAGCCGCGAGCATGCAAACCGCCGCCAATGCACAGGCTCCATCGCCCGCCTTCGGACTTCAAGGCATCAGGGCGCTTTGTATCGACAACGACCCTCGCATCCTGGAGGGCATGCGCCTTCTCCTAGAGGGATGGGGGTGTGCGGTCGATACGATTGCCGGGCCGGATGGCGTCGACGCCGCGCTCCGCCCCGACATCGTGTTCGCGGACTACCATCTCGACGGGGAAACGGGCCTTGTCGCGATCGCGCGGGCGCGGGCGATCTTCGGCAGCGACCTTGCCGCCGTACTCGTCACCGCCGACCGCTCGGCCGAGGTTCGAGCAGCGGCCGCCGCACTCGACGTGCCGGTGCTCAACAAGCCGGTGAAACCCGCAGCGCTTCGGTCGATGATGACCCGGGTCCGACGCATGACTGAGGCGGCGGAGTAAATGCGTTTCATCACGGCGTAGACCTTTGGCAGGGGCGTGGACGAGCTTCCACCGAAATGACTGATACCTGCTAACAGAATCAATATCTTACTCGATTTTTGTTTTCCCCATATCCACACCTCCCGACACCGCACGACAATGCCGCCGAGTGCGAAGGGAATGCGGCGATGGTGGAAAACAGGGCGGCGATAGACAGAAACCATGAGGCGCTGAAGCGCATCCTGGCCAGCCTTTTCGCTAGGGCGGCGCGGGCAAGCGCCAGCGGCACCTTCTTGCGCGCCTGCCGCGACGCGGGGAGCGCAGCCACCCTGCCGCGCCATCTCTATTTCGCTATCCTGCTTGTCTTGCGGCCCGCCGAAGCGGCGACAAGGCGGCTGATCATTGTGCTGTCGCGCGGCATTTCCGTCACGCTGCCGCCGCTGCGGCCGGCCAAGCCAAAGTCCGGCCCGGTGTTCCTGAAGGATGGTAGAGGCACCGGCATCGTCGACACCGGCATCTCCCTCTACAGGCTCGGCCTCGCCAATGTCGCGCCGCCCATTGCGCCCAGCGCGCCGCTTCTGCGACCCGAGCGCTCCCCTTCCCGCTGCTCGATCCCTTGCGAAATCCGTGCCCCCGCCGCCGGCCACAGCAGAGGAGCACCGCCGTTCCCCGTTGCCTCTTCGACCTCACCGACCGCCGCGCCATTCCCCTCCGGCGGATGCCCTCGCCCAACGATCCGATCGACGCCACGCGTCTTGGTCAGCGCCTTGCAGCACTTGCGTCGGCGCTGGACGACATGCCGGCCCAGGCGGAGCGTTTCGCGCGCTGGAGCGCCCGCCGCGACAGGATGCGCGGCCAGCCACCTACTCCCGGCAGATTTCGCCGCATCTGGCCGCTGCGGCCGGGCCGCCCGCCGGGCGGCCGCCTGTCCCG
>Ga0190271_10002340_pt1 | contig 11408 bp, 7 predicted proteins | sample Popmic356T_FD_133747 | JGI IMG/M metagenome (GOLD analysis project Ga0190271, IMG submission 133747) | Populus adjacent soil microbial communities from riparian zone of Weber River, Utah, USA - 356 T | ecosystem: Environmental > Terrestrial > Soil > Riparian zone | place: USA: Utah | collected...
CGCCGCGACGGCCGAAGAGCACGTGGGTCGCTACCGCGAGCTGGCGGAGGCCGGGGTGCAGACGGCCATCGTGGGACTGTCCGACGCCGAGGGCGCCGCGTCGGTGCGCCGGTTCGGCGAGGTGATCGCGGCGTTCCGCGCGCAGGAGGGGCGCGCGCCGGCTTAGGGCCGCCTTGCGGGAGGGCGGCCCCGCACGTGCGAAGGGCCCCCCGGATGGGAGGCCCTTCGCGATTCCTGCCGGCTGGCGCTAGTCCGTGCGGAGGCCCGGACCGCTCTGGCTCTCCTCGAGACCGCCGGAGTTGGGGGCCTGTGACGAGAGCGGGCTGCGGCTGCCCTCGTCGGGGCCGCCGTCGTAGCGGGTGCCGGGGGCCACAGACGACGCGGTCGCGCCGCGGGTGCCTTCCTCGGGGCCGCCGTCGTAGCGGGTGCCGGGGGCCACCGGCGGCGACGCGATCGCACCGCGGGTGCCCTCCTCGGGGCCGCCGTCATACCGCGTGCCGGGCTGCGCCGGGGCGGTGCGGCTGATGTCGGTCGAACCGTCGAGCTTGCGGGTCGGCACCGCGCCCGAGTAGGACCGGTCCGCGCCGGGGCTCACGGCCTCCGGGACGGGGGTCGGGTACGCGGGGAGCGCCGGGGCGACCTGCGGCGTCGCCGGGACGGCCTGGACGGCGCTGGTGCTCGCCGGCTCGTTGTCGTCATTGGCGACGATCACCAGGGCGATGACAAGCCCGACCAGGGCGATCATCGCGACGCCGAGCAGCGCTCGGACCAGGTTGTAGTGAGACCGGAGAACCACTGCGGGGTGCTGCTTGGGGATTGCGTGTCCCATGACTCCTCCTCTCGGGTCGGCGCCTGGGGGCCAGCCCGGTGGTTTGTTTGTGCGACGTTGTGGAGCGATCCTCCGGGTGGGCGGTTGCAGCACGGCGACGCGGCGGTAACAGCCGCGGCAACCGCGCGTTGGCGAGCCCTCACGGCCTGCGGTACGTTGGGAGGGACCCCCTGGTCGCCCCCGACCACCGCTCGCATGGACTTCCGCATCCTCGGCCCGCTCGAGGCACTCGAAGGACGTCAGCGCGTCGCGCTGGGCGGCAGCAAGCGCCGGGCCGTGCTCGCGCTGCTGCTGCTGCACGCGAACGAGACGCTCAGCACCGATCGCATGATCGACGAGCTGTGGGGCGAGCACCCGCCGGCCGCGGCCGCCAAGACGCTGCAGGTGCACATCTCCCGCCTCCGGAAGGCGCTCGGAGGCGGGTCCGCGGACGTGGTCGTCACCCGCGACCACGGCTACGAGCTCCAGCTCGACCCCGAGCACCTCGACGCGCACCGGTTCGAGCGGCTTGTGGGGGAGGCCAGGACCGAGCTCGACGCGGGACGCCCGGAGGCCGCGATGCCGGCCCTCGAGCAGGCGCTCTCGCTGTGGCGCGGCCCGCCGCTCGCCGACCTCGCCTACGAGGCGTTCGCGCAGCGCGAGACCGCCCGGCTCGACGAGCTTCACGCCGTCGCGCTCGAATGGCTGGTCGAGGCGAAGCTCGTGCTCGGCCGCCACGGCGAGGTGATCGGGCAGCTCGAGTCGCTCGTCGACGAGTATCCGTACCGGGAGGGTCTCCGGGCCCAGCTGATGCTCGCCCTCTACCGCGCGGACCGCCAGGCCGACGCGCTCCAGGCCTACCAGGACGCCCGGAGGATGCTCGTCGAGGAGCTCGGCATCGAGCCGGGCGAGCGCCTGCGCGAGCTGGAGCGCGGCATCCTGGCGCAGGATCCAGGGCTCGCGACCCGGGTGACCACCGCGGCCGAGGCGGAGGTCGAGGCCGAGCCCGTGACCTCCGAGCTGCCCACGGGCGTGGTGACGTTCGTGCTGACGGACATCGAGGGCTCGTCGGGGCTGTGGGAGGCCGATCCGGTTGCGATGGCTGCGGCCCTCGAGCTCCATGACGAGCTCGTCGCCCGCGCGGCGGAGGAGCACGCCGGCCGGGTCCTGAAGACGAAGGGGGAGGGGGATTCGACGCTGACGGTGTTCCGCCGCGCGTCCGACGCGGTCGCGGGCGCCGTCGCGGTCCACGACGCGCTGGCCGCAACCGCGTGGCCGGGCGGGCTGGAGCTCAGGGTCCGGATCGCGGTGCACACCGGCGAGGCGCACGAGCGAGCGGGCGACTTCTTCGGCCCGGCGCTGAACCGCGCGGCGCGGCTGAGGAACCTCGCGCGCGGCGGCGGCACGGTGCTCTCCCAGGCGACGACGGAGATCGTCCACGACCGCCTGCCCCCGGGTGCCGAGGTGATCGACCTTGGGCGCCAGGCGCTGCGCGGCCTCTCCCGTCCCGAGAACGTGTTCGAGCTGCGCGTGGGCGCGCGCGACCGGGCGCCCGGGGGCGGCCCCCACGACCGCCGCAAGACCGTGACTGTGCTGTTCGCGGCCGTCGGGGCGACGGCCACGGAGGGCGGGCGCATCGACCCGGAGGTCCGCCGGCGAGTCGTCGCGCCGGCCGCCATGGAGATGCGCGCCGTCCTGGAGCGTCACGGCGGCACGGTCGAGGCGTATCCGGGCGACGCGCTGATGGCGGTGTTCGGGGTCCCGGTGCTGCACGAGGACGACGCCCTGCGGGCGGTGCGGGCCGCGGCCGAGATGTGCGATGCGCTGCCCACGCACGGCGACGAGGCGGGTGGCGGCAACGGCGTCAGGCTCAGCCTGCGCGTGGGCGTCGGCACGGGCGAGGTCATCGCCGCCCGTGCGTCGGCGGGCGAGCCGCTCGCGACCGGCGAGGCGGTGAGCGTCGCCAAGGGCCTCGAGGAGGTGGCCGGCGCCGCGGAGGTCCTCATCGACGAGGAGACGCACCGGCTGGTGCGGAGCTCCGTGCGGGCGGAGGACGCGGGGCGCCGCGACTCCCGGACCGGTGACCCGATCGAGGCCCTCCGCCTGGTCGAGATGAGCCCCGACTCCACCGGGCGCGTCTCTCGCCTCGACTCGCCGCTCGTCGGCCGCGACCGTCCGCTGGGGACGCTGACCACGGTGTTCGGGGCCGCGGCGACCGACCGGGCCTGCCATCTCGTGACCGTGCTCGGCGCGGCGGGCGTGGGGAAGTCGAGGCTGGTCCGCGAGTTCGCCGAGGAGCTCGGCGACGAGGCGAGCGTGGTGACCGGCCGCTGCCTGCCGTACGGCGAGGGCATCACCTACTGGCCGCTGGCCGAGGTCGTGAGGGATATGACGCCGGCGGGCGCCGAGGTGTCCGCTCCCGCCATCGCCGCGCAGCTCGCCGGAGAGCCGAAGGCCGACCAGATCGCTGCCGGCGTGTCGGAGGCCGTGGGTGTAGGCGCCCCCGAGGGAGGCACGAGCGAGGAGATCTTCTGGGCCGCGCGGCGGCTCTTCGAGGCCGTGGCTCGCCGCCGGCCGCTCGTGGTCGTGTTCGACGACCTCCAGTGGGCCGAGCCGACCTTCCTCGACCTGGTCGAGCACGTGGCGGACCTGTCGCGCGGCGCCCCGATCATGTTGCTGTGCCTTGCCCGGCCCGAGCTGCTGGACGGGCGGCCGGGCTGGGGCGGCGGCAAGCTGAACGCCACATCGATCCTGCTCGAGCCGCTCGGCGAAGACGACACGCGCGAGCTGATCGGGAACCTCCTGAGCCGCGCGACCCTCCCGCCGGAGACGGCGGCGCGGATCGCCGACGCCACCGAGGGCAATCCGCTCTTCGCCGAGGAGCTCCTGGCGATGCTGATCGACGACGGCCTTCTGCGCCGCGAGGACGGCCACTGGACGGTCGCCGACGAGCTGGCCGACCTGCCGGTCCCGCCCACGATCCATGCCCTGCTCGCGGCGCGCATCGAGGCGCTGCCAGAGCGCGAGCGGGCGCTGCTGGCGCACGCCTCCGTGGAGGGCACGGTGTTCCACCGCGGGGCGCTCGATGCCCTGATGCCCGGCGCGGTGGCGCCGGCGATCGAGCGCGACCTGTCCGCGCTGGTCCGGCGCGACCTGATCAGCCCCGAGCAGTCCAGGTTCGTCGTCGACGAGGCGTTCCGCTTCCGGCACATACTGATCCGCGACGCGGCCTATCGCTCGCTGCCGAAGGAGAGGCGCGCGGCGCTCCACCAGCGCTTCGCGGGGTGGGTCGAGCAGGCCGCGGGCGCGCGAGTCGGGCCGTTCGAGGAGATCCTCGGCTACCACCTCGAGCAGGCCTACCTGCTGATCGTGCAGCTCGGCCCGGTCGATGCCGACGCCGAGGGCCTCGCCGAGCGCGCGGCGAAGCACCTCGAGGCGGCGGGGCGGAGGGCCCTCGCGCGCAGCGACCTCCCGGGTGCCGTGAGTCTGCTCGAGCGCGCGGCCACGCTCTTGCCGCAGGACCACGCGGGCCGCGTACGGCTCTTGCCAGATCTCGGGGCGGCGCTGACCGAGGCGGGCAGGCTCTCCAACGCGGACCGGGTGCTGGCGGAGGCGGCCCGGGCGGCGGCGGCCGTGGGCGACGAGTGCGCAGGTGCGCGCGTGATGGTCCACGAGCAGTTCCTGCGACTGGCGCGTGGCGAGTCCGCGGGCACCGCGGAGGCGGCGGCCGTGGTCGAACAGGTTGTCCCCGTCTTCGAACGAGCCGGCGACTTCATCGGCCTGTGCGACGAGCTTCGGCTACGCGCGTGGCTGTACTGGATCGAAGCGCTGGCCGACGCCGCGGCCGCCGCGTGGGAGCAGGCGGCTGAGTACGCTCAGCGCGCGGGGTCCGAGCACGAACGGACCGAGATCTTGCGCTGGGTCGCCCTTTCGCTGGTCCTCGGACCCACGCCCGTGGCCGGCGCCATCGAGCGGTGCGAGGCCATCCGTCGGGAGGTGAGTGGCAACCGAGCCGCCGCGGCCGACGTGCTGCAGTCCCTGGCCGCCCTTCACGCCATGGAAGGCCGCTTCGACCACGCCCGGGACCTGCTCGCCAAGAGCAGCGCCGTGTTCGAGGAGCTTGGCCTGACGCTCACCACGGTCGCGGGGCATGACAGGGCGTGGGTGGAGCTGGTGGCCGGGGACCCGGTGGCGGCCGAGCAGAGCCTGCGCGCCGGTTACTCGACGCTCGAGCAGATGGGCGAGACCAACCTGCTCTCCACGAGCGCCGCCTACCTGGGGCAGGCCCTGCTCGCGCAGGGGCGCGACCAGGAGGCGGAGCGCTTCGCCGAGCTGAGCGACGAGATGGCGACCGCCGACGACCTGCTGACCCAGATTCTCTGGCGCGGCGTGCGAGCGAGGACGCTCGCCGGGCGGGGCCGCCTCGAAGAGGCGGAGCAGGTCGCCCGCGAGGCCGTGGCGCTTGCGGAAAGGACGGACTTCGTCAACCACAAGGGCGACGCCGTGGTCGATTTCGCGATCGTCATGAGCCAGGCGGGACATCACGAGCAGGCGCGAGCGGCCTTTGCGGACGGGCTTCGGCTCTATCAGGAGAAGGGCAATATCGCCGCCGCCGGCAAGGCCCGGGCGGACCTTGCCTACCTCGCGCCGATCTGAGACGATCGGCACGCCCCCATGGCCCATAGGTTCGACCATAGGATTCGGCTTGACCCGGCGGGCGCGCCGCTCGCGAAGGGGCCGAAGGCAACCAAGGACCCACCGATCTTCCGCATATGGGTCTGGGTCACCCAGGAGAAGTCAAAGGCCGCCGCCAGGGGCTCGATGGACTTCGGCAACAACCCCGTGGCGAAGTGGGAGTGCGCGACCACGCTGATGGAGAACTCCCCGCGCTTCGAGTCGGGGCCGGCGCTCGGCATGGCTATCGCGCTGGTCAAGAAGGGCAATGGCAAGGAGTACTTCGGCTGGTGGGACGGCGACGTCGTGATCATCAAGCCGAGGTAGCTACTTGAGGCAGAAGCTCGAGTAGTCGTTGCCGTAGACCGGGTGGAACAGCGAGCAGTTCTCGAAGTCCATCCGCTCTGACATGAAGGTTGCGCCCTTGGTATGGCCGTAGGGCGCGATCCAGGCCTCCTCGACCAGCTTCTCGTTCAGCTCACCCCACCTGGCCGCGACCTCGCCGGTCAGCTCCGGCTCCATGCTCAGCTCGGCGATCGCGGAGTTGATCTCGGGATCGTCCACGTTCCCCGGGTTCTGGCTGTTGGTCGGTTGGATCGACTTGCCGTCGACCAGGAAGAAGAAGTTCGCCGGGTGCGGGAAATCCTGGAGCCAGTTCGTCAGACCCGTCTGTGCCTGGGTCTTCGCGCTGCCGATCGTCTGGTAGTAGACCGCTGAGTCGATGATCTTCGGGGTGGCGTCGAGGCCAATCGTGTTGAGCATGTCGGCGTAGGCCTCGGCGGCCTTGTCGTCCGGGTCGTGGGTCTCACCCCAGACAGTCACCTTGGCCCCCTCCGCGCCGGCGTCGGAGATCATCTGCCGTGCCTTCTCGAGGTCGGGCGGCTCGGTCGGATCGCCCCAGGGGCAGTCCTCCACGTCGAGCGCGCTGTCGTACCCCGGCATGCCGGGCGGTAGGAACGAGCAGCCTGGCGCGAGCTCGCCCGCGAACAGCCGCGCAAGTGCCGTCTTGTCGATCCCGTAGTTGACCGCCTCGCGAACCTCCCGCTTGTCGAACGGCGGCAGGCGGACGTTCATGAACACGTAGAAGGTGGAGGTCCTGGTGTGCTCCTCGTAACGGTCCGAGTACTCCGCCTTCACCTCCGGCTTGAGGTCGGGTGGGGGCGAGTCGAACATGTAGTCGAACTCGCCCGAGATCACGTCCTGCGCCTGGCGTGCGCGCGACCCCGTGATGACGGTCGTGATCTTGTCGAGGTTCCCCTTGGGGATATCCGGGACATGGAAGCGATCGTTCCGCTCGAGCACGAAGCGCCGGTTCGGCTCCGACTCCGTGAGCGCGTACGGGCCGATCCCGGGAGGCGGCTCCTTGGTCATGTTCTCGAATGGGGTGTCGCCCGGCACGACGCCGGCGAAGGTCATCGCGAGCACGTTCGAGAAGGTGCCGTCCGGCGCCGTCAGCCTGATCGTGATCGCGCCGGTCTGATCGTCGGTCTCGATGCCGGCGATGTCCGCCTCGGCCCGGCCCGCATCCACGTAGCCCTGGGCTCCTTCGATTCCCAGAAAGAAGCCCGAGCCGCCCGACTCCAGGTTCAGCACGCGTTTGACCGAGTGCTCGAAGTCGGAGGCTCTCGCCGGCGTGCCGTCCGAGTACCTGAGGCCCTTCCGCATCGTCAGCTCGTAGGTCCTGCCGTCGGGTGAGATCGTCGGGAGGGCCTCGGCGACCCCAGGTATGAGCTCCGCGCCCTTCTCGCCCTCCGCGCGGCGATACGCGAGAGGCGCTGTATAGACCAGCCACATCGGCTCCCACCCCTCCAGCCCGTAGCTGAGCGCCGGGTCCAGCGCGTCCGGCTGGGTCGACTGGGAGATCGTGATCGAGCCGCCGTCCCTGCCGGCGCCACCGTCGCTTCCGCCGTCGTCGTCATCGTCGCCACAGCCGGCGAACGCGAGCGGCAGCGCCGCGAGCATCGCGAGCATCCAGCTGCGAGCACTGCGATCGACCATGGGGGGCACCTCGGTCGCCGGCGAGCGGGTCCAGGGGGGCCGGCAAATCCACCCTAGACCCGGGCACCGGCGCGCGCAAGCACGGCGCCCACCGCTCGCGCGGCTGCGGCCGTATCGCTATGGCAGCGGGAAGCTCACCGGGCTGCGGTTTCCGTCACGGTCCACGGCGCGGACGCCGAACTGCAGGTTGTCCTTGGACATGCGCCTGGCCGTGTAGCTCGTCACGTTGCCGACCCGGACGCTGTGAGTCCAGAGCGGTTCCGTCGTCTCCCGCCAGACGACCTCGTACCCGGCCAGGTCCGGCTCCGAATTGGCCTGCCACACGAGGTCGGTGTCGTTGGTCAGCTGTGACGTGAGGATCCTGGCCCCCTTCGGCTGCGCGGGCGCCAGCGCGAGCGATCCGAGCGCCGCCACGTTGACGCGGGTCACCCTGGCGGTGTAGTCGAAGTCGACGAACTGGATCAGGTCGCCGAACTGCACCCCGTCCTCGACCCGCACGTCCTGGTGCTGGTGGGCGAAGTTCTCGTTCGGCTCCGTGAAGCGCACCGCGGAGTAGCCGCGCTCGAGGAACGGGATCTGGTCGCCGCCGCGGAGGAAGCGGTCGCGGCGCCAGATCAGCCGCACCTCCATCTTCGTCGAGTTGTTCTCGCCGTACTCCTTGATGTACCGCGCCAGCTGGCGTGACGGCCCGTCGTTCTCGCCACCGGTGGAGCGCCGGATCGCCGCCTGCTGCGGCGTCTCGCTGGTCGGCACGCCCTCGGCGAAGAGCCGCACGCTGAACGGGTCGCGCGTGCCGTGGTCGGAGACCGAGCTGCCCACGATGTCGTTGGTGAACATCCCCGCGACGTCCACCCCGTTCTGCCTTGCCTGCTCGGCGAAGTGCGCCGAGCCGAACAGCCCCTGCTCCTCGCCGGCGACCGCCATGAAGACGATCGTCGCGTCGAGCTCCCGCTTCGACATCACGCGCGCGGCCTCCAGCACCGCGGCGACGCCGGACGCGTCGTCGTTGGCGCCCGGGGCGTCACAGACGGCGTCGTTGGGGTCGGTGCAGCGCGAGTCGTAGTGGCCGCTGACGACGTAGACGCGATCGGCCGACTCCGGCTGAGTCCCGCGCAGCGTCGCGACCACGTTCGTGATGGTCGTCGCCTCCGGGATGCGCGGCGGCGTGGCCGGCTGCACGAAGCTCTGCAGCTCCACGCTCATCCGGCCGTCGGAGTCCGCCGCGTAGCGCTGGAACTCCTCGAAGATCCAGTCACGCGCGGCGCCGATCCCGCGCTCGGGATCGGTCTGCGAAGACAGCGTATGGCGGGTGCCGAAGCTGACCTGCTTGCGGATCGAGCGTTCGATGTTGCGCGAGCTGATCTCCTTCAGCATCGGAGGGATCTTCGGATCCAGGCGCGGGCTTCTGTCCGCCTGGTGAGAGGCGCCCGCGGGCTCGGAGGGCCGTTGGGTGAGCGCCACCACCACCGCGACTACAAGTACGAGCCCGACGAACACGAACGATCGGCGCAAATGACGCATGGTTCCTCCCCGGCCGCGGGTTGTGCTCGAGCGCGGCAGCCGCGCACGAACCACTGGCCCCACCGCGATACCCGGAGCCGCTCGGGCCTATGCCCTCGTGGCTCGAACGGGCCCGCCGGCGCCAGCCGGCGGAGGGTTTTGGAGGGCTCCTACACGGGTAGGACGCGCTCCGGCATAGACCCCCAACCACAAGGAGGGACCTGTGAGACGTGCTCTCACGACGATCGTCGCCTGCACGGCGGCATCGCTCCTTCTCGCCCCCGCCGCTTCGGCGATCGACAGGGTCGACACCAAGAAGCTGCGCAAGGGCGTGACACTCGACGGCATCCTGGAACACCAGCGCGCGTTCCAGAACATCGCCATCGCCCACGACGACAACCGCGCGGCCACGACGTCCGGCTACGACGCCTCCGTCGAGTACGTGAGCAACCGGCTCAGGGCGGCCGGCTATCGCGTCACTCTCGACGAGTTCGACTTCCCGATGTGGCGCCAGAACGGCCCGGCCATGCTGTCCGAGACGGCACCGACTCCCCGCCCCTTCACGGAGGGGACGGACTTCATCGTGGCCCAGTTCTCGAGTTCCGGGAACGTGACGGCCAACGTCGTGCCGACGACCGATGCCGGGTTCCCGGCGCCGGGCGGCCCGGGCACCAGCACCAGCGGCTGCGAGCCCGGGGACTTCCCGGCCGCGACCGCCGGCAACATCGCGCTGATGCAGCGCGGTACCTGCCCGTTCACGCAGAAGTACCAGATGGCCAAGGACGCGGGGGCTGCGGCAGCGCTGATCTTCAACGACGGCTTCCCCGACCGTGAGGCGCCGCTGGCAACGACCGCTCCCCCGAACGTCGGGATCCCGGCGGCGATGATCAGCTCGCAGGTGGGCCGGTCGCTCTGGACCGAGGCACAGTCGGGCACGGTGACGCTCAACATGGTCGTCGACGCCACCACGACGCCGAACACCGAGGTCAACGTGATCGCGGACAGTCCGCGCGGCGACCGCGACCGCACGATCGTAGTCGGCGCCCACCTCGACAGCGTCGCGGAGGGCCCGGGCATCAACGACAACGGCTCCGGCTCGTCGGGGATCCTCGAGATCGCCGAGGAGGTCGCCGAGCTGCGCAACGACAGGCCGCGCAACCGGCTGCGTTTCGCGTTCTGGGGCGCCGAGGAGGCCGGCCTGGTCGGCTCTACGGCGTACGTGGCCGAGCAGGTGCAGAACGGTGGCATCGAGGACATCGAGGCCAACCTCAACTTCGACATGATCGGCTCGCCGAACTTCGTGCGCTTCGTGTACGACGGCGACCTGTCAGACAGCGCGCCGCCGCCCGGTGGGGCGCCGAACGGCTCCGGTCAGATCGAGCAGCTGTTCCTGCGTCACTTCCAGCGGCAGGGTCTGGCGACGGACCCGACGGCGTTCGACGGCCGCTCGGACTATGGCGCGTTCATCGCGAACGGCGTCCCGGCCGGTGGTCTGTTCACCGGGGCCGAGCAGCTCAAGACGCAGCGGCAGCAGCAGATCTACGGCGGCTTCGCCGGCATGCCGTTCGACCCCAACTACCACGAGGATGGGGACACCTTCTTCAACCTGAGCTACACGGCTCTCGACCAGATGTCCGACGCGGCGGCACACGCCACGTGGACGCTGGCCGAGTCGCGCAGCGATGTGACCGACGCCCGCGCGGCGAAGGTGAAGAGGGGCAAGAAGGGCTCCTGGACGTACAAGGGTCCGTTCCGCGTCCGGTAGTCGCGGATCGGCAGTCCAACCGGGGAGGGCGGCCCATGGGCCGCCCTCCTTCGTTCTGGGCCCGGCGGGGACTAGAGTGCCGCGGATGCCGGCGCACGGGCCGCAGGGGCCGGAGTTTCGCGGCGACCTCCAGGCCGAGGTCATGGCTGCCGTCTGGCGGCTGGGCGAGGCGACAGTGGAGCAGGTCAGAGAGCTGCAGCCGATCGAGCGGCGCTCGGCCTACACGACGATCCAGACGGTGCTCAACCGGCTCGTGGACCGCGGCTTCCTCAGCCGCGCGAAGGAGGGACGGAGGTTCGTCTACCGGGCCCGCGCCGACCAGATCGACTATCTCACGCGCACGATCGGTGACCGGCTCGGAAGGGCTTCCCCCGAGGCGCGCCGGAGCGTTCTGATGAACATGGTCGAGGAGCTCGGGGCGGAGGATCTGGAGGAGCTGGCGCGGTATGCCGAGCGGGTTCGCCGGGAGCGGGGCAGGGAGGAGCCCGGTGGCTGAGCTCGCGGTGGTGGTGCTGCTCCTGGCCGTGGCGCTGCCGCACGCGCTGCCGCTCGAGCGAGTCAATCCCGCTGTGGCGGCGGTGGTCTGGCTGGCCGCGCTGGGGCTGCGCGGGGTGCTGGTGGTCGGGGTGGTGCTGGCGGCGCTCCTTCTCCTGCCGGCAACTC
>Ga0190271_10002341_pt1 | contig 11408 bp, 12 predicted proteins | sample Popmic356T_FD_133747 | JGI IMG/M metagenome (GOLD analysis project Ga0190271, IMG submission 133747) | Populus adjacent soil microbial communities from riparian zone of Weber River, Utah, USA - 356 T | ecosystem: Environmental > Terrestrial > Soil > Riparian zone | place: USA: Utah | collected...
CACCCCGGCTACTACGGCGCCTACCTCTCCGACCCCGACCTCAATAACATCGAAGCTGTCTTCCACAGCCGCAGCATATGAACATCAATGTTCAACGTCAACCAGACGGGAACAACGTCGAGGTGGTGAACCACAACCGATGAGACCGCGGCTGACCCACGACGGCGCGAAGCGTCGCGGGGAGCGCGAGCGTCAGGTCGGGCTCGATCCCGACGACGCGGCGGCACGCTGGCTCGAGGAGCAGGATCCGCCGCCGGCACCGCCGCCCTCGAAGTCGAAGTTCAAGTCCAAGGAGCTGCACCGCTGGCGTGAACAGCGCCGGCGCGAGGACTCCTAGGAGGGTTTGGCGGAATGGCGCTCGTCGCCGGGGTGCGATGGTCGTTCCGAGGCAAGGACGCAGGGAGCGCCGATAGCCGAAGCTATCGGCGCGACTGAGGACGCAGCATCGGGGCGACCAGCGCGGCCCGGTGGCTCAGCCGCTATTTCGCCAAACCCTCCTAGCGCGGCAGCGGAAGCGTCTGTGACTTGGGTGCCTCGTCACCGGTGCCGAGGGCCGCGCCCCGCGGGATCGTCCCCCACTCCGGCCGGCGACCGACGAGCAGCAGCACCATTGCCCAGACGCGCCAGAGCAGCGTCAGCGGCCGGTACCAGAAGAGCTCGAGCACACTCCAGAGCCCGAGCAGGAGCAGGTCACGCGAGCGATAGCGGCGAAAGCCGACCTCCTCGACGAGGATCGCGCCCGCGGTCTGGATCTGGCCGAGTAGGACGGCGGCGAGGGCCAGAGCGACGACGAACCACCAGGTCGCACCTCCGAAGACGAGCAGCCCGACTACGAGGACAGAGCCGACGAGCCCGATCACGGGTGCGACCGCCTCGAACAGGATTGCGTAGGGCAGCGCGATCCTGCCGACTCGTCCGAAGCGTCGGCCGAGCATCGCCCGGTGGAGCCGCAAGTTGTCGATCAGGCCGACGTGCCAGCGGATCCGCTGCGAGCGCAGCGCGCTGAGCTTCGACGGGGCCTCGGTCCAGCAAACGGCGTCGGGGACGAACGCGACGCGCATCTCGGGGTGCGCCGGCCTCAGCTGGTGATAGAGCCTCAGCGTCAGCTCCATGTCCTCCCCGAGCGTCTGCTTGGAGAGACCGCCGCTCTCGACGAGGAAATCGCGCCGGAAAACGCCGAACGCACCGCTGATGATCACGAGCGCGTTCAGGCGGGCCCACGCGATCCGCGACCCCAGGAAGCCGCGCAGGTACTCGACCGTCTGCGTCGCCTCGATTCCGCGGACCTTGACCCGCGGCTCGACGAGGCGGCCGTCGACGAAGCGGCCGCCGTTCGCGATCCGGACGATGCCGCCGCACGCGACGACGCGGCTCGGGTCGGCGGTAAAGGCGGCGACCGCGAGCGCGATCGCATCAGGTTCGAGCACGCTGTCCGCGTCCGTGACCGCGATCAGGTCGTGCCGGGCAACCGCGATCCCGGCGTTGACGGCGTCCGAGCGGCCGCCGTTCGCCTTCCGGACGACGCGGAGCCGTGGATCGCGCCGAGAGATCGAAAGTCGTTCGACCGGCTCCGTCTCGAGGGCGAAGCCACCTCCGATCGGGAGTTCGACCAGGTCGTACGCCGCGTCGAGCGCAGCGCTCGTCCCGTCGGTCGAGCCGTCGTCGACGACGACCACCCGCATCGGCTCGTACGTGCCCGCGAGGATGGAGCCGACACTCGCGACGATCACGGGCTCCTCGTTGTAGGCGGGGATGACGACGGTGATCGACGGCTGCAGCGGCGGCGGCGTGTGCGGCCCCCGCGCCACGCGCGCGCGGCGGGCCCGCGCCACTGCCGACGTCTCGGAGAGCGAGAGCGTGAGCAGTGTCAGGGTCGCGAGGTTGTAGGCGACGACGTAGATGAAGATGAGGAGCAGGAGGATGTCGACGAACTGGCTCACAGAGCTCCGATCGCTTCAAGGATCCGCGCCGTCTGCACCGGCCAGCCGTCCGCGACTGCGAGGGCGCGTGCCGCATCCTGTCCGGCGCGGGGCTTTCGTGCCAGCAGCACAAGCGACTCCGCTGACCGGAGTGCGATCTCGCGCTCGTCGTCGCGCAGAGCACGGGCGGCGGCGGCGACCGCGCGCGGGTCGTCGTAGGCGCCGAGCGCCCGCACCGCCGCTTTCCGGACACTCAGCTCCGGGTCGGTCACCGCCGTCACGAGCGCAGAAGGGACGGTTCCGGCGCCGACGGCGGCGAGAGCGTCGGCAGCGGCGGTGCGGACCGCCGAGTCCGAGTCCTTGAGCGCGTGCTCGATCGGTTCGATCGACACCTCATCTTGGGACACGTCCCCGCGCGATGTTGCAGCCAGCCCGAAGCAGGCAGAGGCGCGAACCCGGGGGTTGTCCGAGCCGATCGCCTCCCGGAATACTTCGGCGGCGGCCGGCCCGAGCTCGACGAGCGCCGCGTAGACGATCCCTGGGCGCACAGCGGTTTCGCTCAGGTAGAGCTGCCGCAGCGCCGGGAGCGCGGCCGGGTCGCCAATCGCTCCGAGAGCCTCGACCGCCGCCTCGCGCACGTGGTGGTTGTGGTCGTCGAGCAGCTCTTCGAGCGCGGGCACGGCCTCGAGCGCGCCGGAAGCGCCGAGGGCCGCGCAGGCGAGCGAACGCCGCCAAGCCGTCCTCGCGTGCGCTGACCGGAGAGCAACGTCGATCGCGCCGGCCTCGCGGAGCAGCTCAACGATCGCGCCGCGCTCGCTGGCCGGAACCTCGTCGAGCCGGTCGATCAGCAGCGCCGCGGCGATCGGCCGGCTCTGCGCGTCGAGGTCTGCGACCGCGTCGCGCAACCGCTGCCGGTCGGCCGGCGAGGCATCAGCCCGCACCGACTCGATGATGGGTGCGAGCCGCGCGCGAACGCGCTCCGCGCGTTTCTCGTGCACCGCGAGCCGGAGCCGCCGCCAGTAGATGAAGACGACGACCGTCACGTTGAGGACGATGAGGAAGGCCGCGGTCACAGCCGCGAATTCGCCGGCACGGCCGATCGAGCCGCTCATGATCCCGGGGTCGTGCCGGTCACTCCCACCTCTCCGACGACCCTGCGAAGGTAGGCCATGGCCACTGGGGCGTCGATTGCCATCAAGCGGCGGCCCGGCGCGCTACCTCGTCCCGCACGATCGGCGCCACCCGTTTGCCGAACAGCTCGATCGCCTTCAGCGTCTTCTCGTGCGGGAGTGAGCCGACGGTGAACTGGATCAAGAAGCGGTCGTGGCCGAAGAGCCCGTGCTGGTAGAGGATCTTTGCCGCCACCTCCTCCGGGTCCCCGACCACCGTTGCGCCGCGCAGCGTCCGCCCCGCGTCGTAGTCCGGCCGCTCGAGCGGCCGCCAGCCGCGCTCGGCGCCGATCCGGTCCATCATCGTCTTCAGCGGCACGAAGTAGTCCTCCGCCGCCTGCTCGGAGCTCTCGGCGACGAAGCCGTGCGAGTTGATGCTCAGCGGCGGCCGTTCGTGCCCGTGCTCGTCCGCCGCGCGGCGGTGGATCTCGGCGAACGGGACGAACCGCTCCGGCAGGCCGCCGATGATCGCGAGCGCCATCGGCAGTCCGAGCGCGCCCGCCCGGTACGCCGACTCGGGCGTGCCGCCGACCGCGACCCACACGGGCAGCGGCTCCTGCACCGGCCGCGGGTAGACGCCGAGCACCTCCTCACGCAGTTGCAGCAGCCGCACGAGCTTCTCCTCGAAGAGCCGGTCGTAGTCGGCGAGGTCGTAGCCGAAGAGCGGGAACGACTCGATGAACGAGCCACGGCCGACCATGATCTCGGCACGGCCGCCCGAGAGCAGGTCGACGGTCGCAAACTGCTGGAAGACGCGGATCGGATCGTCGGAGCTGAGCACGTTGACTGCGCTCGTGAGCCGGATCTGCGTCGTACGAACCGCGGCAGCCGCAAGGACGGTCGCGGGGGACGAGACGGCGAAGTCGGGGCGGTGGTGCTCCCCGACGCCGAAGACGTCGAGCCCGACCTCGTCGGCGAGCTCGATCTCCTCGATCAGGTTCCGCAGACGCTGCTCCGGGTCGAGGCCCGACGTCAGCTCCGCGAAGGTGTAGACGCCGAGCTCCACGGGCGCATCGTCGCAGTTCGCCGCGCCTGTCCGACGCGGGCGGCACCATCGACCCATGCGTCCGGCGATCCTCGACCAGCTCTCGGCCGCGCAGAAGGCGAAGCTGTTCGACGAGCTGATCGAGTTCCTCGCGACACCCTCGTTCGGCGCTTGGCCGAAGCGCGAGATCGAGGTGCGGGTCGTCGCCGCGCTGTACGAGAAGCAGCTCCGCGACGGCAGCCTCTCTGTCGCGCGGCTCGCCGAGGAGCTGACGGTCACCCGCGCCCGCGGCCGCAGCCTCGTCCTCGAGGCACGTACGCGCTTGCTCTCGCGGCCGCAGGACCGCATGGAGACGCTGACGACGCTGCTGAAGCGCTGGCCGCAGCAGGCGCAGGTCGACGAGAGCGACGGCCGCCTGCGCCTCGTCGTCGAGGATCCGTTCGTCCGCGACCTGCTGCGTAACCAGGCGTACGCAATCGGGATCCCGCTCGACACGTCCTTTGCGACGGAAATCGTCTCGCTGCGCTGGAGCGACTACGCGTCGCTGCTGGCCTCAGTGCTGCCTGCGGCGGAGGCGGAGGAGGTCGCCAAGGACGTCGGCGCGGCGATCCGGCGCGACCTCGCCGGCGAGAAGGAGACGCTCGCCGAGTTCGACAAGGCGATGAAGAAGTGGGAGAAGCGGGCGCCCCAGGAGCGCGCTGAGCAGCTGCTGAAGCTCGGCATCGAGCACGTCCCGGTCAGCACCGTGATCAGCGCGCTCATGTCGGCGCTCTGACCCATTCCGCCAGACTTCGGGCGAGATGAACGACGAGCGACGGGAGGATCGCCTCGGGCCGACCCTGCGCACCGTCAGCGAGGCGGTGCTCGGTGTCGCCGCCGAGCTCTCGGTCGGCGAGGTGCTGCAGCGGCTGGTCGACAGCGCGCGCGAGCTCGCCGGCGCGAAGTACGCCGCGCTCGGGCTGCCCGACGGTGTCGGCGGCTTCCGCCGCTTTCTCACCTCGGGGATGAGCGACGAGCTCATCTCCTCGCTGGGTCCGCTGCCCCGCCAGCACGGCGTGCTCGGAGCGATGCTCGAACGGCGCGACCCCTACGCGACGGGCGACATCCACGAGCACCCGCGCTTCCGCGGCTGGTGGCCCGACGGCCACCCCGACATGCGTTCCTTCCTCGGCGTGCCGATCGTCGCCCGCGACGGTGTCGTCGGCGCCTTCTACCTCACCGAGAAGATCGACGCGCCCGACTTCACTGGCGAGGACGAGGAGCTGATCACCCTGCTCGCCGCCCATGCCGCGATCGCGATCGCCAACGCCCGCCTGCACGAGGAGACGCGCGAGCTCTCAATCGTCGCCGAGCGGAACCGTCTCGCCCTCGACCTGCACGACGCCGTCAGCCAGAAGCTCTTCGGGCTCGTGCTCGAGGCCGAGGCGGCTGCGACGCTGCTCGACCGCGACCCGGCCGCAGCCCGCAAGCGCGTCAGCCGGCTGCAGGAGCTCGCGCGGGAGGCGCTCGACGAGCTTGGCTCACTCGTGTTCGAGCTGCGGCCGCCCGACCTCGCGCGCGACGGGCTCGCGGGCGCCCTCCGGAAGCACGTCGAGGTGCTGCGCAGGCTCGGCCACGAGCAGCTAGAGCTGACCGTGTCGGAGCCGCCGCAGCCCGACGAGGCCCGCGACGCCGAGGTGCTCCGGATCGCACAGGAGGCGATCCAGAACGCACTCAGGCATGCGAACGCAGGTCACGTGGCCGTCGGCCTCAGCGGCGGCAACGGCCGCCTGCTCCTCCGGGTCGAGGATGACGGCGTCGGCTTCGACCCGGCCGCGCCCGAGGTTCGCTCGCGCCGGCTCGGCCTGACCTCGATGGAGGAGCGCACACGCCGGATCGGCGCGACGCTCGAGATCGTGTCTGCGCCAGGCGCGGGCACGACCGTGCGGCTGGAGGCGGCGGATGCCTGAGCCGATCCACGTCCTCGTCGTCGACGACCACGCCGTCGTCCGCCAGGGCCTGCGCGGCCTGCTCGAGCTGCAGGACGGGATCGACGTCGTCGGGGACGCAGCCGACGGCGACGAGGGCGTCGAGGCCGCGGCTCGGCTGCGGCCGGACGTGATCCTCATGGATCTCGTGATGCCGGCGCTCGACGGGGTCTCGGCGATGCGGCTGCTGCGCGAGCGGGTGCCGGAGGCACGGGTGATCGTGCTGACGAGCTTCCTCGACGACGACAAGCTGCTGCCCGCGCTGCGGGCGGGCGCGGCGGGCTACCTGCTCAAGAACGCCGAGCCGCAGGAGGTCGTCCGCGCCGTGCGTGCGGCTCATGCCGGCCAGACGGTCCTCGACCCCGTCGTCGCCGCCCGGCTCGTCGAGACGCTCGCGGCCGACGACAAGGGCGACCCGATCGACCGGCTGACGCCCCGCGAGCGCGAGGTGCTCGTGTTGATCGGCCACGGCTATGCGAACAAGCGCATCGCGCTCGAGCTCGGCCTCGCCGAGAAGACGGTGAAGGCGCACGTCGGACACGTGCTGGCGAAGCTCGGCGTCTCCGACCGCACGCAGGCGGCGATCGCGGCCGTGCGCGCTGGTCTCGTCGACCCGCGGTCCTAGGACCTATTGCCACTGGCGGTCGGGACCGCGCGGTCGCGATCGTGTGGAGGTCGAAGAGAGGAGAACGGATGGGCACGCAGCTAACGGCGAGCGAGCGGATCACGGCCGAGGTCACTGCCTGGCCCGGAGTACGAGCGGATTACGGCACGCGCGGCGAGTTCGCCTTCAAGCTCGGCGGGCGCGAGCTCGGTCACCTGCACGGCGACCAGGTCGCCCACTTCGGCTTCCCGAAGCATGTCTGGACCGAGCTGTTCGAGCAGCAGCGGATCGACTATCACCCCGTCTTCCCCGGCCGCCCCGGGTTCGGCGCGCGCCGGATCGAGAGCGAGGAGGACGTCCGCGACGTGATCGAACTGCTCCGCCTCAACTACGACCGCGTCGTCGACCGCCACGGCACGCCGGTGGAGGCCTGACGTGCTCGGCATCGTCACCGGCGCCTCCCGCGGACTCGGGCTCGCGCTGGCGCGCGCACTCTCGGATCGCGGCTGGGAGCTCGTCGTCGACGGCCGCGACGCCGACGCGCTGACGCGGGCCGCGGCCGACCTGCCCGGCGTCCTCGCCGTCCCCGGCGACGTCGCCGACCCGGAGCACCGCGCGCGCCTGCTCGAGGCGGCCGGTGGGGAGCTCGACCTGCTCGTCAACAACGCGAGCAGCCTCGGGGCGACGCCGCTGCCGCCACTCCGCCGATTCCCGCTCGACGAGCTCCGCCGGCTCTACGAGGTCAACGTCGTGGCTCCGCTCGCCCTGGTCCAGCTGGCGCTGCCGTGGCTGCGTCCCGGCGCGCGGGTGATCAACATCAGCTCGGACGCCGCGGTCGAGCCGTACGAGTCCTGGGGCGGGTACGGCTCCTCGAAGGCCGCGCTCGCGCAGCTGAGCGCCATCCTCGGCGCCGAAGAGCCGGGTCTGCGGGTCTACGCCGTCGACCCCGGCGACATGCGCACGCAGATGCAGCAGGACGCGTTCCCGGGCGAGGACATCTCCGACCGGCCGCCGCCCGAGGCGAGCGTGCCCGGACTGCTCGAGCTGATCGAGGGCGAGCTGCCCTCGGGTGGCTACCGTGCACGCGAGCTGGTGAGGACAACCGCGTGAGCGCGCTCGCCTTCCAGCTGCCCGACGGGCTCGAGGCCCACGAGCCGCCGGAGGCGCGCGGCGGCCGCCGCGACGACGTCCGGCTGCTCGTCTCCGACGCGGCCGGCTCGACTGTCGAGCACGCCCGCTTCGTCGACCTGCCGCGCTTTCTCGCCCCAGGCGATCTCGTCGTCGTCAACACGTCGGCGACGCTCCCGGCGGCGCTCCCGGCGTCGCGCTCGGACGGCACCGAGCTCGAGCTCAGGCTCTCCACGCCCGCCCCGGGCCGCGACGACGACGTCTGGATCGTCGAGCTCAGGCGCGGCGACGCGCCGTTCGGCGGCGCAACCGTGGGCGAGCAGATCGGCCTGCTCGCCGGCGGGTCGGCGGAGCTCGTCGCGCGGTACGCAGGCGTACGCCTCCTCGTCGCGCGGCTCCACCTGCCCGCCCCGCTGCACGCTTACCTGGCCGAGCACGGCCGGCCGATCCGCTACGGCTACGTCCCTGCGAGCTGGCCGCTCGACGCGTATCAGACCGTGTATGCACTCGAGCCCGGCAGCGCGGAGATGCCGAGCGCGGGGCGGCCGTTCACGGCCGAGCTGATCACGCAGCTCGTGGCCCGCGGCGTCCTCGTCGCGCCCGTCACGCTCCACACGGGCGTCTCCTCGCCCGAGCGGCACGAGCGGCCGTACCCGGAGCGCTTCCGCGTCCCCGCGCACACGGCCCGGCTGGTCAATGCCGTCCACCTCTGGGGCGGGCGTGTGATCGCGACCGGCACGACCGTTGTGCGGGCGCTCGAGACCGTCGCGCAGCCCGACGGCACGGTCGACGCGGGCGACGGCTGGACGAATCTCGTCGTCACACCGGAGCGCGGGCTCTGGACCGTGGACGCGCTGCTCACCGGTCTGCACGAGTCGGCGTCGTCGCACCTGGCGATGCTGCGGGCGGCCGCCGGGGACGACCTCGTCGCGCGCAGCTACCGCGAAGCGCTCGCGCACGGCTACCGCTGGCACGAGTTCGGGGACAGCCATCTGATCCTGGGGCCGCCAGCTAGTTGATCAGCTTCCGCGTCATCGCCGTGATCGCGAGCCGCCACATCAGCAGCCCGAAGAGGGCGAGGAAGGCGACGCTGGCGACGTCGCTCCACCCCTCCCAGCCGAACGCGGCGTGCCGCACGAGCTCGACGCAGTGGTGAAGCGGGTTGAGGTTCGCGAGAAACTGCGCCCAGCCCGGGAGCCCTTCGATCGGGAAGAACGTGCCAGCGACGAGGAAGAGCGGAGTCAGCACCGCGCTGACGATGTAGCTGAAGTTGTCGATCGACTTGGCAAAGCCGGCGACCGAGATCCCGAAGCACGCCCAGCCGAAGCCGGAGATCCAGCAGATGAACGGCACCGCGAGCATCCCCCACGCCGGCTCGAGCCCGAACAGCATCGCCACCAGGAGCGGCACGTTGCCGTAGACACCGGCCCGCGTGGCGATCCAGACCGCCTCCGCCGTGACGAGCTCCTCCGTGTCGACGGGCGCTGCGAGGATCGCGTCGTACGTTCGCTGGAACTGGTACTTCACGAACGTGCCGAACATGGCCGGGAATGCGCTCGAGAAGAGCACCGCCGTCGCGACGATCCCCGTCCCGATGAAATTGATGTAGTCGTAACCCGAGACGGTGCTGACGAGCGAGCCGAACCCGAAGCCGAACGCAAGCAGGTAGATCGTCGGCTCGACCGTCGAGGAGAACGTCGCCGCGCGCCAGTAGGACGAGTAGTTGACGATCTCTCGGACGAGCACGCCGGTGATCGCCGAGCGTTCGAGCCTGCCGAGACGGCGCTCGCGGGAGGTCGCGGTAGCCATCAGCCGATCTCCTCGCCCGTCAGAAGGACGAAGACGTCCTCGAGGTTCGCGGAACGCCGCTCGCCGTCGATCCCGATCCCGTCACCGTTCTCGATCCCGAGAATCGAGACGCTCGTGCCCGTCCGCCGCGTCCGCAGTCCCCTGGCGCCGGCCTCCGTCTCCACCTCCGCCAGCCGCGCGGGTGGGCCGTAGACCTCCAGCACCTCCGAGCCGGCGTGCTCGCTCACGAGCTGCGACGGCGGCCCGGCGGCGACCGCCTTGCCGTGGGACATGATCATCACCGTGTCGGCGAGGCGCTGCGCCTCCTCGATGTAGTGCGTCGACATCAGGATCGTCGTCCCCTCGCTGCGCAGGGCGTCGATCAGCGCCCAGAGCTCCTGCCGCACCTGCGGGTCGAGGCCCACGGTCGGCTCGTCGAGGAGCACGAGCCGTGGCCGATGCACGAGCGCGCGGGCGATCAGGAGCCGCCGCCGCATCCCGCCGGAGAGCTCGTCGACACGGGCGCCACGCCGGTCGACGAGCTTGGCCAGCTCGAGCGCCCGCTGGATCGCGTCGCGGCGCTCCGCCCGCGGGATGCGATAGAGGTGCGAGAAGACGAGCAGGTTCTGCTCGACCGTCAGCGTGACGTCGAGGTTGTCGAGCTGCGGCGTCACGCCGAGCTGCGCCCGCGCCTGCTTCGACTCGTCGGGGAGCTTGAAGCCGAGCAGCTCCAACTCGCCCTCGTCGGGGAGCGCCTGCGCGGTCAGGAGGCGCATCGTCGTCGACTTCCCGGCGCCGTTCGGACCGAGCAGGCCGACGCAGGTGCCCTCGGGGACGTCGAGATCGAGGCCGTCGACGGCCGTGATCTCGCCGTAGCGCTTGACGACGCCGCGAAGCCTGATCGCGAGCTCGGTCACGTACCGTCGAGCACCGAAAGGATGTTGCCGGCGGGGTCCTTGAACCACGCGATCGTCGGTCCCTCGTCCATGCGCGCGATCCCCCTCTCGTCCTGGTCGAAGCCCTCGTACTGCTCGAACGTGACGCCGGCCGCCGTCAACCGGGCGACCGCCTGCTCGACGTCGTCGACCGGGAAGTTGAGGACGGTGAACGTGGCCGGCTCGTAGTCCGGCTTTGGATAGACGAACACGGCGTTCCCGCCGCCGAGCTGGAGCGCCAGGCCGTCCATCTCGTCCTTCACCTCGAGCCCGAGCGTCTCGCCGTAGAACTGCTTCGCCTTGGCGACGTCGTCGACCGCGAAGGTCGAGAACGCCTTGCTCTCCTTCAACATCAACCCACCTCCGTTGCGGTTTCACCCATGGCATGCGGATCCATCGCCGGCGCCCGCCCGCCGCGCAGGAAGACGCCCGCGACGACAGCTGCAGCGACGGCGAAAACGGTGCCGATCACGAACGCGGCCTGGTAGCCATCGGCGAGGGCGGCCGGTGAGGTCTCGCCGCCGGACACCGACGCCGCGACGCTCGCGAGCACCGCCAGGCCGAGCGCGCCGCCCATCATGAACGACGTGTTGACGACGCCCGACGCCACGCCCGCGTCCTCCGGCTGCACGTCGCCCATCGCGGCGAGGAAGAGCGGGTTCATCGCCATGCCGATGCCGACGCCGAGGATCAGCATGCTCGGGAGCGCGTCGGTCGCGAAGCTGCCGTCCACCGGCACCCGCGCGAAGAGCCCGAGCCCGATCGCGACGAGCGTCATCCCGACGACGAGCGGCACCTTGACGCCGTAGCGCATCACGAGCTTCGCCGAGAGGCCGAGCGAGAAGGCGCCCATGATCAGGTTCGCGGGCAGGAACGCGAGACCCACCTCCAGCGGGCTGTACCCGAGCACGAG
>Ga0190271_10002342_pt1 | contig 11408 bp, 8 predicted proteins | sample Popmic356T_FD_133747 | JGI IMG/M metagenome (GOLD analysis project Ga0190271, IMG submission 133747) | Populus adjacent soil microbial communities from riparian zone of Weber River, Utah, USA - 356 T | ecosystem: Environmental > Terrestrial > Soil > Riparian zone | place: USA: Utah | collected...
CGCTGCGGCGATGAAAGCGGCGAGAATCCATCGTGGTCCCGTGCCGTCGTAGAACCATTCAAGATTGCTCGGCAGGCCTGGCAGTCTCGCGGCCCAGCCTGACGCGGCAGCGCTGTTCTGCTTGACGTAAAGCGGTAGCGGCAATGGCAGACCGAAGTAGCTCCAACGCCACGAGGCATAACCTATCCCGACGACCGCGCACGCGGCCGCTATCGTCAGGTAAGGTCGGAGGAGACGCTCCTCCCATGCTCGCCATAGACCTAACACGACGAACGGCACGCCGACGATGACGCCGTCTGGACGGAACAACGCGACGATCAGTCCGAGCACCGGGATGGCGAGCACCCCGTGTCCACGTGCGTCGACAGATACGGCGAAGAGCGCGAGGATGAGCGCGGAGTACAGCATGGAGCTGAAGCCCCAGTACCCAGCGACCGCTCCTCCGGCAAGGACGACAGCGGGCAGCACGAACGCCAACAACGCGCGTATCCACACCGGCGTCGTGTCGTCTCCCCAGCAGAGCCGCGCCACGATCCACCCCGCGATCCCGGCGCCGAGTGCATTGAGCGCCAGCGCCGCGAACGCCACGTCGCTGCCGAGCCATACGCCAGTCGACAGCATCAGCAGCCACAAGAAGTCGGTCGCACCTTCGGCGTGCTGGCCGCCGATGTTGAACACGATGCCGTGCCCGGATGCGACGTGATCGGCGTAGCGGAACAGGATGTACGCGTCCTCCGCCGGATGCACCACTGTGAGCTCGCGGTACCCAATCACGTAGAACAAAGCAGCACAAATCAGCGCAACGCTGAGGCAGAACGCACGTCGAGGCGACAACCGCTTCTTCATACGTCGCGGTGCGGCGCGATGATTCCCGCCGTTTCGAGCTGTTCGAGGACAACCGCCGCCGCCTTTGCCGGCGAGAGCTGTGTTGTGTCGAGCCGGATCTCGGGGTTCTCTGGTGCCTCGTACGGCGAGTCGACGCCAGTGAAGTTCTTGAGCTCACCCCGACGCGCCTTCTTGTAGAGACCCTTCGGGTCGCGGCTTTCGGCGATCGGAAGCGGCGTATCGACGAACACTTCAACGAACTCGAGCGGCTCCAGAAGATCGCGCGCCATTCGCCGCTCGGCGCGAAACGGCGAAATGAACGACACCAGGACGATCAACCCTGCGTCGACCATCAAGCGAGCGACCTCTGCGACGCGACGAATGTTCTCGACTCGATCGGCGTCGGTGAAGCCGAGATCCTTGTTCAGTCCATGGCGCACGTTGTCGCCGTCAAGCAAGTACGTATGGCAACCGAGTGCGAGCAATCTCTTCTCGAGCAGGTTGGCGATCGTCGACTTGCCGGCACCGGACAGACCTGTAAACCAGACGACGCACGGCTTCTGACCTTTGAGTTCCGCGCGCGCGGACTTGTTGACGTCGAGCGCCTGCCAGTGGACGTTCTGCGATCGCCGGAGCGCAAAATGCAGCAGCCCCGCTCCTACGGTAGCGTTCGTGATCCGGTCGATCAGGATGAACCCGCCGAGGTCACGGTTCTCTGCGTACGGCTCGAAGGCCACCGGCTGACTGAGTTGCAGACCACACACGCCAATGTCATTGAGGTCGAGCCTCTTGGCGGCGACATGTTCGTGTGTGTTGACGTTGATCTTGTATTTGATCGGTGCGACCGTCGCCGAGACCACCTTGGTGCCGATCTTCATCAGGTACGACCGTCCCTGAAGCATCGGTTTTTCGTGCATCCACACGATGGTGGCTTCGAACTGATCGGCAACTGCGGGTGGTGCCGCGGCCGCGGCGATAAGGTCGCCGCGGCTGATATCGATTTCCTCTGTCAGCGTCAGCGTGACTGATTGACCGCTCGTCGCACTGCCGGCCTCTTGATCACCAACGAGTAAGCTAGCGACGTGGCTCTGCTTCCCCGATGGAAGGACGCGAACGCCGTCGCCGACCTGAATGCTGCCGCTGGTCACGATCCCCGCGAATCCTCGGAAATCGGCGTCAGGACGGTTCACCCATTGAACGGGCATGCGGAATGGAGCACTCGACGCGCGTTCGGTGACAGGTGCGTCTTCCAGGCACTCGAGGAGCGCGGGCCCGCTGTACCAGGGCATCGACTCGGCGCGTTGCACAACGTTGTCGCCGTGCACGGCGGACAGTGGGATGCACGTCACGTGCTCGATGCCGATCCGCTGTGCGAACTCGCCGTACTCTCGCTCGATCGCGTCGAAGACCTGCTGCGAGTATTCGACCAGGTCCATCTTGTTGACCGCGACTATCACCCTGCGGATACCAAGGAGCGACACCAGGTAGCTGTGCCGGCGCGACTGCGTCAGGATGCCCTTGCGGGCATCGATAAGGATGACGGCGAGATCTGCGGTCGATGCACCAGTCACCATGTTGCGCGTGTACTGCTCGTGCCCCGGAGTGTCGGCGACGATGAACTTCCGTTTCTCAGTTGCGAAAAAGCGGTAGGCGACGTCAATGGTGATCCCCTGCTCGCGTTCTGCTGAGAGACCGTCCACGAGTAGAGCGAAGTCGATCTCACCGCCGCGCGTGCCCAGGCTGCGCGAGTCTTTCGCGAGCGCGGCGAGCTGATCCTCGAAGATCATTCGCGATTCGAAGAGCAAGCGTCCGATCAACGTCGACTTGCCGTCGTCGACGCTGCCACACGTGATGAAGCGGAGCAGATCTTTGCGCTCGTGCTGGCGCAGATAGGCGTCGAGATCGGAGCTGACCGTCTCCATAGGCCGGGCGTTCAGAAATAGCCTTCGATCTTCTTCTTTTCCATCGAGGCCGCCTCGTCGTGATCGATCACGCGGCCCTGGCGCTCGGACATCGTCGTGCTCAGCATCTCGCGAATGATATGGGGCAGTGTCACGGCGTCGCTGTCAATGGCGCCGGTCAGCGGGTAGCACCCCAGCGTCCGGAATCTGACCTGGCGCATTTCTGCGGTCTCGCCGGGTTCGAGGGGCAACCGCTCGTCATCCACCATGATCCAGATGCCTTCCCGTCGCACGACTGGCCTCTGTTTCGCGAAATAGAGCGGCACTATGGGGATGCCTTCCACGTGGATGTACTGCCAGACATCCAGTTCGGTCCAGTTCGAAAGCGGAAAGACTCGGATGCTCTCGCCCTTCCGAACGCGCGTGTTGTAGAGGCGCCACAATTCGGGGCGCTGCTGTTTCGGATCCCAACGGTGTTGTGCCGTGCGAAAGGAGAAGACACGCTCCTTGGCGCGGGACTTCTCCTCGTCTCTGCGGGCGCCGCCAATCGCCGCATCGAAGCCGTTCGCATCGAGCGCTTGCCGCAGGGCCCTCGTTTTCATCACGTCGGTGTAGACATTCGAGCCATGGGTGAAGGGGTTGATGCCGAGGCTGAGTCCTTCCGGGTTGGTATGGACGCGAAGATCGAGGCGGTGTCGTCGCGCCGTTTCGTCCCGAAACGCGATCATTTCGCGGAACTTCCACGTCGTGTCGATGTGCAGGAACGGGAATGGCGGCGGGGCGGGGTAGAAGGCTTTCAGTGCAACATGCAGCATGACCGAACTGTCTTTGCCGATGGAGTAGAGCATCACCGGCCGCTCACACTCTGCGACGACTTCACGCATGATGTGAATGGCTTCCGACTCCAGTCGCTGCAAGTGGGTGAGGCGTGCGACGGTCATCAGGGACCCGTCGTGCGCTGGATGGGGCTGCTGCACAGACCGGTCGCCGTGGCAAATCCTGTGCCCATGAGGCTTTGCGAGCAGCCAGCGGGGGCCTCGGCTCGGCTTCGGACGCCGTCAGGCATTGCCAGAATCCCCAAAGTTTCTGACCATAGTCCATCATCCAGCAGACAATCCGCCAGCGGCCATGGACGGGGGCTCTTTTTGGCCATAAGTAGAGATTGTCAAGGTTCCGTGGGGCTGGCCAGAGCCTTGCACCAAGGGCGCTTTATGGGTTCGATGACGACGACGGGCGCTCCCGCCCCTGGTAAATTCGGTTCGGTAGCGGAACGTCTGACGAAACATGCCCGCCTGAATTGGCAGAATCTCGCGTTGCCAGATGTGCCGAGTCCGCCCTTCCTGATCTTGTTCATCAACTCGATCTGCAATATGAAGTGCGAGCACTGCTTTTACTGGCAGCAACTCAATCAGCCGGACGATCTGTCGGTCGATGAAATCGTTGCGCTGTCCGAGAATCTCGGGCCCATCGAGAACCTCAATCTCTCTGGCGGCGAGCCGTTCCTGCGGAAGGAATTCGCCACGATCTGCCGTCAGTTCATTCAGCGTAACGGTGTGAAGGAGATCTACGTCCCGACTAACGGGTACTTCACCGACCGCACGGTTGAAGCGCTCCGGCAGGTTCTCAAGGAGAGCGACCTTCGGCTCTTTGGCGTCGAGTTGTCGCTCGACGGCATGCCCGAGTTCCACGACGAGTTCCGGAAGTCGAAGAATTCGTTCCGCAAGGCGATGGAGACGTATGACGCTCTCGTCGAACTGCAGAACGAGGATCCGCGGCTTCAGATTCATGCCATCTCCACGGCCACCGCGACCAACATGAAGGAGATCCGTTTCCTGACCACGTATCTCTACGATCGGTGCCCGCGCATGATGCATCACAACCTGGCCATCATTCGCGGCGATCGCAAGAACCCGACGCTCCAGGGGCCCGCGCTCCAGGAATACAAGGATCTTTACGAGTACGTCCGCCGGCTGTGGAGCCAGCGAGAAGAGCGTCGGTATGGGTCGATGGTGGAGCCGATGCTCCAGTACGCCAAGCTCGAAGCAGCCAAGACCGAAAAGCAATACGTCCCCTGTCGTGCTGGTGTCCTGAGCGCAGTCGTGCACGCCAACGGCGATGTCGGAATCTGTGAACAGCGCCCGCCGATCGGCAATATCCGTCAGCAGCCGTTCATGGATATCTGGCGCTCGCACGTGGCGGGAGAAGTTCGCCAGTCGATCCGAAACAAGGAATGCTATTGCACCAACGAAATCTTCATGTGGCCCAGCATCGTGTTCCAGCCCGTGCAACTGGCCAAATCGATGGTTGGTGCGCGCGTCTGGGAGCGTGTCATTCCCCTCATGCCGCATGAACGCATCGATTACACGGAGTCAGCCGCTCCGTTGAAGGATCGCGGGATTCCGCTCACGGTGCACCGGCGGAGCGACTCCGATGCTTCGCTGAATCGGCCGCCGGCGTAACGGCCGGAGGCCGCCGCCATGCTCATGGAGACGGCGCGTGATCAGGCTCGGACGGCGCTCAGGGCGCCGGTGCCACCGCCCGTGACTCGATCACTGAACCCATCGATCACGCAACTCGAACTGCGGTTGCACGGGGCCGATGCGACCACGCTCCCGTCCGCTGTGGATGCGGTTGATGCGCTCCCTGCGCTCGAGAGCATGATCGTGTGGCCGGACGACCTCGGTCGCGACGAATTGAATGCCGTGGCCGGGTGGATGCGGCATCGCGAGCGGAACGGCTTGCGCGTCCGAGCAGATTTCGTCATCGACGGAGACGCCGATGCCCATGCCGCTCTCGCGCGCAAAGCGTCGTCGCTTGGCAAGGTGCTCGAGTCATCACGGGCGATGCGGCTCAACGGCGTACAGGTGCGATGGTGGGTCCCGGTGTCTCCCGAGCTGGTGTACCGGCTCGAGTCCTTGTTCTCACTCGCGCACGACGAGCGAATCGAGCCGGTCCTTGCTCCCTGTGAGGTATTACCTGCGAAGGCGCGGCAGAACAGCGTTCCGCTCGATGGTGATGCGCAGCGGTTCGTCCGCGACTTCATCACATATCGGCTGCTCGACGAGGAAGCCGTACACCTCTCGCGTGAGCGTCGAGACGCCTACAGGCTCTTGCTGCGTTTCATCAGCGGCGATACGAAGGCCGCGTTCGGAACCCATTCGACAGTCGCCGTGCTTGAACTCGATCAGCGCACAGCCGCCTGGCGGGTCGAAGAAGAACCGCGGACTACGCACAGCAGCGATCGAGGCGACTCACTCGCGGGTGACACGTTTGCCTCACAGAGTGTCCCGACAAGCGAACTCGCTGAAGTGCTCACCGAGGGACTCAAGGCCGTCCTCGAATGGGGCAAGACCAACGCGGTCGGCGCAGGACGAATGGGCAGTCATGCCCCGGACGCCCCAATGCCACGGGTGCTCGTTATCGGGGCGTATGGTGGTGAGCACATTGGTGACGCGGCCATTCTTGGCGGCGTGCTTCTGCGCATCCATCGACGCCATGGCACACGTGAGGCGATCCTGGTCAGTCAGCGGCCGGAGCACACCGCGCATCTCGTACCGATGCTCGACACTCCGGTAACCATCAGAGTCGAGGGCTACCAGCAGGCGACCGTCGGTGACCTATTGAGACAGGTCGACGGAGTGGTGTTCGCCGGCGGACCGTTGATGGATCTGCCGAAGCAATTGGTCAAGCATCTGTATACCGTGTCGCTTGCCCGTCGGGCGAACAAACCCTTCGTGCTTGAAGGCATCGGTGCCGGTCCGTTCGTGCGATGGCCGTCGTTCTGGACTGCTCGCCGGCTCGTTCGGATGTCTGATCGAATCGCCGTGCGCACATCAGACGACGGACGCGCGCCGCTCGTTCGAGGGCTGTCCGTTGATGTCGGCCGCGATCCCGCGTTCGACTATCTGGAGACGCGGCGAGGTGAACTGACTCGTTTGCCCGAAGTCGATCGGTTGTGGGTGGAGCATCTGCTGAAGGATACCGACGGGCGCGTCACCATCGGGATCAACCTCCGGCCGATTCGGCCCGACTACACCAGCGACACGCCTGCGAGCAAGCGTGTCGGATACACACGCTTTGTCGAAGCGCGCTTCGAGGAACGGCTGGCTGAGGCCATGCGCCAGTTTCACAAAGCATCGGCACGGCCACCGTGTTTCGTGTTCTTCCCGATGAATGCGATCCAGTTCGGCCTGTCCGATCTGCGCAGTGCATACCGGCTGCGGCGTCTGCTACGGGGAGACGTCGATTTCCGCGTGTGGGAGGGTGACGCGACGATCGATGGTGTCATCGCGCTTCTGCGCAAACTCGACATCGCGATCACGATGCGCTTCCACGCGACGATCTACGCGCTCGTGCAGCAACTGAAGGTGATTGGCGTCGACTACCGGGTCGGACGCCGCGACAAGGTGGCGGCGCTCCTCGGAGACTTCGGCCGCGCCGACGACTGCGCTCGCATCGACGAGATGACAACCGACTGGATGTTGCAGCGTCTTTCGAGGCTCTCCCAATGAGCGGCAAGGGTCGTCGACTACCGTCGACTGTCGTCGTAGCAGCGCCGAAAACACAGCTCGGCGAGCTCAGCCGCCCGTTCCCACGTGAAGGTTCGCGCGCGCGCGATCGCGATCTCGCGAAGTCTCGGATGGTGTACCGGCGTCTCGACGAACTGGATCACACACGACGCGATATCTTCGGGTTGTGTCGGGTCGAAGAACGCCCCGGCGTCCCCCACGACCTCGGGCAGGCTGCTCAGCCTGCTCGCGAGGACCGGGACGCCGCACGACATCGCCTCGACGGCGGGAAGACCAAAGCCCTCCCAGAGAGAGGGGAAGACCAGCGCCTGCGCCCCGTTGAGCAACTCCACGAGTTGTTCGTCGTGCAGGTACCCTGTGAAGTGCACGTGGTCCCCAAGCGGCGGATGGGAACGGACGAATTCCTTCAGCTCGGGGACGTTGTCCCAGAACCCTTTACCCGACGTGTCTCCGACGATGCCCAGGTGGACGTTCGGATGACGGGCGATGACGCGAGGCATTGCGCGAAGCAGGCCAAGAAGGTTCTTGTGCGGGTTCATGCCTCCGACATAGACGAGCAGCGTGGCCTCGGGCGGGATGCCGGCGCGCGCGCGTGCGGCCGCGGCAATCGCCGGATCATCGATTACGCGGAACACCGGATCGGCCGCCTCGGTCACAACGTCGATGCGATCGCGCGGGATTCGCAGTATCTGCTCGACATCGTTGGCGGAGGATCGCGAGACGGTCATCGCGCGCGTCGTCTGGAGCTTCGCCAGCGCGGTCTTGAGTTGCCAGAGGCGATGGTTCAATCGGGTCGGGAAGAGGTACTGCGGCAGCCGCTCTGCGGTCGTATCGTGGTAGCAGACGATGCAGGGTGTCCGCGAGAGAAGCGGAAAGTAGGAATACACGGCAGGGAAGAAGAACACGTCGCACCCGGCGTGACTCGTCAACCGGCCCATCTTCCAGAGATAGGTGATCGAACGAGACGATGCGCCGACGGCCGACTGCGTCAGGTTGCGCGCGGTTTCTGCGCTGAGCACATCGACGCCGGTGGGAACGGTTTGCGTCGGCGGTTGATCGAAGAACAGGGTGTAGCGAAAGCCCGCGTCGCGCGCGGCGAGCGCCGTCACGAGTTCTCGTGTGAAGCGGCCAAACCCTCGATCGTTGCGCCAGCTGGTTGCGTCGATGCCGACGTGGAGAATCTGTCTCGCCAAATGCCGAATCCGGACGACCCGGCTCAAAGTATCACGGACGGCACGGCTCTGATATCGAGCGAATTGTGAACATACTGGGACTCTCGGCTTTTTATCACGACAGCGCAGCGTGCCTGGTGCGCGATGGCGAGATCATCGCTGCCGCCCAGGAGGAACGGTTCACGCGGAAAAAGCACGACTCGCGCTTTCCCGTCAACGCAGCCACCTATTGTCTGAAAGAAGGGCGCGTCTCTCTCTCCGACGTGGATGCGGTTGTGTTCTATGACAAGCCGCTGTTGAAGTTCGAGCGGATCCTCGAGACCTACCTCGCGTTCGCCCCTAGAGGGCTCACTTCGTTCCGAACGGCGATTCCGGTCTGGATGAAGGAGAAACTGTTCCAGAAGAAGCTGCTGATCCAGGAGCTGAAGAATCTGGCAGGGCACGAAGACGCCAAGGTTCCAGAGCTTCTCTTTACCGAGCATCATGAGTCGCACGCGGCATCAGCGTTCTTCCCGTCGCCGTACGGTGAGGCAGCGGTCCTATGTCTCGACGGTGTCGGCGAATGGGCAACGACCTCAGCCTGGATTGGAAAAGGAAACAGTCTGACCCCGTTGTGGGAGATTCCTTTTCCGCACTCGCTCGGACTCCTGTACTCGGCGTTCACGTACTACACCGGTTTCAGGGTGAATTCAGGCGAGTACAAGGTCATGGGCCTGGCGCCGTACGGCAAGCCGGTCTATGCGCAGAAGATCTTCGACGAGCTGATCGACGTCAAGCCGGACGGGACGTTCCGCTTGAACATGGAGTTCTTCGACTACTGCACCGGCTTGACGATGACGAACGGGCGGTTCGACACGCTATTTGGCGGGCCACCTCGCGAACAGGAAAGCCGGTTGACGCAGCGGGAGATGGATCTTGCGCGGTCTGTCCAGGACGTCACCGAAGAAGTGATGCTGCGTCTGGCTCGGTCGCTCCATCAGGAGACCGGTCTCGCGCATTTGTGTCTGGCCGGCGGCGTGGCACTCAACTGCGTCGGAAACGGACGCGTCCTGCGCGAGGGCCCGTTCAAGGGGATCTGGATTCAGCCCGCGGCCGGCGATGCCGGCGGCGCGTTGGGGGCGGCGTTGAGCGCCTGGTATCTCAAGAGCAACAGTCCAAGGAATCCGACCGGTTGCCGCGATTCGATGAAAGGCGCCTATCTGGGTCCCGAGTTCTCGGATGAAGAGATCCGGCGGTATCTCGATCAGGAAGGCATACCTTACAGAACACTGACTGAGGATTCGCTCTGCCGAACGCTCGCTCAGGACCTTGCCGACGGGAAGGTCGTGGGATGGTTCCGTGGCCGGATGGAGTTCGGACCGCGGGCGCTCGGGGGACGCAGCATCCTGGGCGATGCGCGCAACACGAAGATGCAGTCGGTGATGAATCTGAAGATCAAGTACCGGGAGTCGTTTCGCCCGTTTGCTCCGGCGGTACTCCGGGAGCGCGTCTCGGAATACTTCGAGATGGATGCCGACAGCCCGTACATGTTGCTGGTCGCGCCCGTTCGCGAGGAACGTCGTGTCGCGATGCCGCGCACGGCGAGCGACCTGTGGGGCATCGACTTGCTCAATGTGCCTCGATCCGATATTCCGGCGGTGACTCACATCGACTACTCGGCACGCGTGCAGACGGTTCACGAGGAAACGAACCCCGGGTATTACCGGCTCATCAAGGAGTTCGAGAATCTGACCGGGTGCGCGGTCATCGTCAACACGTCGTTCAATGTGCGTGGCGAGCCGATCGTCGGGTCGCCGCAGGATGCCTTCCGGTGCTTCATGCGCACGGAGATGGACGTCCTCGTACTGGGTAATACAGTCCTCTACAAAGACCAGCAGGCACCGGTCGCCGAAGATACGGAATGGAGGAAGGAATTTGTCCTGGACTGATCAAATCGTCCGGCTGATGCCGGAACCAAAGTCGCTCAAGGACCTGCGCTCGTTCGGACTCATTGTCGGGGGCGGGTTCGGGGTGATTGGGCTATGGCCACTCGTCCGTCATGGACTGCCGGTGCGGCTCTGGGCACTGGAGCTTGCCGTGCCGCTGGTGCTGGCTGCGCTGATCTTTCCCCGAGCGCTGCGTTACCCGTACCGCGGCTGGATGTTCATCGGGCATTGTCTGGGCTGGCTGAACACCAGAATCCTGATGACATTGATCTTTTACGTCGTGTTTACGCCGGCGGCGTTGTTCATGCGTGCGATTGGGCGCGATGCGATGAACAGAAAGTACGAGTCCTCCGCGAACAGCTATCGCGTGAACAAGGCCCCGCGCCAGGCGTCCCATCTGAGTCATCCTTTCTAGTGGAGATGTGACACATGGAACTTCTGAAAGAGCTCTGGCAGTTCCTCAGCGAACGAAAGAAACTGTGGCTTCTGCCGTTCATCGTGGTACTGGCTGGCCTCGGTGCGCTGCTGATCTTCGCGCAGGGTTCCGCGATCGCGCCGTTCATCTACACGCTGTTCTAGGCCGTGCGAACTGGTTGAATCGTGGTATTGACTCGAGCAGTCGGGACCCGCGCACTCCCGGTCCGGTTGTTGAGTGTCGTGACGGTCGGCGTTTCGCTGGCCGTCGCGCTCGGCGTGTTCGAGGGCGTTTTGAGGGCGCTGTCGATGTATCGTCCGCCCGCCGAACCGATCCGCGCCGAACAGCCCGAGATCTACCACCCGGATCCAGACGTCGGTTATACGTTGTGGCCGTCGCGGACGACGGCGCATCGGTATCCCCCGACGAGTGCCGAGTTGATCACGCTCACATCCAACTCCGACGGATTCCGCAACGCCCGCGAATTCGACGAGCACGATGGGCGGTTGCGCGTCCTCGTGGTGGGTGACTCTTTTGTGTTCGGGCTTGGTGTGCCCGCTGAGGACCGGCTGACAGAGCAACTCGAAATGATCGAACCGGCGTGGCGGGTCGACAACATGGGGATGACGGGCTGGGGGCTC
>Ga0190271_10002343_pt1 | contig 11406 bp, 9 predicted proteins | sample Popmic356T_FD_133747 | JGI IMG/M metagenome (GOLD analysis project Ga0190271, IMG submission 133747) | Populus adjacent soil microbial communities from riparian zone of Weber River, Utah, USA - 356 T | ecosystem: Environmental > Terrestrial > Soil > Riparian zone | place: USA: Utah | collected...
CGTGCAGGTCGGCGGGCCAGAAGCGCTCGGTCAGGTCCTCGCCCTCGCGGGCGTAGGAGAGCGCCGTGTAGTAGTTGAGGAGCGCGTCCCACCAGACGTAGATCACCTGTCCCGGGTCCCACGGCACCGGAACGCCCCAGGAGATGTTGGGCCGCGAGAGCGAGACGTCCTGGAGCCCGCCCTTGATGAACGAGAGCGCCTCGTTGCGCCGAAACGACGGCTGGATCATCTCCGGGTGCTGCTCGTACAGGCTCACGAGCTGCTCCTGAAAGGCGCTCAGCTTGAAGAACCAGTTCTGCTGGCTCTCCCAATCGAGCGGGATCTCGTGGATCGGGCAGGTGTTGTCGGGCCCGCGCTCGGACTCGGTCTTGAAATCGGCGCAGCGCGGGCAGTACCAGCCCTCGTAGAGGCCCTCGTAGACGTAGCCGTTGTCGTAGACCCGCTGCACGACCTCCTGGACCTTCGCCATGTGCTCGGGGTCCGTGGTGCGGATGAAGAAGTCGTTCGAGGCGTCGAGCCGCTCGAACAGCTCGCGGAAGCGGGGCGCGTTTCGGTCGACCAGCTCACGCGGCTCGACCTCCTCGCTCTCGGCGGCGAGCGCAACCGGCTCGCCGTGCTCGTCGGTGCCGGTGAGGAAGAAGACGTCCTCGCCGCGCTGGCGGTGGTGGCGCGCGAGCACGTCGGCGGCGATCGTCGAGTACGCGTGCCCGAGGTGGGGCTCCGCGTTGACGTAGTAGATCGGCGTGGTGACGTAGAAGCTCACCGGATCGATGAGCTTATTGCGCGGCTAGAGCAGCGAGTCCTGGCCCTTGGCGGCCGCGCCGCCGCCGCGCCGGCGCGGCACCCCGGCGGCCTCCGCCAGGGCGGCCTCGACGTCGGCGAGGATCGCCCGCTCGGAGCGCGAGGCGACCAGCGGCTCGGCGATCCCGTCGACGTGCACGTAGGTGCGCCGTCCGTCGCCGCGCTCCGACGGCGGCAGCGGGACCAGGGCGAAGACGCGGTCGGCGCGGACGAAGCGCCCGTACCCGAGCGAGATCAGCCGCGGGTCGCGGGTCGCCATCAGCCCTCCGGCCGCGGGTCGAGCTTGTCGAGCTTCTTGCGGGCGTCGTTTTGGCAGTCCGGCGCGAACCCGGGCAGCACCTTGACTCCGACGTTGCCGACCCGGCTGGTCAGCACCAGGTCGCCGTTGCGCCCCGCGGCGCCCTCCTGGACCTCGTCGGCGCTGTTGAGCAGCTTCGCCTCGACCTCGCAGAACGGGTCGCCGTCGACCGCGTACCTGTCACCGTCGCCGCTCTTCTCCAGGTTCAGCCGGTCGATTATGTCCTTGTCGGAGTAGCTCACGGGTTCCTCCCCGCAACCGGCGACCGCCACCAGCAGAGCCGCCGAGGCGAGCAGCGCCGCGAGCTGTCTCGGAATCGTCACCCGGCGCCGCCCCGCATCCCGGAAGCTACTGGTTCCGCTTCCGCTTCTTCTGCTTGCAGGCCTGGACGTCGGTGTCGGACGCCGGCCCGGCGTCCGAGAAGCTGAAGTCGGCCCGGTAGTCGATCTTCTTGTCCTTACAGCGCGCCTGGACGTAGTCCTTCGCCTGCACCGTGGTGCTGAACTCGGTGCTCGAGCCGACCCCGCCGGCGATCGGCGGCACTGTCACGGTCAGGATGTAGCCCTTCTTCAGCGTCGCCGAGAGCAGGGTCGTGGTCCCGATCTCGTCGGCCCGCGCGTGCAGGAGGATGCCCTCGGTGTCGCCGCGGTTGAACGCGGTCACCACGGCCGGGATGTCCTGGCGGGTGCCGCCGACGCCGAACGGGAGGCTGGCGACCGAGCGACCGGTGCCGACCTGGGCGTCGCCGCAGGCCTCGATCGCGCCCTCGGTGGTGGTCCCGGCGATCTGCGACGGCTCGCAGGTGGGGGCGGCGTCGGAGTTGAACCTGACGTTCTTCTTGTCGTAGGTGATCACCGCCTGGGTCGGCTTCGGCGGCAGCGCCGCGGGATCGGCGGCGTCGAGGGTCGTGGTCGAGACCGTGATCGAGGTCGGCTTGAACTTCTTCTTGTCCAGCTTCGGCGTCTCCTTGCCGGTCATCTGGCCGTCGACGGTGACCACGGCCGTCGCGCCGAGCGCCGTTCCGGCGCCGATCGCCAGCGTCGCAGTTCCCACCGCACCGATCGTCAAAAGCAGCTTGCGCATCCGCTCTCCTCCTCGAGGCTCGGGACCCTCTCGCCGCGAAACCTATCGCGGCGCGCGGGCAAGAAAAAGGGCGGCCCGAAGGCCGCCCTTGATCACGTTATGCAGAACGGAGAAGCCTTACTTCCTCTTCTTCTTCTTCTGCTTGCAGGACTGCGTGTCCTCGGCGTTGGCCGTCGGCGTGTCCGTGAAGGTGAAAGTCGAGGTGTACTTGAACGACTTCTTCTTGCACCGGAACTGGACGTACTTGCCCTTCTTCACCGTGGTGTTGAACTGGGCGATCGCGCCCACACCGCCGCCGAGCGGCGGAATCGCGACGTCGAGGGTCGTGCCCTGGAGCGTGCCGACGAGCACGGTCGTGGTGGGCAGGCCCTGCGGCCGCGAGTGCAGCAGGATCCCGTCAGCGTCGCCGTTGTTGAACGCGGTGACGACCACCGGGAAGTCCTGGCGGGTACCGCCGGCACCGAACGGAAGCGCCGCCGTCGCGTCACCCCTGCCGACGATCGCATCGCCACAGGCAGCCTCAGCCGCCTCCGTGGTGGTGTTGGCGATCTGCGACTGGGCGCACCCAGGGGCAGCACCCGGGTCGAACTTCATGTTGCTCTTCGGGAAGTTGATCACCGCTCGGCTCGCCTTCGGCGGCATCGCCGCCGGGTCGGCCGCGTCGGCGGTCGTCGTCTCCACGAAGATCGTGGTCCCCTTGAACTTCTTCTTGTCGGCCTTCGGCTTCTCCTTGCCGCCGACCTGAGCGTCGATCGTCTGGTCCGCCGCCGTGGCACCGAACGCCGTCGCCGGCACGGCGACGCAGCAGCTGGCGAGGACACAGGCCCCGATCAGAAAGCGCTTAGAGCGCATCAATCCTCCTTCTGTACGCATATCTCTCGAACGAGAGCACGGAAACGGTTCTCCGCGCCCTCTAACCAACACGTGTCCCCGGCAAGGGTTGCGGTCTTCCGAGCGCTCCTCCCGTACCGCTGGGACCGTGGGCAGCTTATCTTCCCGGCGCCTACCGCGCACCGCCTCCGCGCCTAGTCGAGCGCGCGAACGTGCAGGTAATCGCTGAATTCCTCGAACGCGCCGCCGATCGAGGGCTGGGCCGCCTGCTTGTCGCAGCCGGGCCTCGGGACGTCGTTGGACTGGGTCGTGTTGACGAACACGAACTCCTGCATCCGGTCGAGCAGATCCTGCGCGGCGGCGACGTCGCCGTCGGTGTGCGAGTTGAAGTCGGGGTTCGAGGCCGAGGCGAGGTCGAGGATCGCGTTGATCCCGCCCGTGCACTGCGCGGTCTCGAACGACTCGAGCCCGGTCGGCAGGTTGAGGTAGCCCTTCGGCTCGATGTAGGGGTTGGTCCGGTTCGAGGCCAGCCGGCGCGGGAACGCGGACATCATCTCGGGGCTGAACGGGGCGATCGTGCGGATGTAGTTGAGCGGCCCGGCGCCCTCGTCGTTGATCGCGTTGGTGGCCGCGGCGACGTTGCCGAGGAAGCCGGTGACCTCGTGGCGGTACTGGCGGATCACGGTGATGATCGGGGTCAGCTCGTCGAGGAACGAGGGCAGGCGGGTGAGCAACGGCGGCAGGTCGTCGTCGAGCAGCCGCCGCAGCGCCGGGAACCCCTTCGGCGCCGCGTTGATCGCCGCCCGCAGGCCGGGGTAGAAGTTCTGCAACTCGCTCGCCAGGTTCGCGGTCGAGGTCAGGGTGGGCCCGAGCTGGCGCACCGCCGGCCGCAGCTCGGTGATCACCGGGTCGGCCTCGGCCGCGAACCGGTCGAGCCGCGTCAGCGTCGTCCGCGACTCGCGCAGGAAGGTGGGCAGGACCGTGAACAGCGCCTTCAGGTCCTCGTTTCGCCTCGCCGTGGTCGAGAACACCGCCTCGGTGTTGCGGATCAGCCCCGAGAGCTGGCCCTGGCGCTCGGACAGCGCCCCGAAGACCTCGGCGCCGCTCGAGACCAGCCCGGTGACCGCCTGCTCCTGGCTGTCGAGGATGCGCAGCGCGTCGTCGGCCTCGGCCGCGAACGAGTCGAGCGAGGAGATCGCGATCCCGAGGTCCTCCCCGCGCCCGCGCAGCGCAGCGGCGGCACCCTGCATCCACTGGCTGAACGCGGCCCTGGTGCGGGCGTCGAAGGTGCGGAAGATCTCGTCGAGCTGGACCGAGTCGGCGACCTGCGCCCGCGGCAGGTCACCGCCCTCGGGCAGCGGCTCGGCCTCGTTGCTGCCCGGGCTGAGCTCCACGTAGGTCTCGCCCAGGAGCGTCTTCTGGCGCAGGCTCGCGCGGGTGTCGTCGGGGATCGGCGCGTAGCGCGGCTGCAGCTCGACCGTCGCCACCGCGTCGCCCTCGTCGCCGAGCTCGATCGCCTTCACCTTGCCGACCGAGACGCCGGAGATCCGCACGTCCGACTCCTGGGCGAGCTGGGTCGCCTCGTCGAACGGGACCTCGAACCGGTAGCCCTCCGGCTTCAGCGGGATCGGACCGCCGAAGGCGATCCACAGGAACAGCGCCAGCGCGAAGCACGAGAGCGCGAACCCGGCGGCTACCAGGATCCTCGTCAGTGTCGGCGGGCGTGTCTCCATCTCGTCTCTAGAGCGGCGGGCAGACCCGCGGGTCGGAGGAGCTCGGGACGTTGGTCATCTGCTGCAACGTGCGCAGGAACGGGCGCGGCGCGGCGACGCCCTCGGCGAGGCCGGCCGTCTGGCAGCCGAACATGACCACGGTGCGCAGCATCGGGCCCATTGCGTCCTGGCTGAAGAAGAGCGCGTTGGTGTTGTGGTTGAGCCAGGCGAGCCAGAACAGGTAGCCCTCCTCGGCCGAGCCGGGCGGGTTGTAGCCGAGCGCGTTGCCGAGGGTCTGGAACTCGGTGAAGGTGCCGCGCAGGCCCTTGGTCGTTGTCAGCAGCGGCTGCGCCGCCTGGGTCAGGTGGCGGACCGGGGTCTGGGCCGCGCGCGCGAACGGGCGGATCTGGTTCTGAAGCGCCGGGGTCGTGTTCTCGAACAGCGGCCGGACCGAACGCAGCGCCGGGCCGAGCGCCTGTGCGGCGGGGATCAGGGCCACCGACGACGGGCCGAGGACGTTGGCGAACTGCTCGCCGCTCTCGAGCGCCGAGCGGGTTTCGGTGAGCGTGCTCGGCAGCTCCTGGAGCGACTCGCGGATCGCCGCCTCCTGGTCGGCGAACGCGGCCAGGGCGGCGTTCGAGGAGTCGACGAACTCTGAGAGCCGGGTGTCGTTGGCGCCGAGCTCCTCGCTGACCAGCTTGAAGGTGGTGATCGCGCGGCGGATGTTGGCGCGGCGGACCGCGAGCGCCTCGCCGATCCGCGCCAGGTCGCGCGAGAGCGGCTCGAACCGCCTGAAGGTCGCCGAGAGCTTCTTGCCCCTGCCGCCGAGGCCGTCGCCTGCGCCCTGGAGCAGCAGCTGCAGGTAGGCGCGGGTGTCGCCGTCGAGCGTCTCGAGGATCTCGTCGGGCTGCACGTTGGGCTCGGTCTGCGAGAGCGGGATCGTCGAGCCCTCGGCGAGCTGTTCGCCCGTGCCGGTCTCGATCTCGAGCGTCATGTCCTGGAGCCCGGTCCGCGGCCGCAGCAGCACGGTCGAGTCGGAGCGGACCAGCGGCGCGAACTCCTCCTCGACCAGCATCGTCACCACGGCCCTGCCGTCGACGAGCTCGACCTCGGAGATGTCGCCCGCCTTGACTCCGGCGATGTTCACGGTCTGGCCCTGGCCCGGGGTGACCGCTTGCGCGGTCGAGAGCTCGGCCTTGACCTCGAACCGCTCATCGCCGAGGATCGGCACCCAGGACGGGTACGGCTGCTGCTGCTGGGAGAGGATGTAGGCGGTCACCGCCAGCCCCGCCACCAGCACGGCCGCGATCGCGATGAAGTCGGTCAGGTGCTCGCGGATCGCGCGTCTCATGGCACCGTCGCGGGGGCCGCGGGACCGACGTCGCCGGGCAGGCCGGTGCCGCCGGTGCCGTTGACGTCGGGCAGCGGGTTGGTGTGACAGGCGACGTCGGTGCGGTACGGCGGCACGGTCGAGGTGAAGGTCGGCCGGGTGCCGAGCACGTTCGCCTGTGTGTTGCCGAAGATCGTGTCGTTGCGGAAGCCGCCCGGGGGATAGGCCATGTCCGAGAGCACCGAGCCGCCGCCCGTGTTGACGCGCAGGTAGGTGCCGTTGCCGTCGAAGCCCTGGCCGGTGCCGGCCTGGTTGACCAGGGTGGAGAGGAACTCCTGGAAGTTGGTCACGCCCGCCGGGACGCCGGCGGCGCCCTGGCCGAACGGATAGGCGCCACCGTTGTCGTCGATGACGATGTCGCCGGTCGGGACCAGGTTCGAGGTGACGCAGCGGGCGAAGCCCTCGCTGGACGTGAACAGCTCCTTCGAGGCCACCGTGGTCTCGGCCAGCGGCGGGGTCGACTTGCGCAGCAGCTGGGCGAGGCCGCCGAGCTCGGACTTGCGCAGCAGCGGCCGCACCTGCGCCAGCCACGGGTTGGCCGCGTCGATTGTTGCCGGCAGCTCCTCGATGCTCGGTGTGAGCTCGATCGCCAGCGCCCGGAAAGGCGGCAGCGCGTCGGAGAGCGCCGCCAGCGACGGGCGCGCCTCCTCGACCGTCGGCGCGAGCTCGGCGATCGTCTCGCTCAGGTTGTCCGACTCGGCCGCGAGCGCCCCGGCGAACACGTTGAAGTTCGTGATCAGGCCCTGGAGCTCGGTCTCGTGGCCCTCGAGCCGGCCGAACAGCACCCGCTGGGCGCGGATCAGGCCGGAGAGGTCGTGGCCGCTCTCGCCCAGCAGCGCCTCGTTGACGATCGCCGTGTCGCGCCCGGCGGGCCCGCCGTAGCGAAGCGACTGGTTCAGCGCCTCCGCCCCGGTCTCGCCGGCGACGTCGGGGTCCTGGCCGACGTCGTCGGCCCCGGTCGGCTCGTAGGTGAGCGCGGTGCCGAAGCCGGAGAGCGCCCGCTGGAGGTTCTTGCGGGTCGGCGCCTGCAGCGCCGAGAGCACCTCGTCGATCTGAACCGCGGTCGCCGTCTGGGTCACCGGGATGTCGCCGCCGTCGTCGAGCGCCGGCGCGCTCGGGCTGCCAGGGTCGAGGTCGAGGAAGAAGTTGCCCTCGAGGAACAGGCGCGGCCGGATCTCGACCGTGGCATCGGAGTGGATCGGCTGGCCCGCCTCGTCGACGCTGAAGGTCACCTGGACCGTGTCGCCCTCGCGCTCGACCTTGGTCACCTTGCCGACGTTGACCCCGGCGATCCGCACCGGCGAGGTCTCGCGAAGCGTGGCCGCGTTCTCGAACTGGGCGTTGAGCTGGAAGCCCTCGCTCGTGAACGGGATTCGCTTCGCGAACGCGAGGTAGACGCCGGCGCCGATGATCACGGCGACGATCAGGCCCCAGACCCACGGCGAGGGCCCGCGGTAATGGCGGCCGTAGATCCGCGGATCCGGCGCCGGCTTGCCCGGATCGCGCTTCACCGGCCGCTTGTCGCGGGAGAACAGCGCCATCAGTCGCCGCCCACCTGCTGGTCCTTGGTATTCGTCCCCTGGTTGCCCGGCGGGTTGCCGAACACCACCCGGCCGGCCTTGTAGACCTCGTTGCCGGCCTCGCACTCGAACGTCTGGCCGGGGGCCGCCGTGTTCGGGTACGGGTTCGAGTGGAGGAAGTTCTTGTTGTCGGGCCCGCCGCCGTTGGCGATCCCCGACGACGGGCTGCCCTCGCTGTTGGGGCCCTTGGGGACATCGAAGACGATGAACCGCTGCCAGGAGCCGAGGTTGTTGCCGCCGGTGAACACGCCGTTGAAGTTGCCGGCGAGGATCCCGAGGTAGTTGCAGACGGTTTGCGCCGGGGCGATGAACTTGACCGCCGGGCCGAGCTGGTCGGTGGCGACGTTCGCGGCGGTGATCCCGGCGCGGGCAGCGGCGTTGTTGTTGAGCCGCAAGAGCGACTCGAAGGTCGGCGCCAGCTGGCGGTTGAGCTGGTCGGAGCGGGCGAGGACCGGCGCGCCCTCCTCCAGCGAGGCGGCGATCGTCGGCGAGGTCTGGCGCAGCGAGACGGCGGCCGGCTCGAGGTCCTCCATCAGGCCGGCGGAGTTGGCGAGGAAGGGCCGGATCCGCGGCAGGGTGTCGAGCGACACCCGTTCGGTCAGCACGCCCTCGGTGATCGACTCCTGGATGAACGGCCGGGCGACCTCGGCGAGCGCGGTGAAGGTGACGTTGAGGTCGGCGAACATCTGCGCCTGGGTCTCGGCGACCGGCGCGACCTCGGCGGCGGTGGCGCTGAGCGCCCGGATGAACCCGGCCAGGTTGGTCTCCGGCGAGGAGAGGTTGCGCATCACCGGCTCGAGCACCTCGAGCACCCCGGGCAGACGGCCGAGCGCCGAGTTCAGCGCCGGCCCGCGCCCGGCGAGCGCGTTGCCGAACTCGAGCAGGTTCTCCTGCGAGGCGAGCCGGGTCTCCTCGTCGAACATGCCGAGCACGGTGTCGAGCTCGACCGGCTCCGGGGTGGCGGCGGAGAGCGGCACCACGCTGCCCTCCTCGAAGCCCTCGTCGGAGTCGCCGAGGTTGATCTCCAGGTACTTGAGCCCGAGCGCCGAGCGCGAGCGCACGATCACGGTCGAGTCGACCGGGATCGGGTCGACGTCGCGGTCGAGCTTCAGGTTGAGGGCAGCGCTGAGCTCGCCGTCCTCGGTCTGCTCCGGCTCGATCGACTCGACCGCGCCGACCCGCACGCCGCCGACGCGGACCTCGTTGCCGGGCACCAGGGTGTTGGCGTCGGGAACCTGGACTGTGATCCGGTAGGTGGGCACGAACGGCAGGCCGGTGTTCGCGTTGTAGGCGAGGAAGACGGCGAGGATCACGACCATCACCGTGAGCGCGCCGACCATCGTCGGGCTCGCCGTCAGACCCGGTCCCCGGCCCCTCATCGGCGCTTCCCCCTGCGCTCGCGCTGCGACCCGATCAGGAAGTCGAGCAGGTCGCGGGCGTCGCGCATCTGCGCCCGGCTGCTCGAGGCCGGCGCCACCCCGACCTCGGGCTCGGAGCCCTCGGGCGTGGTCGGAAACGGGGTCGTCGGGGTCGAGGGCTCGGTCTCGAGCGGCGGCGCCGCGTCACCCTCGGGCGTCGTCGTCTCGGGCTGCTGCGGCTCGTTCTGCGGCCCGGACGGCTGCGGCTCGGACTCGACCGAGCCCTGCGCGTCGTTGCCGGTGTCGCGGCCCTCGCCGGCCGGCTCGCGCTCGGCCCGTTCGCGCTTGGGCTTGCCCTTCTCGGTCTTGGTCTCCTCGGTCTCGGTCGGCTCCTTGAAGTTCGCGATGCAGTCGAACAGCAGTTGGTCGGTGACGTAGTCGTTGCAGTTGGTGATCAGCAGGAAGGCGCGCCCGAAGTGGCCGAGGTCGTCGAAGGCGTTGAAGGCGCCGGTCGCCTGGTAGGCGAACTGGAGCAGGTTCTCGAACCCGTCGTGGCGCCGGGTCGAGCGCAGGAACTTGGCCAGCTCGCTGGCCGCCGGGGCGGCCGAGTTGGCGAGCTTGCGGATCTGGCGGATCAGCGAGTCGGAGCGGACCAGCGGCGACTGGCTCGCCTCGGCCGCGTCGCCGAGCGAGAGCAGCGCGGTCTCGGCCGAGTCGGCGAACGGCCCGAGCGCCTGGGTCGCCCGGGTCGCCGATGGGGCGGCCGCGGCGAGCTGGGTGAAGGTCGGCGTTCCCGCGTCGGTGAACCGCTTCAGCTCGGTCATCGTCGAGCGCACCTCGCGCAGCGTCTGCGGCAACAGCGCCAGGTTCTGCTCGAGCTCGGCGCCGCGCTCCGCGGTCGCCTGCGCGGTGACCGTGGCGCTGTTGATGAAGCCGCCGATCTGGTCGCGGTCGCGGGCCAGCGGCTCGAGCACCGCATCGCCGTTGCGGGCCAGCTCGGCCAGCTGGCGGTTCTGGTCGGCGAGGATCGCGAGCACGGCGTTGGTCTCGCGCAGCGCCGGGTCGGAGCGGTCGATGATCTCCGCCAAGTCGTCGCCGCGGGCGGCGAGCCCGGCCCCGAGGTCGTTGAGGATGAGCCGGAAGCGGTCGGCGTAGGGCTCGCGCATGATGTTGTTGACCAGATCGAGGTCAACCGCCTTGCCGTTCGACTCGAGCGGCAGGAAGCGCTCGCCCTCGCCCTCCTCTCCGTCCTCGATCACTGCGAGCTCGGGCGGCGCCTCGCTGCCGGCCGCGCGCGGCTGGGTCGGCTCGCACTCGACGAACTTCTCGCCCAGCAGCGACTGCGGGCGGATCAGGCAGGAGGCGTCCTCGCGGAAGTCCTGGAAGCCCGGGTCGTCGATCCGCAGGACGAGCACCGCGCGGCCGGGCTGCGGGCTGCCGTCGGCGTGCGCGGCCTCGGTCTCGTTGGTGACCGTGACGTCCTCGACCACGCCGACGTTGGCGCCGGCGATCCGGACCTCCTCGCCGGGAACCATGAAGGCGCCGTTGTCGAAGATCGCGCGGACCTTGTAGGTGCCCTCGTCGCCGCCGGCGCCGGTGCCGACGACCAGGATCGCCACCGAGGCGGCGAGTGCGACCAGGATCGCCAGGGCGCGCCTCATGGTCCCTCCGGGACCGCGGCCGGGTCGCAGACGCCCGCGAGCGAGCCGTCGTCGAGGAACGGGTTGGAGCCGGCGATCGGCTGCGTCGAGCCACCGGGGCAGCGGTTGAAGAAGCCGCTGTCGAAGTCCTGGAACTGCTGCGAGGTCGGGGCCGGGTCGAGGACGCTGGTGGCCGGGTTCCAATTGAAGAAGTTGATCCCGGTCGGCTGCACGCGCACGTAGTGGCCGCTGGCGTCGTAGTTCGACGACGCCTGGCCGAAGCGGCCGAGGAAGGCGAGCAGGTCGGGCGCGTAGGGGCGCAGCTGGGCGATGTTCGGCTGGCTCGCGTCGAAGGCCCTGATCTGCTGCGGCACCGAGGAGGAGGCGCGCCGCTGGGCGCCGGGCAGCGCCCCGAGCGTGTCGACGAGGTCGTTCGCGGGGCCGTCGAGGTGCAGGACCTTGCTCAGGTTGCGGAACACGGGCACCGAGCGGTCGGCGACGTTCGCGAGGTCGACCAAAAACGGCGTCAGCTCCGGGGTCGCCTCCCCGGTCGCCTGGATCAGCGGGTCGAGGTCGTCGAGCGCGGCGCGCAGGTTGACGAAGGTCGAGTTCGCCTGGCGCAGGGCGGGCGGCAGGGCGACGAGGCTGCGGTCGAAGGCCTCGTTCTGATCGGCGATCGCGCCCAGCGCCTGGTTCGCGTTCGAGGTCAGGGC
>Ga0190271_10002344_pt1 | contig 11405 bp, 13 predicted proteins | sample Popmic356T_FD_133747 | JGI IMG/M metagenome (GOLD analysis project Ga0190271, IMG submission 133747) | Populus adjacent soil microbial communities from riparian zone of Weber River, Utah, USA - 356 T | ecosystem: Environmental > Terrestrial > Soil > Riparian zone | place: USA: Utah | collected...
CCGCATATTCGCCCAATCGGAAGGGCCGCCAATATGAATGAAACCGCTTGCAATCGAAGCGGGGCTAGGCACAGTCGCGCCTCCGTCTCCGTGTTCTGCAGTACCGCCGACGATCGTCTGATGATGGCGGCACTCTGCGCTTCCGGTCGGCTTGCTCGCCGCCAAGATCAACCATCCCAGCGAATCCGTGACCGGAGTGGACGCACCGTCCTGGCTCAGGTTCGCTGCATTGCTCCAGTTGCACCTGTCAGTGAATGCCGACCGGATCAACCCTCCGGCGTACGCTGGAGCAGACGTTTGTACCCCCAGGAACGACTCCCAGGTCCCTTCACTCGTCACCATGATCCTGCACACGATCAGGAACGTGTGTGCGCCCGTGATGTTGATCCCCGAAGCCGGGACCGCGTAGATGTATTCGTCGTCGGTGCCGTCGAAGTACCTGCTCATCAGGTCCTCTCGTCTATGCCAGCGTCACAGTTCGTCTGCGCCGGACGCGTGTCACCGTCAATGTCCGTAGCGGGACAACCAGGGAGACCCGGTGCGCTCGTTGGCACAAGGTTGTTCGGCCCGCCAGAGCCGCTCGACAAGCGCAGGTTGAAGTCAGTGCCTGCGCTGTCGATAAAGAGGTTGGGACTGTTCGAGTCGGTCGCGTGGCAGGTGCCGCCGTCCCAGTTGTTGTAGCGGTAGGTGATCGACCCCGAGCAGATGCCGGGGATGTAGTCGGTGTTGTTACCGACGAAGTACATGGGCGAGCCAGTACAGCTGCCGCATACGTCGATGATCCCCCCCACCGTCGAGTTGAAGAAGAAGCCGCTGTTGTCGTACTCGCCGAACTGCACCGATGCGTTACCAATGTCGGGGCCGATCTGGTTGTTGACGAAGGCGACCTCGGAGGTCTCGTGCCCAGAGCCAAGCGCGTAGTCGGTCAGGTGAATGCCTGCGGTGCAACCCGTGCCACCACCGAGGTTCAGGTGACAGCACTCGTTGAGGGTGTTGTTCATGATCAACACGCCTGCCCCCGGCGTGGTGTCGCCAGCACCGTCACCGCCACCAATCTGCAGGCACTCTGTGTGCTGACCGCCCGCAGCGTTCGCTGACTGCCAACCGTGGAAGTCGTTGTTGACGATCCTGAGTCGCTGCGGGTCGTGGTGGGTGGCGTTGCAGCTCGGCTCGCAGTACATGGCACTGACTTGCGGGTGGTAGCCGCAAGCGTTGTTCGCGTTCGGACAGACCACCTCGGAGTTCTTGATCTCTCCGTCCGAGGTTGACTCGAAGAAGAAACCGCCGTTGTCAACGTTGTCCAGAACCCAGTTGTCGTCCTGGCGAATCACGATCGTGTTGTTGGGGGTACCCGCATCCTTTAGGTAGACATCGCTCGCGTTCCACGAGATGTCATCGAAGGTCACGTCTCCATCTGCGACACCCTCTTCGGCGGAGAAGGTGATGTAAGTACCGACCGAGCAGCTCGCAGTACGGTTGATCGTCTGAGCGGGATAGTCGTTCGGACGAATCAGAGCGATATCACCGCACTCAGCAGCGTTGAGCACCGCCTGCATGGTGCTGCATTCGGTCCCGTCGTTCGGGTATTCGATCGCGATCGGGTTGTCCACACAGGAGCCACCGTTGGCGTCGATCCAGAAGTGCGCGGTGCCCGACGCCGGAGCTTCATCTGGCTGAGCGATCACGATTCCACCAGCGGTCATGCTCGCCAGAGCGATAGCAATCGCGAGCGGTCCGAAGATCCGTCTCATACGTAGCGCCTATAAGTGACGTTGATTACCGCGTCGGTCGTGACTCGGATGAACTTCAGCGCTTGTGGAATCGCCAGCTCACCGATGAATCCCTCGGGCAACCGCAGGCCCGACGCCGTTGTCGGCGTCGTTCCATCTTCGGTGAAGTTGACCGCAGCGTTCGAGACTGTCAGCAGACAATGGGTCGCACCCGAGGGAACGGTGATTGTGACGACGCTGCTACTGACTGTCTGGTTGTACTGACCGCCCGAGACGACAGCCGGTAGCCAGGGTGCCACGTCCTGCTTCGGCGCGAACAGGCCCGACGAGATCTCACGGGCGCGCACATCTTTGTCGCCGTCTCGGGTGGCGATAGTGAAATCGTCGGCCATGAGTTAGGACGCGCGGTAGAAGACGCCTGCGTTGAGGATCACGTCGTTGCCGTCAGTCGTCACCGCGAAGTCGTGGTGGCTGATCGGCACCATCGCGCTGTCTGCATCGGAGCCGGTGTTGTCGTAACAGACGAGCAGCCCGGTCGAGTTGTTCGAAACCGCCGGAGCCGTCCAGGTCACCGAGGGCAAGGAAACGTCGTAGCGGTTGTTGCCGGTGTCAGGTGCAGGGAAGGACGCGAGCAGCGAGTCGGAGAGATCCTTGCGGACCCAACCACCGATTCCTTCCAGAGAGTTTGCCGTCCCGCCCAAAACGGTCGAAACGGTCAGGTAGTCCTGAGCTTCCGCCTCTGTCCCTGACGCCGACAGAGGGATCAGAACCAGCTCGGACGCGGAGACGATGTTGTCCTCGACATGCCGGTACAGCTCCACGGCCCGACCCTTTGCGATGTTGAAAGCGTAGTTCGCCACTTCTTGTTCTCCTTAGTTCGCCCTGCTCGTGGTTGCGGCGGGGCCGATGGACACGGTTCTCATTTTCTTGCCGCAGTCACGACACTGAATGTCGGCCGAGCTACGGGGAGCAGGGATGGGATGCTGACAGCCGGTGCAGATAAGCACCGGGAGCTGAGGGATCTTGCCGGTTTCTAGGTGCATGTCATGGAGGGTGTAGACAGGGACATAGGTCGTCTTGTTGCGGCCAAGTGGCTGCCTAAAGATCGTCGCCACTAGATCAGGACGTAGCTCACATGACCGTCAACCGAGGTCGCGGCCGTGATCTGGAGGTTGAGCAGGGTGCTGATGGCGCACTGGAAGTGGCCGCCAGCGTTGTAGGGCGCGATCAGTGAGAGGTCGGCACCGAGGTCCATCTCTCCGGTCAGCGCCGTTCCGCCCGCTCCTGACTCCCAGCGCAGCAGCGTCTGTGCGCCACCGGAGGCGACGATCACGTAGCTGGTGACGAGGATGATCTTCCCGGTTACGGCAGCGACGATCGTGTTGTCACCCGCGCTGGCCGCGTCGATGACCGCATAGAGCTGCTCTGCGTCATAGACCTTTCGTGCTGATGCCATGCTTACTCCTTGTCGCGGTTCAAACCGAGCTTTGCGTCTCGGCTACGAGTGATTCGGCCCAGCTTCTTTCGGCGCTTGCGAGTAAGCCGCTGCAGCTTGTTCCGGCGTGGCATCAGAAGTCTTTGCCAGGGAGCAGCACCGAGGTCTTCGGCTGCCAGTCAACGGCGTCGTAGTCGGTGTCGTTGATCTCAGAGGGGCCGTAGCGGTGCTCTCCTAGGTGCATTCGCCGGTATGCCTCAGCCTGGTGGAGCTTGGGGCTGAACCACTGGCGAGAGGGGGTCAGCTTGCAGATCGGGCACTCGTCGGGGAATGCCTCCCGGAAGGCTTGCATATCGAACGGACAGCGATACCCCTGCTTGATCTGCTCGTCTTCCTCCGGCGTGATCACCCAGTTGACCACCCGCTTGACGTTGCCGTTCTCGTCGATCACCTGGGTCTCTTCCAGCAGCTCTCCCTTGGCTGCCAGCGCAGCTTCAATCCGCATTGATCGCTTCCCTCCAAAGGTTGATCTGGGCCTTGGTCGTACGTTGAGTAAGTACGTAGTCCTTCGCCGCCTTCGCGAGCTGCTTCGTCTCTTCACGGTTCTGGACCAAGTGCTGCACCGCCTTTAGGTAGTCGGCGGGCGTCTTCGCCTTCAGGCAGGTCTCGCCGTCAGTGAAGAGGTCGTAGGGCGCTACGTCGCTGACGATCGAAGCTGCCCCACCCATCGTGTACTCCAACGCCTTCAGGTCAGAGCGGCAGAGCGCCCAGGGTGTGCCCACGATCGGGGCTACACCCACGTCTAGGGCGAAGAGCGCCTCCCGGTAACCCGGTAGATCTGACCAGCCGATGTGTCGGTGGGGGAAGCGCCAGTCAGGATGGAAACCCATCGAGACAACCTCGACGTTCGGCTGCCGCGATGCCCACTCCATTGCCCTGCGTACCAAATCTCCGTCTGCCACGTGAGAATTACTGGCGAACCATCCGACCCGAAAGATGCCGTCGTCGATCTTGTCTCTCTTCGGCCAGTCGATCGGATCAACCGTATTGGGACATACGAATACATTCGGGTTCCTCTTCCTGTACTGCTTCGCCAAATGTTCAGTCGTGACAATGCAGCCATCAACCCACTGGAGGATCGCAGCATGACCTTCGAGCGAGTGACCCAGCGTGGCGTCCTTACGAGTCTTGGCCCAGCCGGTCTTCCGCATCTGGGGAGCCACGGTGAAGTAGTTGTCGTCACTCTCCATCAGGACTCGGTAGCCCTTGTGCTGGAGTCCATGCACCATCCCGGCCCAGAAGCCGTCCCCGGCGAACTGGAAGACAGCAGCCCCTTCGTGGAGGGGGAAGCTGTAGTCGTGATCGTCCTCGGCGTAGACGCACTCTCGAAGTACGTTGCCGGGGAGGTAGCGCGCGGGGAGGGTGCAGCGTAGGTAGGTCGTAACCGGCGTCGCTTGGCAGTAGAAGGTCGCCTCTAGGTCCGTTGCATGCAACGGTGCGAAGAGCGTCGGCCAGAGCCGCTCGATCACCCAGGGCGCGTGCTCATCCTCGTTGACGCGCTCCAGCAGCCACTCGTACTCGCTCTTCAGACGCTGAGTGACATCCCTTCCGCTGACAACAAACTGAGCGCCTGGGGTGAACTGCACAGCACCAGGGAACGGTTGTTCAAACCATTCGCGATATCGCTCTGCCACTGGGAGTGCCTGATGGTGAGGTCTTCCGTCGCCTGAACTGACAAAGGTGTGGTCCCCAAGGGGGGTGAAACCGTCAGTGTGTCGTGCGTCATCAAGAAGTAGGTCAAGGGCAATGTCTTGGGCGTGGGCGAAAGGGTTCCCTTGTACAAATCCAACGAGGTCGCCTCCATCAAGTCGATCGTATAGCTGGATGATTGCCCAAAGGTAGGAAGAAGCTTCTCGTCCGGTATTGGGAACCTCCCTACCCTTTTGGACTTCGAAGACCACCCAATCGGGTGGGATTTCGCTGTACCAAGATACGTCCTCCTGGTAGCGCGCGACAACTAAATGCTTCACAGCGCTTTGAAGGCGGCCAAGCTGCCAACCGTGTCCACGTGCTCCCACTCGTCGGAAGGCAGCTCAGCCACGAACTGCTCCACACCCGGCCAACCACCACCTTTGGCGTCGTGGAAGCAGACATGTCCACCAGGGATCAGCTTCTCCGCGTACAGCTCGAAGGCGAGCTTCGTTGCCTCATAGCTGTGGTCGGCGTCCAGGTGGAGCAGATGCAGGTTGTCGGGGACCAAGTGGACGGTGCGAGGGTTACGGAAGTTGGACTTGACGATGATCACGTTCTCGTAACGGTCCACTTTGCCCATGAACTCAACGTAGACGCGGGCACCGTAGGTGGGATCGTTCTTGTCGCTCGTCCCCTGCCAGGTGTCGATCGCGTAGCCGTCGTGGCCGGTCTCAGCCAGGACGGTGGTCGAGCGTCCCTTGTGGCAGCCAATCTCGCACCAGGGTCCGGTGCAAAGCCGACTGAGCAAGCGGGCCTCGTGCAAGCCGAACCAGCCTTGAATGTTGACGGCCCGGTGCCAGCCCGCAGGCAACTGCCGCTCCTTACGCCGGAGCACCGAACAGTCCCATCCACTCAGTCCGCGCCATGATGAAGTGTGTCCAGTAGTCCGGGTCGCGGTCGCGGAAGTAGCTCGCGAAGGAGGCGCTGACGTACTCGTAGTCGCCTGGGGCTAGGTGCTCCCAGAGATCTTCGTTCGGTTCGATCCCCGGCTTCTCCTTGCGGAGGTTCAGCTTCGGGTTGGAGGCGCGCTCGTGCATGACGCTGGCGCGGCCGTTGATCAGCATCACCCCGCCCGTGTGGTCGAGCACTCGCTTCTGGATCAACCCTGACCAGATGTCGCCGAAGCGGTTGTAGCGGCCCTCGAAGAGGGGGAGCTGCCACATTTCACGTGAAAACTCTCGCCGAAAGGCACAGTTCATGATGCAGGTGGTGGTCGCTGCCCCGACTGGAACCGGGACCACGAAGGGCCAGAACTGGGCGCTGTCGCCGACACCAGCAAGCTGGGTCAGGGCGTCGTAGTCGAGCATCCCGTTCCAGCCCCCGTACTGAACCATCACCCTGCCGCTCTCGCGCTGCTCGTAAGGGAAGCCGCGCATTTCCTTGTGCGAGCTGGTCATCGCGCCAACGCTGAAGTAGGAGCTGTGGGGACGGGGCCGAACGAACTCTTCTTCGTACAGATCGAAGACATCGACGAAAGGCTTCGTGTCGTCGTCGAGGGTGAGCGTGTACTCGTTCCCCCAGACCCAGGCCCGGTAGATCCCCCAGGAGCGGATCATGTCGCTCATCCAGGGGATGTACTCCGCCTCGATCGAGCTGCGCGGCCAGAACTCTCCCTCTAGCCCGCAGCGATCGAACTGCTCCTTGATCGGGCCTGCCTCTTCCAGGTCAGCGATCACGAACAGCGCTACGTCATGTCGAACAAAAAGGTCGATCCACTCGTTCAGGAACTCTTCGAACCGATCAGGCCGGTTGGTCGGGACGACCACTGACCATGTAGCCACGCACACCAACTCCTTTCAGAGAGTTGGGCGGCCCCGGAGTCGCCCAGGGCCGCCCTACCGTTATGCCTCGATCAGCGGCTCCAGAACCACAGGCGTCGGTGCCAACGACTGTAGGTGCTCGATCACCACTGGATCATTTAGGTGCTGCGTCTCGTAGCGTACAGCTTGGTCGATGTCGAATCCAGCCAGCTCGTACGTGGACGAGATGTCAGCGAGGACCTGCTCCAACTTCCGCGCTCCCTGCACCTTCCGGTGCTTGTCGTACTGGGCGTAGGGAGCGGGGATCTTCGGTGCTTCGATCACACGGACATTGCCCTTGGACTTCAGCTTCGCCTCGATCAGCTCACGCTCTTCGTCAGTCCAGCCCTTGACCTTTTGGTCGAGGACGCTGTCGTACGAAGCGATCCAGCGCTGGGTCGGCACGTTCGGAGGCTTGCCGCCCATTGCGAACGTCTCTTCGGCGAGCGGAACTGCCCAATCGGGCATGTAACCGCGTTCCAGATTGGCATAGACGCGACGGATCGTGTCGATCTTCTCGCCCGTCTTGGGCGAAAAGATGTCCTTCTGAATCCGAACGGTAACCGCCTTCTGCCGTTCCGACATGAACAACATGCAATCAGCTCCTACTTCTTGTCGTCTTTCTTTGCCTCGTCGGCAGGCTTCGGGCGGGGAGCATCGACGACTGCGACCTTCTGCACGTCCTCAGCCTCTCCCTCTGCCGCCTCTGCTGCTTCCTTTGCCTTCGCTGCCAGTGTCCGACCACCATCGCTCGCCAAGGTCCCTTCCTCTGCGGCGACGAGGATCGAGTCGATCGACTCACTTGCCTTCTGCAAGCGGCCACCGGGATGGACCAGGTCGTTGACACGAACGTTCGTGTAGACCAGCTCCTCCATTGCCGCTTCCTGCTCTTCGTCCAGCTCGGGACGCTGATCCTCTGGAGCTGGCTCGATCGGACCGAAGTTCGAGTCCGACTTTGCGTGAACCGCGTCGCGGAGCAGGCCGAGAACACGGTGGAAGCGGCGGTTGTTGTAGTTGCCGCTGTCGTACAAGGCGATGAACGCCTCAGCAGCCTCTTCCAACGAGACCGACCCTTCCTTCTTTGCCTTCGCCATTGCTGACCTTCCTATGGGATTTACGGGGGGCGACGAATGCCGCCCCCCTCGAAGCTAGTGGCTTACGCGCCACCCGTCACATCGACCAACCAGCGGAACGACTGAGCGTTCTGCACCTTGAGCGAGAACTCGGTCAGGTACTCAGCCATCTTCTCGTCAGCAGACGGTGCCTGACGATCACCCAGGAGCCGCGTGTCACGGAGGGGTGCGAACTGCACGTTCTCCATGTCCACCAACACGCCGTAGGTGCCGTACTGACCAGCGGACTCGCCGTAGCGCTTCCACTCGCTCTTGACCACGATCGGGATTCGCTGACCCGAAACGCCAGAGATCAGCCCTGAGACCTGCACGCCCCAGACCTTGTCGCTCGGGGTTGCGTGGACCCAGTTGTCCGAGAGGAAGCTGGAAATCACCTGCGCGACGAGCGGAGCGCAGAAGAAGACCTTCTTCGTCGAACCGTACTCCAGTCCGTGCCGGAGGAAGTCCTGGATCTCCGTCTTGGTCAACGTGTCCAGATCGGACTCTGAGGTCGCGAACTGGAGCAGGCCACCGGACGAGTGCCGAGGAGCGGACGAGCCAGCCGAGTAGGAACGGGCACCGAAGAAGAGCGAGTTCTCGATCTCCCACTTGTGCTCGATTGCCTTCTTCCGCCGCTCGATCGCATCCTGCGGTCCGCCGTACCAGGTCGAGGTCGCCAGAGCGGTCTCGGTGAAGCGGTACGGGCTACGCACGATCTGGGTGTAGTTGTAGTTCGCCGTCCGCTCTGCGATCAGCGCGGTCGGTGCCTCTGCACCTTCCTCGTTCGTGCCGCCGATGTGGATCAGCTTGTCGGTGGCTCCGACCGCGACAGCGGTGGAACCGTCGATCGCACGCACGACCGTGATCGAAGACGCGGCCACGCCGGTGATTCGCATCGGCTCGGCCGTGTCTGCGTCGCGGATGATGTCGCCAGCCTTGAAGTAGGAACCTTCGTTGGCCGTCACCGCGAGGTTGGTTGCATCGGATGCTGCCGACGCAGTCACAGCCGAGTACTTCGGCAGGAGCTGGTCGTCCATCCACTCGACCTTGAAGCTCTTTGCGCGCTCGCTTGGGAGCCGCATCAGCATCGTCGAGAACTGCGTGTTGTCGGTATCGAGGTTCGTGATCTTCTCACGCATGTCGATCCCGAGCGAAGCAGCGAGCGGGTCGTCAGTTGCGACCAGACCGCTGTTGACTGTCACAGCCATTTCGTTCTCCAATGAGATAGGCGTTTTGCAAAGCTGCCCAGCTCACGATGTGGCCCCCGTGGGGATCGCGCTAGACCTTCCAACCCTCTTCGTAAGGGCTGGCAATTTCGTCCCACTCAGCACCGATCTTGTCTGCGATCGACTGAGCGACTTCGTCGTTGCTTGCTCCGCCTGTGACGACGGTAGCGGCCTGACGCTGAGCCTGTGAGGTCGCGTCGAGTGTGGCCTTTGCCTCATTTGCTGCCTCACCCAGGGTGTCCCGTTTCCGGCCTGCGGCGAGCAAGTAGAGGTCTTCCAGAGCCGACTCCTGATCTTCTTGGGAGCCGTTGCGGAGAACCGACTGCAGGCTCTCCTTCATCAAGGGGCGGGTGTTGAGGATCGTCCCCATCTCACCCTCGAAATCGTCGTAGTTCGGGTACTTCTGCTTCACCTGCGCGTAGGCGCTCGCGACCTGGTTCAGCTCCTGCTGCTGGTGCAAGGGAGCAATCCCCTGCTGGAGCTGGTACTGAAGCTCATCCACCTGTCGCTGCAGAGTGATGTTGCGCTCGTAGTTCGCGGCAGCGCCGGGAGCCACTTCCTCCCAGGCTTCGCGTGCCTGCATGTAGCGGCGGCGGTCACCAGCGTTCAGCGCCATCTCTGCAGCCTGGGCCGGGTTCTCGTACAGGATCTCGTCCCAACCGCTCATGTTCGACTGGTTCTCGATCTGCTGAGTGCGGCTGCGAAGATCGCCTAGCTCGTTCGCCTGCCTGTTGATGAACTCGTCCTTGTCGGCGAGTCGCTTCTCGTAGGCGGCTAGTCGGGCGGCGAGTTCTGCGACTTCTGCCGCTGGCTCCGGTACCGGAGCAGGCTCTCCATCTCCTTCTTCAGTTCCGGGTCCATCGCCTTCATCGTCTTCCGGTCCTTCCGGCGCTGTTTCCGGTACCTCCGGCCCTCCTTGATCCGGCGCAGGCTCATCTGCAGGCGCAGCCTCAGTGTCTGTCGCCTCATCGGGATCGACTCCAGCAGGGGCCGCAACTGCTCCTGTGGGGTTCTCCCAAAATGCCTTGTCCTCTGCCGACTCTTCCTCGAAGCCTGGAATGCTCACTCGCGCTCAACTCCCTTGGTAAATGCACTTGCCCCTCTCTTTGTCTCACGGAGAAACCAATCAGCCCCTTTCCAGAAACCGCGCCGTTCATCAACCATGCGCTGGGGAATCGGGTGTGTCGATCGGATAATCGTGTTCGCGAGTATCAGGGCATCATCCTCACGTGTTTCTTCAATCCGCTTCTTTAGGACATCGAAGCCGGGATGCCTAAAGAGTTCGTCCAGTAGTGCATCATCATGGTCGGACGACTTAGCCACCTCCCGTGCCTGCCTGGAAGCGCTGCATCGCAGCCGCGCCAGACATGCTCATTGCGTTTGACGGAGCAGAGGCGTCACTGGCCTGTGGTGCTGTGCTGCCGTTCGGAGAACCTCCGGGCGGGGGTGCGGCCCCGCCACCCGGAGGACCTGGCGGCGCTTGTGCGGGTGCCTGGTTGATGAAGTAGCGCTCCTTGTCCTGCACGTCATGGTTCTCCAGCACGTCCTCCATGAAGGCATCCAGGTTCAGCGCCTTGCCCATCCCCTGCTGCGCCATCATCGCGTGTGCGCCTGCTGACTGAACTGCGAGCTGGTAGAGCGCCTGCTTCTCCGCTCTGCGCTCCTGCCGCATCAGCGACTCGTTCATCGGGCTGATGTCGAAGTCGTAGTCGGCCTTTAGCATCGCGGGCATGATCGTCGTCAGCTCGTACTCGTCGTTGGCACCGATCGCGATCACCTTCGTCTCGTCGGTCAGGAACTGCTGGTTCAGCTCGATCATCATCTGGCCCATGCGCGCGTAGGCGTCGTTCAGGCGCATCTTGGTCTGACTGACGGAGCGCTGTGCCAGGGAAGAGACCAGCGCTGCCTCCGTCGCGGTGTCGGCCTTGACGTTGGAGGCTTCACTTGTAGAAGTGAAGGGGAATCCGCCAGCCAGATTCTGGATGTCCTGCTTGATCATCGCCTCAGCAGGCATCGAAATTTGGGCCGGAACCGGGTTCGGTGCCCACATCTGAACCGCCTCATTCACCGGCCCTTGTAGCGGCCAACGCTCACGGGGACCGAATGCCAGGTCGTCCGGATCATCGACCATTTGCTCGTTGTACATCACGATTGCGTTGTTGATCAGCTCCAGGTTGTCCAGGCGCTGGTTGGTCACCGACCAGAGCGCTTCCTGCAGGTGGGCGATCTTCTCCACCTGCGAAATGCCGCGCAGGAAGCGCTCCACATCCTTTTCTTCGGTGAAACCCATGACGCGCTCCACGCCGGCACGGTTGTACCAGCTGCGATCAAAGATCACGACTTCGCCGGCC
>Ga0190271_10002345_pt1 | contig 11404 bp, 9 predicted proteins | sample Popmic356T_FD_133747 | JGI IMG/M metagenome (GOLD analysis project Ga0190271, IMG submission 133747) | Populus adjacent soil microbial communities from riparian zone of Weber River, Utah, USA - 356 T | ecosystem: Environmental > Terrestrial > Soil > Riparian zone | place: USA: Utah | collected...
GCCGCCCCCGGCAACATGCTGGGCATGGCGGGAGTCATGCAATGGCTGGAGCTCAACGGCTTCATCCGCGCCTCGACCGTGCGCGAGCCGGGCGACTATGCGGTGCGGGGCGGCATCCTCGACCTGTTCGCGCCGGGCATGGACCTGCCGGTTCGGCTCGATTTCTTCGGCGATACGCTGGAGACGATCCGCAGCTTCGATCCGGAGACTCAGCGAACCGTGTTCGACATGCGCGGGCTCGACTTGGTGCCGATCTCCGAATTCCAGCTCACCACCGAGACGATCCGCAAGTTCCGCACTGGCTATGTCGCGACGTTCGGCGCCGCCGAGCGCGACGACATGCTGTACGAAGCGGTGAGCGAAGGCCGCCGCCATCCCGGCATGGAGCACTGGCTGCCGCTGTTCCACGACAGGATGGACACGCTGTTCGATTATCTGCCCGGCACGCCGGTTGTGCTGGAGCCGCTCGACGAGGAGGCGGCCGGCGAGCGGCTCACGCAGATCGCGGACTACTACGAGGCCCGCAAGGAGATCGTCGGCGACAGCGGCGGCCCGATCTACAAGCCGCTGCCGCCCGCCCGGCTCTACCTGACTGACAAGGAATGGAAGGCGCGGCTCGAGGCGTTGGCGCTGGCGCGGCTGACGCCGTTTGCGGTGCCGGAGGCGCAGGACGTGATCGACGTCGGCGCGCGCACCGGCCGCAACTTCGCGGCCGAGCGCACCGATGAGAACGCCAACGTGTTCGACGCCGTGGTCAAGCACGCTCAGGCCTTGCAGGGCCAGGGCAGGCGGGTCGCGTTCGCGCTGTGGAGCGACGGCGCGCGCGACCGCATGGGCCATGTGCTGCCCGATCACGGGCTTGCCAACCTTTCCAACGTCGCATCCTGGCCGGAGGCGCTGGCCCTGCCGAAGCCGCAGATCGCGCTTGCGGTGCTGGGCCTGGAAACCGGATTCGAAACGACGGACGCCGCCGTCATTAGCGAGCAGGACATCCTGGGCGACCGCCTGGTGCGGCCGCGCCGCGCCGTCAAGCGCTCCGAGAATTTCATCGCCGAGGTGACGAGCCTGTCGGCCGGCGATCTCGTCGTTCACGTCGATCACGGCATCGGCCGCTTCGTCGGCCTGCAGAACATCGAGGCGGCGGGCGCGCCGCACGACTGCCTGGAGATCCACTACGCCGAGAACGCCAAGCTGTTCGTTCCGGTCGAGAACATCGAGCTGCTCTCGCGCTACGGCTCGGAGGAGACCAATGTCGATCTCGACCGGCTCGGCGGCTCCGGCTGGCAGACCCGCAAGGCGCGGCTCAAGAAGCGCATCCAGGAGATCGCCCACGAGCTGATCAAGATCGCCGCCGAACGCAAGCTGCGCGAGGCGCCGCGGCTGGCGGTCGGGCACGGCCTCTACGACGAATTCGCGGCGCGCTTCCCCTACGAGGAGACCGAGGACCAGCAGGCCGCGATCGACGCGACCGTGAACGATCTCAACACCGGCCGTCCGATGGACCGGCTGATTTGCGGCGACGTCGGCTTCGGCAAGACCGAGGTGGCGTTGCGCGCCGCCTTCATGACGGTGATGAACGGCAAGCAGGTCGCGGTGGTGGTGCCGACCACGCTGCTAGCGCGCCAGCACACCAAGACCTTCACCGAGCGCTTCCGCGGCCTGCCGGTGCAGGTCGGTCAGGCATCGCGACTTGTCACCGCGGCGGACCTGAAGAAGGTCAAGGAGGGGCTGGCCGGCGGCACGCTCGACATCGTGGTCGGCACCCATGCGCTGCTCGGCAAGGCGATCAGGTTCAAGGATCTCGGCCTCGTTGTGGTGGACGAGGAGCAGCACTTTGGCGTCGCGCACAAGGAGAAGCTCAAGCAGCTTCGCGCCGAAGTTCATGTGTTGACGCTGACCGCGACGCCGATCCCGCGCACGCTCCAACTGGCGTTGACCGGCGTGCGCGATCTCTCGATCATCGCCTCGCCGCCGGTCGACCGGCTGGCGGTGCGCACCTTTGTGGCGCCGTTCGATCCGCTCAGCGTGCGCGAGGCGCTCCTGCGCGAGCGCTATCGCGGCGGGCAGTCGTTCTACGTGGTGCCGCGCATCGAGGACATCGCGGGCGTCAAGGATTTTCTCGACAAGACCGTGCCGGAGGTACGCGTCGCCGTCGCGCACGGCCAGATGCCGTCGACGGTGCTGGAAGACATCATGTCGGCGTTCTACGACGGCAAGTATGATGTGCTGCTGTCGACCACCATCATCGAATCCGGCCTCGACATCCCGACCGCCAACACGCTGATCGTGCACCGCGCCGACATGTTCGGGCTCTCCCAGCTCTACCAGTTGCGCGGCCGGGTCGGGCGCTCGAAGCTGCGCGCCTTCGCGCTGTTCACGCTGCCGGCGGTGCGAAAGATCACCGGCCAGGCGGAGCGCCGCCTCAAGGTGCTGCAATCGCTCGACACGCTTGGCGCCGGCTTCCAGCTCGCTTCGCACGATCTCGACATCCGCGGCGCCGGCAACCTTTTGGGCGACGAGCAATCCGGCCACATCAAGGAAGTGGGCTTCGAACTGTACCAGGAAATGCTGGAAGAAGCGGTACTCGCGCTGAAATCCGGCATCGCCGCGCCGGTTGCCGACCGCTGGTCGCCGCAAATCACCATCGGCACGCCGGTCCTCATTCCCGAGGACTACGTCGCCGATCTTTCGGTGCGGCTGGCGCTTTATCGCCGCCTCGCCGACATCGAGGACGAACAGGAGATCGAGGCATTCGGCGCCGAGCTGGTCGACCGCTTCGGAGCGCTGCCCGAGGAGGTGCAGCACCTGCTCAAGATCGTCGCCATCAAGTCGCTGTGCCGGCGCGCCAACGTGGAGCGCATCGAGACGGGGCCGAAGGGCGCGGTGCTGTCGTTCCGAGATAACACGTTCGCCAATCCGGCGGGGCTGATCGCCTTCATCGCCAAGCAGGGTGCGGCGGCACGGGTGCGGCCGGACCAGAAGGTGGTGTTTTTCTACGACTGGGAGAAGCCGAGCCAGCGGCTGCACGGCACCACGGCGGTGCTGCGCAACCTGGTGCGCCTCGCCGAGCCTGCCAAGGCGGCGTAGCGCGCTGCCTTTAGCCGCCGAACCTGTAGTTCACGCCGCCGCGGGCAATGTTGCCCTTGAAATCTACGGTGTGGATCTGGAACGTCGGCGGCACGCGGCCGAGCAGATCAGGCATGAACAGCGAGGTGGTGCCGAGATCGTAGTAGAGATATTCGGCCTTGACCGACCAGTTGTGCGCGAAGCCGAATTCGAAGCCGGCGCCGGCGGCCCAGCCGACCTGCGTGTCGGAGATCGAGGCCGCGCCGCAATAGGTCAGGAAGCACGGCGGAAAAACCGGGTGGTTGAGCGCGCTGTAGCCGCTCACGCTCACGCTGCCATAGGCGAGACCGGCGGTGCCGTAGATTAGCCACTGCGGCGCGGGTACGAAGCCGACGCGTCCACGCAGCGTGCCAAGCCACTCGAGCTTTTGCTCGTCGGAGGTGCGGAACGGCGGCAGGCCGCCCGGCGCCGCGGTGAGGACGGTCTGGCTGCGCTTGATGTCCGACCATTGCAGGTCGGCCTCGACGCCCAGAACCCACTGCCCGAATTGATGGTTGTAGCCGATCTGGCCGCCGCCGATGAAACCCTTCGGGTTGTCGGCGATGCTGGCCGGCACGATACCGTTGGGGATGGCGACGGTGAGGACAGAGGGGTCGCCGGAGATGCCGATCGCTTCGCTGCCCCAGCCGTAACCGGCGTTCAGGCCGGCGTAGAACCCGGTCCAGGTCGCGGTCGGCACCACCATGGCCGGAGCCTTGGCGGGCACGGCGCGCGGCAGGTCGGCGGCGAGGGCGGATTGCGCGAAGACGAGCGCGTTGGCGGCAAGCGCGAGCGACAGCGGACGCATGAAAAACTCCAAAGCAACAGCGACTGAGCTGGAACGGATGCGCGGCCAATAGGCGGCCAAACGGCCAGCCGCTCAAGCCGCTACACGGCTCCCGCGGCGGTTTTCGCCCGATTGTAGCAATTGTACCACTTGGGGCTAATGCGGCATGCGCAGCACCGGCTTGATGGTGCTGCCTTCGCTGGAGTCTTTTGCCGCGCGGTTGATGTCGCCGAGCTCGTAGAACGTCATCATCCGTTCCGCCGGCAGACGGCCGCCCATCATCAGGTCGACCAGCGTGGGGATGAATTCGTCCGGCTGGCTGTCGCCCTGGATGACGCCGCGCACGGTGCGGCCGTTCTGCATCATCGGCATCGGGAACGTCACCTCGGTGCCGGAACGCGCGGTGCCGACCAGCACGCACATCCCGACCGGCATCAGCGCCTCGACCGCCTCGCGGAACACGGCGGGAAGTGCCGAGGTTTCCAGCGCGAAGCGCGCACCGGTGCCGGTGATGCGCTTGATCTCGGCCACCACGTCGGTGCGATTGCCGTGATTGATGACGTGGGTCGCGCCGAGTTCGCGGGCGAGCGCGAGCCGGCTGTCGTGCACGTCGACCGCGATCAGCGGGTCGCAGCCGGCGTATTTCGCCGCCATCAGCCCCGACAGGCCGACCGCGCCGACGCCGAACACCGCGCAAGAGTCGCCCGGCTTCGGCCGCATCACGTTGAGCACCGCGCCGGCGCCGGTCTGGATGCTGCACGCGAATGGCCCGAGCCGGTCGAGCGGCGCATCCTTCCGGACCTTGACGACGAAACGCTCATTCGAAATCGCATGCGTGCCGAACGACGACTGCTGGAAGAACGCGCTGTAAACAGGATCGTCGCCGACGCACATCAGCGTCGAGCCGTCGGCGCGGGTTCCGCTCGACTTCAGCATGCGCGCATCGAGACAATAGGCTGGCGCGTGCTGACGGCAGTTCGGACACGCGCCGCACCACGGGAACGAGAGGATGACGTGATCGCCGGTCACGACCTTGCGCACTGCCGAGCCGACTGCGGCCACGACGCCAGCGCCTTCGTGGCCGAACACCGCGGGATACTTCAGCGTCGGATAATAACCGTCGCGGGCATGCAGGTCGGTCTGGCACATGCCGCTCGCAACGATGCGAACCACCACCTCGTCGGGCCGCGGATCGTCAAGAACGACCTTGCGGATTTCAAAGTCCTTGAACTTCTCCGGCACGACAGCCGCGGTGATGTCCATGAGGCGATGCCGTCTATTGCGACGTCGCTGCCTTCAGGATCGGCGTCAGCCGCGCGATCTCACTTTTCATCAGCGCGGTGAGCGGTTTCGGCCCCCGATCCTTTTTCTCGGTGACTTCCGCGCCGAGGTCGGTCAGGCGCTTGCGCACGGCCTCGTCGTCGAGTCCCTTGTCGAGCGCTTCGGCGAGCTTGTCGACCACGGCCTGCGGCGTGCCCTTGGGCGCATAGATCGCGTAGAACGGTGCAGCCTGGAAACCCGGCAGGCCGGCCTCGGCGGAGGTCGGCACGTCCGGCAACAGCGGATGACGCTTGCCGCTCGCGATGGCGAGACCCTTGAGCGTGCCGGCTCGAATATGCCCGGCAGGCCCCAGGATGGGATCGCAGACGTAGTCGACCTGCTCGCCGAGCATGGCGTTCAAGACCGGCGCGGTACCGGTGAACGGGACGAAGGTCGGCTTGATGCCGATCTCGTGGTTCAGCAGCAGGCACGTCGTGTGCGACACCGAACCGATGCCGGCATGGGCCGGGTTGAGCTTTCCTGCGTTCGCCTTCGCGTAGGCGACGAATTCCTGGAGATTGGCCGCGGGTAAGCCTTTGCGCGTAACAAGAATGACCGGCTGCGTGTTGATGAGGCCGATCGGCTCGAAGTCCTCGAGCGGCTTGTAAGCGAGGTTCGGCACCAGGGTGATCGCCGCCGCATGCGTCCCGACGTGGCCGAGGCCCAGCGTGTAGCCGTCCGGAGCCGCGCGTGCGACACGGGTGCTTCCGGTCGTGCCGCCGGCGCCGCCGACGTTCTCGACCACGAATTGCTGCCCGAACGCCTTGGAAAAAATGTCCGCGGCGATGCGCCCGGTGATATCGGCGGGGCCGCCGGCCGCGAACGGGACGATCACGGTTGCCGAACGCGCCGGATAGCTCTGCGCCTGGGCGGACGCGATGCCAGCCACCACGAGCGTGATTGAGAGCAGAAGCTTCTTCATTGAATTCCCCTCATTGGCTTCCCGCATTGCTAGTCCAGCTAGTTGGCCGGCGCCTCGATATTATTGTCGCGCACGACCTGTCCCCAATGCGCGATCTCTTTTTTCAGGTAAGCGGCCGCCCCTGCCGGCGATTGCTGTTCCTTGGGATAGGCGCTGACGCCGGTCTTGGTCCAGGCCGCGAGGATCGCAGGATCTTCGACCGCTTCCCGCAACGCGGCGTTGAGCGCATCGATGATCGGCGCAGGCGTGCCAGCCGGCGCCAGCATGATGTGCCAGAACAGGATTTCCAGCTTGGGTCCATAGGTTTGCACGAAGCTCGGCACCTGCGGCAAAAGCGGCGAGGGCGCGCGCGACGTGATGCCGAACGCCTTGACCTCGCCGGCCGTAACATTCCCGACCACCTGCTGCGGCGTGGCGAAGAACAGGTCGACATGGCCGCCGAGAATGTCCTGCAACGCAGGAGCCGCGCCGCGGTAGGGAATGTGCGTGACCTCGACGCCGAGCGCCTGCGCCATCAGGAACGTGGCAAGATGGCCGGTGCTGCCGGTGCCGGGATGCGCCATCCGTGCCTTGTTGGCCTTCATCCAGGCTGCGAACTCGGCTTGCGTGTTGGCGGGGAGCGACTTTCGCGCCGTGAGCACCAGCGGGTTGTTGTTGATCATCCCGATCGGCGCGAAATCCTTCTCGGTGTCGAACGGCAGCGTCTTGTAGAGCAAGACGTTGGCGGAAAATTGCAGATTGGGGATGTAGAGCGTGTGTCCGTCGGGTGCGGCGCGTGCGACGCGCTGGCCAGCGATGTTGGTGCCGCCGCCGCTGACGTTCTCGACTATGAAGTTCTGGCCGAACTTGGCGGAGAATTTAGGAGCCAACTGGCGTGCCACCAGGTCGGTCGGCCCTCCGGCGGGGTAGGGCACGACGATGGTGACGGGCCGCGACGGATAGGATTGCGCCTGCGCGGGCGTAGCGCCGAACAGCGCCGCCAAAGCGATGGCGAGAAGTGCCGTTGTCATCCCGTGCCTCCCTGCGCTTTTGCCCGAAGGCTAACACAGGAACGCCCGCCGCACCGCTACTCCATCTTCACGTTGCCGGCGGCGATGATCTTGATCCATTTCTCGATCTCACGGTCGACATGGGAGCGGTATTCGTCAGACGTGGTGCCGATCGGGTTGAAGCCCAGCTCGATCAGTTTCTTGGCGAACTCGGGATCCTTGACCGCGCTGGCGCTGATCCGCTGCAGCTTGGTCACCACTTCGTCCGGCGTGGATTTCGGCACGATGAGCCCCATCTCGCTCGCTGAATCCACGCTGCCGTAGCCGATCTCCTCCATGCTGGGGATGCCGGGGAGCTGCGGGGCCCGCCCGCGCGTCACGCCGAGGCCGCGCGCCTTGCCGCCCTCGATGTGCGGCTTGATGGTCGGCACCGCGCCGAACGTGAAGTCGGTCTTGCCGGCCAAAAAGTCCTGCAGCGCCGGCGCACCGCCGCGATAGGGCACGACCACGATCTCGATGCCGGTGACCTGGCGAAACTGCTCTCCGGCGAGATGGATGCCGGTGCCGATGCCGGCCGATGCGAAGGTCAGCTTGCCGGGACTGGCCTTGGCGTGGTCGACCAGCTCCTTCGCGGTCTTGAACGGCGAAGATGGATGCACGCACAGCACAAGCTGGGTGCGCGACAGCAGCGATACCGTGATGAAGTCCTTGCGGGTGTCGTAGGGCAGCTTGTCCTTGAGCAATCCGGGATTGGTGAAGAAGGCCGAATCCATCATGCCGATCGTGTAGCCGTCGGGCTGCGCGTTCGCGACCGCCTGGGTGCCGATGACGCTCGCTCCGCCGGCCCGGTTGTCGATCACCAGCGTCTGGCCGAACTCTTTTTCGATCCGCGCCGCGAGCAGACGTGAGAACACGTCGGTGCCGCCGCCCGGCGCATAGGGCACGATCAGCCGCACGGCGCGCTGAGGATAGGCCTGTGCGGCGGCGTGCCGCGGCAGCAGTGCTGAACCAGCGAGGGCGGCCGCGCCGCCGAGCAGCGCGCGCCTGTTGAGTGATTGCATATTATTTCTCCCGCTATTCGTTCAGATCTTGAATCGTTCGAGCAGCTCGGTCTCGGGATCGGCGCCAAGTCCTGGACGATCCGGCACGTCGACGCCGCCGTTCGCGTCCGGGATCGTCTTCGAATAGGCAACGAAGCCGACGTCGGCGAACAGGCGTTCCAGCACGCTCGTCTTGTCCTTGCACGCGATGGCGTGCAGCGTCGCGAGATAGCCGGGGCCGAAGAAGAACGCATGCGGCGTGCAGTTGACGCCGGCCTTCTCGGCCTCCGTGGCGACCTGCCAAAGGTTCGTCAGGCCGCCGATCTTGACGATGCTGGGCTGCACGAAGTCGGTGGCGCCGGCCGCCACCATCTTGCCGAAATCGAGCACGCCGGTCGCGTTCTCGCCCATCGCCAGCGGCACGCCGGTCGCCTTGCGGAGCTTCGCCAGCGATTCGAAGTCCTCCGGCGGCCAGATCGGCTCCTCGACCCATTTCGGCTTCGACGGCGCCATCGCCGCGACCGGCTTCTCGGCCTCGGCCGGCGTCCAGGCGCAGTTGGTGTCGACCATGATCGGGATGTCCGGCCCCGCCGCCTTGCGTGAGGCCGCGACCGCGCCAGCGGTGCGCTCGTGCAGCTTGATGTGCTTGTAGCCGCGCTCCAGCGCGCGCGTCGTATTGCGGGCGACGTGATCGACATTGCCGCTGTATTGCAGCAGCGACGCATAGGTCTCGACGCGCTTGCGCTTGGCGCCGCCGAGCAACGTGGAGACGGACACGCCTTCGATCTTGCCGCGGATGTCCCACAGCGCGATGTCGAGCCCGCTTATGGCGTGGACCGTCGAGCCGGCACGGCCCATGCCATGCAGGAGCCGCTCGATCCGCGCGGTGAGCTGCCGGTCGGTGGGGTCCTGGCCGACCGCGAGGTGCCTGACCCAGGCGTCGAACACGCCCTCCAGCAAGGGCAGGCTGCTACCGTAGCTTTCGCCCCAGCCGACGATCCCGTTGCTGCATGTGACGCGCACCAGGAACATCTCGACGTGGGTGCGCGGACGGCCGGCAAACATCGGCGACGGCGCCCAGGTGTCGAGCGGAATCCGCAGCGGAAAGGTATCGATCTTGTCGATGGTGACGGCCGGCATTTCACTCCCTCGCTGCCGCTTATGCGCGGCGGCGCTATAGTGGCCGACATGACGCGGCGTGTAACCCCGTTCATTGCAATGCTGCCCTGCCTGTTGGCGGCGGCGCCCGCCCTGGCGCACACCGGCGACGTCGTTGGCGGCTTCGTGGGCGGGCTGGCGCATCCGGTGGTGGGGCCCGATCACGTCGCGGCGATGGTCGCGGTGGGATTGTGGGGCGCCTTCCTCGGGCCGCCTGCGATCTTCCTGCTGCCGGTCGTTTTCCCTCTGATAATGGCGTTCGGCGGCGCGCTCGGCATTCTGGGCGTGCCATTGCCCGGCACGGAGATCGGCATCGCAATTTCGGCGGTGCTGCTGGGTCTCGCGGTGGTGTTCGCGGTGCGGCCGCCGACCTGGATGGCCGCCGTTCTGGTCGGCGTGTTCGCGATCTTCCACGGCCATGCCCACGGCGCGGAATTGCCGGCGGGGGCGGACGCACTGGCCTACAGCGCCGGCTTCGTGGTGGCGACCGGGCTGCTGCATCTCGCCGGCATCGCGCTCGGACTGCTGGCGCGTTGGCCCGCCGGCCGCCTGGCGGTGCGCGGCGCCGGCGGATTGATCGCGCTCGCCGGAGTTATTTTCCTGGCGCGGCTGGCATGACCGCGCGCGCCTGGCTGCTTGCCGTGACGGCGTTTATGCTGTCGGCGCAACCGGCCTTCACGCATCCGGCACCGCTCGGTATCGGCGGATTTCCAGGCGGCTTGGTCCATCCGTTGTTCGTGCCCGCGCATGCGATGGCGGTACTGGCGCTGGGACTGCTGATAGGCCAGCAGGCGATGTGGACGCGGCTGGCAGCGCTGTCGTTCATGTTGGGGCTGGCGGCGGGGCTCGGCGTGATGACGCTCGGCATCGTGCCCACGCGGATGAACGAGCTTGTGCTGGGTGGTGCGCTGATCGCCGGGCTGCTGGCCACGCTCGCCCGTCCCGTGCCCGAAACGCTGGGCTGCGTCCTGGCGGTCCTGCTCGGCTTCTGTATCGGGCTTGACTCCCCGCCGGAGGCGATCTCGCTCGCCGAGGCCAACCTGATGCTGATCGGCACGGGTCTGGGCACCGCGGCGCTGCTCATCCTCGCGATTGCAACCGCGTCCCGCCTCAAGGCCGGCTGGGCGCGCATCGGCGCACGCATCCTGGGCTCATGGATCGCGGCCAGTGCAATCCTGGTTCTGGTGCTGCGCTTCGCGCGCTAGGGCTTAGGAAGCAGCCTGCGCCGCCCGCGCTTCCTCGACGAATTTGTCGCGGTTATTGGCGATCTGCTCGATGGCGTTCGCCAGCACCTGCGGATCCTGCGCGCCGGAAATCGCGGCGACCCCGCCGATGATGAAGGTCGGAACGCCGTCGATGCCGGCTTCCTTGGCGGAGTTGGCGGCTTGCTCCACGACATTGACATCGGCGTCGCTCTCGAGCTTGTGACGCACCGTATCGGCGTCCATGCCGACATCGGCGGCGGCCTTCACCAGCACGTCGCGGTCGGAGAGATCGGCGCCTTCGGTGAAGTAGAGATCCATCAGGCGCTGCTTCATCTGCGGCGCCTTGCCGGACTCTTGCGCCCACAGGATCAGGCGGTGGCAGTCGCGGGTGTTGGGCTGCCGCTTCATCTTGTCGACCGCGTAGGTCAGCCCTTCAGCGGCGGCCGCGGCGGAGACGCGCCCGGCGATATGCTTGTAGCGCTCGGGCGAGCCGAACTTGGTGGTGAGGTATTCGTCGCGGGCCATGCCTTCGGTTGGCACCCACGGGTTGAGGAAATAGGGGTGGTAGCGCACTTCGACCGGAATATCCGGCTTCAGCGCCAAAGCCTTCTCAAGCCTTCTCTTTCCGATGAAGCACCAGGGGCAGACAACGTCGGAGACGACGTCGATCGTGATGGGCTTGGCTTGGTGGGATGACATGGCGGGCCTCGCTGGTGTGGCCCACTACAGTCAAGCCGCCGATCACTCGGCGGCAACCGTCCGCGGCGCCACGCGCGCCATCAGCGTGAGCGGGGTGTCGCCGGGTTTGACCGCGGCCAGCGCCACGTTGACCTGCGCGGCCCCATTCTTGCGATCCGGCCCGAATAGGGTGTGCTTGA
>Ga0190271_10002346_pt1 | contig 11402 bp, 1 predicted proteins | sample Popmic356T_FD_133747 | JGI IMG/M metagenome (GOLD analysis project Ga0190271, IMG submission 133747) | Populus adjacent soil microbial communities from riparian zone of Weber River, Utah, USA - 356 T | ecosystem: Environmental > Terrestrial > Soil > Riparian zone | place: USA: Utah | collected...
CGAAGGAGATCGTCTTCACGCCAGCAGACACCGCCGCGCGAAAAACGTTCTTGCTGCCTTCGACGTTGACTGCACGAAAGGTCGGCGATCGTTCGCCGCCGCTGATGATGAAAGCGCAGTGGATCACCGCATCGACCCCCTGCAGATGTCCTGCGAAAGCGGGATCGCAGACATCGCCGGTCACGGCTTCGAGCTTCGGCGAGCCGATGATCGGCGGCCTGCGGTCAATCGAAACCACCTTCTCGATCGCAGGGTCGGCGAGCAGCCGGCGCAGCACATGGGTGCCGAGCTGCCCCGACCCGCCGGTGACCGCAACGATGCGCGGAGAACTCACGAAACCCTCGCCGAATTGTGCCGCTCAGCCCCCCGTGCGATTGTCCCGTCGATCGGGAACGTCGCACACGGGCATGTCGACCGCATTTAAGCCACTCAGTCTGCACGGATCAATCGGCTTGCGCGCGGCGAGCGTGCTGCTGCTCGCGCGCGCGATCCTGTCCACCGTGCTGCGCCGGCCGGTGGCTGGTCCGCCGCGCCCCTCCTGGACGCTGGCGTTCGAAATCGCGACGCGTTTCTTCAAGGCACAGGACGCGCGTGTTCGCGCGGTCGCCGCCACCGGCGATATCGCGCGCTGCCGCGCCATCGCCGACAGCCTGGTGTTCTACCGCCCTGCCCTGAACGACGTGCGCATTGAACACGAAGCGCAAGCCCCGGGCACATGGTTCGCATCAACGAAGCCGGGCCCGACCGTTCTGTATTTCCACGGCGGCGGATACGCTTTCTATCCGCGCATGACCGACAACATCATTGCCGCGGTGAGCCTTGCCGTCGGGGGCCGCACCCTCGCCCTGCACTACCCGCTCGCGCCGGAGCATCCGTTTCCCGCACAGCTCGAGGCGGCGCGGCGCGCCTACAACTGGCTGATCGAGCGCGTTCCGCCCTCACAGATCGTCTTCGCAGGCGATTCCGCCGGTGGGCATCTCGCGTTGATGTTGCTGCTCACCCTCAACGACCTGCCCCGGCCTGCGGCTGCGATCGCCATTTCACCCTGGACCGATCCGCACAACGGCGGCGCAAGCGTCGCCGCGAACAGTGCCTTCGACTGGATGTCGCCGCAGATGAGCGATCAGCTCGCCCGCTGGGCCGGTCCGGAATTCACGCAGCACGCCAGCCTGACTGAATGGCCGGATATGCGCGACCTTGCAGGCCTGCCGCCGCTGCTGGTTCACGCGGGTGAAGCCGAGATCTGCCGAGACATGATCGCGCAATTCTGCACCCGTGCCGTCGGCGCCGGTGCGCCGGTCACCTGCCGCATCTGGCCGGACATGAACCACAACTTCCAAGGCTTCGGCGAACTGATGCCGCAAAGCCGCGACGCGCTCGCCGAAATCGGCGCGTTCGCGGCGAGACATTGCAAATAGCGCGGCGACTATTCCGCGGCAGTCGCCGACGAACGAACCGAAGCGACGCGGAAGCGGTCGACATCGTCAGCCGAGGGGAACCAGGCGCCGCAATGGAGCGGCGCGGCGGTAACGTCCATGGTCGCGAACGCGCTCCAGTAGTCGCGGCAGTCGTCGAGGGTCACTTCGCCGACTGTCGGCTTCAATCCGTTCGCCTGCGGCAGCAGCGCCGACAGGATACAGCCGGTGATCATCCGATCCGAGGGCGCCAGCGCCGATGCAATGCGGCCGCGCGCAAAGCCCGGGATCGCTGCCGGCAATGCGATATCCCAGGCAACTCCGCCCGGCACCTGCACCGAACCGCCGGAGGGGAACAGGATGTCGCCAGTTTGCCGGAAGCGCCGCAGTGCCGCGGACAAGTCGAAGCAGAGCGGGAATGAATCGTCGACGATGATGGCGCCCGGCGCCAGCTGTTCGACGGCGATCACGTTCGGAACGTTGGTCGCACCAATGAACAGGTCGGCATCGTAGGCCTCGCGTGGCAGCGGACCGGTCGTCGTGAGCACGCGAATCTCGCCGCGATAGCCGAACACGGACTTTGCTTCCCGCGCCAGGTTTTCGAGCTCGCCGCGCTTGGCAACCACGTCGCACAGCGTGATCGACTCTGGATGATCGAGGCAGCCGAGGATCGTCCGCAGGGTGGCGGTGCCGATGGCGCCAAGACCGACGAAGCAGACATTCTGCCGGCGAATATTGCGGCGGGTGGCCGACAGCACCGATTGCACCGTAAGCCCCATGGCCGAGGCGGTGGCCGCATGTCCAGTCGTCAGCGCGACGCCGCTGTCGCTGCCTAGCGCGCGGCCGAGGTCCGTCACCGCCGGGATCAGCCCGGTCAGCGAAATGGTTTGCGCGCCGAGACGCCCGGCATATGCGACGGCCTGGTCGATGCTCCTGCGCGCCTTCTCCGGATCGGCGAAGAACTCGCGGGCGCCGCTTGGCACCACCACCAACGCAATCGTTCCCGACGACAGGTTGCCGACGCCGGTCCAAAACGGTTGCGCGTCGTCCTCGCGGGCGGCGAGCTGGGCCTTGAACAGCGGCGAGGACGCTATCTCGTCCGGCAGGTAGGCGATCGCCGCGGCATTCACCCGTGCAAGGCCGTTTTCGGCGCGGACCAGCGGCAGCGGCCGCCAGAAGGAATCGGTGGCGACCGCCGGCGCGCCATCGGCGAGCGCCGCGGAGGCCGCCGCCACACTGGTCTTCTCCGCGATGCATTCGGCCAGCGAAGCGACGGTCGCTGCCCGCATCAGGTCGGCGGGGCCGAGTTCGACGCTGAGAACGTCGCTGACGCGCGCAAGGTAGCGCATGCCCAGGAGCGAGGTACCGCCGGCTTCGAAGAAGTTGTCGTCGACGTCCACGTCGTCGGAGCCGAGCACGTCCTTGAGAACGGCGAGCAGCTTTTCCTCGACGGCGTTGCGCGGCGCCACGCGCCCTTCGCGCTTGCCTCGCACGCTCGCCACGCCCGACGTCAGCCGTTCGCGATCGATCTTGCCGTTCGGCAGCCGCGGCAGCGCATCGACAATCGCGACATTCGCCGGAACCATGTAACCCGGCAACGCATCCTTCAGGTGCGCGACGAGCGCCTGCGGTTCCGCGCTGGCGCCCTGCTCCAGCACTACGTAGGCAGCGATGCGTGCGTCGGTGAGATCGCTCCCGTGCACCACGGCCGCGGCGGCCCGCACCGACGGATGAGCGCCCAGTCGCGCCTCGATCTCGCCGAGTTCGACGCGGAAGCCCCTGATCTTCACCTGCTGGTCGCGCCGGCCGAGATAGATCAGTGCGCCGTCATGACCGCGCCGGACGAAGTCACCGGTGCGGAAGCACGGCCCGCCGTTCGGATCGACCGGATCGGCGACGAAACGTGCCGCGGTCCGTTCGGGATCGTTGAGATAGCCACGCGCAACGCCGCGGCCGCCGATCAACAGTTCGCCCGGGACGCCCTCCGGCACGCATTGCAGGTTTTCGTCCACGATGTAGCAGACGGTGTTGGCAATCGGCCGGCCGATCGGCACCGAGCCGGTGTCGGCCGACAGCTGCGCTGTCGTTGACCAGATCGTCGTCTCGGTCGGTCCGTACAGGTTCCACAAGGTTTCGACGCGCGCGGCGACAGCTTCGGCGAGCGCCCGCGGCAAGCGTTCGCCACCGACCATCGCCTTGAATTCCCGCGCACCGTTCCAGCCAGCGTCGAGCAGCGTCTGCCACGTCGCCGGCGTCGCCTGCATCGCCGTGATGTCGCCCTGGTCGAGACGCGCAGCCAACCGGCGCGGATCGCGCAGCATCTCCTCATCGGCGACGACGACGCGCGCACCCAGTGTCAGCGGTAGCAGCAGTTCGAGCTCGGCGATGTCGAACGCAATGGTCGTCACCGCAAGCAGCGAGTCGGTGGCGGTGAGCGTGAGCTCGCCCGCCATTGCCGCCATGAAATTCGACAGGCCCTCACGCAGCACCTCGACGCCGACCGGCTTGCCGGTGGAGCCGGAGGTATGCAACACGTAGGCGAGATCACCCTTCCTGCGCGCAAGCGGTGCACCGCTCGGCGCAAACCGCATCAGCGTCTCGACGGTGATGACAGGACAATCCGCAAAGCCGCGCAAAGCCGCCACGGACTTCTCGTCAGCGATGATCAGTTTCGGTGCGGCATCAGCGAGAATTTGCCTGAGCCGGCCCGGCGGGTGCGACAGGTCAAGCGGCAGATAGGCAGCGCCGGATTCCATCACTCCGAGCATGCCGTTGACGAGCGCGGTCGAACGCGACATGCAAATGCCGACCAGCGCGCCGGGGCCGATCTCGCGCCGCGTCAGCGCCGCCGCGATCGCGTCGATCCGCTGCATCATCACGCGATAAGTCTGTCCGCCATCGGCGCCTTCAAGCGCGATCTCGTCCGGGTTGTCGGCGGCAGCCTGCCGGATCACGTCGCAAACATCCGGATAGCTCTCCATCACCGGGCCCGCGATCGCCCGCGCCGGCCCCGGCCGGGGAGCGACATCGCGGATTGCCGCGTCGATGTTGCGGACGACGCCTTGCAGGATCGCCTCATAGCGCCCGACGAAGCGATCGATCGTCTCGGCATCCCAAAGGTCGGTGCGGTAGTCCACGACGCCGTAGATCTCGCCGCCGAACTCCTCGAGCAGGAAGGTCAACTCGAACTGCGCACGGTCGCGCCTGGCTGCGAGCGCCTCGATCCTGAATTCGCGAATGCCGAGTGAAGCGCCCTCGGTGTTGAGCAGCGTCACCGCGAAGCCGTTGGAATCGAGCGCCGCCGAGCGCTCCATCGCGAACATGACCTGGAACACCGGCGAACGGCGCGGATCGCGCGCCAGTTGCAGTTCGCGGACAATGCGGGCAAACGGATATTCCTGGTGCTCGAGCGCGGAGCGAACCGTCTGATCCACGCCGCCGAGCAGCGCCTTGAAGCTGTGCGCCGCATCCAGCTTCGTGCGGATCGCCACGGGATTGACGAGATAGCCGACGCTGTCCTCGAATTCCGGCCGAATGCGCCCGCCGGTAGGCACGCCGACGACAAAGTCGGCCTCTCCGGTGAGGTCGTGCAGCAGCACGTTGAACGCGGTGAACAGCACTGTGAACAGCGTGGTCTCGTGGCCCTGCGCCGTGTCGATCAGCTGCCGGCTGAGCGGGCTCGGGATCGAGATCTTTCGCGATGCGCCGGGGCCGCGCTGGTTGGCCGGCCGTGGATGATCGGTCGGCAGCGATGTGGCGGTCGGCGCTTCTGCAAGGTGCTCGGACCAGAACGCCAGATGGCGTGCTCCCGTTGCACCGGTCGTAACGCTCTTTTGCCAGTTGGCGAAGTTCGCATAGGGCCGGGACGGCGCGGACCAGCGCACCTGGGTGCCCGCGCGCAACGCGAAGTAGGCCTCCAGCATCTGCTCGACCATGATCGCGATCGAGGTCGCATCCGCAACGATGTGGTGCACGTGCAGCAGCAGAATGTCATCGCCGGTACGGCGGAAGTGATGCAGGCGAACGAGCGGCTCGCTGCCGAGATTGAACGGCCGGTTGGCCTCCCGGTCGATTTCGGCGCGAACCGCGTCTTCGGTCCAGCCGGTCATGTCTTCGTACCGGACATGGAAGTCAGCCGGGTCGAGCGCTGTCGGTACCGGTCCGTTGGCGTCCGCTGGAAAGGAGGCGGTGAGGCTGTCGTGGCGGGCGAGCACCTGCTGCCAGGCGCTGACTATCAGCGCCGGGTCGATGTGCGGCCGCACCGCAATACACATTGCAAGCCCATAGGCCGGGCTTCCGGGTGCGAAGTGCTCGACGAACCAGAGCGCTTCCTGGCCGATCGACATGACGGGACCGGAGCTGTCGTCGCCGGAACCCGAATTCGCCGAAGTATCCGCAGCCGATGAATCGATCTTGTCGAGGATCGCCCTGGTGATGTCCTGGGCCGTCGGCTTCTGCAGGAACGAGCCAATCGCAAGGGCGATGCCGAGCTGCGCCTCGACGCGGTTCTTGAGCTCGAACGAGGTTAGCGAGTCGAGGCCGATGTCTGACAGCGGCCGGTCGAGCTCGACCGACGCCGGCGTGACCTTCAGCACGGCGGCTATCTGTTCGCGCAGGAAGTTGATGACGAGCGGCGGGCGCCCCTCCTCTTCGGTGGCAAGTATCTTGGCGCGCAGGTGCTGGCCGCCACGATTCTCGTCCTCGCCGTCGCCAATCAGCGCCGCGACGCGCGGCACGTTCGCCAGGACCGGGTTGGCGCGCGAAAGCGTCGGCCAGCGCACGTCCGCATAGACCACGCTGGCGCAATCTCGCGCGAGCAACTCGCCAAGGCCGGTCAGCGCCTCGCGGGCCGGGATCAGGTTCACACCGGATTGCGACAGGAAGCGCGCCACGTCGGCGTGATGCGCCAGGAATCCGGCTTCGCCGATGGCACCCCAGGCGATCGTCATGGCCGGCAGTCCCTGTGCCCGCCGCAACGCGGCGAGCGCTTCGAGCGAACGGTTGGCGCCGGCATAGTGCGCTTGGCCCATCGAGCCGAGATGGGCTGCAACCGATGAGTAACTCACGAAGAAATCAAGCGGAACGTCGCGGGTCAGTTCGTGCAGATGCCAGGCGCCCAATACCTTCGGCTCGAACACGCGGCGAATGCGGTCGAGCTCGAGTTGCGCAACCAGCGCGTCGTCGATCACGCCCGCAGCGTGAATGATGCCGCGCAGCGGCTGGTCCAATTCCTTCACGCATCCCAGCGCGGCGACGACGCCCTCACGCGTCGTGACATCTGCGGCAACGGGAATGATGTTCGTGCCCGCCGCCCGCATGACCTCGAGCTCCCCGGCCGGTGCTTCGCCCGAACGGCTGACCAGCACCAGGTTGCGCGCGCCGACGTCGACCAGCCACTTCGCGGTGGCAAGACCGAAGCCGCGCAGACCGCCGGTGACGAGATAGGTTGCGTCCGCACGTACGATCTGCTCCACCCCGCCGGTGGTTTCGATCTGCGGCGCCGGCGCATCGTACGACACGACGATCTTGCCGATGTGGCGCGCCTTGGCCATGTGGCGGAACGCATCCGCGACCTGTGCCAGCTGAAAGTTCTCGACCGGGAGCGGATCGAGCAGGCCGCTGCCGAGGTCGGCCAGCACGCTCTGCAATTCGCTGCGCAGGCTCTCGGGTCGCTCCGCGGCGAGCCGCGCAAGGTCGATGGCGAAGAACGAGATGTTCTTGCGCAGCGCGCGCAGGCCGATCGGTGTGTCGGCGTAGATGTCGCGCTTGCCGATTTCAAGGAAGCGGCCGCCCGACGCCAGCAGGTTCAATCCCTTTTCCAGGAACGGTCCGGGCAGCGAGTTCAGCACCAGATCGACGCCATAGCCGTCGGTCGCGGCCATCACACCGTCGGCGAAGTCGAGCGAACGGGAATCAAAGATGTGCTTGACACCGAGCTTGCGCAGATAAGCACGCTTCTCGTCGCTGCCCGCGGTCGCATAGATTTCCGCGCCGTGGCGCCTGGCAACGGAGATCGCCGCGAGACCCACGCCGCCGGTCGCAGCATGAATCAGAACCTTCTCGCCCTTCTGGATCCGCCCCATGGTCGCGAGTGCGTATTGCGCGGTCGCGTAGCAGGTCGGAATTGCGGCGGACTGTGCGAAGGTGAAGCTGTGCGGAATCTCGAACACCAGAGCCGCCGGCACCGCCACTTGCGAGGCAAACGCTCCGCTCGTGACCGCGACCACGCGCTTGCCGACCAGGCTCGTGTCAACGCCGGCGCCAACCTGCCTGACCACGCCGGAGCATTCGAAGCCGAGCCGCTCCCAGGCAGGACCGACCTCCGCCTCCGCCGGAAGCAGTCCGGTCGCGGCCATTACATCGCGGAAATTCAGGCCGACCGCACGCACGTCGACCAGCACCTCCCCGTCCGCCGGTGTGCGCACGGGCATCTCGCGCAGCAGCAGATTGTCGATCACGCCCGCATTGCTCATGGTCAGGCGGAATTCGGGGTTCCGCTTGTCGATGTCCCAGGTGACCTTGCGCTTCGGCAGCGCGGCCTCGGGCGCCCGCTCCAGGCGCAGGCCGAAGCGGCGGCCATCACGGATCGCAAGCTCGGTTTCGCCTGCTGCTGCAAGCAGTTCCGCCGCAAGCGTTTCGGCTGCATGGTCGGACGGATCGAGATCAACGACCAGCGGCTTGAAGTCCGGGAACTCGTTGCCGATCGTGCGCGCAACGCCGGCGATGCCGGCATGCAGCAGGCTCCTGTCCGTCGGTGCGAACCCCTTGCTGACGGCTGCGGCTCCGCGCGTCGCGACGACAATCTGTACCGGCAAGGCTGCCGTCGCCGCCGCCTTGGTGAGCGCAATCAGCGCTTCCGTGCCAAGCTTCTGTGCTTCAACGATCGCGTCCGCCGAAATGCTCGGGTCAGCTCCATCGAGCGGCCACAGATTGACGATGCGGGAGACGCCCGCCGTTGCCATTGCCTCGAACAGCTTTGCGAAGCTGTCAGAATCCGCTGCGCATTCGAAGCTTGCATCGCCGGTCAGACGGAACTCGCCGCCGGCAAATGCCTGGACCGTTTTGACGCCGTGCTCGCCAAGGCTGGCCGCGAGCTTCGCGGCAACACCGGCGCGATCGGCCAGTAGCAGCCACACGCCCTCGTTCGGCCGCTCGGTCTCTGCCGTCTCAACCGCCGGCAACTCGATCCACTGCTCGAGATAGTGAGCGGGACCGCTCGCGGCCTGTTGCTGCGCTGGTTGAATCACCTGCTTGCAGGTGAAACCTTCGATCAGCGCGACCAGCCGGCCGGCCTCGTCGATGATGGAGATATCAGCGACGATCTTGTTGCCGTCATCCTCCTCCACCGCGACGGCGCGGCTGTAAACCGCCGACCCCGGCTTGCGGAAGAAGCGCATCCGTTTGATGCCGATCGGCAGCGCGAGCGTGTGGCTCTGCTGCTCCTTGCCGTCAAAGTCGCGGAAGCCGCGGATCACCTGGAAGCAGCTGTCGAGCATCGACGGATGCAACAGATGTTCGCTGCCCGGTCCCGCCGCGTGCGGCAGCGCGATCCGGCCCAGCACCTGGCCCCGCTCGCGCCAGATCGTCTCCACGCCCTGGAAGGCAGGGCCGAACTCGTGGCCCTCCTGACGGAGCTCGCGATAAAAGCGCGTCCGCTCGAAGTGCGCGGGCGGTTCGATCTCGGGCGTCCACGGCTTCAGCTTCGGCTCAGCGCCGGACCATGCGCGCAGCCGGCCCGATGCGCGCAGCGTCCAGTCGCCGTCCTCGTTGCGCAGCCGACTCTTGATCTCGACGATGCCGCGTCCCGTATCGATCGACGTCTGCACGAACTGGATCGCGTCGTCCGAGAGGATCAGCGCGTCGTGGAAGGCGATCTCCTCAAGTTCCCATGTCTGATCCGGCATCGTTTCGCGTGCAACGGCAAGCATCAGCTCGACGTAACCTGCGGCAGGAAACACGGCGCTGCCGTTAACCACGTGATCGACGAGGTACGACGGCTCCGCCGCGCTGATGTGCGCCTGCCACGACGGAATGGATGAACCGAGCCGGTATCCGAGCAGCGGGTGCACCGGCGCGGAGAAGCGCGCGGCCCGCGATTCTTCCGACTCCGACCAGAAAGTCTTCCGGTCGAAGCGCTGCCGCGGCAGCTCGATGAAATTCCAGTTGGGCGGCGCGATGCGCGACCAGTCGACGGCCACGCCGGCCAGATGCAGATCGGAAAGCGAACGCGAGATGTAATCGCGATCCTTCTCGTCCCGGTGCAGCGAGCCGACGACGGTACCCTCGGCGCTGCAATGGGCAAGGCAGGCTCGCACGGGGCCGACCAGCACCGGATGGGCGCCGATCTCTATGAAGGTGTTGTAGCCGTCGCCGATGGCCGCTTCCGCCGCGTGGCGGAACAGCACCGGATTGCGCATGTTGCGCCACCAGTAATCCGCATCGAGTTCGCCGGCCTCGATCAGCTTGCCCGTCACTGTCGAATAGGCAGGAACCGCGGGCTCGCGCGACGTCATCGCCTTCAGGCTGGCGCGCAATTCGCTCTCGAACGGGTCCATCTGCTTCGAGTGGAACGCGTAGTCGATGTGCAGCAGCCGGGCGAACACGTCGCCCCGCGCGAGCTTCATCTCCTCGATCAGCCGCTCGACTTCGCTGCGCTTGCCGGCAACTGCGACGAGCTCGGGCCCATTCACGGCGGCGACCTCGAGATCGATCCCCATCTGGTGGAGCAGCTTATGCGTCTCGTCCGCCGACAGGCCGATCGCCGCCATGCCGCCCTGCAGCCGCGACTGCTCCTGCAGACGGCTGCGGTGATAGACGACCTTCACCCCGTCCTCGAGCGAGATGGCACCGGCGACATGCATCGCCGCCATCTCGCCGATGCTGTGGCCGATGGTGGCATCGGGTTCGACGCCCCACGCCTTCCAGCGTGCTGCCAGGCCGACCTGCAGCGCAAAGGTCGTCGGTTGCGTCACGTAGGTCTGGTCGACGCGCGAACGCTCCTGGGTCGCCGTCAGTTCGTTGATCAGCGACCAGCCGGACAGGCCGCGAAAAATCTCGTTGCACTCTTCCACCTTGCGGCGGAACACCGGATCGCCGGTGAGCAGGCCACGGCCCATCGCCCACCAGTGCGCGCCCTGCCCGGTGAACACGAACACCTTGCGCGAATCACCGCCTCTGCGGCCGCTGATCACACCGGCGCGCGGCTCCTTGCGCTCGAACGAACGGAAGCTTGCCGCCGCCTGTTCGGCGCTGTCGGCGAGCACGACCACGCCATGCTCGAGATGCGAGTGACGCATCGCCAGCGTGCCGGCGACATCCGCAAGCACAGCCTTGCCGCTTTCCAGCGACGCTGCGAGATCGCCTGCCAAAGCCTCAAGCGATGTGCGGCTCGGCGCCGACAGCGGCAGCGCCAGCGGAAAATCGCCTTCGACGGTCTGCGAGCCCTGCGCCGGCAGCCGTGCCGGCGGCTGCTGCACGATCGCGCAGGCGTTGGTGCCGCCGAAACCGAACGAATTCACCGCGGCGATGCGGGCCGCGCCGTCGCCGGGGAACGTGGAAAAGCTGTTATTGACCCTGACGCCGAGTTCGTCGAACGGGATATTCGGATTGGGCTTTACGAAGTGAAGGTTCGACGGCACCTGGCCGTACTCGACGCACAGCGCGGCCTTGATCAGACCGGCGATGCCGGCGGCGGGCTCGAGGTGACCGATGTTCGACTTGATTGAACCGATGGTCACCGTCTTATTCTTGCCGGCGTTCTTGCCGAACACCTTGCCGATCGCGGTGACCTCGATCGGATCGCCGACGGCGGTGCCGGTGCCGTGAGCCTCGACGTAGTTGACCTGGACCGGCGCGATCGCTGCGCGGCGACAGGCTTCCTGCAGCATCGCCATCTGCGCGTCCATGCTCGGCACGGTGATGGTCGTGGTGCGGCCGTCCTGATTGACGGCGGTGGCGCGGATGATCGCGTGGATGCGGTCGCCGTCG
>Ga0190271_10002347_pt1 | contig 11401 bp, 7 predicted proteins | sample Popmic356T_FD_133747 | JGI IMG/M metagenome (GOLD analysis project Ga0190271, IMG submission 133747) | Populus adjacent soil microbial communities from riparian zone of Weber River, Utah, USA - 356 T | ecosystem: Environmental > Terrestrial > Soil > Riparian zone | place: USA: Utah | collected...
GGTCGTGGAAAGGTAGCTCAGCTGGTTAGAGCACGGCACTCATAATGCCGGGGTCGAGGGTTCGAGTCCCTCTCTTTCCACCAATCTCTCTCGTCTGCGACGGGACTTTACTAAAGGTAGGGATTTCCCCGACCGCGCCGACTGCCGTCACAGTTCTGCAGTCCCCCACGCCTCATCGATCGCATCTGCGAAGTCGGCCGACACAGCCCTCGAGGCACTTCACTAGCATCGCCAGATTGTGTCGAAATTGCGCTCGCATGCCTGTCGAAATGCTTCGCGGCCCGCTCGCGGCCGCGGCTTTACGTTAATGGAGCTGATGGTGGCGGTGGGGGTCTTCGGCTTGCTGGCGGCCATCGCGCTGCCCGGTTATTCGGCAATCATCAAGCGACAGAGGGTTGCCGAGGCGGGGCGTGATCTGCAGGCGATCGCCATGGCCATCGAGAGATATCGACTGACACGGTTCGCGATCCCGGAGAACCTGACCGAACTGGGCCTCAACGCGGACCTTCTCGAGGATCCCTGGGGCCGGCCGTACCAATTCCTGAGCTTCAACTCGTCGACGCCCGGCGTCGCCGGAATGATCCGCAAGGATCACAACCTGCATCCGCTCAACACCGAATTCGACCTTTACAGCTTTGGCGAGGATGGCGAGTCGCGGCCGCCGCTGACCGCGAGTGCCAGCCGCGACGACGTGATCTGGGCACAAGACGGCGGCTTCGTCGGGCTTGCCGAAGACTTCTGATGAAGATTTCGAGCGCGCGCTTCGGTGGCCTGGGCACGCGCGTCGCGGCGCGCACGTTCGCGCTGTTCTGTCTGTGCGCGATCGTGCCCATCGTGGTTTCGGCGATCGTGGCCGATCGCATCGTCAAGACAAAGCTGCGCGACGACGCCGCGACCCGCCTCGTCAGCACGAGCAAGAGTTACGGCTTGCTGGTGTTCGAACGGTTGCGGCAAACCGACGAGGCTCTGTCCGGGATTGCGGCGCTCGGGCTTGCCGACAAGCTGCCGCTGGCGGACATCCGCTCGTTCCGCTCATCGCATTTTGAAGTCGTCGACGTCGTCGTCGGCGACGCAACATCCGCGGCCGGGCCAGACGCTCGCCCGACCATGCTGTCATTGCATGGCACGCAGGTCAGGCTCACCGTGGTCCTTGAGCGCGGCCCCCGCAGGCTGAGAATCACCGCCGCCCTGGACTCCGCATATTTGTGGAATCCCGACGCGGTCTATCTGGAGTCGATGCGGATCTGCGTCCATGGACCCAATGCCGAGCCACTGCAGTGCGTAGGCGAGGAAGGCATGGCGCAGGCGGGCGACACCGCACGTTCCCTGGCGGGGGAGTGGTCGCTGTTCCTCGCCCCGCGTTATGGCGCCGCCAGTTGGTTGGTGCGGACCAAGCAACCGGCATCGGTTGCGCTCAAGGCACTCACTTCCTTCGAGCGCACGCTGCCCATCGTCACGCTCATCGGCATCGGTATCGCCTTCCTGTTGAGTATCGTGCAGCTCCGTCGCAGCCATCGACCGCTCGCGCTGCTGACCGAGGCGGTCGAACACATGGGGCGCCGGGGCGAACCGCGCCACGTGGCCATCGACAGCAAGGACGAGTACGGCAATCTCGCGCAGGCGTTCAATCGCATGACGGGCAGCCTTGCACGGCAGTTCGAGTTGTTCCGCACGTTGGCGCAAATCGACCGGATGATCCTCGAGGATCCGACCACCGACATACTCGTGGAGAAGATCCTGCCGGCGCTGCCATCGTTGCTGCGCGCGCCGGCGGTTGCCGTCGCGGTTACTGCAGGCGATGCCGGGCCGGTCAGGATCTGGTGGTCGTCGTCCACGGCGACCGACGTGAAGCACCTGGAAACGGGTGCGTTCACGCTCGATGCGTTGACCGGCAGAGTTGACGTTCGCAACCCGGCATTGACTGAGCTCGGCAGCCTCGGCAATGCCCGGCTTCTGTACGGGCTGCCCATCGAGGTCGAAGGCAACCTGCGCGGCGCACTGCTGCTCGCGGATCCGGAGTCGCGTGGCAGCAGCACGCGGCATGCGCGCGCGTTCGCCCGGCGATTTGCGGTGGCGCTCGGCAGCGAACGACGCCGGGCCGCGCTCCTCAAGCAGGCTTACTACGACGACCTGACCGGCCTGCCAAACCGGCAACTCTTCAAGGACCGGCTGGAACGCGAGATCGCACACGCAAGACGCACGCAGACACAGATCGCGATCGTCTACATCGATCTCGACCGGTTCAAGAACGTCAATGATTCGATGGGCCATTCGGCAGGCGATGCCCTGTTGCGCGGAGTCAGCGAACAGCTGGTCTCGCAGCTTCGCGAGAGCGATACGCTGGCGCGGCTGGGCGGCGATGAGTTCGTCGTGATCGCGCCGGCTCCCCAGGAGCAACCGGCGCACGTCCTCGCAGAGCGTCTGCAGGCCGTGCTTCGCGAGCCGATTGTCGTGCTGGGCGCAACCTGCTTCGCGCAGGCGTCGATCGGCCTGGCCGTGTACCCGCAGGACGGCACCGACGTCGAGAGCCTGCTGCGCAGCGCCGATATCGCGATGTACCGCTCGAAGCTGGCGGGCCCCGGCGGCATCACGTACTTCGAGGAAGCGATGAACCTCGACGCGCAGCGGCGGCTGCTGGTCGAGCAGCGGTTGCGCGTGGCATTGCGCAGCGGTGATCTGGGCGTCGAGTTCCAGGCGAAGGTCAACCTGAACGACGGCTCGCTGGGCGGCTTCGAAGCGCTCGCCCGCTGGAACGACTCGCAGCTCGGCGTGGTGTCGCCCGTCGAGTTCATCGCGGTGGCCGAAGACTGCGGCCTGATCAATGAGCTCGGCGCCTGGGTGCTGAACGAGGCGTGCTCCACGTACCGGAAACTGCGCGAGCAGGGGATCGATCTCGGCCAGGTGAGCGTCAACGTCTCGATGCGGCAGCTTCGCGACGACCGGTTGGTCAACGAGGTGCGCGATGCGCTCCAGCGCCACGAGATGACCGCCGAGTCCCTGGAAATCGAAGTGACCGAATCGAGCCTGGCCGGCAATCAGCGCGAAGTCAGCGGGCTGCTCGAGACGCTGCGCCAAATGGGAGTGCGCATCGCCATCGACGACTTCGGCACCGGGTACTCGTCGATGTCGGTCCTGAGTGAGCTGCCCACCGATGCGCTGAAGATCGATCGCTCGTTCGTGATGGAGTCCGCGAGCCGGAGCACTTCGCGCTCGGTGGTCGAAGCGATCATCACCATCGCGCACCTGCTCGGCAAGAGCACCGTCGCGGAAGGCGTCGAAACCAGCGACCAGGTCCGCACCTTGCGAGAGCTCGGCTGCGATTTCGCGCAAGGATACTTTTTCGCGATGCCAGTACGTGCAGAGCAAGTGCCCGCCGTGATTGCGAGAGTCCCGGCCTGGCGGCTGATCGTGGCCGACGCTGCGGTCGCCGGAGCCCGACCCAAGGCCGCAGTCGCATCGGACGGCAGCGCGGTCAGCCACGCCGGATAGTGAGGGCGATGGAGATCCCGCGGGACTCTTGCGTGACCAGCTCTGCGACATAGTCGACGAATAGACCGTCTGCGACGGGCCCGACGTTATGATGGGTCATGCAACGCAAGAGGCGTTGAGGTGCGCGCCAAATGAAATTCATCTACGCCGTTGGAATAGCAGTCTTGCTTTTCATAGTCGCGGCATGGTGGTTCACCAGGTCGGAAGACGAGACCAACGCCATGCAGGTCCCGGCAGTTTCGAGCGACTTCGGCGCCACCCGGCAAGTGGGCGGCAACGCTGAGACGCTGCAACCACAGGGATCGCGGCAGCACGTCAGCCCCGCGAGTGAATCGACCGCTGGCGGCGATGCCGGATCAGACAGTGCAATGGCAGCTTCAGCTGGCAAGGTTGCCCATTCGATACCCGGGAGTGAGCGGGTTGCCCTGCGTAACGCAACAGCAGACGCCAAGTCATCGCAGCCGCCCGCACCTGACAAAACCGACTGCCAAGCTGCGGCCAAGACGTTGGAGAAGTCGTGGAGGATCTACGATCTCACTCCGACACTGGCGATCGCGTACGGCGGGGGTCAATCGCCTTATCCGCATGCCGCCCCTTCGGGATTTACCGTGCTCAAGGAGAGATTGTTAGGCCCGCTCTGTTCCGGCGCCAGCGCTTTCAACCAGGACTACCAGGCCCAAATGGAGTTCGTCGCCATCAGCACCGATTCGCATGTAAGGATCCTGATGGGTGACCACTGGATCAGTGACGGTTCGGTCCTCACTAATTTGTCCGAACAAGACCAGGAGTTTTTCGCGAAGTTTTTACAGACGCGTCGTCGGGGGGCAGGCCCGAACATGTCTCGCGAAGAATTCGAGAAAAGACTGGCACGGAATCCGAACGGATGGTTGCCCGAACCATGATTCATCGCTTCCGCACGCGGAGCTCGAGCACGTAGTTCACGTGGTCAATTCTTCGGTTGATCCAGCACCGGTTCGCTCAGTGACGGTCGCGTCAACAACTCCGCCGGGGTGATGACTCCCGCCGCCATCTGCCGGTGCAGCTTCCATTCTCCCTTCACGCGTTTCCAGATCTCGAGTGCCTGGCCGCGCGCGTGCACGTCGCCGTTCTTCTGAGTCTGCGTGAATGCAACTACGTGCCAGGCGACGTCGTTGGCAATCGTGATCTCGCGGTTCGTGGCGACCAGCTGTCCGCGCGATACGACTTCACGTAGCGCCCGTATGACGGCGTCGCGGCCTGTCACCGCCACATTCTCATCGAGGAGCTCGACGCCCTCGGTCATGGTCGCGTTCAGTGCGTTCACGTCCTGAGTATTGACGGCCGTCGTCCAACGATGGATCGAGGCTTCAAGCGCAACGCGTTCAGAATCTGCGGCGGGCGCCTTCGTGCAGGCGAGCAAGCCGCTCAACAGCAAGACGGCCAACGGGGCTGCGCGCCAGAGTGTCTTGTTCATGTGCGTAGTAACGCACGAGTTGCACGATTGGTCTCAACAAAAAGGCCCGCACCGTTGCCAGTGCGGGCCTTCCGACCGCTGACGGTCAATCGTCGATCCTTATCTATGCTTCTTTTGCACCGCTTTCACCGCCGCTTCCGCGTTGACGAAGCCGTAGCCATCGAGCTGGCTGTAGCCGTGCCCGATGATGTTCAAGAACTCGCCACTGAACGGGTATCCGCCTTCGAACTTGCCGAAGAACCTCGCGCCGCCCGGGACGAGCTTGCCCGAAGGAATCAGCACGCCGCCGCCGAGCAGGTCGGCAGAGTTGCCCCCCGCAGCGCCGCCCGGACCTGTAACGTCGGTTTCATCCCGATCGACGCCGAACGTCAGCAGATCACCGCTCGCGAACGTTCCCGGCAGGAACGAGAGGTCGAGCTGCTTCCACTGCCCCGGGAGACCCGGCGCGTCGGCGGGGACCGAGAACGTGCCCAGCACGTCGAGCGGAGTCAGACCTTCCGTGCGATTACCCACGACGAATGGTTGGCCAGGTGCCGGTAACGGCGCCCCCCGCTCGTCGAACACGATGCCACCCGGCGAGTTCGTGGGGTTGGCGCCTGTTCCGTTGATCGACAGGTTCGCCAACGTGCGATGACCGAAATGCGTAACGCTGAACACGTTCGGATCGAACTGGCTGATCGCATTCGGATCGGCGTTCGCGTCGATCGCGACGAGGTTGCCTCGCGAAAGCGCCAAACCCCACGAGAAGTACGGATCGAGGTCGTGCGCGAACGCACTGTCCTGCAGGATCTCCCGCATCTTCCTGGGTTTGACCGAACCGGGTCCGCCCGCGGCGTCCAGCACCAGTGCGGCAATCGCGGCGGCATGCGGCGCGGCGGCGCTCGTTCCGAAGAAGTTCGGGAACGTGTCGTCGTCGTTTGCGGTATCCGCCGAGAAGAACGTCGTGTTGGCGCCGTCCATCGCGGCAAGATCGGGCTTCTGCCGGTACTCCACGTGTCGGAGGCGCTGGCTGTCCTTGTTGAAGTAGATGGTCGACGGGCCCGGCGAGGTGAATGCCTCAGGCACGAACGGCGCGAAGAACGGATAGGCCGCGACACCGATCGCGCCGGCCGCCGAGTTGTGGCCGTAAGTCGTCGGATCGAGGTAGCTGGTGTATTCCTGCGGTTGCGCGTTTCCAAAGCCCACCCACCGGATGCGGTCCGCGACTGCGCGACTGGGCACCGGCGTGTTGGCGCGAGCGATCACCATCTGAGTCGCGATGGTTGCATTGATGCCGCCGAGCACGGCCGGACGATTCGTGAGCGTGTTGTTCTCCGACAGCGCACCGATGAACTCTCCGGTGGCGCGGAAGAACAGCAGGTTGTAGTCCGACAGCACTGCCTCGGGAAGATCGGCGTTCGAGACGTCGTACCGGAAGTCACCGCCGCACGGTGCGGGCACCGGGAAGCACGTGACGCGGACACGATAGGTCCCGGTGGCCGGCAGTTCCAGCGCGAAAAACTCGGGATTCGTGCCGGTGTCCTTGTTGGCTAGCGCGACATTGGTCGGGCTGATCAGATCCAGCACGATGTCCGGAATCGACGTGCCGGTCGTCGCCGTGTCCCCGTCGACGAAGATGAACACCTTCTGACCCGCCGTGCCGTTGAACGTGAAGTCCGCGAAGCCGCCGACGGCGACCGTGCCGGCACCTGTGGCGAACGGCGCACCGATGGGGGTGGGCGGGTTCGCATCGAATGGCTCGTTCCATTGCAGGACGATGGTGTTGCTGTTTCCGGCGGTGAACTGGACGTTCTGCGCAATGTCGACTGCGCCATTCCCAGCGAAGTTGTGGAAGCCGCCGGCATATAAGGCCGGGTTCACGGTCGTGAAATTCAGATTCGTGCCAGCCCAGGAAGCCGGGTTGGCCGGAACGATCCGGATCTTCGAGTCATACGCCTGCGTGGCCGGACGGTTTCCGGCCGAGGAGAAGTACGACACACCTTTCGCGACGACCTCATCGACCGCCTGCGCAACGATGCCGTCCTGAAAGAACGGTTCAGCGAGATAGATGATGTCATCGACGATCACATCGGCCTTGAAGCCTGCACGGAAGTTCGGGGCTGTCGGGTCGCCCGCGAGTGCGCGAATGTTGTTCGCGAAGCCCAGCTCTCCGGTGTTCGCCGTCGCGAAGCCGAGTTTCGCCTTCGGCGCCATATCGTGCACGATCTGAAGCATCGCGCGGCCTTCGTCGGTGCGCGCAGGGAAGTCCTCGAGAACGACGACCGGCTCGGTATTGCCCGCTGGATTGCCCACACCTGGCAGATCGCCGCTCGCGATGTCGAGCGCCGCACTGTTCGGCGCGACGTTTGTGTCATAGCTGTCGGACATCACGCCCACCGTGATCCCCGAGCCATCCACACCCGCGGGAAGCTTGTTCACACGGTGCTGGACGATGCCCTGGCTGTCCGTGGCGCCGACGTTGGTCTCCATCGGGCTCGACGGCACGATCGCGAGCACACCCTTGGTGCGCGCAACGCTCAGGAGCGCTTCGACCGGGACATACGCTTCGACGAGGCCTGGACCGTAGGAGAGGTCCGATGCGACGACCTCGACGCCCTCGATCTGCTGCAGCGAGCCGAGAGTCTTCGATGCTTCCGGCGAGCCATCGAGCGAAATACGAACGAGTGCGCGGTTGGCATCGTCGAACTGCACTGGCGAGGTCACCCTCACCTCCGGTTCTTCGCTGGCGGCAGCGCGTGCAAACGAGCGGGCCGAGACCGGTGGTGCGACGAGTTCCTTCAGGCCCTCACCCAGGTTTGCAGTTTCATCGGCCGCCAATGCCGTCGCGGGCGCGAGCGCGATGCCCAACGCAATCGACAGCCCCAGCCGCGCGAGTCTTGCCGCGCTGGCTCGTCCTTCCTGACTTTTCATTTCTAGAGCTCCCCGGTAATTCGTAGGATTGTTCATAGGATGGCAATCACGCAGCTGCCGGTCGCGTGCTCTTCTTATCTTTCGGGCACACGAGTCAGTCGAAAATGATCGCCGGTTGGAGACGGAAGCTACGCCAACGCCTGCGACGATTCAACACGGCAACGTGCGAATACTTGCGCAACATTGCTATGCGCCGCGAGGCGATGCGATGAAGCTACGCGTAAGCGCTTGCAGCCGACTGCCTCACGAAGCTAACTACTGAAGCAAGCGTCAAGTGTTGAGTTGGACCTGGACCAAACATGATGTCGGCCACAGCTGACGGATCGTCTGGGCTCACGACATAATGCTGTCGGGCGGCTTTACACAATCGCCGGTTTTGCGGTCCAGACCCAGCGCAACCCCCTGATTCGACAGCCTTGCACTATTGTTGCCGCCCCCGCCGCAAGCTACTCCAGGTACATCTTCCCTGCGCCGAATTCCCGAAACCATTTCGTGATGATGAATTTTTGACCAGACGTCACGGGCTCCCCGCTGTGCCGCGTATCCGGATTCGGCTGCCGGTTCGGGTACAGGTTGTTCCAGAACAGCGCCTGGCCTTTGCGCGGCTCGAAGGTCATGTCGATGGCGTGAAACCGGGTGCCGCCGCCGCTCATCCCTTCGTTGAGATACACCATGAACGACCAGGTGCGATTGCCGTACTCGGGGCCGTTCTGCTGGTACGCGCTGCCCGGGACGAAGTAGTCGCAATGTGCCTTGAACTGTTGTCCGGTTTCGTAGTGCTGCGCCTGGACGCCCTCCGAGTATTCGGGGTTGATTCCCAGCGTCTTGCAGATGCGGAGGTTGATCTCGGCTGCTACGGGGCTACGGAGGTCCGAAAGGAAACATGTGCGGCTGGTGCGGTATTGCGCATCTGTCACTTCGCCCGCAACGGGTGAGGGCTTCAGGTGATGCCGTATGAGCGCGGCGAGGCGATCACAGTCCTTCGCACTCATGAAGTCGTCGAGCACATAGAGATCGAGTTTCGGCGATTCGATCTTGCGCAGTTTGCGCGGCGGGCGACCCAGGATGGGTGGTGGCTCGAGCGGGTCGTTCGAGGGCGTGATCGGCTCGGGGTACGACGCGCCCATTTGCTCGCGCACGGTTGCGAATGAGAAGCCCTGTTGAAAGAGGATATCGGCGATTTCGCGGCGACTGCAGCCGCGCTCGAGTTGCTCCTTGAGCCAGCGGCGGGCCTTGGAATCAAAGGTCGGTTCGCGAAGCATGGCGCGCAGTTTCTGCAGCGCACCCAGGCAATGCAAGCAGCGTCAGTGCCGCCCTGGTGCTCTTTCGCCTGGAGGTCCCGCCTGGGTGTTGCGCCACCATTGCGGGCCTAACAGGTCGCCGTGCCTGGCTTTGAACGAATCGAGGAGCTCCGGCGGAATGCCCAGGAATGGCAGCCATTGCTCGGGGAAGATGTCGTTGTGGCCGACGAAGAACCACGGCTCCGCGCTCATTTCTTCCTCCTCGCTGGATGCCACCGGCAACTCGCGGAAATTGCATTCGTGCAGCGAGGTCACTTCGTCATAGTCATAGAAAACGACTTTGCCCTGGCTCGTGACCCCGAAATTCTTGAGCAGCAGATCCCCGGGAAAGACGTCGATGCCGGCGAGCTCGCGCAACGCATCGCCGAAGTCGAGCAACGCACGTTCCGCGGCGGCGGATTCCGCATCACGCAAAAACAGATCGAGCGGGCGCAGCCTGCGTTCGATGTAGCAGTGTCCGACGATCAGATCGTCACCATCGAGCCGGCACACGCTGCCGCACTCGGTCAGCAGTTCCTGGAGCAGGGCCGGCATGAAGCGCGCCTTGGGAAGTCTCAGCTGCCGGTATTCCTGGGCATCGACGAGGCGGCCAACGCGATCGTGCTCGAAGACCCACTTGTAGCGGTCCATGACCTCGTCGCGCGTGGTGTTTTTCGGCGGGCCGAAGCGGTCGCGGATCACCTTGAACACCAGGTCATGCGAGGGCATTGTGAAGACCACCATCACCAGACCGCGCTGACCCGGGGCATCCACGAACACATCGAATGATTGCGCGAGGTGACGGCGCAGCGCGTAGTAGCGTTCGGTCTTGCCCTGCTTGGCGCGACCCAGGATCGTGTAGAGCTCATCCACGGGCTTGCCCGGCATGAAGGTGCGCAGCAGCGACACGGTCGCGCTCACCACAGGAAGGTCGACGTGAAAGTACGAGCGCGTGAATCCGAACAGCGAGCTGATGTCACTGCGCGCGAGCAACACAGATTCGATCTTGAGGCCATCGGCGGCGTGTTTGAACACGATGACGAACGGCGTGATGCTGCCATCGCCGATCATGCGTCCAACGATTGTGGCAGTGGGGCCGCGGTAGAACGGCGCGTCGATGACTTCCACGAGCTGCGGCGCGGCGCTCTGCCGCCGGCTGTCGAAATGCAGCGTGAGTTCGCGGCAGATCTGCTTCGCGAACGACTCGACGTCGGTGATCAGTGTGGCAAAGGGCAAGTCCTCGAGGACCTCGCATACCGCCCGTTGCAACGAGTCCCCGACCGGGTGCACGCGAATGGGTACGCTGCCCGAGGCGCGGCCCGACGCCGTAGCCGTGAACTCGATCTGTTCGTCGACGCCGACCGTGGCGAACACGTCGCGTGTGATGGAGTTGAGGAAAGTACGGTAGAAGTCGCTGTCCGGGACGCCTGCGATCTCCAGCGCAAAGCGCCGCTTGATCTCGATCCACTGCGTTCGATCGTGGATCGCCGCTCCCATCTCGTCACGCAGGACCGCGATTGCAGCGCTGACGTGACGTTCGTACAACTCGATGCGCTGCACAGCATCCGCGCGCGCGGCGTGCCAGTCGCGGGCCATGAAGTGTCGAGACGCCCGGCGCGTGATGACCGTGAATTCCGCGTTGTAGTCCTCGAAGCGCTGCCGAAGGCCGCAGGCCAGCTCGCCAGCGCCGAGCGCGGCGTCGTGCTCAAGAAGCGCGGCTGACATGAAACTGCGCCTGCTCGGTGCTGCCTTGCATTGCGCCCGTTGAACACTGTCCGGATGTGATCGCCGTTTGCACCGCATCGAAATAGCCAGTGCCCACGAAAGCCTGGTGCCGGGTGCCGCGATATCCCTGGGCTTCGCTGGCGAACTCACGTTGCTGGAGCCGGGAATAGCCGAGCATTCCCTCGGTGCGGTAGGCCGACGCCAGTTCGAACATCGACAGATTGAGTGCGTGCCATCCCGCGAGCGTGATGAACTGGAAGCGATATCCCAGCGCCGCCAGGCACTCGCGCCAACCTTTCATCTCGGTGGCGTTGAGCTTCGATTCCCAGTTGAAGGACGGCGAGCAGTTGTAGGCGAGCAGCTTGCCGGGATATCGCGCGTGGATGCTTCTCGCGAAACGGCGCGCTTCGTCGAAGTCCGGCTTGGCCGTCTCGCACCAGATGAGGTCGGCGTAAGGCGCGTAGGCGAGACCTCGTGCGATGGCCTGTTCGATGCCGTTCTTCACGTGGAAAAAGCCTTCGGCGCTTCGCTTCCCGGTCAGGAA
>Ga0190271_10002348_pt1 | contig 11401 bp, 10 predicted proteins | sample Popmic356T_FD_133747 | JGI IMG/M metagenome (GOLD analysis project Ga0190271, IMG submission 133747) | Populus adjacent soil microbial communities from riparian zone of Weber River, Utah, USA - 356 T | ecosystem: Environmental > Terrestrial > Soil > Riparian zone | place: USA: Utah | collected...
CGTAATCCGTGTTGTCTTCAGCTTCGGCGAGGAACTCTTCGTCTAAATCGAAGCTTTCGTTATCCCGTTCGGACATCGTTTTTTCTTCAGAAAAACTATTTGAAACAGTGAGTTACATGCCCGACGGGCATGTAATGAGGCTGCGAACTATAGCCGATTCGCGTTCGATATCAACCCCGCCGAAATTGGGGGTCCGGGACCCCCGGAACGGCCGAAATAGGCGCCCCCACGGCCAGATTCAACCCTTTTGCGGCATTACCCCGCGACTGGGCAACCTCCAGGACTTCAAACGAGTTGATGACCCCCAGGTATTCGCCGGGCCGTGCGTCGCCATACGTGCGTTTGAGGGGCAGCGCCAGGCCCCCGATATGCACGGTGGGCATGGCAAGCGCGACGACTGCCGAGGATTCGATGTTGGAAATGAGGTTGCCAAAGCGATCGACCGCGACGATGACCCCCGCCACTCCACCATCCTTGCGCGGGGTGGTTGCAGGCCAGCCTTCCAGGCTGAACGACGTGGTTTCAGTGCCGAGGTCCGTGGGATTGCAACGGCCCGCCGCGATGGCGGCCGCCAGCGGCGCGAATACATCGCGGCCATGAAACGTGGCGCTCACGTCGCTCACGCCGAATTTGACGAGGCGAGCATGGTCGACCTGGATGACGCGATCGATCGTACCGCGTGCGGCCAACGGCGCTAACAGGCCGTTGTCAGGCGCCAGCACCGCCTGTTCGCCCGCAAACGCGATGATGAGTGCGCGCGGCGTGCCTACACCCGGGTCGACGACTGCGACGTGCAGCGTTCCGGCGGGAAAGTAGCGCAATGCATGTGCGAGCCAGAAACCGGCTTCGACGGGCTGGAACGCGCTCACCTCGTGCGCCATGTCGATGAACCGCAGGTGCGGCGCGTGACCCAGCATTACGCCCTTCATGATGCCCACGAAAGGTTCGCGTGCGCCGAAGTCGGTGGTGAGAGTGACGATGCCGTTAGCGCGAAAGGCCGCCATGAAAACTCCGCGATACGTACACTCCGCGACCATGTCGCGAACCACCGAAGCTGTCAATCGCATCCCTGCACAGGTTTCCATCGGCGCACTCGCATTGTTGTGCGGGTGTTTCGTCTTCAGCGGAGTCGCGGCGCTCATCTATCAGACGGCATGGATGCGCCAGTTCGCCATTGTCTTCGGTACTTCGGAGCTCGCCGTTGCCACCGTGCTTGCCGCCTACATGGGCGGGCTGGCATTGGGCGCAGCGCTCGCGGAAAGATTTCTGGCCCGGGTGACGCGACCCGTGCTCACCTATGGCTTGCTGGAAATCGGCATCGCCGCCAGCGCCATTTTCATCGTGCCCGCGCTGCTCTGGCTCGCGAACGTCGCACTGCAGAGCCTGTTCGGTGGGCAGCCAACCCCGCCGGACAGCGACCATGCGGGTACCACTCTCTTCTATCTGGTCAGCGCCTTCGTCGCGCTGGCGTTGCCCACCACACTCATGGGCGCCACGTTGCCGGTGCTCGCGCGCTACGCAGTGGCCGAAGAAGCGCAGATCGGACGCCGCATCGGCTTGCTGTACGCCATGAACACCGCCGGCGCCGTCGCCGGTGCGCTGCTCGCTGCCTTCGTGCTGCTGCCGGAACTCGGGCTCACGCGCACGGTGTGGATTGCGGCCACGCTCAACGCCATCGTGTTCCTGCTGGCCGTCGCGCTGGCACGGCGCATGCCTTATGAGAAGCGGGCCAGGGGATATTCGGATGCGTCGCGGGCATCAGCGCCCTGGCCCATCCGGAAATACTCCTTCATGGCGTTTCCGGGACCGGCATGGGTGTTGCCACTGATGCTGCTTGCTGGTGCCGTCGCCTTCTTTCAAGAGGTGTTGTGGACACGCATGCTCGCGCACGTCGTCGGCAGCAGCATCTACGCGTTCGGCGTCATGGTCGCCAGCTTCCTCGCAGGCATCGCGCTGGGTGGCGCCCTCGGTGCGGCTGTGGCGAAGACGCGCGAGCGCGCAACTCTGGCGCTCGCCATGGCGCTGGTAGTGGCTGCGGTCGCCGCCGCAGTGGCCTATCTACGTCTCGAAAGCCTGCTGCCTTCCACCGCCGGCCTGCTGGTGTCGTCAGACATCCACTTCGGCTTCCTGCACGTACCCAACGCGCTGTTCTGCGGCCTGCTGCTGCTGCCCATGACCATCGCCATCGGCATGACCTATCCACTGGCGGTGCGCATCCTCGCCAGTGACGCCGAGGAAGCCGCACCAGTGAGCGCCCGTGTGTACGCCTGGAACACCGTGGGCGCCATCGCCGGGTCGCTGGCCGCGGGATTCCTGTTGATTCCCGAATTGAAATACGAGGGCTCCATTCGCGTCGCGGTGTGCGCCAGCGCCGCCCTGGGCGTGGCAGCCGTGTGGATCCTGTTGCCCGTGAACCGCGTGGCCGCCATCGCTACCAGCGTGCTGGCAATCGCCGGCTGCATACTCTTCAAACCGTTGGCGCCGATGACCCTGATGGTGACGTCGCCGCTCAACGTCGGCAACCAGCACCGCGTGTTGTATTACGACATCGGCCGGAGCGCGAGCGTGGTCATGCTGGCGCAGGATGGCGGCCTGGGCTTGCGCACCAATGGCCTTCCCGAAGCGCTCATGGAGAGCCCTGGATCGCTGCAGCGATTCAGCGGCGAGTACTGGTTGTCGCCGCTCGCAGTGATTGCCCGTCCGGCGGCCCGTGACATGTTGATCGTCGGATTCGGTGGCGGCGTCGTGGTCGAAGGCGTGCCGCCGACGGTGCGCAACATCGACGTGATCGAGATCGAGCCCAAGGTAATCGAAGCCAACCGGATGACGAGCGCGCTGCGCAAGCGCAATCCGCTCAGCGATCCGCGTGTCAACATCATCGTCAACGACGCGCGCGGCGCACTGCGGCTCACGAGCCGCCGCTACGACGCCATCGTGTCGCAGCCTTCGCATCCGTGGACCGCCGGCGCATCTCACCTGTACACGCGTGAGTTCATGCAACTCGCGCATGACCACCTCACGCTGGATGGTGTTTTCGTCCAGTGGATGAACGTCATCTTCATGGACGAGGACCTGATGCGCTCGTTGACCGCCACGCTGCTCAGCGTGTTCGGCGAAGTGCGCGTTTATCGTCCCGATCCGAACACCGTCGTGTTCCTGGCCAGCGATCAACCGCTGAATCCGGAGCTGCAATTGGCGCAGACCGGCTACCCGTTACGCAGTGCGCCCCTGCACTACGCGCGGTTCGGCATCAACAATGCCGAGGACCTGCTCACGGCACTCGTGCTCGACGCGGAAGGCGCGCGGCGCCTCGCCGCCGGTGCTCCGCTGATCACCGACGATGACAATCGCATCGCGACTTCGAGCATCTATGAGCGGCGGCGCGGCATGTCGGGCGAATCCAGCGGACGGCTCGTGGCTGGCATGGATCCGCTGCAACGCGCCGATTCCGTCGCTTACGGACCGCTCAAGGACCTGATGTCCTTCCAGTACATCGCCCGGCGCATCAGTGTCTTCTCGGCCCTGGATGCGAGTCTTTCCGATCGCATCGCGCGAATGTCGCAGATCCTCGCCGGCGATGCGCGTGGTGAGTACCTGCGAGCCTTCTACTACCGCATGAACCGACAGCCGCAACGCTCGAGCGAATTGCTGCGCCTGGCCATCGACGATTACCCGGCCGACGACTCGCTGCGCCTCGATTTCCTGCGCGGTGCGTTCAGTGAACTGGCAAACGACAAGGCCCCTCCGGAAATCGTCGAGGTGGCTGCAAAATTGAATCCGCGTCCGGCCAGCATCCTCGCCGCCGCACGACATGCCGCCAGGAACGAATGGCGCGACGTGGCGATGGCCGATTCGCAACTCGCGGATATCCCGTGGACCGATGTCTGGTATGCGGAAGCGCTCGAACTGCGCGTGAACTGGCGCATTCGCATCACCGGCGACAAGGAACGGAAGCGCTTCGGCGACGAGGCCATCATGATGATCGACCGGATCGCGATCATGAGTCCGACGCTGAACCTCTATGGGCTGCGCACGCACGCGGGCTTCGTGGCTGGCCGGCCCGAGATCGTGGTCGAATCGGTGTCGAACTACGCACGCCTGGCGAAGGGCTTGGTCGACGCCGGCGTCCACACGGCTGCGTCGGTGCGCAACGATGCCAAGGTGTTGAGTGGAGTTCTCGACAACGTGGCCACGCTTCCCGGCGCGGATTCTCCACGCATTGCCGAAGTGCGCGCCGAGATCAAGCTTATTTCAGGGAGCTGAAGCCGCGGGCACCGGCTCGGACGGGACTTCGGGCGGTGCCGGCAGCAGTTCCGGATCGAGCTCGAGGCCGATCATCTGTGGCAGGCCCGATGCGTCCTTCAGGGTGGTCAGCACGAAATCCCAATGGATAGCCGCCGGCGTTTCACCGAGGGCCGCGTTGGCGCGTGCGTAGAACGCTTCGATGTCCACTTCTGCGCGCTGCCCCTCGGCATCGACGGGCGGATGCACTTCGAGCCACACCTGGCCGCCGACCCGCGCAACCTTCACGGGCTCGTTGATGAGCCACACCGTCGTATTCATGGGCACGAGCGGAAACAGCGCTTCGATGTCTTCGGGATACATGCGAATGCAGCCGTGGGTGATGGCCATGCCCACGGCAATGGGATTGTTAGTGCCATGGATGAGATAGGCACCCGGGGTGATGCCGAGGCGCATGGCGTAGGCACCGAGCGGATTATCGGGCCCGGCCTTGACCACGGCCGGCAAGGGATCACCGCGTTCGGCGTGTTCCTTGCGTACGGATTCGGGCGGACTCCAGGTCGGGTTCTTGCGCTTTTCGATGATGCGCGTCTGGCCGAGCGGCGTATTCCAATCCATCTTGCCGATGCTCACCGGAAAAGTGATGACCTGCGGAATTTCGCCTTTCTTCGGTTTGGGAAAGTAGTAAAGCCGATGCTCGGGTAGATTGACCACGATGCCTTCGCGCGGGCCTGGCGGCAGGAGCCGCTGACCCGGAATCACGATGGTCGTGCCCTCGCCCGGTAGCCAGGTGTCGACGCCGGGATTGGCGCGCAGGATTTCCTCGTACCCCAGGCCGTAGCGGCGCGCGAGATCCGGCAAGGTGTCCTCGCCGAATGCGGTAATGGTTTCGACATCACCGAACATGAGCGCTTCGGCATCAGCCAGTGGATACTGCGCAGCGTTCGCGCAAGCCGCACTGCCAGCCAGCAGCGCGAGAATTTTCCAACGCATCGACAACACCTTGTGGAGGGTCATTCTCTGGACACAGTCTTGCATAAATCCCTACACTCGGCCGCCGTGAATGACGAACAGCTCACCTATCTGCGCCAGTCGATCCGCACCATTGCGGACTACCCGAAGCCGGGCATCCAGTTCCGTGACATCACCACGCTGCTGCGCGATGCCAGGGCCTTCGAAATCACCGTCGACGCGATGATCGATCCCTGGCGTGACCGCCAGATCGACAAAGTCGCAGGCATCGAAGCGCGTGGATTCATTCTTGGTGGCGCTGTTGCGCGCGGCCTCCGGTGTGGTTTCGTGCCGATTCGCAAGCGCGGCAAGCTTCCCCACGAAACTGTACGGGTCGCGTACTCGCTGGAATACGGCGTCGACGAAATGGAAATGCACACCGATGCCATTCGCGCTGGCGAGAACGTCTTGCTGCTGGACGACCTCATCGCGACCGGCGGCACTGCCACCGCGGCGGCGAAGTTGCTGCAGTTGACGGGCGCACAGGTTGTCGCCGCCAGTTTCGTCATCGATCTGCCCGGTCTCGGCGGCGCAGCGCGCCTGCGCACTGCCGGCACCTCGGTGCACTCACTCCTGACGTTCTGACCGGCGATGCAGCCGCATACCTTCGTGCTCATCGCGGGCGCGTGGCATGGCGCATGGTGCTGGGCGAAAGTTGTGCCCCTGCTCGAAGCTCAGGGTCACCGCGTACTCACGCCCGAGCTACCCGCTACCGGCGCGGACCCGTCGGATCCTGCGGGGGTCACGCTCGACACCTGGGCGCAATTCGTCGCCAGCACCGTAGAGAATGAACCCGCGCCCGTGACGCTCGTCGGCCACAGCCGTGGCGGCATCGTCATCAGCCGCGCTGCGGAACTCGCTCCCGCACGCCTGCGAAGACTCGTATACCTCTCTGCCTATCTAGTTCCCGCGGGTGGCAGCCTGGCGGAATCCGCGCGGACCGACGTTGACTCTCTCGTGCCACTCAACATGATTCCGGCCATGGGCGGGGTCACGTGCAACCTGCGCCCGGAGGTGGTCCGGTCCGCACTGTTTGACCAGTGCACTGACACCGACTACGAGTACGCGCTTGCGCGCATGACCCCCGAACCGTTGAAGCCACTGGTGACGAAGCTGCTGGTGACCGCACATCGCTTCGGCCGTGTGCCACGCGCGTACATCGAATGTCTGCAGGACCGTACGGTGACACTGGCTGCGCAGCGGCGCATGCAGGCTGCCCTGCCCTGCGAGCCGGTCCTCACGCTCGATTCGGACCACTCGCCTTTTCTCTCTCAACCGCAGGAACTCGCGCGTTTGTTAGGCAGGCTTTGAACGGATGTTGATCTCGATCTGGATGCCGTCCGGGTCGAACACGAACAGCTGACGAAGGTCGCTGCCCGGCACCTGCGTGGCGCGAAACTTCACGCCATGCCGCGCAAAGCTCGCGGTCAGCTCGTCATAGTCGGTGCCCGAGAACGCGATGTGATCCACGCTGCCGCTCCCATGATCGACCGGATCTGCGGGGTTCGCCGGCGTGCGCGAAGTCTCGTCGTAACTTGCGCGCTCGCCCACGTGAATGCAGGCGATCTCACCCACGTAGATCCACAGTCCCTTGAACTTGAACGGCGGCCGCGGGCCTGTGCGCAAACCGAGCACGTCGCAATAGAACGCGCGGGTTTTCTCGAGATCCTTGGCGAGGACCATGTAGTGTTGCATGTGGGTGATTGGCATAGCGTGTTCAGTATATCAATGAGTTACGAGATATATCTCAGGTTATTTTCCTAGACCCTTTTCCTAGACCATGGTCACGGCGAACGGCAGCCACAACGACCCCAGGAAAACCGAAATCGCCGCCGCGCTCGCGACCAGTTCGAGGTCGAGTCCTTCGCGAGCAGAAAGCACCACGGCCGTGAATCCGATGGGCGCCGATGCGCCCAATGCCGCAATTCCCGCCGCGGTGCCTTCGAGACCAAACAACTGCGCCAAACCAAAGCCGGCGAAACCGCCGAGCACGGAGCGCAACACCACGCTCGCGATGACTTCGCGGCGTCGCATACCGGCTGCGCTCACGAGCAGCCCCATGGCAAGCGGCACCAGCAACACCAGCAACTGACCCACGATGAGGACCTTGTGCAGGAGAGCGCCGGAGATCGGCGCGTCGGCCACGTTCAGTCCGAGTGCGAGAAAGAGGATCCACAGCGGTGGCGCCGCCAGCGCACGGCGCAGCAAAACGGGAATGTCGTCGGTATGCCCACCGTACTTGCATGCCACGACCGTGGTGAGCGTCCACGCCATCACCGCGTGGCCCATGTCGAACATGACGAGCTGTGAAAACGCGGCCGTTCCCAGGCTCAGCGATGCGAACGGGTAGATCATCGCGATATTCATCGACATCGCACACAGCGACATCGCGCCTTCGCTTTTCTTCGGCAGGCCAAACCGGCGAGCGAGGAATGCGGCCGCGGCCCAGCCCATGAGCCCGACACAGACCGCGATTGCCGGCAACACCGCATGCTCGCGCGACAGCGTCGCACCCGTCAGCGCGCCGAAGATCAGGATGGGCAGGCCGACATAGAAGACGAAGTTGAGCAGCCAGCGTCCATGCGCAGGTCCCGCCCACTCCGCGCGCCGCAGGATCACGCCGACGAAAAAAAGCGCGGCAATCGCCGCGAGGCGCCAGTGTTCAGGCCAATGATCGATGAGAAAGGCCACGGCGCCAATCTATACTGCGCCCCTCACCCACGCGAGGGATCCCCATGATCGAGCTGTTCACCGCGGCGACGCCCAATGGCTGGAAGATCTCGATCGCGCTCGAGGAAATGGGTCTTCCATATACGGTGCGCACACTCTCGTTGTCGAAGCTCGAGCAGAAAGAAGAGTGGTTCCTCAAGATCAATCCGAACGGACGCATCCCGGCGATCATCGACCGCGACAACGGCGACTTCGCGGTGTTCGAGTCCGGCGCCATCCTCATCTATCTCGCCGAAAAGACCGGCAAGTTCCTGCCCACCGAACCCAAGGCGCGCTCACGTGTGCTGCAGTGGCTGATGTTCCAGATGGGCGGCGTGGGTCCCATGATGGGCCAGGCCAACGTGTTCTTCCGTTATGCGCCGGAGAAGATTCCCTACGCCATCGAGCGCTACCAGCGCGAGGTGCGGCGATTGTTCGAGGTCATGGAGCGTCAGCTCGCCGGCAACGAATACATCGCGGGGTCCGAGTACACGATTGCCGACATGGCGTTGTGGAGCTGGATAGCCGGTTACGGCTGGTCCGGCGTCAGCGTCGAAGGGCTGCCAGAACTCAAACGGTGGATGGATCTCATTGGCGCGCGACCGGCGGCCCAGAAGGGCCGCAGCATTCCGCCGCCTTCGGACCCGGCCAAACTGGCTGAATCCGCGCAGAAGATGCTCGCCTAGCACGCGAGCTGCGGAAGGTTGATAGCGGGTACGCGCGGACGCGCTGAGCATGCGTGCATGAGCACCTCAAACCGTTCTTCTCTCATGAACCGCTATCTCGACCCGGCCTCGAGCCTCGGCGAGATCATGTTCGGCCTGATCATGACGCTCACGTTCACGCTGGGCGCCGGCATCATCATCGAAGACGAAGGCGCCGAAGGCGCGCGTGATCTGCTCATCGCGCTCATCGGTTGCAACATCGCCTGGGGCGTCATCGACGCCGCGATGTACCTGATGACCGAGCTGTTCACTCGCGGCAAGCGGCGGCGCGTCGCGCAGGCCGTGCGCAGCGCACCCGATGAACGCGCCGGTGTGGCGGTGGTGGAGAAGGAGCTGGGAGAATTGCTCGAAGACGTCGGTGACGAGGCGGAACGCCAGGCGTTGTACTCACGTGTGGCCGCCAAGGTGCGCACCGCGGACATCAAGCCCAATCGTCTTACCGGCGCGGACTTCATGGGTGCATTCACGAGCTTCTGGCTGGTGGTGATCGCCAGCCTGCCTGCGGCAATTCCGTTCCTGATCTGGGATGACGCGCGCTTTGCGCTGCGCGTCTCGAACGGCATCCTGCTCGCCTTCCTGTTCTTCTGCGGCTACAAATGGGCGCGTTACACGCTCGGCAATCCGTGGACCGCCGGCCTCATATTCCTGGCCGGCGGTTTCGGACTCGTGGCGATGGCTATCGCGCTCGGTGGTTAGAAGCCCCTTTCAAAAGCTGTAGGCGGCGAAGATCATCCCGTAGATGAAGGTGTCGGTGCGTCCGTTCGACTGCTCGATCGCCGTACCCGGTTCCGCGGCCGCGGCAATGAAGCTCACGATGAAATTGTCATTGATGGTCCAGTCCATGTACCAGTCGAGCTCGGTGCCGATATCCGACGACGTCACCAGCGGATCGAACGACTCCGGATGATCCAGCGAGAAGTCGAAGAAGATGAGGCCGGTCGAGATCGACTCCGTGGGCTTCGCGCTCAGGCGCAGCTGGCTCGAGATGAGATTCGAGTTGGAGATCAGGTACCCGCCGGCGATCTCGCCCTGCCACCAGGTGCTCCAGTCGTAGAACCCGGTGAACAATCCGTCGAAGCCCTCGTTCTCGGCGGTATCCGGATCGTCGCCTTCGAAGAAGGCGTAACGGTATGACAGCTTCAGCTTCCAGCTGTCCTCGAACTGCCAGGCCGCGAGCCCGTTCCAGGCGGTCGAGTCGAGCAGCTCTCCATTGTCTTCCTGCGCGTATTCGAACTCGAACGACAGTTGCTTCAGGTTCGCGAACGGCGTGGTGAACGCGCGCAGGTTGTACACGTCGAGACCGTCGCGCTGCGGCGCCATGTCTTCCTTCGCGGACCAGCTCATGTAGGTCGCGCCGAGTGTCGTGTCCTCACCTATGGCGTACTCGAAGTTCACGCCCCAGAGCTTGCTGCCGCTGTCGGACTCGGGCAGTTCGTCCCGGTCTAGATAGAACGCCTCGATGGTGCTGTTACCCGGTTTGACTCGCAAAATGCCCGTCAACTCGAATGCCGTGCGCGCATTGGTCCAGTAACCCCCGCGCGAGCCACCTTCCGACGCACCGTCATACAGCAGCAGGCCGTGGCCGAGCTTGTACTGCTGCCGGCCAACGCTGATATCCCAGAGGCTCTTGTCGCCACCCGAGCGCCAGCCGATGTAGAGGTCTTCGACGCCGAACGAAGAGGCGTCGCCGCCCACGAGCGGTGGCGCTGCGCCGAACGTGCGCTCACCCACGCCGCTGACCTTGCCGTACCACTCACCACCACTGTCGCTGGTGTGCACGCCAGCGAGCCCCGCCTTGATCGAGCCTTCGGACCAGTTGTCGCCGAGGTCGCCCGACGGCTCGTCTCGCGGGTTGAGGTACAGGGAATTGCCGAACCCGAAAACACCGAAACCTGCATTCAGGCTGAATTTCCAGTCCACGCCTGCCGGCAAGCCGGGCGGCGGCGCGGGCTTCGCTTCTTCTTCGGCCGCCAACGCCGGAGCAGCGGAGAGCGCCAGCAGCACTGCAGTGGCGACCCTGCTTCGCGAATAGATAGTCATGACGGAGCTCCTTCTTTGATCATGTCTTGTGACTTTCGCTGCTTTGCTTCGAGCATCGAGCGAATGAAAAATGGATACAGCGGTACGCTGATGAGCAGCGCCACCATGGCGTGGACCACGGTTTTCGGATCGCCACCGAGCACGACCCACAGGCAGTACGTCACGGCCAGCAACGCGACCAGCTTGTAGTTCCCAAACTTGTTGTGCGGCACACCGTGGTCGTGCACCACCTTGACGACGGCGACCGCCGAATAGATGTACGGCACGATGATGAGGATCACCGCGAGGTCGACGATGTGGTTGAACTGTTCGGCCAGCGTCGGCGACATCGTGGCGAACAGGACCACCGACATCAGCACCGCCACGATGATGAGGCCGGCGCCCGGAACACCGTTGCGATTCACGCGGGCGAAGACCTTCGGAAACATGCCGTCATCGGCCGCCGCCTTGCTCGACTGGCCCACGAGCAGCATCCAGCCGCCGAGAGATCCGATCGACTTCAACACGGCGCAGATGGCGATGATGATTCCTCCCCACTGCCCCACCGCCATGCGCGCCGCTTCCGCAAACGGTGCGTGGGAGGTGCGCAGCTCATCGTTCGGCAACAAGCCCATGATGACTGTCGAGCTCAGGACATAGATGACGGCGGCGGCGCCGAGACCCATGAGCGTGGC
>Ga0190271_10002349_pt1 | contig 11401 bp, 25 predicted proteins | sample Popmic356T_FD_133747 | JGI IMG/M metagenome (GOLD analysis project Ga0190271, IMG submission 133747) | Populus adjacent soil microbial communities from riparian zone of Weber River, Utah, USA - 356 T | ecosystem: Environmental > Terrestrial > Soil > Riparian zone | place: USA: Utah | collected...
CCTCGACGTGTGATACGTTGCGCAACAGCGATGACCCGTAAGGTGCGCACCGCTCCAAGGGTCGGCAACATGTGGGTTCGAGTCCCACGACCTCGGTACGGGTCATCGTCAGTGGAGGCATCCACCGGGCCACCGGGCTGTCGAGGTAGGAAGGGCGTCACGGCTTAGCGGCCCGCACACCATCCATCTCGGCAGCCCGTCCGCCCGGCAACATCCTCTCATCAGCAGTAGAGGACACACGCATGATGGGGTGATCGATGCACACTGGGCAGGCCCGCACTTCACGCCCAAAGTCGAGAGTACGCCAGGCAAGCCCCTTGCACATGGGACAGGCAGGGTTGGCGATTGCGCTCCACTGCTCGGTGATGTCGTGTGACGTGGTCAATGGTGTTGCAGGCATGCTCGAAGCCTACTCACTTGGGCGACCCAGATGGCGGCCCGCTGCAATGACGAACACACGATGCATGAGAGAGAGGTGGTGGAGCCACTCACACTGCAGTGACGTTGTGCATGTGCGTTGTGCAACAGGGGTGCTGAGTACGTGCTATGCCGTGCTCTGTATGGGCCGTGAGCCTGGGCCCGGTCCGCCTCGCCCCCTCGCTGGTGGGCCCAAACGTCGTACGCACCGGCTCGATGCGGCTACAGTGCGCCCCATGCCCATCAGGATCATCACCAGCTACCACAACCTCCGCAGGGACGTCCTCAGCACAACGGAGCTGCACAACGACGCTGCACATCGAGTGTGGTGTGACACGCACTCCGTAGGCCCCATGACGCTCGACGAGGCGCAACATCACGTCGACACGACGCCCATGGCAGGCAACGGCCCGATGCTCCGGCTCTTCACCATCGCGTAGGGGCACCGTGAAGTGACCCAACCGGGCCACTTGCGAGTACCAGCACGGGCAGCCAATCACAACCTCGTTGTCACATCAGCATGCAATGACGTTGTGGGGTTGCAAGTGCAACGCTCTTGTGGTATACTCCCGACCCCCCCGACCCTTTAACGAGTTGACAGCCCCGGACCCGGCCCAGGTCACCCTTTCAGCTCTCAGGGCTCTACAACCCCTTTGTCGTACTCACCGCATCAACGTTGTCGTACTCAAGCCCCAGGAGGCTCATACGTTCCCGGTGCTTCTCCCAGTACCACTCGACCGCCTCGTCATAGCTCTTGAAGGTCTTCTCGATGCGCCGACCGTCTGGCCAACGCAGTCGGCAGCGCCAACGCTCCCGATGCAGGTGGACATTCGGCGTCTCCTGCTTAACGGAGTTGAGTTGATTGTGCCGATGGCCGCCAATGCGCAGGTTGCTGCGGCGGTTGTCGAGGGTGTTCTTGTTGATGTGGTCCACCACGTCGCCCGGCTGCGCATTCATGATGAGCCGGTGGAGGTACGCCGTCTTGCCGTTCAACCGCTTTGTGGCGTATCGGAAGCTCTTCTCAGCGGTACCGAACTCGCAGATGTACCAACCGGTGAGATCGACGTCAGGGTCCGCAATGATCATGCACGGCACAGTAGCCGCCCCTGCTCTCCGGCACACGGCTGGGCGGCCCTTTGGGCTCCCTATAGGTAGTGTGACAGCTCGGGGCTGCAACGACGTTGTGTCGGGTGGCACGGGTGTGGTAGGGTGCGGCACCTACTACAAGAGGAGTGTGCAAGATGGGTGAAACGTCGAACGGATGGCCCCCACCGGCCTCGGCTGAGTCCTCTCAGCAGTGTTTGCGGTCGGCGAAGACCTTCGTCAAGGCTGCTGTTGACGCACACGTGCGGTTGATGGAGGAATCCATTGAGCGGGGCCTGGAGACGGTTTGGGTCAACGAAGTTGGTCAAGAGGGTTGGAAGGCGATGAACGAGGTGCTGGAGAAGCTCACCACGGCAGAGTTCGAGGCGAAGGTCTTCATCACCCGGCTTCGTACGGAGATGGAGGATCAGTGATCCCCTGGCAGGTGACGTGGGAGCAGACGTTCCGCAAGGCTCTTGCCGAGGGTGTGACGGCTGAGGAGGCGCGAAAGCGGGCTGACGCTGAATACAGGGGTGAAGTGGTGCCGTATGACGCCATCCAGATGCTGGAGTCGGCTCGGCACCTCATCGAGCTGTCGACAGCGGCGTTTCGGTCGGAGGGGAGGCTCAAGCACGGTGAATCGCTCCACGATCACTACAACCGGTGTCACATCCTCACCAACGGTGTGCTCCGGGTGCTGGAGGACATCGAGTTCGCCACGGAGGAGATCCAGAACGAGTTACGGTTCCAGCGATCGAAGCTGAGTGCTGCAAGGATGAAGAAGGCAACGGAGAACCAACCAGAAGGAGAACAGTCATGAGTGATTACGAGTGGACGCCCCCGGCAACGACGAGGATCGGGCCCGACGGCGTGGGCAACGGTGAAGCGAAGGAAGGTGAAGCGAGGATCGTCACCTTGGACCAGTTGGCGGCGACGGTCGAGTCGCTGATGCGGCGCAACGTCGAGTCGACGCAGTACCTGGACCACCTGATGGGGCTGATCCTGTCGATGCCCAATCCTCCTGTGCGGACGCCGAACGGGTGGGTCACGGCCATTGCTCATGGCGTGGCCACGCCCGGAGCGGCCCAGCGGGAGGCGGAGGACGACGGTGACTGAGCGCAGCGAGCTGGAGAAGAAGGTCCATACGTTGGCCACGACCGTGAACAAGGCTCTTGCGGAGATCCTCGACTTGATCAGGCGGCCGGACCAGACCTACTCGGACAAGCCCGGTGAGGCGTACCCGCCCGGCTTCACCCGCAACAAGAGTGGCACCGAGACGGCGCAGTGGGGTGGGACGACCACTCCCAAGCTGCCCCTCCAGCAGCGCCGCACCACGGCAGGGTCGATCGGGGCGAACGTGTGGAACACCTACGACGTCGATGAGCAGCAGAAGGCGCTCGTCATCGCTCGGCGGTTCACCGAGCTGCAGGAGAGGCTCAACTCCCAGGGAGCCGTAGTCGAAGACCTGCAGGCGCTGGTCCAGTCGCAGACCAACGTGATTGACACCATGGACACTGCGATAGGAGCGCTGGCGAACCGACTGGCGAAGCTCGAAGCGCTGGCTCGTGGTGAGGGGCTGGGAGATGAGTGACCTGCCGGGTATGCAGGCGATGGTCTACCGCGGCTGCCGGATCCACGAGCGCAACGTGCGGAACTGCATCGGCTGTGTGGAGGACTCGCTCGCCAACCTCGTGACGGGGCTCGATGCGCTCGTCACCGTCATCGAGGAGCGCCACCGGACCCTCGTGGCGCAGCAGGCGGCCAACCTCGAAGCCCTCAAGGCCATCCGGGGCGCTCTGGGAGAGCTGAGGCCCGGTGGCTGAGCAGGGACCGTTCCCATGGGACATGATCACACTGCGCGCCGCTCAGATCGGTGGAGCAGTGTTCGGAGTCGTGTTCGTCGTGCTGGGTGCGGCGGCGACAGCAGGTCGTCGTGAAGAGCGGACGGCCTACGCCGAGCGGACTCGAACTCGCTGGACCGACGAAGCACGCTGGGACCGCCAACGCTGACCTATCCACACCCAGCGGTCTACTCTGTGGGTAACACCTATCTAGGAGGCTTCATGATTGCAGTAGACGACGGCATCTTCTCGGGCAACGCCAACCTTGCCGACATCGGGTTCCTGGTGGCGCTGATCCTGTTCATCATCGCCTTCGTGATTCGGATTCAGGCGAGGGCGATCGACGCTGCGATCATCGCTGCGGGCCTCGCCTGCATCGCCTTCGGCTGGCTCGTGCTGTAGCACCCTCGTCCGGGCGGACGGGACTCCATCCCTGCGGCTGAAAGGGGGTGCTGTATCTGCGAGTGGGGGCCCTTCCGGGGCCCCCGCTTCGCGTCTCAGGTCGGCCGGTGTTGCTCGTAGGTGTTCTCGACACCCTGGAGCAGCCGCTCACGTGTCCGCCAGTCGAGCCACTGCAGTGCCTCTTCCAGCTTGGTGATGGCGACGCTGTTCTCCCGGCAACGGAACTTGGCGTGGCTGTTGAAGAACATGATGCGCTGCCTGGCGGCCTCGATCACGTCCTCCACGAACGCCCCGTTCTGCATACCGTCCTGAACCGGCCCGTTCTGCCAGCGGACGAAGAGGGCGTACTTCTGACCGTCCGTGTCCGGCACATCCAGCTTCATCTCGGTGACGCCCCCTGTGGGGTTGCCTTCGGCGTCGAGGGTGAACTCGCTCTGCACGAGCTGTTCGCTGTTCCTGATACCCATGGTTCTCTCCTTTGTGATTCACCCCGGTCTCGGGGGTCAGGGCAGAACGTAGCTCATGGTGGGGGTATGAGGTTGCGCACAACGACAATGACGTTGTAGAGTGGCCACGTACATCCATCCACTACAAGGAGAACAGAACATGGCAACCATCGAGATCGTTGGCGCTGCAGAAGTAGCCGACATCCTCGGCATTGGGAACACGAACTTCTCCCACCTGCGCAAGCAGCGGGCTGGTACGGAGGATGCGTTCCCCGAGCCGCTCGTCGTGCTCAAGTGCGGGCCGATCTGGAAGAAGAGCGACGCCGTCAAGTACGCCAAGACCTTCACCACGCGGCGTCGGCCCACAGCGGCCCCGGCCCCGTCGGAGGTCAACGGTGCCAAGGCCAACGGCACGGCTGTGGCTGTCCCGGCGAAGAAGGTCGCAGCGAAGGCTCCGGCCAAGGCCGTTGCCAAGGCCCCGAGCAAGAAGATCGCACCACGGAAGCTGGCGCCCAAGAAGGCTCCGGCGAAGAAGCTGGCCCTGGCGCGATGATGACCCTGGAGCGCTGGTCTTGGCGCTGCGAGCACGCACGGTGCGGCGGCGACATCGGGACCAAGGAACGCATGGATGCGATTGCCTCCATGCACCGGACGGTGAGTGGGCACACCACCTTCGTCGTCCCGTACCGAGTGCCAGCGCTCCACGGCCTCCCCTACTGAGCCATGCCCTTCCCAGGAAGCAAGTTCGCCCCCGGCACGGTCAACACCGAGCGGCTCCAGCCGGAGCAGTTCTCGAAGCCCGGCCCGTGGTACCCCTTCTCATCCTCACGGGTGACCGAGGCGCGCTACGACAAGGGTCTGCAGCAGATTCACGTGATCTTCAAAGACGGCACCCCGTGGGTATACGACGGGGTCCAGGCCAACATCTGGCGCAACTTCCGACGCTCCGCCTCACCAGGTCGGTTCATCAACCGAGTCCTCAACGGGTATACCAACTACCACGGAGGGTTCTCGTATGCCGACGAGGACGAAGAAGGAGCGACGGAGGATGAGTAGTGAAAGAGGAGTTCGATGCACGCGAGGCGATCGCCATGGTGCTGGCTGTGATCGTCATCCTGTGTTGCCTCATCTACGCCTACTCGCTGTACCACGAAGCCTTTGCTCAGTCCCCGGACACGCTGGTGCCGGTGCCCGAGCCCTGACTCACCACTCAGCGTGGTTGAACTCCCACAGGATCTTGTACCCCAAGTAGATCGCAGCACCGGCCAGGCCAATGGGCACGACGGTGTGGTACCAAGCAATGTCACCTATGCGGGGGCGTCGACGTCGCACCCGTCCACTCTGCCACTTTCCCCTACTACTGGAGACCCAATGAAGCGCATGATCGCCGCACTCAAGGAGCCCTACGTCCAGAATCCACTGCGTTGGTGGGAGATCGCCGCCATGGTGTTCATCCTCATCTTCATCGCCGTTGAGTGGACCCTCGTCTTCAAGGACGTGATGCCGTGACCCAGTCCATCGTCGAAGGTCTCATTGCCGACTTCCGCCGCAGGCGCGACGATGGCATCGAATGCATCATCCTCCTGATCGCGGAGGCGTTCAGCAAGGTCGGATGGTTCCTCGACGATCTCAGCAACAGACTCAAGGGAAGGTACGACTATGCAGAAGGTCAACGACCTGTGGTTCCGCATACGCTCCGTCAAGTGCGCCTGTGGCGAGATGCGCGTCGCACGAGGAACTCGGACGGAACTGGCGGGCGTCAGCCATGGTGAGTCGCCGTGCTTCTTCTGCGACGAGCACGGCAACATGGTCCGAGACCTCCCTCGGCCGCTTCGATGACCCCTTGCTTCTGGGTCGTCGACGAGACGGACCTCACTGAGATGCTCGCCCGTGTAGCGGGCGGTGAGGAGCCCAGCGCGGTGCTGGCTGAGTTCTACGCTAACTACGACCACGAGTACTACCAGATCGGAACTCAGGAGGAGTAGTGAGCAACTGGGAAGCGATCCGAGACGCCCTCATCTACGGGTTCATCGCTGGATGCGTCATGGTGACGGCCATCATCGTCCTCATGGCAGCGTTCTGATGAGCATCTTCGACTGGATCGTCTTCGGGGTGGTCGTGGTCATCTTCTTCGCTCTCGCCAGCGTTGACAGACGGAAGCACTGGTGAGTGACGACCTGGAGTGGGTGGACGACCTCCCCGAGCGCAAGCCGGAGGCGGAGGTCTACAAGCAGACGGCAAGAGCGTTGCGCCGCTCGCCCGGCAAGTGGGCAAGGGTGGAGACCAACGTGCTCTACACCACCGTTGTCACATGGAGGAAGTCCATGCGCAAGGTCGACCCCGACGTCAAGGTCGTCCAGCATGTCGTACAGGGCAAGTCCGGTTACCTCACCGCTCTGTACGACATCTACGTTGCATACCTACCAGTCACCGACAAGGAGGAAACGTGAAGCCGTGCAGAGTGTGTGGCGATCTGGGCGATCAGGAGTTCTGTCCCGATCACCGACAAGGAGGAAACATGACGCCCGACGACGTGCTCATCGCCATCGGCCGGGAGGTCTGCGCCGAAATCGCCATGTACGGCAGGCTGCGTGATCTCAATGCCCTGTCGGATTCCGGCAAACGTTGGTACGAGGCCATGCAGGATCTGGTCACCCGAGCCACGACGCCCGACGACCCGTCAGTCACCGACAAGGAGGAACCGTGAGCGACGAAGTGAAGATCACAGGCGAGTCCGGCGAACGGGTGACGATCGAGCGCAACGTCTATACGGAGGTCGTCCGGGAGCGCATCGGCTCATGGCCGAAGGACCGCCCGTCACAGCGAGCGTGGGCGCTGTCGGCCGTGCTCCAGAACAAGCCGACGTTCAAGGTCGATGACCACGACTGGAAGGCGTTGTTCGGGGAGGCCCAGCAGGTCGTGGATTGGGTGCAGGACGGGAGGGTGCGGTGACCGACCCGTACGAAGCGGGCTATGCCGATGGAGAGTCCAGTCACGCTGCTGACTGGGACATCGCCCTTGACGGATTGCTGCCCGACGATGTGGAGCCGGTGCCGAGTCAGGTTGCGGCTTACATCAGCAAGTTGATCGAATCCAGCACACAGGTCATCACCGACAGCCCCGGCGTTGTCGTCCCGTCCACGTCGATCAGGAACACCGAGAAGTACTACGGCTTCAAGCCCGGTCAGAAGGTTGGTGATGCGCCGTGCCCGGTGATGGTGGACGGCAAGCACCCGGTCGAACACGACGGAGCCGAATGCTGGCACTGCGGTGTCACCGACAAGGAAGTCTGACACCGGACTGGCGCTTTGCCGTCACGTAACTGTAACATCTCTCCTCACCGGCATTGACGTGCCCTGACCCCTACCTGAGGAGAACTCTCATGAAACGCACTGCTGCTGTAATTGCCATTGCCACACTCGTGGTCCTGTCGTCTGGCTGCACCTTCCAAGAGATGGCGGCGTGGACAGCCTGGCGCGCCGAAGACCCTGTGGGCGCTGCGGAGTACCTTGCCCACCCCGATGTGCAGCACCACCTGGCAGCCGACTGGGACCACGACGGGATCATCGAGCCGGACCCGACGATCCCGCCGCCCGAGCCAGAGCCTCAGCAGCGCAGCAGCTCGTCGTCGGGACAGGCGGCCCCAGCGGCTGCAGCACCTGCTCCAGCAGCTCCTGCCGTGTCGAACGGCTCTGTGTGGGACCGCCTTGCTCAGTGTGAAGCAGGCGGCAACTGGCACATCAACACCGGCAACGGCTACTACGGCGGGCTGCAGTTCAGCCTCACGTCGTGGCGGGCCGTCGGTGGCAGCGGCTACCCGCACGAGGCCAGCCGGGAAGAGCAGATCAACCGGGGCGAGCGGCTCCAGAACATCCAGGGCTGGGGAGCGTGGCCTGGATGCGCGGCGAAGCTCGGCTTGTAGGTTCACAAGTTCAATGAGGGTGTAGTAGCGTCCCGCACATGGGCCGACACCGCACCACCACCATCCTGCTGCTTGCCGCAGCTCCGCTCCTCGCAGCGTGTGGCGCTGCTGTCCAGGCGGGTGGGTACGACCACCCGACGACCACGACTGAGGCCACGACGACCACGTCCACAACGACGACGTTGCCGCCGACCACCACGACGACCACAACGCTGCCCCCGACGACGTCGACGACGTTGCCTGACGAGGAGGAGCCCAGCACGACCACGACCGTCCCCGGTCACAAGTGGTTCGTCTGCAAGTACGTCGGGACACCGGGCCTCGACGAACGCCTCCAGACCGGCGACAACCCCATCAGCGTTGACGGTCACTCCATCGCCACTTACCCCAACATCGTCATCGGTGCGTTCTTCGCTGACGCTCAGGGACGCTCGGTCGTCATCGCTCAGGACATCGGCCAGGCTGAGCCTGATCCTGACGAGGCGTGTCCTCCTGGTGACACCGGAACGACCACAACGACCAGCAGCACAACCTCGACCACCAGCACGACGACAACGACGCTGCCGCCGACAACGACCACGACGCCACCGACACCGTCGCTGTTCAGCATCGCTCCGCAGTCGTTCTGTCTCAACGACGGTTCACGTATCGTCCAGTTCACGCTGGGCGACCGCCCCGACCTCGAAGAGAGCGCTGGCACCATCCGGTTCAACCGACCCGGCACGTTCGCCTTCTTCGGTCCTGCGATCTCACGGACGTTCGTCTCGGGTGCTGTCGTGAACGTGGCGATCCCCACCGACATCCCCGACCTGCCAGACGTCATCCGAGTGATCTACTTCATCAACGATGACTCTGACATCACCGCCTTCGGTGACGTGCAGACCTTCCCGACCGGCCCGACGTGTCAGGCCACCGAGACGACCACGACGACCGTGCCGCCGACGACCGTGGTGGACACGTTCCCGACCACGACCACGCCGACCACCACGGTGACACCCGACACGTTCCAGTTCTCTGGAGCCTCGACGGTCTGCGTCTCCGAGGTGCCCACGATCCGCATCACCTTCGGCAACGCACTGCCCGACCTCGCCGGTCAGACAGGGGCGCTGACGATGACAGCCGTCAACGGCGGTGCAGTGGTTGGTGAACAGGCGCTGGTGTACGCACCTGGCACGACGGTCGACATCCTGTACCCCGGCACCCAGGTGAACGCCGACGGCTCGATCGCCGACGTGCCTGGCTGGACGCTCCAGTCCAACGGCCTGTGGGTGCTCGACCCGAGTGATGAGTACCTGCGCGACGGCATCGTCCTGACCTACGTCCTCAACCCGACGGCCACGGCCACGGTCCAGTACCCGCCCGAGTCGAGCGCCTGTGCTGATCCAGATGGTCCGTTCGCCCCAGGCGTGACGCCACCAGCAGCAGGGCAGCTTCCCCGCACGGGCAACGAGATCGGAGACTGGCTCATCACGGCCATCGTCCTCACGCTCGGCGGGGCGGCCGTCGTCCTCTTCACCCGCCGTAAGACGGGACTGGAGAGCTGAGTACTCTGTAGGAGGCCCCGCTGTCAAGCTGTCCGCCTACGGCGGGGCCACCTACCATTCTCCTTGATGTCGATGGATGATTGGATCGCTCTCTGTGCCGTAGCTGGCATCCTGTTGGTCGTGCTCGGCATCGACATCCTCCTCAGGAAACGGCAGTGAGACCGGTTGCGCTGACCGAGTACCTCTGGACCGGCATCGCCATCGGTACCGCCATTGGGGCCATCATCGTCATGGTCAGTGAGATCACGCACGAGACCCACCCCGTCGTCATCATCCCCGCCCCGGCCTGTCTCATGGAGTCGGAAGTGCTCAACGCATGAACAAGGTCTTCGCTGACACGTACTGGATGATGTACGGCGTTGAATCAGGAGAGCGCTCGAAGCTCATCCAGAGGGCCTGGCTCACCTCGGTGCTGCCGCCCTTCTACCGGGGCACTGGGATCTCGATCCGCCTCGGCAAGCGGTCCCTCAAGTTCGGTGTTTGCTACCCGCGGATGCCGGTCACTGTCGACGAGTACACCTACGTCGACGACATGGAGCACAACCTTGATGCCCTCCTCGGGCACGAGCTGGAGAAGCAGGAGATCAGGAAGTGGCACGTCTCAGACGAACCGACCCCGTCGACAAGCACATCGCCGACTTCACCCGCAAGCTGAGCCGCATCCCCAAGAGGGATGTGATGATGATGGTAGAGGCCCACGTGGGTGAGGTCAGCAGAGCTGTGCTCGCCATGCAGACCGGTCCTGCAGCGGAGTTCAACAACGCTCTGTGGGAAGCAACACGGTTGTCAAAGGAGCTGACAGCACTTCTCGAAGCTCTTAACGTCATTGATTAGACAGCGTTGTTGCTATAGCGTGTGGTACATGGAACACACCGATGAACACAACGAAGCACAGGTAGCGGCTTCCGACGTTCGTGCTTTCATGGCGAGCCACGGGGCCGACTGCGAAGTCCTGGCTGCAGGCGACCGCGTCGTCGTCCATATCCCCCTCAACTCCGTGAGCGATCTCATCTCGGCGGCCCGTATCCGCGGGCACGTCGTGGCGCGGCCGAAGTACGATCTCGACTGCGTCTGACCCCCGTCAGCGTCCGGCAGCCGGGCCTCCGGGCCCGGCTGTTGCGCGTTCGGGACTAGCGTTGTGCTCGTGCCGACCATTGTGGAGCTTCCCGAGGACGAGATCGCCCCTCCTCAGTACGAGGTCGACGACACCGCCTACGGGGATGAAGATGACGACGCCATCTACCTCGACCCCACGAGCGAGGAGTTCATCCACGAGCTGACGGTTCGCACGCTGATCTTCGCTGAGGAGTTCTGCGCCATCAAGCTGTTCCCGTACCAGAAGGAAGTGGCCTACCGGGTCATCCAGTCGGTGCTCCTCGGCGACGGTGAGGAGATCACCGTGCTCCAGGCCCGCCAGTCGGGCAAGAGCGAGACCCTCGCCTGCTGCATCGTGGCCATCATGGTGCTGCTGCCGCTCCTGGCGAAGAGCTACCCGAAGCTGCTGGCCAAGTTCGCCAAGGGCTGCTGGGTCGGCGTGTTCGCCCCGACCGAGCTGCAGGCAGAGACCGTGTGGTCCCGTGTGCACGACCGCCTGACCAGTGAGAAGGCCATCGAGACCCTCGGACACCCCGAGATCGACGACAAGGCCGTCAAGTCAGGCGGCAAGGCAAAGACAGTGACGTTGAAGGGCAGCGGCTCGCTGTGCCGCATGCAGACCGCCAACCCGAAGGCCAAGATCGAGTCGAA
>Ga0190271_10002350_pt1 | contig 11400 bp, 5 predicted proteins | sample Popmic356T_FD_133747 | JGI IMG/M metagenome (GOLD analysis project Ga0190271, IMG submission 133747) | Populus adjacent soil microbial communities from riparian zone of Weber River, Utah, USA - 356 T | ecosystem: Environmental > Terrestrial > Soil > Riparian zone | place: USA: Utah | collected...
CAAACCGGAACGCCTCCTTTCTTTGATCGGAGGAGCATTTTTATTGCTGGATAGCGTTGTTAATAACAAATTTCGCGGAGTTAAGCTAAGTACAGGTGGTTACTTATTATATAGGGGACTGTCTGGAAATTGCCCAGCCTATAGCCTTGCGGGAAAACCTTCCTGGCGCGATTTCACTAATATAAATTTACGCACGAGGTTAACCATTGAACGCTCCCCCGAATCAGTATACCGGATATGGAGGAAACTAGAGAATCTGCCCCGGTTTATGTCGCATCTGATTTCGGTTGAAGAAATACACGAGAATATCTATGAATGGAAAGCGACTATTCCTGGTAGTACCATTCCTCTTAAATGGAAGGCATGTATTGTATTGGATATACCCGGTGAAGTAATATCATGGAAATCGTTGCCGGATTCGCAGGTAGAAAATTCCGGGAAAATTGAATTCCGTAAACTGTCTGAAGAACTCACCGATCTCAGAGTAAACATAACTTATAAACCACCTATGGGATTGGTAGGTGGGGTTGTATCCGAATTCTTTCACGAAAAGCTCGAAAGGGAAGTAAAAGAGGATATCCTGAATTTCAAATCTTACGCGGAACAGCACCTATTGAAACCGGAAAGAATTTGATTTTATAGTCTGTTTGCATGATTTGGGGAAATTTTTCTACATTCCCCTCAAGTTCTTAATGTCATTATCCCAACGGAGAAATACTAGCCTCGTGTTTTTGATAAAATACCTGCCCATCCCTGTTCCATTTGACAAATGACTTCTACAACAGTTAAATCTCACCCTATAAATTGAATTAAAACAACAATTTTAAGGAAATCCATATCGCTAAAAAAGATCGGCATAACAATCGCATATTCTATTTATACTCATGGCATTTAAGCGAAATAAATGGATAAAAGGCATAGCGATAACCATCGCGGTAATTTTTCTATTAATTACTGCCTTTATACTGTTTCTGCACACCCGACCAGGAAAAGAAATGGTAGCCAGGCGGGTTGAAGCTTATCTCCGCAAAAAACTTCAAACTGAAGTCAGTATCGACACCCTTAACTACCGTCTGCCAGACTGGATCGAGATCAGGGGGTTATTACTTAAAGACAAAAACAATAATGAATTATTGAGTGGGAAACAGGTGCGCGTGAATATCAGTATGCTGAAATTATTGAGAAGTGATGTTGAAATCGACAAAATAACTCTTTCAGGAATCAACATAAATGTATACCGCAACCAGGTCGATTCGAATTTCAGTTACCAGTTCCTGATCGACGCCTTCACCAGTAAAACGGATACCAGTTCGAAAAAAAATGAAACGCACATTAGCCTTTCAAACGTTAGTATCAATGAATTTGGATTTAGTTACAAAGATGCGAAGGATGGTAAGTACTATACAGGTAATATCGGAACATTTGTAGCAGGCATCGATAAAATGGATATCAGCAACAACATTTTTACTTTAAAAGATTGGTATCTTAAAAATTCCTGGGTCAACATCATTGATTCGTCTACCACCGCGGCAACGGATAATAATTCCACCGATACCAGTAACTCTCCTACGCTTTCTTTAAATGGAAATTCATTGGCTTTAAAAGATATTGCTTTCAGTTACCGGAAAATAAACGAACAAACTGTTATTGAAACTAAAATCGATTCTTTCCAACTCTACGACCCCGTTTTTGATCTACGGCAGCAAATTTTCGAGTGCCGCAGCCTGGTATTGCTGAATTCATACTACAAAATGCAAGTGGTCAACAACAGCAACGAAAAGGATTCTTCCGCCACCATATCAAAACCCTGGAATATCCGTTGCGACACACTCTTACTAAATGGCAATTCTTTCGCATACGATAATAACTTCTTTAAACCAACAACGAAAGGCATCGACAACAATCACCTGCTCGTTAAAAACATGATGCTGAAAGCTGAGAAGTCAAGTTATCGCAATGGTGAGTTAACAACAACACTGCATCAATCTTCGTTGCAGCTGAATAATAAACTGGAACTCAAAAACGCGTCGGCATTTGTTAATTTAACCGATAGTTTACTTCAAGTTAAGAATGCACTGGTGGGCGTTAATAATTCAGAAATCAGAACGGAAGGATACTTCATCTTCCCTATTAAACCTGCTACGCAATCAAAGAGTGATAGTTCACCAATCAATCTCCAAATAAATAACTCTTATATAACGTTAAATGATATTGAATTGTTGGCGCCAGGTACAGTCGCTAAATTACCTGTAACGGTAACAAAAAATGACCGATTAAATTTTGCTGGATCGTTCAGCGGATCTATGGATAATATTTTGTTTCGCAACCTTAGTTTTTATACCAGCAATCGTCAGTTTGTATTTCGTGGTTCGGGTAATGTAAAAGGAGCAACAAAGCCAGATAATCTTCAATATGCTCTTGCAATTGCTGAATTTCATGCCGACAAACGATTACTTAAACCTTCATTACAAGAAAAATTAATTGCCGATAGTATACAACTTCCGCCTACACTGAATCTTTCCGGAGGGCTAAATGGCAACATGAATAGTGTTACGTTAAAAAATCTTTCGATAAGAAGCGATTACGGAACTGCCAACCTGAATGGAACTGTAAAAAACTTCCGGAATACATCACTCTTAACCTATAACCTGAAACTGGATGCAGATCAATTAGAAACGGGCCGTTGGATCCATAAAGATTCATTACTGGGTAAATTGACAGGAAATGTTACAGTAAAAGGAAAGGGAGTTGATCCAAAAAAGATGATAGCGGATATTGATCTTGCGGTAAAGTCATTTAGGGTTAAAAATTATCCATATACTGCAATTCGTTTAAAAGCAAATTATGATAAGGGAGCTTTCGATACAAAAGGAAGCATCGATGATAAAAACCTCGTTACACAATTTGGGTTAGCTGGTAAAATTGATGAGGATTCACTTTCAGTAAAAGGAAATATGGAAATTGTTAAAGCGGATCTTTATCAGTTAAAATTATCGGCTGACAGTTTCAATATATCCACCCGCATTACTATAGATGCTCCCAGCCTGAAAGCGGAAGACTTGAATACTGACTTGTTCATTGATAGTACTATACTTTTAGTAACAGGAAGAAAGATATATATCGACAGCATAAGGGTTAATGGAATAAGAAGGGCGGATAGTACATTCCTAACAATGGAATCGCCATTCTTAATTGCCAGTTTGAATGGAAAATATCTTTATGATCAGTTACCCGTGCAGGTGAACAGTTATGTTCAAAAGAACTATTTCAATAAGAGTGATACGGTTTCTATAATACCTCAACAAGCCATATTTACCGCCACCCTTACCTCGCATGATATGGTTACCTATCTTAATCCTGATCTTGTTTTAGAAAAACCCATTGAATTAACCGCCTCTTTCGATAATCGTGAAACCGATACAGCGATAAATGCAACCCTGATAGCCGCAGCTTTTCATTATAAATCTACCGGAGCAGAAGACATTCTGGTAACTGTTGCAGGTAAAGACACTTCATTACAGTTTAATGCTGCTGCCACTCGTCTGACAAATGCGGAACAATCGTACCTGAAACCCACTGTTACCGGTTCTTTCAAAGATAACCTTTGGAATGTGGCCGCTTCTACAAAAGATGATGACAATAAAGATTTCTATGCTGCGAAAGCATCGATAAAAATTGAAGAAGAAAAAACGGTTATTAAATTAACAGGTGACTTGTTACTGAATGGAGATGATTGGAAAGTAGCTCCCAATAATTCATTGTCTATACTCGATGATGGTTATATTTTCCAGGACTTTACTATTTCAAGGGCTGGTCAATCTTTATCATTATCGAACATACAACCAGGAACCGTTTCAGCGATAGAGTTGAAAGTTGACAGCTTTGAGTTGGCAAGTATCATGGCGTTTGTAAACAAAGATTCATTATTAGCTGCTGGAAAGATGGATGGAAATGTTACAATTGAACAGCCTATTCAGGAAATACCGGAAGCAAAAGGTAAACTAACGGTTCAGGAATTAAAGGTCAAAAATATTCTGATCGGTAATGTTCAACTCAGTTCTTCTGTTGCTGACAACCAACTTGAATTTACCGGAGATATATCAGGAGAGAATAAGGTAACCATTAAAGGTAATGCTGGTATCAGTACCGGAGCTATTGATGCTGAAATTCAATTACAGCAATTAAATATGAAAAGCATCGAGGCGTTCTCGGGTGGAACTATTGTACGTGCCTCGGGGAATGTTACCGGAAACGCCAATCTGAATGGCACCATTAAAAAGCCCCGTTGGAACGGAGAATTAAATTTTGATAACGCGGCCTTCGCCCTTAGTGGTTTCAATTCTTTGTACCAGATTAAACAGGAAAAAATAGTTTTTAATTACCCTACTATTACACTGGATAATTTTCGACTAACGGATTCTGCGGGTAATCCATTAACCATAGATGGTAAACTGACGAGCCTTGACAATGGAAGTTTCGACCTCGACCTTAATGTGAGGGCCCGCAATTTTATTGCCATCAATGCGCCCCGCAAATCAGGAAGTATTATTCACGGCATTGGCATTATGGATGTTAATGCAATGATAGAAGGCAATAGCTACCGGCCATCCATACAAGGAAACGCAACGCTCGAAAATGGCAGCAATATCTTCTATACGATACCCCCAAAAAATGATTACCAGGAAGAAAGAAACCAGGTGGTGACTTTTATCAAAGCTGATACAATTGATAATTTGATAAAGCGAAAAGAGCCGGATAGTATAGCACCCACTCAATTCAAAGGATTTGCCTATAATCTTAATCTGCAGGTAAAGAAAGAAGCAACGCTGACCGTTGTAGTAGATCCGCTAACAAATGATGAACTCCAGATCCAGGGGACTGCTCAGATCAATGCAGGAATTGATGAAAATGGGGAGATGGGATTAAGCGGTGTTTATAATCTTGAAAGCGGCTATTACAATATGAATTACCAGCTGATCAAAAGAAAATTCGAGTTGGTAAAGGGAAGCACTATTACGTTCAGCGGTGATCCAAAAAACGCGATCGCAGATATTACGGCTCAATACGAAACCAATGCAAGCGCCAGTGATCTAATGGGAAATGAAATCTCCGGAAGCACAGCCTCTCTTGGTGCGGGCCTCACAGAAAAAATTCCTTTCATCGTCATCTTAACAATAAAAGGTTCGCTTCTCAAACCAGTACTTGGTTTCGATATAAAACTCAAAGAAGGAGCAGCTGGAGTAAACGCGGCCCTGGCAGAAGTAATTGAAACCAAACTTACCCAAATCCGCTATGATGTATCGGCCATGAATAAGCAAGTATTCGGATTGCTAATTATGAACCGATTTATTGGAGAAAAAAGCAGTGATTTTTTTGGCGGAGGTGGTTTTCATGCCGATGCCGTGGCAAGGGAAAGCGTGAGCCGTTTTTTAACGGAAGCTGTTAACCAGATTGCAGAAGATTTAATAAAGGGGGTGGATATTGACATCAACCTTAAAAATTATGAAGCAGTTGATAACAGCATCAACCGAACCGACCTGGATGTTGCCCTTACAAAAAGATTGCTGAACGATCGATTAAGCATTTCGGTTGGAAAAAATTTTACGGTGGAAGGAAGTGATCCCATATCTAAAACACAGCAAACAAACAATGAACAGTATATACCGGATGTAACCCTCATTTACAAACTATCGAAAGATGGTCGCTATATGATCAGAGGCTATCGGAAGAATCAATACCAGGCGCAGGTCGATGGATATTTTATAGAAACCGGAGCGGTGTTTTCCTTGTCGATGGATTATAATCGCTTTCGTGAAATTCTCCAGAAAAGGAAAAGACGCAACCCGAATCGGGGGCGAAAAACGGAGACGGTAGAGGCCCCAATAAATAATAACAGTAATAATCGATGAGCAGGCTATTACATTATATAACATTATTATCATTACTGGTATTCAGTTCCTGCAGTGTCCGGAAAATGATACCACCCGGCGAAAAGTTATATAATGGAGCGGAAATAAAAATAGAGAAAGAAGAAGAGGTAAAAGAAAGTAAAAAGGCATTGAAGAAGCAACTTCAGGAAGTTGCACAGCCAAAAAAAAACAAGATGATATTTGGCATGCCTTATAAAGTATGGTGGTGGTATAAAATAGGAGAACCTAAAAAGCAAAAGGGTTTTAAATATTGGTTGCGTAATAAACTGGGTGAAGAACCGGTATTGAGTAGCAGGGTGAAGCCAACGGAGAATGCGTTAAATATGAGAGCCGCTCTACAGAACGAAGGTTATTTTGAAAGTCGGGTGAGAGGCGACACCACTGTTAAAGGATATAAATTAAAAGCCATTTATCAAGCCAAAGTAACAAATCCCTATTACTATTCCTCCATCGAATGGCGCGTTGACACAGGTAATATCGCTCCGGCTATCCGTCGGATCGAAATAAGCACTTCTTCATTCCTTAAAGCCAATGACCGCTTCAGCCTGGCAAAAATAAAAGCGGAAAGAGAACGGATCGACGAGCAACTTAAAGTAAAAGGTTTTTATTATTTCAATCCCGATTATATAATCGCATACGCTGATACTAATTTTAAAAGTAACCAGCTCAAATTATATTTAGCTATAAAGCCCGACATTCCTGAACGGGCGCTGATACCTCATCGCATTGAATCCATAGTGGTATTTCCGCATTATACCTTAATAGAACCTCCGCCCGATACTTCCCGCGCTAACCTGAAACCTGTTGATGGAATTTATGTAAGAGATACAGTAAAGAACTTCAAACCTAGTCTGTTCTCGGAGAATATTACGTATCGTCCCGGACAATTGTATTCATTAGTTGAACAAAATAAAACTCTTAACCGGTTTATCAATCTGGGAACTTTCAAATTTGTCAAGAACAGGTATGAAGCGGGCCCATTAACAGACACTTCAGGCAAGTTGAGAGTGTACTATTATCTCACCCCCGCCAAGAAAAAGAATATTCAGGCGGAGATTGGTGGATTCAGTAAATCCAATTCGTTTACCGGGGGACAATTAAATGTGAACTGGCGTAATCGTAATCTGTTGAAGAAAGCTGAAAACTTACTGGTAAAAACTTATGGAGCCTTTGAGTTTTCATTGAATGATTCGTTGCAGCAAAATAATAACTGGCGAACCGGCGTGGAGGTATCACTTATCCTGCCACGGTTTTTTGTTCCTTTTAATGTGAAAGGAAAACCTTCTTACCCTCCCCGTACGCGATTCCTGATTGGTTATGAATGGTTGAGACGACAAAAGTTGTATTCGAAGAATTACCTGAATCTTCAATATGAAATAAATTGGAAAGAATCAGTAACCAAAGAGCATACGATCGCCCCCATTAGCATTATCCTTAATAATACTAAAAATATCTCCCCTATTTACGATTCCGTAGTATTGATCGAGCCATCGTTACGTTATATAAACTACCCTGAACTTATTGTTGCTTCATTTTACAATTATGTTGGAGCCAGTTCTTTTTCCAGCGGAAAGAATATCTATCTTCTTATTGGAGATGCTGAAGTAGCGGGTAATTTATTGGGTTTGTTAAAGCCGGCAGACGGGCCCTATTCATCAAAAATTTCGGGTGCCTATTATGCCCAATATGTTAAGGTTAGCGGTGAAGTACGATATACGCGAAAAATTTCCGAAGATATTTCCTGGGCAAATCGTTTGATAGCAGGGGCTGGTTTCCCTTACAACAATTCATCTTTCCTCCCCTTCTCAAAACAATATATCATTGGAGGCGCGAAAAGTTTACGCGGTTTCCGGCCACGAAATATAGGACCTGGAAGTACAAGGGCTAACGCATTACAACAAGCATATCTTCCTACGATTGGTGGTGATTACAAATTAGAGATGAATACTGAATTGCGATTGTCGCTCAGCAAGATGTTTAAGGCAGCCGTATTTATTGATGCCGGAAATATCTGGACAAAAGATAGCACGCTTTATGGGGACCAAGCAAAATTTTCCAATGAATTTATGAAGGAAATTGCAATGAATACAGGTGTGGGACTTCGCCTGGATCTTGGCATACTGGTATTTTGTTTTGATGTTGGCTTCCCTCTTACTAAGCCGTGGTTGGCTAAGGGAGAACGTTGGGTAATTAATGATATACAGTTCGGACAACCGGAATGGCGAAGCGATAATCTTGTTTTCAATATCGCGATTGGTTATCCTTTTTAGGTAATTTCAACTAAAGAAATGTATGAGTAGTTTTAACAGCCGCGTCAAACAACTTCTACTACTGGCTCTTTTACTTGCATTGATCATTACGATTTTCATCGCCCTTCGCGCTTTTATTCCAGGAATCCTGGGCGCGATTACATTATATTTTTTAAGTCGCGCGAATTATTTCCAACTTATATACAACCGGAAATGGAAAAGGGGAAGAGCCGCCGCTGTTTATTTACTCTATTATTTATTGATACTTGGCATTCCAATATTTATGATCGTTGTATTGTTAAGCCCTAAAGTAGATGCTCTTATCGCGGACCCGGCTAAGGTCATAGAGACGATTAAAACAAGTGTATCCGATGTTCAAAAAAAAGTGGGTTTTACTTTTATTTCTCCCGGTTCAATGAGCAATATGATTGAGCGTGCAAGCGCCTTCCTCCCCACGCTTATTAATACTACCACTAACCTGCTTGCCAACCTGGTATTGATACTTTTTCTATTGTATTATATGCTGATTAATGGAAGCGAGATCGAACATTACCTGTATAAGATTACTCCCCTGAAAGATGACAACATACAATTACTAGCCTCCGAAACAAAAAAAATGATTAAGGCGAATGCTGTTGGTATACCTATTATATCATTGATACAGGGATCATTTGCTACATTAGGTTATTATTTATTTGGAATCCAGGACTATGTTATCTGGGGATTGCTCACCGGTATTTTCGCTTTCATACCCATTATTGGAACCTTTGTTATCTGGGGTCCGCTGGTCGTCTATTTATACTCCACCGGACAAACCTGGCAGGCGACAGGACTATTAATATATAGTGGGGTTGTAACAGGTAATGTGGATTATTTAGCAAGAATAACTTTACTGCGTAGAATTGGTAACGTTCATCCGGTACTAACTATATTGGGAGTGATTGTGGGCTTGAGCCTTTTTGGTTTTATTGGTTTGATATTCGGTCCGCTACTGATAAGTTATATAACTGTGATATTTAAAATCTATGTGAACGAGTTTGGGTTTGATAAGGAAGCTAATATAGCGAAAGACGAGAAACACACCGAGTCTGTTGTTGAAAAACCATAGTCACTCGTGCCGAGCCCCTTCGGCAACCTTTAATACATGTAATACATAAGGAAATAAAGCATCCATTGATTCTTCTGCCGCCCTTACCGATCCTGGCAAAGTTATTACCAACGTATTATTAATAAACCCAGCTACGCCGCGCGATAGCATGGCATATGGTGTTCGTTGCTGCCCATAATTCCGCGCTGCTTCCATAATACCAGGTATTTCTCTATCCAATAAAGGAGCTATTGCATCCGGTGTAATATCTCTTGGTGATAAGCCGGTTCCACCGGTAAAGAGAACCAACTGGTAATCCTCGGCACTTAATTCCTTAAGCTTGTTCTGAACCTGGTCGAACTCATCCGCAATAATTTCATAGTGAGAAGCTGTTAGCTGATGGAGTTTCAATTTCTCAATAATCGCTTTTCCCGATTTATCTTCCGCTTCACCTGCGGCAATCGTATCAGAACATACAATAACGGCGCATTTTAAATCTTTTACCGCTATAGTACGATTATCTGTTTTTCCTCCTTTCTTACTCTCCAATTTTATACTCGATATCTCCACTCCTTTATCGAGCGGTTTCAGCATATCATACATAGTCAATGCAGTAATAGCTGCGCCATGCATGGCTTCCACTTCTACTCCTGTTTTATAAATAGTATGTACTTCAACGGAAATAATAATATTCAATCCCTCGATAGCATGAGAAATCGCGGCATATTCAACCGGTAACGGATGACAATCCGGTATCACATCGCTTGTTTTTTTAATCGCCAACAACCCAGCAGCTCTTGAAAATTCGAAGATATCCCCCTTTGGAACTTTTCTTTCCCGAACAGCATCCATTGTTTCCTTTTTGGATACTGATACGATTGCCGTCGCAATCGCTTGTCGCAGGCTGTTTGATTTATGTGTAATATTTACCATGATTAATTCCCTGGCTGTTGCCCGTGGCTGGTGTTTCCATGGCTGGTGTCCCCACCAGCCATCATTTCCACTGGCCATTATTTATTCACCTTCCACTGATGCGTTTCATCTTCAAAAATTTCTTTCCCCCAAATAGGCAACTCCGCTTTTAAGCGCTCCACTGTTTCCTCACAAGCATCAATCGCTTCTTTTCGATGCGCCCCCGATGTAAACACAAATAAACATATCTCTCCCGCTTCTACTTTACCCAGACTATGATATACATGCATACAACTAATTGGATATTTTGCAAAAATCGCTTCACGGATAACATGCATTTTCTCCAATGCCAGCTCTTCATAAGCGGTATAATCAATCGCTACCACTTTCTTCCCATCAATGCTATCTGCTCTTACCTGTCCCAAAAAAATACTATGTCCACCGATCTCTGTTTTACTACTATGCTTTTGTATGCTCTCCGCAATAAACGACGGAGAAACAGGACCCTGTATAAATATATTTTTTGGCTTATCGACCTTCATACGGTTTCTTTCTTTTGATGTTGATTTATCCATTGCAGGATTCCTCCCTTCAAACTATAAACATTCCTGGTTTGATCGTTTAGCCCAAAAATGTATTCCGCGGCCTCCAGACTTCGTTTACCGGATTGGCAAAATACAACAATTGTCCCTGCATCCGTTTTTATCAATGCCTGTTTCAGAATTGACATTGGAATTCGCTGATGTTTGAATTCAGTAACTAAGGGCAATTCATGAAGCTCCCGCACATCAATCAGGATTGTATCCCCGGCAGCTATTAATTCATCAAACCTTGTAATATCAATTTCGCGAGATGATCGTTCTGCAGCACAGAGCCATTCATAATTCATCGATTCAAATTCTTCCTTTGTTGCGGGAATCAAAGAACGGGTTTCTTTCTTTGCCTGCAGACTTATCTCATATATTTGATTGTTCAATGCGTTATAACTAAGCAGGCTATTGATCAGTGGTTTCCCAATTCCTGTGATGAGCTTAATGGTTTCACTTGCCTGCATGGTACCAATAATGCCGGGCAAAACACCGAGCACTCCGGCTTCCGCGCAATTCAATACTTCATTTTCTTTCGGAGGTTGAGGAAAAAGATCCCGGTAATTGACGGCCGGAATATTATTTGATGAATGAAAATTGAAAACTGCAATTTGTCCTTCGAATTGCGACACTGC
>Ga0190271_10002351_pt1 | contig 11399 bp, 12 predicted proteins | sample Popmic356T_FD_133747 | JGI IMG/M metagenome (GOLD analysis project Ga0190271, IMG submission 133747) | Populus adjacent soil microbial communities from riparian zone of Weber River, Utah, USA - 356 T | ecosystem: Environmental > Terrestrial > Soil > Riparian zone | place: USA: Utah | collected...
AGGGTGAAGGCGCGATCGGCGGCGCGTGGTTCACCGGGATCCCGGGGATCAGCGGCGACTTGAAGAAGGATAATTCGATCGCGGCACAAGCCGCGCGAAAGGTCGGATTGAATCAGGTGACCGTGCTGCCGATCGTCGAGGGCGCGATGCTCAAGGCGGTCATGTCCTGGTACCTGTGAGGTGCGAACCGCGCCACAGGGATTCAGGCCGCCAGTCCGCGCCGCAGCGTGGCGATGAACTCGGCTTCGACGGCCTTCAGGTCGACGGCCGCTTCGTCGCTCAGCCATTGCGTGACGACGCCGCGCATCTGCGACAGGATCAGGATCGCCTGCGCGGCGGGGTTCACGTCGTTGCGGATCTCGCCCTGCTTGATGCCGATTGCAATGTGTTCGGCGAGCACCGCCCGCTTGGCACGGGTCATCCGCGCGATCGGCTCCTTCAGAGAGTCGCTGGTGAGCACTCCGGCAAGCACGATCGACAGCGCACGCACATTGGTGCGGTACTTCGGCGCGACCGCAAAGAAGAAGCGGATCATGCTGATCACCGTCTCGAGACCCGGCGCGACCTGCAGCCGGTCCTGCAGGATCGGGTGCTCGGCGACGTACAGTGCGACGCGGATCGTCAGTTCGTCCTTGTCGCCGAAATAATGCCGCGGCAGGCCGCGGCTGTAGCCCGCGGTTTCGCCGACTTCGGCGAGCGTGAAACGTTCGAGGCCCTTCACCGCAATGATTTTCGCCGCCGCTGCCAGCAATTTGCGCTCGGCCTGCTCGCGCCGCTCGACGTGGGTGGTTGGTTCGCGGACTTTCAGCGCGGTGGCCGGCATGATTACTCGGCCGCCTCGCGCTGAACTTCCTCCACGCGCTGCAGGAGCGGCAGCACGATCGGCTTCGGTCCGGAGAACTCCAGCGTGCCGTCGTCAACCTTGCCACGCAGCAGCGTCTTGCGGTCCCAGAAGTAGTTCTGCTCTGTGAACCAGGGAAAATCGGCGCCCATGCGCGGCACCTTGCCGGCGGCGCGCTTGATGTAGCCGGAGATGAAGCGGTTGGGGCGTCCGGGCTTGGCGAACACCTCGTTGGTCGCAACCGGCGTGACCTGCTTTGCGCCGGTGTCGTCCATGTGCTTCAGCAGGCGGCAGGCGTAGTCCGCGACCAGGTCGACCTTCAGCGTCCACGACGCGTTGAAGTAGCCGGTGAAGTAGATCATGTTCGGGACGTTCGAATACATGAACCCCTTGAACATGATCAGCTTGTTCGGCGCGATGGCCTGATTGTCGACCTCGTACTTCACGCCGCCCAGCGTCTGCAGAACGAGGCCGGTGGCGGTGATGATGATGTCGGCATCGAGATGCTTGCCGCTCTTCAGCTGGATGCCGGTGGCGTCGAAGCGCTCGATGGTGTCGGTGACGATCGAGAGCTTGCCCGAACGGATGGCCTTGAACATGTCGCCGTCCGGCACGCGGCAGATGCGCTGCTGGCCCGGCCAGTAGTCCGGCGTGAAGTGTTTCGGGTCGCAGTCCGGCCCGGCCTGCGACGTGGCAAGGTCGACCAGCATCTTCTTCACGCCCTGCGGGTCCTTCACGAACCGTTTGGCGCGCAGGCGTCCGGCGATGATCGTCCGCCAGCGCGTTGCCTGATAAGCAAGCTGCGCCGGCAGGAAGCGCTTCAGAATGGTGTTGAACATGTCCTCCGAGGGACGGCTCACCACATAGGTCGGCGAACGCTGCAGTTGTGTGACATGCGCGGCCTTCTCGGCCATCGACGGTCCGAGCGTCACGGCGGTGGCGCCGGAGCCGACGATCAGCACACGCTTGTTGGTGTAGTCGAGGTCCTCGGGCCAGAACTGCGGATGCACCAGCGTGCCCTCGTAGTCCTGATATCCCGGCCATTCCGGCAGGTAGCCCTGATGATGATTGTAGTAGCCCGCGCAGGAGAAGATGAACGCGCACTGCAGCGTAGCCCGACTGCCGTCGGCCTGCTCCACGACCAGCGTCCAGACGGAGTCCTTCGACGACCAGGACGAGGTGATGACTTTCTGCTGGAAGCGGATGTGGCGATTGATGTCGTTTTCGAGCGCCGTCTCCTCGATATAGGAGATGATCGCGGGGCCTTCGCTGATCGCCTTCGGATGCTTCCACGGCTTGAAGCCGTAGCCCATGGTGTGCATGTCGCTGTCGGAACGGATGCCCGGATAGCGGAACAGATCCCAGGTGCCGCCCATGCGCGGCTTGGTTTCCAGGATCGCGAAAGTTTTGCCCGGAAGCCTGGTTTTTAGATAGCGCGCGGCGCCGATGCCGGAGAGCCCTGCGCCAATAATAATGACGTCAAACCGTTCGGTTGCCATGGAGGGAGCTGCCTTCTGAATCCAAAAATACTTGCTCGCCAGCAAGCAAATATCGGGCGCGCAGTCAATGGCGCCCCACGCATACCGGCATGCCGGTTGCATCCTCCATTTGGCGGATCAAGCCGGGATCGGTCGCCAGCGATGCCGCCGAATTTTTCGCAAGCCGTCATCCGATTGGATGATTTCTGCGGGCAGGAAAAGTTCGATCGTCGCGGCCGTCCCAATGCGGTTCGACCAAGGAGCGATCGATGGCCCTTCAGATCCTGTCCCGCGCGATGCTGCTGTTCATCCTTCTTGCCCCTCTGCCTGCGATTGCGCAGGGCCCGTCGGGCAATCTGCCAGCGAATTCATCGCTCGACGCGATCGCGCGCTGGATCTCGGCCAACTACGACCTCCCCTACGCGGCCGAGATGCCGCGGATCGAACTGGTCCAGCCCGCGCAAATCCACCGTCTTCGCTACAACGCACTGCTGCCGCGCCAGTCGCAGGCGATCGGCGGCGAGCACTCCACGCCGCTGCCCGAGATTCAACGCGAGGTCGTCGCAGTCTACGACGACACCAGCCGGACAATCTATCTGCCGGCGGGCTGGACCGGCGCCTCGGTCGCCGAACGGTCGGTGCTGGTGCACGAAATGGTCCATCACCTGCAGAACCTCGCCGGTCGCAGATACGACTGCGGCGGCGCCCGTGAAAAGACGGCCTATCTGGCGCAACGCCAATGGCTTGCGGAGCGCGGGCTCGACCTCGAGACCGAATTTCAAGTCGACCTGTTCACCATCGTCGCACTGTCCGCCTGCATGCTTTGACCGGCGAGAACACAGCATTCGCATCGCTTTCCAACAATCGGGGCGCCTGGTTCGAATTGCCCGGTTTTGGCCGGTGACGCACAACCTTTGGATGATATAATGACAGAGCAAACGCCCCGCAGAGGTCGATCGCCATGCGCCTGCTTGTTCTGGAGGATGAGCCGCACTGGCAGGCAACGATCTCCAGCATCGTTGTTGCCGATCCGGAGCTCAGGATCGTGACAATGTGCGCGAACCTGAGCGACGCTCTGAGTGCGATCAGGGCGATCGACTTCGACATCTTCATCGTCGATCTCGGCCTGCCCGACGGCAGCGGCATCGACGCCATCCGCACGTCGCGGCGGCTGCGGCCCGACGCAGACATTCTGGTCGCGACCGTATTCGACGACGAGAAAAGCGTCGTTGCCGCAATCTGCGCGGGCGCAACCGGCTACCTCGTCAAGGACAGCCCCCCCAAGGAATGGGTCACGGCGATCGCGGATTTGCGCGCCGGCCATTCGCCGCTGAGCCCGAAGATCGCCCGCCATATCCTGCGCCGGCTGCAGGAGCCTGCGCGCGCCCGCCGCATGGGATTCGATACCGGCGACAAGCCCGCCACCGGCGTGTCGGTATCAACGCGCGACGAAAACGTTTCGCTGTCTGCCCGCGAGATCGAGGTGCTGCGACTCGTCGCGAAAGGCTTCTCGCTGGTGGAGGTGGCGCAGCTCCTGCACGTGTCCCACACCACCACGCGCTCTCACGCCAAGAACATCTATCGCAAGCTGGAAGTGAACTCGCGCGGCGAAGCCGTTTTCGAGGCCACCCGGCTCGGACTTCTGTGAACTCGAACCTGGGATGTGACGCAGGACTCGAATTTCCGTCATGACGATGTCGCAGGCGCTGTCTCTCGCGCGGGATGAGAGCGGCAAGATCCGCAAGCTGCCGGTCGCGGTACTGCTCATCGCAGTGCTGCTGCTGCCGGTCGCCCTCTCCTACGCAACCTCCTCGCCACCCGCCGCCAGCAAGCGGGACAGCGCAATCGCGCAGGTGCCCGGCGCCGATGCTGCGGGGCGCGCCGGCAACGAACAGGCAACGCGCGTGACGCTCCCCGACGCCTGGGACCAGAGGCGGCGCGGCTTCGGCGGCGTGATCGACTACCGCTTTGCAGTCGAGGCGCGAAAAGACGGGCCTCGCCAGGCTGTCTTCGTTCCTCGCGTCAAGACCTATTGCGACGTCCTGCTCAACGGAGAACTGATCTACTCGGACAGCGGCGTTGCGCAGGTTCGCGGATCCAACCGGACGATCCTGGCGGAGCTGCCGGTCACGGCCATCGTCGACGGCGGGAACACCCTCACCATCCGCGTGCACGGCTACGCGAACGACGGCGCGGGTCTCTCCGAAGTCTACATCGGCCCGTTGGCGGACTTGCGTGACTCCTACACCAACCGGCGCCTGATCCAGGACGAGTTTCTGAAGCTGTCCAACTGGATCGTGCTGGCGATGTGCGTTCCGTTCGTGCTGCTGTGGCTGCGGGATCCGAAGAACTCCCAGCTCTACGGGCTGTTCGCAATCGGCGCGATCGTTTTTGCTGCGCGCAATTTCCACCGCCAGTTTGACGTTCAGGTCCTGCCGCTCGGTCTGATGCCGCCCCTGATTGCAGCGAGCCTCGGGTGGTCGGCGCTACCACTCTATGTCTTTCTGACCCGTTACGTCGGCTGGCGAAACGCCGCCTTCGAGCGTTCGATCATCGCCTTCACGGCAATCGGCACGGTCGCCCTGTTCCTTATTCCGCCATGGATGTTTTCAAGGTTCGACGCAATTGTCTGGCGATTACCCATTCTGCTCGCTGGCATCTATTGCATGATCGTGCTTGCCGTCGAAACCTTCCGCGCGCCGAACACGCCGCGGCTCCTGATGGCGTGCGCGCTCGCAGCACAGGTCGCGCCCGCGGTGCACGACCTGCTCTGGCTGTTGGGCATCATCAGCTATTCCGCAACGCAATGGTTCCCGCTCAGCTTCCCCTTCCTGCTGCTGGTGATGGGTCTCGCACTCGCCGATGACGTCGCCACGGCAAAGTTTGCGCTGCGCAACGCCAACGCCGACCTCGAAAGGAAGATCGCGGCGGCAAGACAGGAACTCGACGAACTCTACGAGAAGAAGCGGCAAAGCGATGCGGAAGCGGTGACGATCGAGGAGCGCCATCGGTTGATGCGGGACATGCATGACGGGGTCGGCACGCATCTGTCGCTGCTGCTGACCGGCCTCAAGGGCGGCAACCTTTCGAGCACGGAGGTGACCGACGGCATCCAGTCGTCGCTGGACGAATTGCGGCTTCTGATCGACGCGCGAAGCACGAGCACCGAAACGCTGGTCGACGCGCTCTCGAACCTGCGCCATCGCCTTGAACCGCGGCTCGCATCCTTCGGTGTGCGCACGCTCTGGGAAGTCGACGACGGCGCGGAGGACCTGAATCTCGGTGCAGAATCGACGCTGCACGTGCTGCGCATTGTGCAGGAATGTCTGAATAATGCCGTCCGCCATGGTGGCGCCACCGAGATCACATTCCACGTCGGATTGCGTGACAGGTTGGACGGCCCGGCCGGCAATGGCATCGGCAAGGCCGGGTTCGTATCCATCAAGGACAATGGCGTCGGCCCGAACGCGGCACCGGCGGCATCGAGAGGCAACAGCCAGGGATTGAAGAGCATCGCTGTGCGGGCGCGATCGCTCGGCGCGAGTTTCTCGCTGGACCGCGCGGACGGGCTGACGGTAGCGACCCTGGTGCTCGCCGCGCCGTAGCCCTCATCCACCCCCTGTTTGGAGGACGCGCGCGCTCCTCGCGCGACCTAGTTTTCCGGTCAGCAAAAACACGAAACCGGAGCCACCCCATGGGCGCATTCCAGGCAGAACTCGCCATCGCATCGCAAGGCGTCAACGGCGGGCGCTCGTTTCAATTGCTGACCGAACACGATTGCCAGAAGCTCGAGGCGTTCTTCCTGGCGATGAGCTTCGATCAGCGAAGATCCTGCTTCGGCGGCGGCATATCCGACGATGCCGTCTTGAGCTTCTGCCGGAGAATCGACTGGCAACGCGTGCTTGTCATCGGCCGGATGGGTCCGTACTGCCCGGAAGCCATCGCAATCATCTGTGCACTCGGCGACGCCGCCGACACCGCCGAGCTTTCGCTCGTCTGCCCGCTGGATTGCGATCGATCGGCAATCATCCGGACATTGATCGACCTTGCCATCTGCGCAGCTTCGCCGCTCTACCGCCGCCTGATCGTGCAGCGTGAATTGACCCCGCCCGACATCATCAATGCGCTCCTCGAGATATCCACCCGGAGCGGCGCGGAACCCGACATCGTCATCAGGCTCCGCTGAACCTCGCGCGAAAGCTTCGCGGTGGTTCGGAAATCCGGCAGACATCCGTCACACAACGATCCACATCGGCGCATGGTCGCTCGCCCCCTCTTCGCCGCGCACCGCCTTGTCAATCACCGCCTTTTTCAGCCCCGGCACCAGATTTGGGCTAAGCAGCAAGTGATCGAGACGCAGTCCGGCGTCACGCGGCCAGCGGTTGCGCTTGTAATCCCAGAACGAGTAGGCGCGCGCCTGCGGATGCAATTCCCGGAACGCGTCCGTCCATCCCTGCTGCAGCAGCTTTGCATACGCGGCGCGGCTTTCCGGCTGCACCAGCGCATCCTTGTCCCAAGAGCGGGTCGGATAAATGTCGAGTGCGGTTGGTGCGACATTGAAGTCGCCGGCTAAGACCACCGGGGCGTCGGTTTTCAGCAGCGTCGCGGCGTGCCGGCGCAGGCGCGCCAGCCAGGCGAGCTTGTAGTCGAATTTCGGTCCGGGCTGCGGATTGCCGTTCGGCGCATAGACGCAGGCGATGACGACGCCCCTCACCGCTGCCTCGAGGTATCTCGCCTGAACATCTTTCGGATCGCCCGGAAGCCGGGTGCGAATGACCACCGGCTCTGCTTTCCGCGCGAGGATCGCAACCCCGTTCCACGACCGCTCGCCGACCCATGCCGCGACGTAGCCGGCATTGCGCAGGGCTTTTTCCGGAAACTGGTTCTGCGCGGCCTTCAGTTCCTGCAGGCAGACGACGTCCGGCTTCGCCGCCGCGAGCCAGGCCAGCAGGTTCGGCAACCGCCGGTTCACGTTGTTGATGTTGAAGGTGGCGATCTTCATGCAGCGGTGATGCGCGCGACCCAAGCCGCCACCGCCTGTCCCAGTGTCGCAAGATGGTCGGCGGCGAAGAAGCCGGACACCGACTTGCGCGGTTTCAGGTCGTGGTCGCCGTCCTCGAGCCAGAGGATCTCGATACGCTTCGACAGCTTGTAGGTTGCGACCTCTTCGCGCGTGCCGAAGGGATCACGGGTGCCTTGCGCGATCAGCGCCGGCGTCTTCATCTCGCCGAGATGCGCGGTGCGCAGTTGCTCCGGCTTGCCGATCGGATGAAACGGATAGCCGAGACACAGCAGGCCGGCGATCGTTCCGGCCGCGAACAACTCATCGGCGATCATGCTGGCAACGCGCCCGCCCATCGACTTGCCGCCGATCACCAGCGGCGATTTGGCGCTGAGCGCCGCGATGGCGGCGAGGTACTCCGCCGTCAGCTTTTCGGCTCGTGGCGGAGGCTTGCGGCCGGCTGCGGTGCGCCGGCCCGCCATGTAACCGAATTCGAAACGGGCGATGCGAAGGTCGTGTTTCGCAAGCGTTTTCGCCAGCGAGGTCATCGACGCCGAATCCATCGGCGCCCCTGCCCCATGCGCAAGCAGGAGCGTCGCCTTTGCGTTTTCGGGTCCGTCGTAAAGAAACATCTTGCCTGCACTGGCCGGTCGATCGCCATATTCGCACCCGGACGACGATATATTCAAGACGTCGAGCCGGCTTGCGTGCCGCCGATTTCTGCGGGAGGGGTCATGTTCAATGGTACATGGATCAACGAACGCGGCGGCGCGATGGTTCTGCACCAGCGCGAGGATGAGATCACCGGGCAGTATCTGACGCAAATCGGCAATTCCGCGGTGGTCGGCAAAACCCACCGCATCGTCGGATTGGCTAACGGCATGACGGTTGGGCTCGTCGTCGCATGGCCTTCGGCCGGCTCGCTGACCAGCTGGGCCGGACGGCTCGAACTCCCGGCGGAGGGCGGCGCGACACTGCACACCATGTGGCACCTGGTCAGGCCGGCTCAAGCAGCCGATCCGGCAAGGGAGGCGGAAATCTGGGAAAGCTTCCTGACCAACAGCTCCATCTTCAGACGGATTTCGGTGTGACTCCGCGACCTTCCCGCTGCAGCCATCCCGCGTAGTGCACGATCAGCCCGATCAAGGGCAGCGAGATCGGCACGTCGAAGTGGAAGCGGCTGTCTTCCTCCCATTCTCGCGCTGACGTGCGCGGCGCAAGCGCCAGCGGCAATGGCAGGCCGAACACGCTCCAGCGGGATATGTGCATCGCCAGCCCGTGCTCGTCGGAAGGAAGATCGAAAACGAAGCGCATCGCGCCGAACCGCTCGGTCAACTGCCCCGCCTGCTCACTCAGATGGCTGGAGAACTTGCGGTCGCCGAAATGGCGCGTCCAGCGTTCGACACCATCGCGCTCGACAAACGAAACGTGCAATGGATGCGATCCGGCGGGCGGAAAACGCATCAGGACCGCGACGAGACGCGCCAGCGGATTGCGGCCGCGCGTGACATTGGCCTGCCCGGATGCGCCGCCGTCCCCGCACAGCCAGTGCATCTCGCGCACAGCCGCCGGCAGCGCGCCGAACCGCGGCCCCATGACGCGCGCATAAAGCGGCGGCGGCAGCAAACGCTCCCGAACTTCGTGCTGCAGCGAAAGGGCCGAGAACAAAGGCTCAAACGCTGCAAGCGACAGCAGCCGGTCCGCGGACCGGGCACCGGAAACGACGCGTCCGGCAAGGATATCCTCCGCCACCAGCACCGCCGCGAGCGTCGGAATTTCGATTCCGTCCCCATCCCGTGCAACAAGGGTCCACTGTCGCTCGAGGAAGCGGCCCGACGCTTCGCCTTTCATGCGCACGATCATGGCGGAGCAATCCGTGCTCGACGATTGCATCAGCCGCTGCAACCCCGACAGCGCCGGCGCCAATTTCCCGATCGAAATTCCGAACCAGCGCACGGGCCAGGTCAGCAGCCACAATGCGACGACCTGCAGTGCAGACTCGTTTCCAGCACGAAAGACGACGGATGGTCGACCTGGAAGGTTTTCAGGCAGCAGATCCAGATCAGGAACGTCAGCCAGTGCGAGCCAGCGCCTGTTCGGTCCGGAGCCGTCGCCCAGAACGAAGTCATCGCGCCTCAACTCCTGCCAGCCAAAGGCCCGCTCCCAGCGTTGTCCGCGCCAGAGACGGATCGGTCTGCCGGCATAGCTCAGGATCGCGGCGATGACCGATGCGCCGAGTGTCGCGCGCTTTGCCGCGCTGATGGCGATCTCGATCGTGCAGACGCGATCGAGCCCGGCGGCAAGACGCCGTGCCGCCGCCCCCGACAATGCCGGCACACTGGACGCACCGGCGATGATTGCTACTCCGGCAGCGCTCGCCTCGGCCCGCAAGGCGCCGATGCCGGCGACAAACGCCCGCGCATCGGCGAGATCGACATACGGAATCGAAGCCCTGATGCATGCGCGTGGAACCCGAACATCGCTGTCCTGAAACGGGCCGGTCGCATCGATCAGCAGATCGGGTTCGAGCTGCGCCAGCAGCGGACCGATGTCGCCGTTCCGGTCGGCAGCAACCGGTTCTGCACGTTCGAGCTCCGCGCAGAAGGCCCGCGCTTTGGTCAGGCTCCGTCCCGCAACAAGGACAGTGTGCCCGCGTGCCGCCAGTCTTCGCGCCAGGCGCGCGCCAAATCCTCCATATCCGCCAAGAACGAGGATGCGGCTCAGAGGATGTACCTCTTCTGCTCGACCGTCGGCATCCAGCACGTCTCGCGCTGTCCAAACAGCCGGTAGCGATTGCGCGCAAGCCAGCGATACGCAGGATCGCGCACGAACTTCGGCACCAGGCGGAAGGCGGCCATCGCGCGCCACGGCCAGCCGAGCGCGGAATAGATCGTCAGAATCGCGTCGCTGTCGCGGCACACGTCGTCACCGGACACGACAATGAGGCTGTCCGGATCGGCAGGGTCCATTCCGAAGCGCCGGTAAAGCGCCGTTCCCACCACACTCTGCATCGACGTGAGGCGGAAATGGTGCCGCCGGTCGTGCCGCAGGACAAGTTGCGCGTTGGCCGAACAAAGCACGCACATTGCATCGAAGACGATGACCGGATTTTGCTCCGTCCGAGCTGTCATGATCGGCACCCTGCGGGCTCTGCAGCGTCATTATACGCCATCACAACCGTCTGAAGCAGATCATTTCAGCAACGCGAAGCGGCTAGAATCTGTAATCCCAGCCGATCCACTCGCACAGGCCGCGGCCCATCACATCCTCAAGTTCCTTCCCCTTCAGCCACGGCAACTCTTCGGTGAAGAAGGTGATGCACTGACGCCAGGAGCACGGCATGCGAGTGATGTCGGTGCCCCAGAAGAAGCGCTTCGGGCCGAACGCATCGAAGATGCGGTGCAGGCCGTCCTGGATGTTGCGGTACGGATAGCCATGCGTGGAATAGTGCGGCGCGCCGGTCGCTTTCAACGCGACGTTCGGCAGTTTCGCCAGCGCCACCAGTTCGTCGAGATGGATGAAAGCTTCCGCGTCCTGGCCGTGCCGGTTCAGCCCGCAGTGATCGACAATCATCTTCATGTCCGGATGCCGCTCTGCGATCTCGCGAAACTTCTTCAGGAACACGCCGCCCATCATCGCGATCGGCAACCCCTCTTTCTCGACCGCCGGCCACAGCCAGTCGATCGAGCCGTCGTAAAGCCATTTCTGCTGCTCTTCGGTCAGGAACGCCCAGCGCAGACCCAACATGCCCGGCTGGTTGCGCCAGCCATGGATCAGCTTGCGGTTGTCCGGGTTCTGCAGCGGAAACTGGCCCATGATCGCGTAGCGGGTCGGGTACTTTTTCGCGGCCTCGATCGCCAGCGCATTCGAGTCGGGGTCCCAACCGGCTGGCGGATGAATCAGCGCGGCATCGACGCCCGCCTCATCCATCTCCTTCAGGCACTCCTCGGCAGTAAAATGCGAGACCTTGCGGTGCAGGCCCGACGGCGGCGTCACCGTCTTTCCCCAGATGTGCACCTGCGCGTCGATGATTTTCATGGCGTTCCTCGCTACGGTACGGGAGTTTTGACCTCTTCTC